>Ga0075428_100001290_pt1 | contig 26656 bp, 20 predicted proteins | sample RhiMetdeltSRZDD2_FD_75291 | JGI IMG/M metagenome (GOLD analysis project Ga0075428, IMG submission 75291) | Populus rhizosphere microbial communities from Tennessee, USA - Rhizosphere MetaG P. deltoides SRZDD2 | ecosystem: Host-associated > Plants > Roots > Rhizosphere > Soil | place: USA... | reverse complement strand
CGTCAGCGAGCCAGTGACCCGTTCGACCGCGTACGCGCTGCACGATCCTGACCCTGTACTGGGATCCGCAAGCTCGTTGGCCGAATAGAGGTGCGTGCGAGCGCGATTGAACGTCAGCCACGACGGGTTGGACTCGGAGCGCACAATCTCTTTCGCCACCAATCCTCCTGTCGAAGGATTCATCTCGAGAATGTGAATGCCTTGCCCGCGGTTCTGCCCGCCTCGTGAGCTGTAGGTGCCGACGTAAGCGAGTATCCGCTTCGCACTTGCAGTGCCCTGCCGCTGCCGCCGTGTCGCGACCGGCATCCACCCACTCCAAGCCGCCACCATCTGCACGAATTCGCGACGGGTTGGTTTACGCATGGGCATCAGCCTACTTTCTGGATTGCCGGAGTTCAATGTCCTTCGCTCACGCCAAAAGCCAAGACTGAGAACTCAAAACAGAAAACCAAAACGGACTGGTAGCCAGGACCTGTTTAGCTCTTGGTAGAGACGCAGCGTGACGGTGAATGCTGCTGATTGGCCTGTGCCACGCGGTTTTGAAACCACTTCTAATCCCTCAGAGACGGTTTTGAAACCACTTCTCCAGATTCGTCTTATCGACCTGGTGAGCTCCAATCGCATTCGTTCACGCCATACGTTTTAACGAATCGTCCAACCCCCCGAAGAGGAGGCTGCAATGCGGACGGAACTCGTCCTGTCGATGGTGCTCGCCGCAAGAATCGGCGGAGCTCAACCCGCACCCGCTCGCTATGGCCACGTAGTCGTTCTTCCCATAGAGGTTCCCTACGGTACCGTGATGCCCGCGGAGTATCGTCTGGCACTTCTCGAGCAAGTGAGTGAGCAACTGCCAAAAAGCTTGCAATCCGCCGACGTGTCGGCCGATCTCAATCCTCCGGCCGGCGAACATGTGCTCAAGCTGTTGATGGTTGTGACCGAGTTCAATCCAGCCGGCCGGACTACAAGGGCTGGCGCCGGTTACGGCCTCGGATCCACGAGCCTGAAAATTCACGCACGCGTGATCGATGCCACGACCTGCGCGCTGATTGCGGATGGCATAGCAGGCGGGAACGACAGGGGTGGAGGCGTGCGTGGTGATTTGATCGCGGCGACGCGTGAGGTCGCCAAGGATGTCGCGCGGCTCGTAAGCCGAGCGTTCGACCGTCCCGCAGTCTCTGCCTCGAGCCGATGCGATGCCGAGGACGGCGTGACGGCCGTAACCGCGAGGTCAACGGCGCCGCCGTCTGGCGTGAAAAAGCTGATGCGCGAAGCAGCGGCAAATAACGCGGCGGCACAAACAGAACTTGCCGTCCGCTACGAGATGGGCTGGGGAGTGCCGATTGACATTGTCGCCTCGACGGAGTGGCTGCGCAGAGCTGTCGGGCAACGAGAACCCAACGCCCTGGCCGTCATGGGGGTGAGATACGAGCAAGGGCTCGGAGTTCGCCGCGATCTGGGCGAGGCGGTCAAGTATTACCGCGAGGCGGCCGATGCCGGTCACGCGCGAGCGATGTGCTACCTCGGCGACATGTACTTCGGTGGCCTCGGGGTTCCCCCGAACCATGTTGATGCCTATCGCTGGCATATGGCCGCGATCGCGGCTGGCGACGAGCGGTGCGACGCGCGCGGCAAGGCCAGCGGCCAGAGTCTCTCGGGCGAAATGCGCGCACGGATAGAGACTGAGGCAAGACAGGTCGCGCGACAACGCTCCCGTTGATTTCGACGCCCAGTCGCTGTCGCCTTTTGCAAGCCAGTTTCGTCTCTCCCATTGAAACACTTCGAAGCTGTGCGTCCTACCCTACCGGATGGGTGGCCGATCGCGCGGGGACGTGCCGATCTCGGCAAAGTGTGTGTGGCGAGGAGAGACATCATGTCCGTCACAGGTTTCCGGGAGATTCTGCGCTGCAACGGAGTCGATCAAAACGCGACACCGCCGGCGATGATCGTTCCCTTCGGAGGCGAGAATCAGGTCGTCCTGGAGACAGCGGGCCTGGACCTGCGGGTTCAGGACACGACTGTCAAGGTTCAGGAATTCGAGGGCCAGGAGCTCACCAGCGAGCTCTTGCGCGGTGTACAGGAAGCGCTGTCCAAGCCCGACGTCGATCCACAGCAGAGGGCCGCGTTCATGCCGAATATGGCATGGGACAAGCCACGGTTTTTTCGGATCCTCGGCACGATCAAGACCGGCCTGCCAGGTACGTTGGTCAATATGGTTCCTCGGCGGACGGCCACCGGACAGCCTTCCGCGACGCTGCAGGTGGTGGTCGTCGACCGTATGGTCGTCAAAGTGGCGATTCGAAACGTGCGCGCGCGCGACGCACAGGGGCAGATGCGGTTTCACGCGAAGCGGCCGTGCAATCCGGCGAAAGAAATCGCACAGATGAACGCCATCTGGACGCCGCAGACAAACATCTTCTTTGAGCTGGTTCCCTCGCAAGATCTCGATATCGACGACAACGATCCGAAGACGCGCGATGAGCTCACGAAGGCCTACGGGATGAAAGACCCGGCGACGTTTTCTCCAGAAGGGACAGTCTGGGCTGACAAGAACTGGGGACCGTTTACGAAGCACAAGGTTCCCGGTTCGCACATGACCTTCTTCGTCGTCCACAAGCTTCACTCAGGCGGGGACCCCGTGTATGGACGGGGCGGCGAGAAACCAAACGGCGTCATGAATCGACAGTTGGGTATTTCATTCATCGGTGACTCACGTCTTCCCAGCACGTTCGCACACGAGGCCGGTCACTTCGTCGGCGATATGTCGCACGACGGAACCGATACCAAACTGCTGATGCGAGGTGAGGGCTCCGGATACCAGATCCCCTTCGCGCTCGCCAAGAAATTTCGAGAGTCTCTCACCAAGCGCCGGATCGCGTGAGCGCGTCGATCGCAGTCGACCACTCTTGCGCCTCTCGCGATCCAATCAAGTAGAATCGCGCTCGGTGCGCGCAGTCATCCTGCGGGAACCCGGCGATCCCGCCAACCTTCGTCTCGAAGACTGGCCGGCGCCTCTGCCAGGATCGGGCGAGGTCGTTGTCCGCGTGCGCGCGGCCGCGATCAACCATCGCGATGTCTGGATTCGGCGCGGTCAATACGCGGGCATCCGTCTTCCCGCCATCCTCGGTTCGGATGCAAGCGGCGAAGTCACTGCCGTCGGCGACGATGTAAGCAAGTCGTGGATTGGACGAGAAGTGGTGATCGATCCGTCGCTTGGATGGGGACCGGATCCACGAGCGCAGGCGGCGAGCTTCCATCTGCTCGGCATGCCGACCGAGGGGACCTACGCGGAGTTCGTCAAGGTGCCTGCGGCAAACGTCCACGCCAAACCGTCCCATCTAACGATCGAAGAGGCGGCGGCGCTGCCACTTGCAGGCGTGACCGCCTATCGAGCGCTTGTCACCCGCGCGGCACTGCGGTCGGGAGAGATCGTGCTGATTACGGGAATCGGTGGCGGCGTGGCACTCGCGGCGCTGACGATTGCCGTGAGCCTCGGTGCGACCGTTTACGTGACGTCCGGTTCGGACAAGAAGATAGCGATGGCGAAACGATACGGTGCAACAGATGGCGTCTCGTATCACACGAGCGGCTGGTCACGGACCCTGCTCGAGATCATCGGCCGGCGGCCCGACGTGATTGTCGACGGCGCCGGTGGTGACACACTCGCGCAGGCGCTGGATATCGTGAAACCCGGCGGGCGGATCGTGACCTACGGAGCCACGTGCGGATCCGTCCCCAACCTGGAAGTCAGGCGCATTTTCTGGAAGCAAATCGACATTCTCGGAAGCACGATGGGAACCTCTGAAGATTTCACGCGGATGCTCGAGATCTACGCGAAAGGCCTTCACCCCGTTGTCGACAGCGTCGTGCCGCTCGAGGATGTGGCGCAGGCGCACGCACGAATCGACAACGGTGAGCAGTTCGGCAAAATCGTTCTACGGATCTAATGCGGGTGTAGACTCGGCCTATGGCGACAAATCGCGACACGTCGAAACCGATCGCGCTCCGTCCGGCCGGCGATTCGTCTACCTCTCTGTCACGACGCGTAGCCTTGCAGGCACTCCTTGGCAGCGTCGGTGCTGGTTTTGCGCTGCCGGGTACGGCGGGCGCGCAGCATCCTGTTCATCAACACTTATCGAACGCGACGGCACTCGAACACGCGCAGCAGAAAGCCGCAGCGGCCGGCTACACGCCGGAGTTCCTCGATGCACATCAGTTGAGAACGCTCGAAACCCTGGCGGAATCAGTCGTTCCCGGGTCGACCGCTGCCAGAGTCGCGCCGTATCTCGATCAGTTGATCGCCGTCGAGTCGACGGCTAACCAGCGCGACTTCGTCAGCGCCCTCGGTGCGTTCGACATGGCCGCCGTCAAGAACCACGGCAAACCATGGATTGGGATCTCGTCCACCGAGCAGGATGCGCTGTTGCGCGTCGCGTCCACCGCGGACAGCAAATCGTCGGCGACGCGCGCGCATTTCGAGCATCTGAAGACATGGATTGCCGGTGCGTACTACTCGTCGGAGACCGGGATGCGCGAACTCGGGTGGGATGGCAACACCTTCCATCAGGAACTTCCGGGATGCACGCATCCGGGCGGACATCTGGACTGATCCCCGGAGAGCGCACATGCAGAGCAACAGTTTCGACGTGATTGTCGTTGGCTCGGGAGCCTCGGGCGGATGGGCAGCAAAGCGCCTGTCGGAGGCCGGCATCAAGGTGGCGCTGCTCGAGGCCGGCAGACCACAAACCGGGGCAGAATTCAGCGAGCATGTGCCGCCGTACGACTTGAAGTATCGCGATCAGGCGAACGAATGGATGCGCCGCACGCGCCCGCGACAGCGCGACTGCTACGCCTGCCGCGAGTGGAACTACAAGTGGTTCGTCAACGATCTCGAGGAGCCTTACACCACGCCTGACGACAAGCCGTTCAGCTGGCAGGGGCGGACGCGCATGGTGGGCGGACGGACGAACGTCTGGGGACGGCAGTCGTATCGCTTCAGCGATCAGGATCTGCACGGTAAATCGTTCGACGGGTTTGGCGAGGACTGGCCTATCTCCTACAAGGACCTCACCTCTTACTACGACCTCGTCGAGGAGTATGTCGGCATCTCGGGACAGGCCGAACGTGTGCCAGAGCTGCCCGACGGTCGTTTTCATCCGGCGATGCCGATGACCTGCGCGGAAATGCAACTTCGCACACGGGTGAAGAGCAAGCTTGGCTGGACGGTGACGATCGGGCGCGCCGCCAACATCACGAAAGCCATCAACGGACGCGCACCGTGCCACTACTGCGGCCCGTGCGAGCAGGGCTGCGCCACGAAGTCGTACTTCAACGCCGCGTTCACAACCGTCGCTGACGCGCTGCAGTCCGGCAACACCACGTTGATCACCGATGCGATGGTCTATCGCGTCCTGACCGATCCGTCGACGCGCCGCGCAACAGGCGTGATGTACATCGATCGCAACACGCGCGAAGTCCGCGAAGTGCGCGGGAGGGCGGTCCTTCTGTGCGCACAAGCGCTCGAGTCAGCTCGCATTCTCTTCAACTCGGCGGAGGGCGGTCTGGCCAATTCGAGCGGAGTACTTGGGCACTACTTGATGGATCACACCTGGGTTGCCGGCGGTGCAAGCGGCGAGTTCCCGGACGCGCCGGCGCCGAAACCGTCGCTCGGCGCACCGCGCCGCCCCAACGGGCTCTACACCATCCGGATGAAAAACACGATCAGCGGACAGCGTGAGAAGAACTACATCCGTGGCTTCGGCTTCCAGGGCGGCGGCTCGACCACCTTCCGCATGAACGCTCCGGGCTACGGCACGGCCTTCAAGAAAGCGGTCCTCGATCCGTTGACCTCGGTAAACCTGGTTGGATTCGGTGAGGTCCTGCCGCGTTTCGACAACTTCGTCGCACTTGACCCAAAGGTCGTCGATAAGTTCGGAATCCCCGTGCTGCGAATCACCATGACGTGGGGAGAAAACGAGAAGGCGATGATCCCGGACATGGCGGTCACCGCGACACAGATGCTGGAAGCCGCAGGCGCGAAGAACATCCAACCGTTCTCGGTTCCCGATCGCGTCCCTGGCTACGGCATCCACGAAATGGGGACGGCCAGGATGGGACGGGATCCGAAGTCCTCGGTCCTGAACGAGTTCCTCCAGACCCACGACATCGCGAACCTGTACGTGATGGACGCGTCATCGTTCGTGTCCGGCGGTTGTCAGAACCCGACGCTCACGATCATGGCGTTGGCCGTGCGCGGCTGCGATCACTTGATGCAGGAAATGAAACGCGGCAACGTCTGAATCAGCCGCGCTGAATGTCCCACCTCAGATCGTCGCATTCGCCCAGCGGCTACGCGTGGCTCGTGGTCGCGCTCCTGATGCCGGTAGCGCTGCTGAACTATCTCGATCGCCAGATGCTGGCGTCGATGAAGTTCTCGGTGATGCGCGACATTCCGGACATAGCGCTCGAGGCCAACTGGGGAACGATTCTCGCGCTCTTCAAGTGGGTTTACGCATTCCTGAGTCCGATCGGCGGATACCTGGCCGACCGGTATAGCCGCCGCCATGTGATTGCCGCGAGCTTATTCGTCTGGTCGCTGGTGACGTGGACGACCGGACATGTCAGCACCTACGAGCAGTTGCTGACGACCCGCGCGCTCATGGGGATCAGCGAAGCGTTCTACATCCCGGCAGCGCTCGCTCTGCTCACGGACTTTCACATCGGGGACACCCGCTCGCGCGCCGTCGGTCTTCACCAGATGGGAATTTACCTCGGTGTGATCATCGGTGGGTTTGGGGGATATGCCGCGGACAATCCGCAGCTTGGTTGGCGATGGGCGTTCACCGTGTGCGGGCTCATCGGCATCGCGTATGCGCTTCCCCTCTTCCTCTTATTGCGTAATCCGCCACCGACTACGGATTCACCGCCAGCGCGACCATCGCCGTTCGGTGCCATGAGCGAGCTCCTCGGCAATCCCTCGTTCGTTCTCCTGGTGCTCTACTTCACGCTCCCGGCGCTGGCCGGTTGGATCGTGCGCGACTGGATGCCGGCGATCCTGAAGGCGGAGTTCGGCATCGGGCAGGGTCTCGCCGGTGTGTCGGCGACATTGTACTGGCAGGTCGCGGCGATTGTTGGCGCCGTCAGCGGCGGATGGCTCGCTGATCGCTGGATGCGCAAGAGCGTACGGGGCCGCATCTACGTCAGCGCCATCGGCATGTCGCTGATTGTCCCGGCGATGTTCGGCGTCGGCTACGCGCCGCAAACGGGCCTGCTGTGGGTCGCAATCGCGTTCCTGGTGCTGTTCGGGATTGGCTGGGGGTTCTTCGATTCGAACAACATGCCGATCCTCTCCCAGCTCGCCCGCCCGGAGCTGCGCGCCACGGGTTACGGGATCATGAACCTGGTGAGCATCAGCTGCGGCGGATTTGCCGACTGGGGGTTCGGCATGCTTCGCGACCGTCAGGTTCCCCTGTTCGGTATTTTTTCGGTATTCGCGAGCGCCGCCGTGATCTCGATTCTGTTAGTCCTGATGATCAGGCCGCGGTACGCTGAGCCACAAACTTGACCTGTGGCTTCCGGCTAGCCGGAAGTTCGCGGAATCCTTCCGCCTGAAGGCGGAAGCTACACGAATGTTCAATCACCTCGTCGCCGCCGTGCACTCGCCATTCAACGCTGACGGAAGCATCGCGCCCCAAGTCGTTCGCGTTCAGGCATCGTTCCTCGCGGCCAACGGCATTCGCAGCGTGTTCATCACGGGCACGACGGGAGAATGCCATTCGCTGACGTGTGACGAACGTCTCGCGCTCTACGACGCATGGGCCGAAGCGGCTCCGGCGAATGGCATCTCAGTCATCGGACACGTTGGCGGGAATTCGATCGAGGACGCGCGGCGCCTTGCGCGCAGGGCTCGCGAGCGCCAATTTGCCGCCATCAGCACCTTGCCGCCGTCGTACTTCAAACCGGCGGGTCTGACTGACCTGATCGACTGGTGTGCAGTCATTGCCGCAGAAGCACCCGACCTGCCGTTCTACTACTACGACATCCCGTCGATGAGCGGCGTGTCCTATCCGATCGAACAATTTCTGCTCGAGGCCTCGGCGAGAATTCCAAATCTTGCCGGCGTGAAATTCACCAACCTCGATCTCGTTTCGTACCGCCGCTGCCTCGATGTCGCGGGCGATCGCTTTGATCTGCCCTGGGGCACAGACGAGGCGCTGCTGGCAGCCATCGCCACTGGAGCACGCGGTGCTGTCGGATCGACCTACAACTGGGCACCTCGGTTGTACGTCAATTTGATCGACGCCTTCACTCGGGGTGACGTCGACGAGGCGCGGCGGCTGCAATCACGTTCCATCGCGATGATCGACGCGATGGCATCAAGCGGCTTTATGGGCACGGCAAAAGCCCTCATGTGCCGGCTCGGCGTCCCGGTCGGACTCGCGCGAGCCCCCTTGGGCAATCCCACGCCAGTTCAGATCGACGCGCTTCTCTTTCGTCTCGACGACCTTGGATTCACTGAATGGGGCGCTCGGCCTGTCCACCGATGATCCGCACGATTTCCGCGGCGGCCGTTCTCGCGATCGCAACCGGCCCGCTGGCGAGTCAGACGCTTCCTGCCGTTCCGGTGCTGACCGAGGTCTTCATTGCAGGCGAAGGGGCGTACCACACCTACCGAATTCCGTCGGTGATCGTCACGCCGAAGGGAACGCTGCTCGCCTTTGCGGAAGGACGTCGCGCCGGCGCCGGAGATGCCGGCGACATCGACCTCGTGCTTCGGCGCAGCCACGACGGTGGAACATCGTGGTCGCCCTTGCAAGTCATCGGCGACAACGGCCCGAATACGTTCGGCAATCCATGCGCGGTCGTTGACGCACGCACCAACACGGTCTGGTTGCTCACGACGCAGAATCGCGGCACCGATCGCGAGAGAGACATCATCGCGGGGGCCAGCGAGGGCACGCGCACGGTGTGGGCGATGCGCTCGCAGGACGAGGGGGCAACGTGGTCAACACCAGTCGAAATCACAAGCAGCGTCAAGGCACCTGACTGGACCTGGTATGCGACGGGGCCGGGTGTCGGCATACAAACGCGCAGCGGCCGCCTCGTCATTCCTGCTAATCACGCGGAAGCGAAGACTCGGATTCACCGCTCCCATCTCTTCTCCAGCGACGACGGCGGACGAAGCTGGTCGCTGGGCGCCAGTTCGGATCCGGGAACGAACGAAAGCCAGGTCGTCGAGCTCGCCGACGGCCGGCTTCTGCTGAACATGCGGAATCACCCGCCGAAACCAGAGAACTTCAGGATGATCGCGACCAGCGACGATGGAGGGCGAACGCTGTCGCCTGCCGTATCCGATCGTGCGCTCGTCGAACCACCAGCGCAGGCGAGTCTCCTGAGATACAGCACCACGAAAGCTCAGGACCGAAACCGACTGCTGTTCGCAAATCCTGCCAGCGCCGCTCGCGAGCGGCTGACGGTTCGACTCAGTTACGACGAAGGCGCGAGCTGGCCGATCTCACGCATCATTCACCAAGGCCCGGCCGCGTATTCGAGCCTCGTGGTATTGTCCGATCGGTCCATTGGCGTGTTGTTCGAGCGAGGAGAACGGTCGCCGTACGACCGAATCACATTCGCGCGCTTCACGTTAGTGTGGCTGACACAGGGGACCGATGAATAGGCTTCAGGGCGGCTACTGTTTCTCGTATACCGACAACACATCCACGGTCTGACCCTTCGGATCCTTGCCTTTGGTGGTCGTGGTTCGTGTCTTGCCGTCAGCAGACAGGACGATGGTCGACGTGGCCGTGACCTTTCCGTCCTGTTTCGAGGTTATTCGAACTGTCTTTGCGTCGACGCGAGTTAAGCTCGCGGTGTTTCCGTACGGACTGTTACCCGTGACAGGGTTGTCCTTCCCATCGTAGTCCGCGGTGAACGACCAGTGTGTTTTCGTTCCTTCGGTACTTACCAGGTCGACGGTCCATTTGAGCCCCTTGCCCGCCGACTCGATGACGGTCGTGCCGCTCTTCGCACCTTTTGATTTTTCCGGATTGATTTTCCACGTCCCAATCAGCGGATCGGCCGACTGGCCAAACGCCACCCTGACGATGACGCCTAGAAGCACGGCGACGATGAACACACGTTTCGTAGTCATACAGAATCCTTTCGATCCGAGCTGACGATGGCTTGTGAACGCTGCAGTCTGACTCAGCAGTGAGCCGCTTGCAATAGCTATTCGATTCGGTCAGAGAGACCATCGCCAACACGAATACACTCGCTCACCGGCGTGGCCGACGAAGGAGCACGCCGGCGATCTGCTCCAGCACCTGCGTCGCGACTTTGCGCCGATCGATCCGCCGTGACGGTGATTGCGGCCGGCGTTCCGAGACCTCGACTGTGTCGTCGGCGTCCGACAGCCTCCTCGCGAACAGGAACCGTTCGACCCAGTAGTCATCGTCAAGGCTGTCGCGGCGGACCCTGCCGTGTCGTTTGCTCGCATCGATCATCACGCCTGCGCCTTCATAAATGCCGACATGCGTCACGACCGATCCGCCAGCGTCGGTGGAAAAGAAGACGAGATCCCCACGCTGCAATCGGCGACCGACTCGATCTCCGACCTGCGACTGGCTGATCGCCCGTCGCGGCAGCTCTATTCCGTGTTCTCCGAAGACGTACTGGGTAAGGCCCGAGCAATCAAACTCGCGCGGCCCCTCCGCTCCCCACACATAGGGTCGACCAATCAGGCTGGCGGCGAGTTCAACGGGATCTGCAGACGCCGAGCCAGCGAAACAGAAAAATGACAGAGGAATCGCGCACGCGGTTCGTGGAGACACGGTGACCTACTTCCCGGGGGGGACGCGGCAGATTGTGCGGATCGCGAAATGGCGGACAGCAAAAGCAGCGCCAGCGCGGGCCATTGAACATTGAACAATGATCATTTGGGCATCGACATGCGACCGCCGCCGGCGCAGATGAGCTGTCCCGCTTGATGGACGCAGCGGACAATCGGAATGACACCGGCATCTGCGAAAGCACTATCCTGACGTGTGCCCGAGCTTCCAGAAGTTGAATCGGTGCGGCGACGGATCGCCACGAGCATGGTTCGCGCGCGGATCGACAGCGTCGACCTACGCCGTCCGGACTTGCGGCGGCCGTTCCCGCGTCACTTCGTTCGACGATTGACCGGGCAGATCGTCACGACGCTCGATCGTCGCGCGAAATATCTGGTGGCGACGTTGTCCTCGGGCGAGACGTTGCTGATGCACCTCGGCATGTCAGGATCTTTTCGCGTGCTGCGCGAGAAGCGCCATCAGCGGAAGTCAGGCAAAGCGGCGCTGGACCCTCACGATCATGTCGTCTTTCACATGTCGTCTGGGCGCGCCGTCGTGTTCAACGATCCGCGGCGCTTCGGAATCATGGAACTGGTGCCGGCAGGGAAACTGGACCGGCATGCGGTATTGAGGCGGCTCGGCCCGGAGCCGTTGTCCGGAGGCTTCGATGGCGCGGCACTCGCACGCGCGTGCCATCGCAAAACGACATCGCTCAAGGCTGCGCTGATGGATCAACGCGTTGTCGCCGGGCTAGGCAACATCTACGTCAGCGAAGCGCTGCACATCGCCGGATTGTCGCCGCGACGACGGGCCTCGACGCTCGCCACCCCGTCAGGTGCGCCACGTGACGCGGCGCACCGTCTTGCGTCCGCGATCAAACGGGTGCTCGAGGATGCGATTGCGCGGCAGTCGCACTCGACTTATGACGATTCACGCTTTCTCGTCTACGACCGCGAAGGCGAGCGATGTTCGACGCCGGCGTGTGCCGGCACGATTCGCAGACGCCTGCAGGCAGGACGATCGACGTTTTATTGCCCTGTGTGTCAGCGGTGAGGTGGTATAGGCGCGGTGTGTCGACCGCGCCCACAGTCTTACCGCAGATGCTTATTGAAATGTGCGAGCGTTCGCTCCCACGCGAGTTTCGCCGCGGCCGCATCGTAACGCGGCGTCGTGTCGTTGTTGAACCCGTGCTGTGTACCAGGATACTGGAAGCGCTCGTACTTGACGTTGGCGGCCTTCAACGCTTTCTCATAATCAGGCCAGCTCGCGTTGATGCGCTCGTCGACCTCCGCTGACTGAATCAGCATCGCCGCCTTGATCTTCGGCACATCCTCGAGCGTCGGTGCCGACCCATAGAACGCCACGCCAGCGGCTAGATCCGGCACGCGGGTCGCGAGGAGGTTCACCATGCCGCCGCCGTAGCAGAAGCCGACCGCGCCGAGCTTGCCGTTGGTCTCGGGACGCGACTTCAACCAATCAGCCGCGGCGATGAAGTCCTCTCGCGTTTTCGCCTGATCGAGTTTGGGAAAGACCTCGCGGGCTTTGTCTTCGTCGCCCGGGTATCCACCGAGTGGCAACAACGCATCGGGTGCAAACGCCACGAAGTTGTCAGTCGCGAGTCGGCGCGCGATGTCCTCGATGTGCGGGTTGAGGCCGCGGTTCTCGTGAATGACGAGAACTGCGGGTAGCTTGCCGGCCGCCTTCGCGGGCTGCGCCAGGTAGCCGCCCATCTTGCCGTATCCCTTCGGCGATTGATACTCGACGCGCTGCACCTTGATGCGCGGATCCTCTGGCTTGATGACCTGCGCTTCGAGAAACTTTGGACTGAGTTGGTCGAGCAGCATCGCAGCGGTCACGCCGCCAACGGCGTACTTGGCCGCCTTATCGAGAAACCCGCGGCGGTCGATCGCGCCGTGCACGTAGGCGTCGAAAAGAATCAGTAATTCCTGGTCGAATTCGTGAGCCGTCTTGCGTTCCATCGGTTGCATCCTCCTGAAATGGATACGGAATCACACGTTGGTGAAAAGGGCAAGCATCACGGGTATATTGTTGCTATCCGCCCGTTCCCGGAGGCAATCATGGCCGTGACCGTACGAGACATGCTGCGTGGAAAATCAGGCGTTTACTCGATTGGGCCGAACGACACGGTCTATGACGCGCTCCGCCTCATGGCCGACAGGAATATCGGCGCCGTCATCGTCCGCTCGGATCAGAAACTGGAGGGCATCTTTTCCGAGCGCGATTACGCGCGCAAGGTGATCCTGCTGGGCAAGACGTCCAGGGACACCCTGGTCAAAGAAATCATGACCACCTCTGTGGTCTCGATCGACGGGGACTGGACAGCCGATCAATGCATGGCATTGATGACCGAAAAGCGGATACGGCATTTACCGGTCCTCGAACAGAACCGGTTGATCGGGGTCATCTCGATCGGCGACGTCGTCCGTGCCGTCGTCGACGACCAACAGTTCACGATCAGGTCGCTCGAACGTTACATCACGTCCTGAGCGTTGACATCAATCAACATCGTTCACTGTCACACGGCGATCCAGCCTAGAGACAAAAAGGAGAAAAGAGAAAGGAGAACTCTCTCTTCTCCCTTCTCTCTTCTCCTTTCCTTCTCTTGGCCAGGAATGCAGCGTGAGTGTGAACCCCGATGATTACCCACCGGCGCCCAACCCAGCTTAGAACCGCAACCCGAACGACATCCTGAACGTGCGAGGCGTCGTCCACGCGAAACGATTGAACGCCTGACCGAAGACCGGACCGTAGTCCCAGTTCACGCCGCGCACCGGCGTCGTCGTGAAGGGATCGAACGCTGCAAACCGGGATGCGGTGGTACCGGGTGTCAGGATGGTTGTGTCGATCCGCTGCAGGTTGACGCCGCCGGCGTTCGAGGCGCTGCCGGTGCCGAATACCGTGCTGCCGCACGCGCACAGCTGAAACTGATTGAAGACATTCAGCAGCTGCGCCTGTGCGAAGAATTGCGCTCGGCCGGCTTTCGGAAGCGGACGCGCGTAATTCAGCGCCAGGTCGGTGCGAATCTGACCTTCGGTGTGAAACTCGTCGCGTGGACCAAAATAATAAGTCGTCGTCGTCGATGCCGGCGGTGTGAGATAGACGCCGCCAGGATTGGTGACATACGGTCGTGGATCTATGCCGTTGGTATTCACCGCACCGTAAGGCACGCCGCTCTCGAGCGCCTGCAGCACGCTGACCGTCAGTCCCGGCACTTGCGGCGGACTGTAGTTGCCCCAGATGCGCGCGCGGTGGCGCTGATCGACCGCGAGATCTCCCTCCGGGAAATTCCATGACCCCTGCTTGTATTCCGGGTAGCGATAGTCGAACGGCACCGGTCCACTCGCAACGTTCTCGGCATCGTAGTTTCCCCACGCCCGCGATAACGTGTAGTTGGCACCGACGTCGAACGTCGTGCCGAAGCGGTACGTGCCGGTGAATGTTCCGCCGGCATACTCGCGCGAAAGGAGGCCATCGGGCGCATTCGTGATCACTGTGAGATCGAATTGACGGCCGGTCGGGTCCGCCACTTTGCCGGTCGTCGTGTCCGCCTGCCGCATGTACAAATCGACGTAGTGGCGGATCAGCAAGTCGGCTCGCAGGGATCCGCGCGCCCCCCACTGCCGCGCCACGCCACTGGCGTATTCCCAGGCGCTCGGCGACGAAAGCGTTCCAGCGATCTGCGGTGTAATGCCCGGGATCGTCGGTGCGCCGTTCAGCGGCAGCGTCGGACCACCGTTGGCGAAGAACCAGTCGAACACAGAACGAATCGCCTCTGCAGTGGGCGTCGGCGTCGGCGTGCCCGGACCGTTGATGGTTGGACCGCGGTAGATGAACTGCCTGGTCTGGGGGTTCCCGCCTGCGGCCGACGAGTCGGCAACCGGGTTCGAGATCGCGGAAATGTACTTCGCGGTGCTCGCGGTCACGCTCCACGTCCCCTTGCCCGTCGGGTCCCAGATCACGCCGAGCCGTGGACTCCACCCGCTGTCCTTGGCGACGACGTTGCCTGATTGATCCGTTCCGTGATTCTTATCGAAGCGAACGCCCGCGTTCGCGGTGAGCCGATTGCCGACGCGCCACGTGTCGTTGACAAAGACGGAATGCGTCCGGAATTTGGTGCCTTCGCTCTCCTGGGTGATCGGGTTCCACTGAATCGTGGTCGTGCCGTCGCCGAGAAAGATCGGAAAGATGTCGTTCTGGCCGGCGCCGTTGCCGCTGAGGATCGTCCCTGCGCTCAGGATGCGATAGTCGCTGCCCGACTGATGATTGTTGGCCTGGCGAATGTCGTTGAAGTTGTCGTAGCCGAACACCAGGTTGTGCGAGCCGAAGCGCGGAGTGGACAGGAAGTATGAGCCTTTGGCGAACACATCTTCAGCGTTCCGCGCCTCGGGCGTGCAGACGCCGCAGAACGTATCCGACCACCAGCGCGTCATGCCGCGGCCGTTGTCGATGAGGAGCGTGCCTTCGATCAGGTCGGTCGACTTGGCACCCGAGCCGATGAATTCCAACGTGCGCTTGGAGACCAGCGCCTCGACGAACAGCTTCGAGGACAGCGTCCCACTGTAGGTCGCCGCGTAGAGTCGCTCCGGCAGCCTTCTTGTCCCAAGACTCCGAAGATCCATCGTGAGGTTCTGATTGAAGCTGTAATTGAGCTGCGATCGATCGTGATGGTTGTAGTTCACCTGAAAGCGATGTTCCGAGTTGAGTGAGTAGGTCCCCTTCACTTCGTAACGGCGCTGCTCTTCGCGGAACTCGTAAGGAACATTGGTTGCAATCAGCGTGCGCCCTTGCGATTCGTCGCGAAGACGGCCCGAGGTGAAAAACCACAAACGATCGCGCAGTATCGGCCCGCCGAGTGTGTATTCCGTCGTCGGCACGAGCTTGTCGATCCGAGGGTTTGGTGTCGTCGCGAGCCGCTCAGTCTCAAATGGTGTCAGCGATCGCCACCGATCGTTGTTGAACGATTCGCGAAGGCTACCCGAGAACTGATTACCGCCCGACTTGGTGATGATGTTGACGACGCCGCCGCTGAAGCGGCCAAACTCGGCCGAGACACCGCCATTGGCGACCGTAGTTTCCTGGATTGCGTCTTCAATCGCGGTATCGAAGGCCTGGCCGCGGATGTTCTCGTTGATGCTGACGCCGTTCAGCAAGAACAGATTTTCGTAGGTGACCGACCCGCCAAACGAGAACGCGCCTGCCGGACCCGTTGGGTGAACGCCGGGCGCCATCAACAGAATCGAGTTGAGGTCGCGCGAGGTCGGCAGGTTTGCGATCAAATCCTGCGAGAAATTGGTGGCAATCTGCGCCGTCTTTTGCAGTGTGTCGGCTGTCGTGCCGACGACGTTTACCTCCTCGGTGAATTGTGCGGGACCGAGGGTCAGTTGCAGCGGAAGCACTTGTGTCGGTGCCAGCACGACATTGCGTGTCTGCGTCTCGAATCCAGAAAGCGTAACGGTGATCGTGTAAGGACCTGACGGAAGTCCCGTCAGGATGTAGTCGCCGTTGTCGGAGGTCACCGCCTCACGCGAGCCCTGAAGATTCGGGGACTTTGCCGTCACCGTCGCGCCGGGCAGTGCCCCGCCCTGCACGTCGAGCACTCGTCCTGAAATGGTCCCGGTTGTGGTTTGCGCAGCGGCACCCGTCGCGACGCTCAGCGCGAGGATGGCGGCGACGAAAGTTCGAACACGCATGAGTCGTCTCCCCCCACAGTTCGTCCCGTTCGAGAACGAGACGCTTGTTTCCGACTTGCCGTTCGCTTGCCCTGAGCTCTGTGCCCACGAGTCGAAGGGCCAGGCAGAGCGAGCGCAGGAGCAAGCGCAGCGCCAATTTCCGAATGGAATTTGTTGATCGCCGGCGACTAAGGAACGCGTGGGAGGAACGGCGGACTGGTAGGTACGAGAATGTCAGGCGGTGATGTGGAACGACATCACTGCCTCGCACGCATGTGAATCACTGCTGAATGTGTTTGGAGTTCAACCGGCTCGCGGGCTGTACTCGATCCATACCATTGGTGTCGTGGACCGGCTATCTGGATCGTGACATCTCTGACTCATGAATGCTGATTGCTGATTGGCGTCGGATCGTCAGTGCCATGAGTCCTGGCGCCCACGCAATCGCCCACGCCGCGAACTGCACGAAATAGTTCTTTCCAGCCGGCGAGCGGCCCCACAGCGTGTTCATCACGAAATAGAACGCAACGCCACTGACTACAGCTGCGAGCACTCCGCGAACCGCGATTGCCGCCCACGATCGAATTGCCGGTGCACGCAGCCAGCGGCCGTCGAGCACCGCGAGGATTAGCCACAGAGTCACCCACGCTGCGGGAATCGCGGAGAAGTACCCACGTCGGCCCATGATCGCGATGAGCAAGTAATAGACAAACGCGCCGGCCGCGCCCGCGAGGGCTCCAATGGGCAATCCTTTCCACACCCTCCCCGCATCGAGTCCAAGGACGGCGCCGACAGCGGTGAGCATCACCACGCCGTCGATGACACCAGCTAGCACCGTGTGACGGACGTTTAGCGTGTACCACGTGTAGTCAGTCAGAGTGGCGACGAGGGCGACGCCGAGAATGCCGACAACAATATTCACTTGGACTCAATTTCGATTAGCGCGTCGAACGCCATCGTTGCGCAGGCCTAATCGGAGCGCCCACGAAGCGTGAGAGCGAGCTCGCCGCTGCGTTCCTTCAAATCCAGTGAGAGGGTCTTTCCTGCAAACGTGAAACGACAGACAAAGGAGTTGATGTTCGCGACTTCGTCGTAATCGAGCACGAAAACGTTCCCACTTTCCCAATGTCCCTCGACTGCGACAGGCAAACCGAACCGGCCGCCCGGCGAGAGTTGGAGGGTGCCCTCGAGCCCGATCGGTCTCCTCTCCACTCGATCGCCAAAATCGAGTGAGACGCTCGCCTTACGCGCATTCTCGAAAAGAAACGACACGGCGCGCCAGCCGAGCGGATTCTCGTCTAACACGTAACGTTTGCCGGAAACCAGACCAGCGGTGGCGGGGAGGACCTTCGCGCTCTCGCTGGCGGGTGCGTCACGCGCTGCGCGGATTGCATTGCGCAACCGCCGTGCGGCGGCTGGATTCTCCGGCAGCGCCGACTCGGACTTAATCGCTTTCAGGATGAACGCCCCAATTTCGCCCGGTTCGAATGCGCCCCCCGTGATCGCCAGGACCATGTTTCGCTCGGGAAGCACCGTGATCCGCTGACCACCGCGACCGTTCGCTTCAAACAACGGCAATTCGCGATTCAGCCAGAGACCGTAACCGTAATCACCGGTCAGCACATGGGTGTGGCGCTGAATCGCCGAGGCCATCCACGAAGGCGAGATGATTTGGTGATTCTGCCAACGCCCTCCAGTCAGCCATAGGTATCCGATTCTCGCCATGTCGAGAGGCTTCAACCGTAGATCGCCCCATCCGTGAGTAATTCCGTTTGGATCGGAGGGCCAACCGGCGGGACGAATCCCCAACGGTTGAAACAATCGTCGCGTGCCGTAGTCGAACGCGCTCGTCCCGGTGACCGCCGACACGATGCCTGACAATAAGTGCATCCCGCTGCTGCAGTACTCAGTCTCAGCCCCGGGTTCTGCGACCATCGGTCGATCGAGGAAGAACTGAATCCAGTCTGAAGTCGCGCGCATCTCCCGGAGCGTGGGCTCACCCCCCTCGTACCGGCAGTCGAGTCCGGAACTCATCGTCAGTAAGTGTTCGATGGTCAGGCGCTGCTTGCGATCATCCCGGTTTTGGACGACCCGATTCGGGTAGAGAGGAAGCACTGGCTGATTGACGCCCGAGAGTCTCCCATCGGCGATCGCCACACCGATGAGTGTGGTCGTGATGCTCTTGGTCACCGAGGCGACGTCGTGAGGCAGTTCAGGCTGAAATGGAAAGAACGTCGTATCGAGCACCACGTAGCCATTGCGAACGATCGTCAGGCTATGGATGCGCGTCCGATGTTCCCGAATGTAGTCGAACGCTTCGGCGAGAATTGCCGAATCCAGTCCTTGCGATTCGGGAGACGACGTTCGCCATTCACGTCCCGGCCAGTAGGTGTTCTGTTGTATACCGCCGGCTGCGCGCTGCGAACCGAGCAGCGTCACAAGCGATGCGGTCACCATCAGCGGAAGAATACCCATCCCGACGATCGCGTGTGACGGCTGTTTCCGAATCGTTCCCCAGATCATCCGACGAGCTTCATCCCCAGCACACGTTCTGCATTCTGGTTGTAGACCTTTCGCAGGATCTGCTCGGGAAGCGCGACACCGTAAATCCTCCAGCGTCCCTGCGGCGGCAGGCGTGCCGGCGCGTAGTCGAAGTACTCGTCGTCGGTTTCAAGGAAGCGGTAGTAGATGTGATACAGGTTCTCGCCAAAAACCTGCTGCGGCGTCTCGACGCCGAGTGGAATCGCGTCGGTACCGAACAGGATCCGATCCTGATACTTGTCGAAGAAGCGCGAGGAGGTTCGTGGCTGCCGACCAAGCTCGCCGATGCGGGCACCGATTTCAACATTGACGTTTGGATATTTGTCGAGCATTTCGCCAACCGCCGCCAGGTTTTCGGCCCAGTGGCCGACGTGCAGCGCGACGAAGGTCGTCTTGGGATGCTTCGCGAACACTCGATCGCGCGCGGCAAGGATCTCCTTGAACGCGGGAAAATCCTTGCCGTAGAACGACCAGTCTGGATGCGCGCCGAGTTCTTCGTAGCGCTCGTTGAATCGATCGATTGGGGTGAAGAATGCCTCAGGATCGCCGACGTGCATGGCAACCGGCAATCCCAGGCGGCCGCACGCATCCCACATCGGATCGAACCGCTCGTCGTCTACGCGCACGAGCTTTCCCGTGGTCCCGCCATCACGCAAGTAGAGACCCAGGGTCTTCAGGATCTTCAGGCCAACCGCACCGGCGGCCTTCGCCTTCGAGATATCGTCGGCCTGCCACTTGGCGTACCCCGGCTCGCTCGCACGAGTCCACGTGGGTTCAGTCATGGTGACGAATCGACGCGGAAAGGCGCGGTCGAAATCTTTGATGGCTGCCGCGAGATCGTCACCCGACCCGCCTGTCAGGTTGACCATGGTGTGGAGATTGACCGCATCCATCGTCTTCACCAGTTCCGCGGGTGGAACACTCGGACGTTGAGCACGGCGACGCGAGACGTGAGTGTGAAAATCGATCACCGGAAAGCGCGCGCGCGGCACCGATGTCTCTTTTACGTGCAGCATGCTCTTCGGTTCGAATTCCGTCAGGCGGAGCGGCAGTCCTTGCGCGGTTTGCGGCTGCTGTCCTCGGCCAGCGGTAGCAGCGCTCGATCGAACGCCAGTGATTGCGCTGCCGACAACGGTCGATCCAGCCACAGATAACCATCCTCGTCGTGTCCAGATGCTCATTCCTTTTCCCTTTTCCCTTTTCCCTTTTACCTTTTCCCTTGTCCCTTGTCCCTTGAGTAGACTTGCGCACCGCCAAGATACGTGGCCTCGACCTGGATATCCTTCACCTGATCGACCGGACAGGTCATGATGTCGCGATCCAGGACGACGAAGTCGGCGAGCTTGCCGGGTTCGATCGATCCTTTGTGCGCCTCCTCGAACGTCAGAAAGGCGTTGTTGATCGTGTAGAAGCGGATCGCCTGTTCGCGGGTGAGACTCTGTTCTGGATGCAGCGGCGAGTCCGAACCGCGTGGCTTCCGTGCGATCGTCGTCCACATCGCGAGAAACGGATTGTACGGATTGATCGAGCGCAAGCTGCCGATCTTCTGCATGTGATCGGAGCCGCCGCCAACCATCACGCCTTGCTCGAACAGCGTTTTGTACGGATGGAAGTAGGTGAGCCGCTCGAGACCAAAATGCTGATGTAGCGTCACGCCATCGAGGTAGAGCCATGCCGGCTGCATGTTGGCGACAACACCGATCGCCTTCATTTTCGCAATCGCCGCAGCGCTCATGAAGCTGGCGTGCGTGATGCTCGGTCGACGATCGCGCACCGGAAAGTCGTCGCGGTTAATGCGTTCGTATGCGTCGACCATCGCTTCGACGGCTGCGTCCCCCTGCGAGTGCGCCGTGAACTGAAGATCGTTGGCGAGTGCAACCTTCGCGAGTTGATAGAGCTTTTCCGGCTCGATGAATCGCACGCCACGATACTTGGGATCGTCGATCGAATAGATCTTGCTGACCCCCCAGGGCTCACGCATGTAGGCGCTTCCGGTCAGCATGCCGCCATCGAGAAATACCTTGATGCCGCGGAGCCACAGCATGTCGTTGTGTTGATGGAACGGATTCGCTGCCGCGTCGCGAATCGCAGCCTGTGCCTGTTCGAGCGGCGCCTGCGCATCCACGCCGTACGCCATGAACGTGCGGCAGGTCAGCGCCTTCTGCGCGAGCAGCGTGCGATAGGCCTCCAACCCGCTTCGATCCGCGTTGGCGTCGACGATGCTGGTGAACCCGACCGAGTTGTAGTCGGCCATCAATTCTTTCAGTCGTCGGACCTGGTCGGCGTCCGTCGGTCGAGGCCCACTCGCGTCCGATGGGATGTACTTGCCGCAGTTGCGCAGAATGCCGGTCGGCTGTCCCTGCGCGTCCCGCTCGACGCGGCATGGTTCCCCGGCAGGCACTTGAAACTTCGCGTCAATGTTGCTCTTCGCCAACGCCATCGAGTTGAGCGATGCATCCGGCCCGGTGCGAAAGGCAACAGGGTTCTTGGGGGCGACCCGATCGAGCTCGTCGCGCGTTGGATAGCGTTGCTCGCGTAGACGCGTGATGAAGACCTGTGACAGCGTGATCCACTGACCGGGGGCGCTCTTCTCGACGCGGCCGCGAAAGTAGGCAAGCACGTCGTCGATGGTTTCCATGTCCGGCACTGGTTGCGCGAACTCATACATCGATGCGGCCGGTGCGTGCACGTGTGAATCGATCAGTCCCGGCAACACCGTCTTGCCGCCAAGGTCGACTTGTTGCGTCCCGGAACCGGCGAGTTTGACGATGTCAGCGTTCGTGCCGGTGGCGAGAATTCGTCCGTCGCGAATTGCCATCGCTTCGACGACGCGAAACTGCGGATCGACAGTGAGGATCTTGCCGTGATGAAAGATGTCGCTCGGAGGCGCCTGACTTTGAGAGCCAGGTGTAACACTTAGGGCGATGAACGCGTAGATTAGTTGTCGCTTCATCAGGAGCTCCGAAACATGATTCGAATCCTTGTCGCCACTCTGTTCGTCGGAATGTTATCCGCACCCTCGGCCGCGCAAGACGCAAAAACGGTGCTCGGCAACGCCGCCAAGGCGATGGGTGTCGAAACTTTGACGTCGATTCATTACTACGGCGTCGCCCAGACGGGCAACCTCGGCCAGAACAATAATGCAAATCAGCCGTGGCCGATGGCCAACGCGAGCGATTACGTGCGGGCGATCGACTTCTCGCAACCGGCGTCGCGGGCGACGTGGGTCACCTTCGCCGTACCCGTCCAGGGAGGCGCGGCCACGCAGGGACAGGGACAGCAGAACGTCACGCCGCAGAACAGCGCCTGGGCGCAGCAGCTCGAAATCTGGATCACGCCGTGGGGATTTCTCAAAGGCGCGGCGGCGAACAATGCCACCATTCGCAGTCAAACGATTGGCGGCCGTCGTTATCAGGAAGTTTCGTGGAACGCGCCGATCAAATCGCCCGGCGGTCAGCCGTATCGAGTTGTCGGCTACATCAACAACCAGAACCTCGTCGAGCGCGTGCAGACGTGGCTCGAAAATCCGGTCTTCGGCGACATGTTGGTTGAAGCGGAGTATCAGCATTACCGCGACAACAACGGACTGAAGTTCCCCGCGAACATCGTGCAGCGGCGAGGCGGCTGGCCGGTGTTCGAGGCATACATTCTGGGTGCACGATCGAATCCTGTGGATCTCCAGAAGTTGATGACCATTCCACCGGCGCCCGCCGGGCGCGGGGGTGGCCCTGGCGGTGGCGCACCCGCTGGCGCACCGGGAGCAGCGGCGACCGGTCCAACATCAGAAAAACTCGCAGACGGTGTGTTCCGCATTACCGGCGCCTACAACGCGCTGGCCATCGAGTTCGCGGATCACGCCCTCATCTTCGAACCCGGTCCACAGAACGAGGCACGGGCACAAGCGATCATCGCAGAGACCAGGCGCGTCATCCCGAACAAACCAATCCGCTTCGGCGTGATCTCGCATCATCATTTCGATCACACGGGCGGTCTGGCCGCGGTGGTTGCCGAAGGGATCACCATCGTCACACCGGAAGTGAACAAGTCGTTCCTCGAGCGCGCCCTGAGCGCGCCCAGAACCCTGGCGCCCGATTCACTAGCAAAATCGGGGCGCAAACCAGTGATCGAAGGATTTACTGGCGATCGGCGAGTGTTTCAGGATGCGACGCGGACCTTCGAAGTGCACGTGATCAAAGGCCTGCCACACGCCGATGGTCTGGTCGTCGGCTACCTGCCAAAAGAGAAGATCCTCGCCTACGCCGATATGTTCAACCTGCCGCCGGCGAACACTCCGGTGCCCGATCCACCGGTGGTCGGCACGGTGGCATTTCTCGAAAACATTGAGCGGCTGAAGCTCGACGTCGAGCGCATCTTGTCGGTGCACACACTGAACCCCGATCGACTGACGTCGGTGGCCGACATCCGCGCCTCGCTTGGAAAATAACGGCGTAGCCAAATCGCGCGGACCGGTGTCTGATAGGAGATTGTGACACCTGATTCGCGGACGCTCGAGGCTCACCACCTCGTCAAACGTTTTCACGGCCACGCCGCGGTATCGAACGTGAGCTTCGCGCTGCGCCCCGGCGAGATCCTCGGCTATCTCGGCCCTAACGGCTCAGGCAAGTCGCTCACGCTCAAGATGCTGACGGGACTGATCGATCCAACCGAGGGACGTGTCACCTACTCCGGCATCGACGTCACCGGCGGGAATCTCGATTTCCGCCGGCGATTCGGCTACGTGCCCGAGGAACCGCACCTCTACCCTTTCCTGTCCGGCCGTGAGTATCTGGATTTAGTGGCGGGGCTGCGCGACCTGCCCACGCGCGCGATGCGGCTCAGGATCGACGCGCTGCTCGAGCGCTTTGGACTCGCCGAGGCGGCCGAGCAATCCATCAGCGCCTATTCGAAAGGCATGAAACAGAAGACGCTGTTGATTGCGGCGTTGATGCACGATCCCGAGTTGCTCATCCTCGACGAACCGGAGTCTGGCCTCGACGTCGGTTCGATCCTGGTGTTGCGCCATCTTGTCCGAGTTCTCGCCGAACGAGGCCGCGCAATCCTGTACAGCTCGCATATCGTCGAAAACGTCGAACGGCTGTGCACGCGCGTCATCGTCCTCGGCGCCGGTCGTGTCATTGTCGACGGAAGTGTCGACAGCATCCGGACGATCGCCCCGTCAGGATCGCTCGAAGAAGCGTTCGCGACACTGGCCGCGCAGCGTCCGGACTCACTCGCCTCCGAGATCGCCGACATCGTCACGAATCATGCGTAGACGGCTGCTCGTCGGTCACTTTCTCAATCAATTTGTCGAAAATGATTTGGCGCCGGACGTGGACCGTCACCAGATTCTCGCGGTGGCGGCGGCGACGCTGATCACGGTCCCACTCTTTGCCACGATCTTCATGAGCGTGAAGTACCTGATGCAGCCGCTCCAGTCGCCCGGGTGGACCGAGATCACGACGATGGGCGATCAGATGATCTTCTGCGCAACGTCGCTGCTCGTAAGTGCGGCGATCGCAACACTGGAGTGGGACGCCCTCGCACTCAGTCCGCGGGACTCGGTGATCCTTGGCGTATTACCCCTGCCGCGCGAAGAGATTGTTCGTGCGAAGGTGCAGGCACTGGTGACGTTTGCGGCGGCGTTCGTGATCTCGTTGAATGCTTTGCCGACACTGCTGCATCCGCCGCTGACGGTTGCCAACTTTTCAGGCAATCCGTTGTTGCTCGTGCCTCTGGTTCTCGCGCATGCCGTCAGCACCGGCATGGCGGGAGCCTTCGGTTTCGCCTGTGTCGTCGGTCTGCGGGAGGTATTGTTTCTGTGCCTTGGTGAGCGCACGTTTTCGCGGATCGCCGGAACGATCAGATCCGGCTTGCTGTTTTCCTTTCTCGTTCTGCTCGTGCTTGCGCCGATTCGACTTTCTGGACCAACAACATGGATGCTCGAGCCTGGTAAGGGGCCGCTGTTCCTCCAGCCAGTCAGTTGGTTTGTGGCCACCCATGCGGTGCTCGCCAGCCGCGTGCTCGAAATCCTCCCGACACCCGATCTTCCGGAACGGCTCTCCGCTGAAGAGAATCGTTTGCGGACGCAGTACCGTCGCGGCTTGCCGCATCTGACCTCGCTCGCTCTCCGCGGCATCGGCGTGTTCGCTGTCGTTCTGACCATTTCCATTTCCGTGTACCTGCGAAATGCGCGCCGATTTCACCTGTTGCCAGAGGGACAAGACACCAACACGGTGCTGGGCGTGTCGCGCATCAGCGACGCGGTCGCGTCGATCCTCACGAACAAGCCGGCGACACGAGCCGGCTTGCTGTTCCTGATCAGGACCGTCGCGGGCAATCCGTCACATCGCGTGTATGTCACCGCGTTCGTTGCCACTGGGCTCGCCTTGCTGATCACGATGGCACCCGCCGTCCTATTCGGAGATCAAGGTGCCGTCACGATTCAAAAGACTGAACTGGTCGCGCAGACGCTGATGTTGACCGCGGTAGTCAGTGGCTTTCGCGCCGCCATTCGCACTTCGGCTGACTCGCGTGCTGCGTGGCTTTTCGGGATCGCCGAGACGGGTAACCACGGTGAATTCCGCAAAGGGGTTCGGCTCGGCGTGATTACCGCAGTAGTGGCAACAGTGTTGTTGCTGTTCCCGCTTCACGCCGCGGCGTGGGGCGTTTCAATTGCGGCGGCGCATGCAATCAATGGCGCTGCCCTCGGCTGGCTGCTCGTCGAGATCGCCTGCGCGAGTGTCGAGCGGCCACTGGTCTGGACGATTCCTCCGAGTGACGGCCTCAACACCGTTGGTGTCGTTTTACTCGGCGCCACAGTGATCGTCGTCTTGGTACTCGGCGCGATTGAGCAGGTCGCGTTGACGGCGCCCACAGCTACGGCCGCGTTCGCGGGTGCGATGCTGCTCGCGGCCGCAGCCGTTCGATATTTCAACGAACAAAACTACCGCGCGGCGGCAGCCGCACAGGGCTAGTTCGATGACCCGCTCGGCGAAGCATGCTTGTTGTTCTGCTTCGCAAGTTCCTCGTCGATGATCGTCGAGAAAATTTCGAACGGCATGGCGCCGCTCACCAGCCTTCCGTTGATGAAGAACGTCGGCGTCGAACTCACGCCGAGCGCCGTCGCTTCCGCCATATCCTCCTGCACTTTCACTTTCAGTGCCGGATCCTGCCGATCCCTGTCGAATCGCGCGAGATCCATTCCGAGCTCCTGCGCGTATCGGCGCAGGTCGTCACGTTCGAGCTGCTTCTGATTGGCAAACAGCTTGTCGTGGTACTCCCAGAATTTGCCCTGGTTCCTCGCCGCTTCAGCCGCCATCGAGGCATCCATTGCATGTGAGTGGATGCTGACCAGAGGCAGATGCTTCCACACGAACCGCACGCGACCCTTGTATCTTTCCTCGATCTGCTGAAGCGTGGGGTTCACGTCCTGGCAAAACGGACACTGAAACTCTGCGAACTCGGCAATCGTGACTGGAGCCGCGTCCGCGCCTTTTGCGGGCGCCGCCGCGAGATTGACTTCGTAGACCTTGTTTGCGAGCGCACTCTTCGGCGTCGGTGCCGCCGCGATGGTCTCGAGCTGGGCCACGCGCGCGGTCAACC
>Ga0075428_100001287_pt1 | contig 26734 bp, 24 predicted proteins | sample RhiMetdeltSRZDD2_FD_75291 | JGI IMG/M metagenome (GOLD analysis project Ga0075428, IMG submission 75291) | Populus rhizosphere microbial communities from Tennessee, USA - Rhizosphere MetaG P. deltoides SRZDD2 | ecosystem: Host-associated > Plants > Roots > Rhizosphere > Soil | place: USA... | reverse complement strand
CCACAGGCTCGTCCGTGCGCCCGTCTCCATGGCCACCTCGCCGTGGCCCCAACCGAGCCACACGGCCGCAGTATCCCGTCCGGTGGTCCCACTTGACAAAAGGTTATGCGATACCCCTGAGGAAGGGGCCGGATTCGCGGCGCAGACCTGCCTGGGCGTGGTACCGTGCTGGAAACGCCGTCGCCCGGCCGCTCACGGGCCGGGCCTTGCCCGAGGCGATCACCCTCGCCTCGTGCAGGCTGGCGCAAGGGAGCGCTCGATGATCAAGCGATTCGGCAGTCTGTACGCTGGCGCCGTCGACCTCGAAGACTACGGCTACGAGGCGACGCCGGTCAACGATCGCTGGCTCTCCGACGAGCACCTGGCGACCGTCTTCGAGAAGTCAGAGGCGATCGCGAAGCTGATGGATCGGACCGGCTACTCGACGCTCTGGTTCGCCGAGCACCACTTCCAGCGCGAAGGGTACGAGTGCATCCCGAACGTCCTGATGCTGGCGGTCCACCTGGCCCACCTCACCAAGAACCTGAGCTACGGCTGCGGGTTCAACATCGCGCCGATGTGGCACCCGGTCCGCCTCGCCGAGGATTACGCCACCGCCGACATCCTGACGAAGGGTCGGGTAGTCTTCGGCGTTGGTCGCGGCTACCACACCCGCGAGGTCGAGGTGTTCGGGGCGCCGATGCAGGACCAGGACGCCAACCGCGAGCTGTTCGAGGAGCAGGTCGAGATCGTCCTGAAGGCGCTCAACCAGCGCTCCTTCTCCCACACCGGCAAGCACTACACCGTGCCGCCCAGGGTGCCGTATCGCGGCTACCAGGTCGAAGAGATCACGCTGGTGCCGCGCCCGATGTACCGCGAGGTCGAGTGCTACCAGCCGATCGTGAGCGCCTCCGAGCGCGGCCTCGACTTCATGGCCCGGATGGGGATGAAGGGGATCATGGGCGGCGGCGCGGCGATCGGCGGCGCCAGCGAGCGGGTGGCGCGTGCCTGGCGGGAGACCCTGGCCCGTCACGGTCGCGAGACTGAGCTGGGCGGCGACCTGATCATGGGGCTGACTGTCCACGTCGCCGACAGCCAGGAGCAGGGCATCCGCGAGATGACGCCGTACTACGAGGAGTGGGTCAAGATGTTCGCCCCGCTCGGGTTCGTGCGCGGGTTGAACGAGGACCAGATCGCCGCCGCCGCCGATCCGAAGAAGGCGCGCTCCGGCAACCTCCCGACGATGCAGGACCAGATCAAGGCCGGCTCCTGGCTGGTCGGGCCGCCGGAGTACATCGTCGAGACGCTGCAGGACATCCAGCACCGCTGGCCCGGCCTGACCGAGGTCAACATCGGCCACCCGGTCGGAACGCCGAAGTCGGTGATCCTCGAAAACCTGGAGCGGTTCGCCGCCGAGGTCATGCCGGCCTTCACGCGCGAGACGAGCCAGACGCCGGTCGCCGTCGGCTGACCACCCGGGCGCCCAATCTCCGATTCGGGTCGGCAGGTTGGGCGCCCGCCCGCTTCGCCGCGCGGATCGGGCGGCCCACCCTTCGAGCGCTCTGATGCTGAGCCGGACGATCCAGAGACCGATCGGCAGGTGGACCAGCCAGGCCACGACTGCGACGAGCACCGGCAGGTACGGCGAGTCCGGGTCGTCCACGCCGACCCGGAGATCTCTGGCGATGTCGAAGCCGATGACGATGCTGTCGAGCAGCAGGATCAATCCCGCAGCGACGCCGCCGAAGAAGACCGCATCCTCGCCGTCGGTGCGCAGCCGCATGACGGCGCCGACTAAGCCGCAGACCAGCAGCGCGACGCCGCTCCACCCGATGACGAAGTCGACGAACGCGTAGACGATCGAGACGGCCACCTCGATGAGGAAGTAGGGCAACTGTCACGCTCCGCCCAGCCGCTACCTTCTGGATCTGCTCTGCTCATGCCGTCGAGTAAGCGACAATCTGGAAGGCGAAACGATCGCGCCGGTCGTGCATCGACTGAGACTTGGTGATGACGGTCTGAACAGGTGCGCCGCTCGGACAGACTTCTCGCAGCGCGATGTATCACGCTCGCTACCCGTTCAGCTCCCCGGCCAGCGTTGCGCCCCATGGATCACCCGCAGGATCTCGACCCTTTCGTCGCGTACTCGGTACACCACGATGTATGGTGTCCGCGGCACTACGAGCTCGCGAGTGCCTGGTTCTTCGCCAACGCGCCCCCGAAATGGGAAAGTGGCCTACGTCGCGCTTGAATCGCGGATGCGCCGTGCCACGAGCGCCGCCCCTTGTGGAGTCGTCTCGGCGATGTACTGCCGAAGACGACCGATGTCTGAGCGAGCCCGCCGGTTCCAGACAACTCTCACTTGAGGTGGGGGCAACTCATTCTCAGTGCCCCAGGAATTTAGCCACTCAACCATCCGCTCGTGTTCGATTGGCTCCTCGCCCGCATCGGATGCCGCGATAGCCTCGGCGATAGCCGCGGCCTTCCACTCGCGATAGTCGAGATAGTTGGCGAGCGCCTCGCAAACGAGGTCTGATGTGCTCTGGCCGGTCTTCGCGGCTAGCGCTTCGATGCGGGCCACTGCCTGCCTGGACACTTGAACGGTGAGATCAGTCAGGGTCGCGCTCTCAACCACGGGCGTTGCCTCCGGATTGGCGTCAACGGTCAGCGTACCAGAGATCGATGCGCCGTAGCGCTTTGCTCGCGGTCAGGTCAGGCGCGGACGTACTGCATCGAGCCGAGCTGCCGGGCCAGCCCCTTCAGCTCCAGGATCGTCAGCGTCGCGCTGACCGTCGCCGATGGCAGCTTCGAGCCGCGCGTCAGATCGTCCACGTGGGTGGGCTCGTCCGAGAGCAGTTGAAGCAGCGCGGCCTCAGTCGGATCGGCCGGCAGCGCCTCCCGGGCGGCGCGCTCCTCGACCACCGCCGTCAGGTGCAGCTCCTCCAGGATGTCGGACGCGTCGGTGACCACCCGGGCCCCCTCGCGGATGAGCTGATTCGGCAGGGACGAGAACGGGCTGAGGATGCTGCCCGGCACCGCGAAGACGTCCCGGCCCTGCGCGGCAGCATGATTCGTGGTGTTCGTCGCGCCGCTCTTGAGATCGGCCTCGACCACCAGCGTGGCGCGGGCCAGCCCTGAAACGATCCGATTTCGACGTGGGAAGTTGGTTGCGTCGGGCGGCGTGCCAAGTGGAAATTCGGTCAGGATCGCACCGCTCTTCGCGATCTGGTCGGCGAGCGCCCGGTTCTCCTCGGGGTACACGCGGTCGAGTCCGCTTCCGAGCACCGCGAGCGTCCGTCCTCCGGCCGCGAGAGCCGCTCGATGGGCGTACGTGTCGATGCCGCGTGCCAGCCCTGAGACGATCGTCACGCCGGCGCGGGCGACCTCCGAGACGATTCGCTCCGTCACCTGGCGGCCGTAGACCGTTGCCCGGCGTGTCCCGACGACGGCGATCGCCCAGTCGTCGGCCGGCGAGAGGTCGCCACGAACGTACAGCACGGGTGGCGGATCGGCGATCTCCCGTAGCGCACCCGGGTAGGCCGGATCGTCGAGGATCGTGACCGAGACGCCGGCCTTCTGGATCCGCTGCCACTCGATTTCAGGATCGACGGTGCCGCGCAGCGTGCCGAGCGACTCCACCGCCCGCCGTTCGAGACCGGCCGCCGCCAGCTCCAACATTGGCGCATTCCAGGCGGCCTCGGCACTGCCGAACCGTTCGAGCAGGCGATTGAAGCGGGCCGGGCCGATCTGCTTGACCATTGTCAGCAGCACCCAGTAGATCCGCTCGTCCACGCTCGCCGTCACCATGCCCCCGACGCTCGCCGGACGATCGAGCCGCCGGGAGTCGCGGCGATTCTAGCAGGCGAGCAGAGGAGTTCGAAGTTCACAGCAGACGAGCAGGGAGCAGCTACTCCGAACTCGTCTGCTTCGAACTCGCCGGCTGCGCACCCGGGTTGACCGCGCCCTTCGGCGTTTCGCCGCGCAGCACGGCGGCGACGCTGTCCACCGCCATCGCCGTCATCGCCCGCATCGACTCCCAGGTCACACCCGCGACGTGCTGCGTCAGCATGATGTTGGGCAGGCCGAGCAGCGGGCTGTCCGTGGGCAGCGGCTCGGTTTCGAAGACGTCGAGCGCCGCCCCGGCGATCCACCCCTCCTTGAGCGCCGTCGCCAGCGCGGCCTCGTCCACCAGCGGCCCGCGCGACGTGTTCACCAGGTGCGCCGTCGGCCTCATTGACTTGAGCACGGTCTCGCTGATCAGGTGATGGGTAGACGGCAGCAGGGGAGCATGGATCGTCACGACGTCGGCCTCGGCGAACAGCTCTGGCAGCTCGACGTAACGCACCCCGTACCGCTCTGCAAACGCCTGGTCGCGGATCACGTCCGAGACGACGATGTTGACGTCCCAGCCCTGGAGCCTCCGCACGACCTCCTTGCCGATCAGGCCGGTCCCAACCACGCCCACGGTCTTGCCCCGCAGTTCGACGCCGTACGGTCGCGGGTTCCAGCCAGTCTCCCGCATCTGCCGGTCGGCGAACGCGAAGCGGCGCAGCGAGGCCAGGATCATGCCGACCGCCGCCTCGGCCACGGAGTGGTGATTCGCGCCGACGGTCGTCGTGACCAGCACGCCGCTCTCGGTGGCCGCGTCGAGGTCGATCGCGTCGTAGCCGACGCCGGTCCTGGCGATGATTTTCAGGAACGGCGCGCACTCGATGACGCGGCGCGTCCACGGCTCGACGCCGGCGATGGCGGCAGCGCTGTCGCCGACGGCTTCGGCCAACAGCTCCTCCTGGCGAGCCTGGTTGGCCGGCAGCAGCACCAGCTCGTGGCCGTCGTCGATCAACGGGCGAAGGAGCTCGTCGCTCGCGCTCGAAACCTGCATCGTCGTCAGGAGCACTCGTGCCATCGTCTGTCCCTGTCGTCGCCGTCCCCGCGGGCCCGTGCCTGGCGAGGCGGCGGATCGTTCGCGTCGGTTCCCTGGTCCGGGAATGCTACCCGAGCGGCCAGCGCGGCTGTCGCGACTGGACCGTAACGGCCCTGTAGCGCATCGGCTGGACGTCACCCTTGACGGCCGAGGCACGCGCCGCGCGGGTGGGGTATACTTCGACTACCCAAACCTTGAGTAGTCTGGTGGTTCATCCTGTGACATCGGTTCCGATCTCGCTGACCACCACCCCGCCCTGGCTCCGCGCGGACCGTGCCGCTCGCTCCAGCCCGGCGTCCTTGCCGGATCTCGGCGGAGACCGGCTCGTCGACAGCTTCGGGCGGTCGATCGAGGACCTGCGGATCTCGGTGACCGACCGCTGCAACTTCCGCTGCACCTACTGCATGCCGGAAGAGGGGATGACCTGGCTGGCCAACGACCGCCTGCTGACGTTCGAGGAGATCGGCCGGCTCTCCAGGATCGCCGTCGCGCTGGGTATCCGCGAGCTGCGCCTGACCGGCGGCGAGCCGACGCTGCGTCCTGGCCTTCCGGACCTGGTGCGCGACCTGGCCCAGATCGAGGGGACGTCCAGCCTGAGCCTGACGACCAACGGCTTCCTGTTGAAGAAGCTGGCCGGGCCGCTCGCCGAGGCCGGCCTGACCCGGATCAACGTCAGCCTGGACACCCTCCAGCACGACAAGTTCCACTGGATCACTCGTCGCAACGCGCTGACCCCGGTCCTCGAGGGGCTCGCGGAGCTGGAGAAGTACCCGAGCATCCGGCCGATTAAGGTCAACGCCGTCGGGATGCGCCACTTCAGCGAGGATGAGATCGTCGATTTCGCGAAGTGGGCGCGGAAGACCGGCTACGTCGTTCGCTGGATCGAGTTCATGCCGTTGGACGCGGACGGCAACTGGGAGCGCGAGCGGGTGCTCTCCGGCGCCGAGATCAAGGCGATCGTCGAGCGCGATTTCATGCCCCTGGTGCCGATCGAGACCGAGGCCTCCTCGACCTCGCAGCGGTTCCGGTTCGCGGACGGCGTCGGCGAGATCGGGTTCATCAACCCGGTCAGCGAGCCGTTCTGCGCCACCTGCAACCGGATCCGGCTGACGGCTGACGGGCAGCTCCGGACCTGCCTCTTCTCGATCGACGAGTGGGACCTGCGCGAGCCGCTCCGCTCTGGCGCGACGGACCGCGAGGTGGCGGACATCTTCATTCAGGCCGTGGCTCACAAAGAGAAGAAGCACCAGATCAACGAGGGCGAGCAGTTCCAGCGCGCCTCGCGGAGCATGTCCCAGATCGGCGGCTAACTTTGAGGCCGTCGTCCCCGCTCAAAGAGCTCGCTGACCTGGCAAACGAAGCCGGGCAAAACAGGATCTCCTGTCAGCGTATCTTCGGCATGTAGGAGTCCCGTCGAGCCGTCTTGCCGAAACACCATTGCCGAGTGCGTCGCTGGATACAGCACCCAGACCAACTGCGAGCCGGCGCTCAGCCACTCGTCAACTTTTCTCTGGATCTCAGTGGCCGTGTCGTTCGGCGAGACGACCTCCACGACGAGATCCGGCGCCATGTCCGAGTAGCCGGAAGCCCACGCCTCGTCCAGTCGGGACTCGATCACGTAGGCGACATCCGGAGCCCGGACGGTATCGGGGTTCCGTGCCAGTCGATAGCCTGGTTCCGCGATGAAGACATCGCCTCCGACTTCCGGATGCTGATCCAGGTACGTGCTCAGACGACGCACGGTGCGGCCACTGATGCCTCCGTGCTCTCCACCGGCGGGCGGCATCTCATGCAACTCCCCAGCGATTAGCTCACGGCGCATGCCGTTGTCCGGCAGCCGGAAGAGCTCGTCGGCGGTCATTCTGATTCCAGTAGCTGTCATGATCGCCCTCAGACGCGTCCGACGGCTCTCGGTCCGGCTCGGAAGGCAACGCTGTTGTTCTTGCCGAACTGGCTCACGGCCTTCTGTACAACCTCGACCAGGGTCGGGGCGAGTACGACGCCACCCTGCAGAGACACGCCCGCGTACTGGCCCCGATGGTTGACTTCGAGCGGCCTCACATACTGGTCATACAGACGGTCAGAATCCCGTAGACTCAATCCTTGCCGCTTCGACATCGCCCTGGTCCCTCCACGCTCATATTACAGCACTGCTGTGGCGATCCGGTTCACGCAAGGCTGCGCCATTAGCTGAGACGATTTCTCAGAATCGAGGCGATCGCCGAGGGACTGGTCGCGACGGCGACGCCGGCCGCCAGCAGCGCGTCGCGCTTCGAGTCGTAGGATCCGCGCGAGCCGTTCACGATCGCGCCGGCGTGCCCCATCGAGACGCCCACGGGAGCAGTCCGTCCCGCCAGCAGCGCAACTGCCGGCACGCGGGAGCCCGCCAGGAACGCGGCGGCGTCCTCCTCGTCCGTCCCGCCGATCTCGCCGAGGATCACCACGGCGCCCGTCCGCTCGTCCTCGAGCAGGTCCGGCAGCAGGTCCGCGAACGTCGAGCCCTTCACCCGGTCCCCGCCAACCCCGATCCAGACCGAGACGCCGATCCCGACGTTCGCCAGCGCCAGCACCGTCTCGTAGGAGAGGGTGCCGCTCCGCGAGAGGACGGCGCACGGACCCGGCCGAGCAAAGTCAGACGGCAGAAAGCCGAGCGAGAGCTTCCCGGGGACCTGCAGCCCGCCCGTGTTCGGGCCGACGACGCGCATGCCGTGCTGCTGCGCCGCGTCGAGCGCCCGCAGCGTCTCGTGCAGGCGCATCCCCTCGGTCGGACAGACGAGCAGGCCGACGCCAGCCTCGGCGGCTTCGACGATCCCATCAGGGGCGACCTCGCCGGGCAGGAACGCGATGCTCGCCCGCGCTCCGGTTGCCGCGACGGCCTCCGCGACCGTGTTGAACACGGGGATCTTGTCCACCACGGTACCGCCGCGTCCCGGCGTCACCCCGGCGACGATCGGCGTCCCGTACGCCCGCATCCGCGTCGTGTGGCGCCGCCCGATCTGACCCGTCATCCCCTGCACGATCACGCCGTTCTGCGCCTGGTCCAGGAGCGTCCACAGTCTGGGAGCGGCCCTCACCCCCGACCCGTCATCATGCCTACCATGGGGCCCCATATCCCCACGGCCCTGTGCGCGGGAGAGGGGAGCACGCCAGGTTTCACGCTCGGGCGCGTCGATGAGGTGCCGTCCTTGCTCCCCCTCTCCCGCGGCAGGGAGAGGGGGCTGGGGGGTGAGGGGTTCGTGCGGGGGAGAGGGCTGGGGCACTTCGGCCGCCCCGCCGTCCGCCTCACGGACCAGCGCCACGAGCTCGTCCAGCGACGTTGCGCAGCGCACCCCGATCTCCGTGAGGCTGGCGCGGGCTGCCTCGGCGCCGCGACCCTCCAGCCGGGCCACAATCGGCACGCGCGGCGACACCAGCCGGATCACGTCCAGCAGGACCGGTGCAACCTCGTCCAGGATCGTCACGCCGGCGAAGAAGTTGATCGCGATACAACTCAGGTTCGGCATCTCGTCGAGGCGCCGGAACGCCGTGCTCAGCCGCTCGACCAGCCCGCGCGGGCGGCCGGTTCGCAGGTCGCAGAAGTCGATCGGCGTCAGGCCAGCCTCAGTCAACCGGTCGATCAGGTGCATGCTGCCGCCGGCCCCGGTCGTCACCAGCCCGATCCGTCCTTCCGGGTTCAGGACCATGAAGTCGAACCGCTGCTCCGACGGGATCGCCTCGTCCGCGTGGTCGTCGATCTCGGCATCGGGGACGATGCGCGCGTCGCCGGCCACCAGACCGCCGGTCGGCGTGACGAACAGCGGATTGATCTCGATCAGCTCGGCGCGCTCCTGCCAGAACAGATCGTAGACGCGGCGGGCGTAGTCGATCAGGGCCGGCACCTGCGCCTGCTCGACGCCGGCCTGCGACGCCGCTCGCCAGACGTGCCACGGCCTCAGACCCGTCGAGATCGGGATCGACACCAGGCCGGCGTGCTCGCCGGCCTGCTCCTCGACGTCGACGCCGCCCGCCGAGCTCAGCAACAGCACGATTTCGCGCCGGGCCGGTCGGATCGCCACCCCCAGGTACAACTCCTGGACGGCCTCGATCGCCTCCTCGACCAGCACCGCGTCCACCCGGAACCCGCGCACCGTGCTGCCCAGCAGGCGCTCGGCGGCCCGGCCCGCCTCGGCGCGATCGACGATCGCGATGCCGCCGTCTCGACCGCGCCCGCCGATCGGCACCTGGGCCTTGACGGCGACCCGGCCGCCGACCTCGTCCGCGATCGACTGCGCCTCGTCCGGGGTGGTCGCGACCTCGCCGCTCGGGATCGGGATGCCGGCCCCCGCGACGATCGCCTTGGCGACGTGCTCCAGCAACTGCATCTCTCTCAGCCCATCCCTCTGGTTTAGCCGACCAGGTGCCGGCCGATCGCATTGCGGAGGATCTGCGGCGTCCCGCCGCCCAGCGAGCCGTACCGGGCCCAGCGCAGGAACCGCTCAGGCGGCATCTCCTTCAAGAAGCCGTGCCCACCGAAGATCTGCATCGAGCGGTCGGTGACGCGCAGCGCCATCTCGTTCGCCGTGATCTTGGCGATGGCAGCCTCGGTCCGGCTCGGGAAGCGGCTGCCGGCCCGAGCAGCGGCCCGCCAGACCAGCAGCCGCGCGCCCTCGATCTGCAGCTCGTTGTCCGCCAGCATCCACTGGATACCCTGATACTCCGAGATCGCCTTGCCGAACTGCTTGCGCTGCTTCGCGTACGCCACGGCAGCGTCCTGTGACCCCTGGGCGATCCCGACGCAGATCGAGGCGTTCAGGCAGCGCTGGCCGTTGAACGCCGTCAGCATCTTGCGGAAGCCGTCCTCGCGGACGAGCACGTTCTCGCGGGGGACCCGGGCCCCTCGGAGCTCCAGGCCGAACAGCGACTCGCCGCCGAGCGTCGGGTACGTCTGGGTCACCTCGAAGCCGGGCGTGTCGCGCTCCACCAGGATCGCGCCGATGTTTCGTGGCCCGGGGTCGTCCACGAACTTGACCCAGACCACGAACAGGCCGGCCACGTCCCCGCGTGAGATCAGCGCCTTCTCGCCGTCGATCACCAGATAGTCGCCGTCGTCCCGGGCTACGGTGGACATGTTGCTGATGTCGGAGCCCGTCTCCGGCTCAGTCATACAGATCGCCAGCATCAGGTCGCCGGCCGCGATCTTCGGCAGGTACTTCTGCTTCTGCTCCTCGCTGCCGTACGAGACGATCGCCCGTGTCTGCACGCCCAGCTCTCCGAGCGCAGCCATCGCCGTGACGTAGCAGCACCGGCCGATCTGCTCCAGGATCAGCGCCGCGTCCAGCCAGGAGCCGCCGGCCCCGCCGTACTCCTCCGGGATCGCGGCACCCAGCAGGCCAGTTTCGGCCAGGAGTTTGAGATTTCGCCAGGGGAACTCGCCGGTCCGCTCCCACTCCAGGGCGTGATCGCGAAACTCGCGCTCGGAGACCTCGCGGGCGAGCGCGCGGATCGCCTCCTGCTCGGGGGTGAGGCCCCACTGCATCGTGGTCTCTTCAACCGTATCGGCGCGGGTCGGGCCGAACGTCTCGGGCGTGGCGGTCATCGCGACTCCCTATCTCTCGTTGGACAGGATGAACAGGATTGACAGGAATGTAGGCTCATCCTCGAAATCCTGTTCATCCTGTCAAAGACCGTGTGTCCAGGTAGCCCTCTTCGAGGGCATGGATCAGCGTGGCGATGGTTCCGTTCAACGGTGTCGGCACGCCGTGCTCGGCGCCAAGTCGGGCGACGGCGCCGTTGATCGCGCTGATCTCGGTGCGCCGCCGGTTCTCGACGTCCTGGAGCATCGAGTTCCGGTTGCCGGACGTCATCTGCGCCACGCTCCTGGCATGCTCAGCAGGATCGTCGAACGGCAGCCGCACGCCGAGGGCACGCGCCACGTCGCCGGCTTCGCGCGCCAGTCCGACGAACAGCTCTCGGGAGGCCGGGCGCTCGTAGGTCTGGCCGTTCTGGCAGCGCAGTAACGCCCCCAGCGGGTTGATCGCGGCGTTGGCGATCAGCTTGCCCCAGATCAGCGGCGCGGCGTCCGCGTAGGCGCGGGCGTTGAGGCCAGCCCGATCCAGCATCGCCGCGATCGTCTCCGCGCGCTCGGTCAGGCGGCCGGACGCCTCGGCCAGCGAGGTCGGTCCGAAGCCGGCGTGCCGAACGTGCCCGACGCCGAGCGTCGTGGCCCCCTGCGACGACACCCCGCCGAGCACCCGGTCCACACCGAGGACGGCCGTCAGCGCCTCGACGTTGCCAAGGCCGTTCTGGAGGCTCAAGGCCGGCGCATCCGGTCCGAGTAGCGCCGGCAGGCTGTTCGCCGCTTCGGCCGTGTCGGTCGCCTTGACCAGCACGATCGCCAGGTCAACCGGTCCGAGCGCCCTGGGGTCGGTCGAGGCGCGCACTGCCGCCCGGCGCGCCTCGGCATCGCGCTCGACGACGACGCCATTGCGGGTCAGCGCTTCCGCCTGTTCCCGTCGCCGCCCCAGTAGCCGCACGTCGTGGCCGGCCAGCGCCAGCAGCCCCGCGAAGAGGCACCCGAGCGCCCCTGGCCCGACCATGCCGATCCGCCACGGCTGCCCCGCGGACGGAAACGGCGGACGCGCGGGCGGCACGCTCACGCGCGCTGCTGCCGGGCGAGCGCTTCCAGGACGAACGGGTTGCTCCGCCGCTCGGCGCCGATCGTCGTCTGGTCCATGTGGCCCGGCCGAACGATCGTTTCGTCTGGGAGCTGCAGCAGTCGGGTCAGGATGCTCTCCATGATCTGGGGGAAGCTGCCGCCCGGCAGGTCTGTCCGGCCGATCGAGCCCTGGAACAGCGTGTCGCCGCTGAACAGCATCCCGCCGCCGTAGAGGCAGATGCTGCCCCTGGTGTGGCCGGGCGTGTGGATCACCTTCAGGCTGATGCCGGGGATCTCGACGTCGTCGCCGTCCGCCATGAAGTGGTCCGGCTCCGGCGTCGGCAGCTCCCGTCGCCCGAGCATCGACAGCGCGGACTCCGGCATCCGCCGCGCCAGATCGAGATCGTCCTGGTGGAGCAGGAACGGCGCCCTGGTCTCCTCCTTGAGCGCCCGGACGGCCATGATGTGATCGAGATGGGCGTGGCTGCAGGCGATCCTGGTGATCTTGACCTTCATCTCGCGGGCGAGCGCCCTGATCTCGTCGACCTCGTCGCCCGGATCGAAGCAGATCGCTTCGCCCGTCCGCTTCGACCCGATGATGTAGCAGTTCTCCTGGAACAGGCCGACGACCACGCCGCCCACCATCCACTCGGTGGCGTCCATGCATCCTCCAGATAACAAGGGTATCTGCCGCTCGCGCCCGGCTGCTACCATCCAGGCATGCCTCCCACCTGGCGGCGTGCCGCCGAGAAGATCGTCTCGCTCGACGCGCTCCTCGCAGCGCTCGCCGAGCGCCGCACCGCGGGCGAGCGGGTGGCGCTGACCAACGGCACGTTCGACCTGCTCCACGTCGGACACCTTCGCTCGCTGGAGCAGGCCCGGGCGCACGGCGATCTCCTGGTGGTCGGCGTCAACTCGGACGCGTCAGTGCGCAGCTACAAATCGCCGAACCGGCCAGTCGTTCCCGAGCAACAGCGCGCCGAGCTGATTGCGGGGCTGGCCTGCGTCGACTACGTCGTGCTCTTCGCCGAGCCGACCGCCGGACGCCTGATCGGAGCTGTCCGACCAGATGTCTACGTCAAGGGTGCCGACTACGCGACGAAGCCGCTACCCGAGCGGCCGATCGTCGAGGCGTACGGCGGAACGGTGGTGCTGGTCGATCTGGAAGCCGGCCACTCCACCACGGACCTGGTCGAAGAGATCGCCCGACGATTCGGTCCGCCATCGTCCTGACGGATGCCGTCTACTGCACCGAACTGCCGGCAGGTGTGCCGAGCAGATCCTCGACGATACGTAGCGCCGAGCCGGCATCGGGTCCGAGGTAGGTGCCCACCTGGCGCTGGCGTCGCGTTTCGTCCTCGAAGCCCTGGCCGCCGAATGCCAACGCCGGCCGAGGTTCCGGCAATGCCCTGACGACCGAGGCCAGCTCGTCGACGCGATCGGCAGTCTCCGCGGACGTCGCGGAGACGATCAGCAGGTCCGGTCGATGATGGCGCAGCGTCTCGGCGAGGCCGTCAGGCCCGAGGTTCGGCCCGAGGTAGCTCAGGCGGATGCCGTTGCGCACCAGGAACAGCGAGATCATCAGCAGGCCGACCTCATGCCACTCATCCGGCGCGCAGCCGGCGAAGACCAGCCCGCGTCCACGGCCGGTCTCATAGGCGTTGAACAACGAGAACAGCTTGCGGCGTATGAAGCTGCTCGCGAAGTGTTCGGTCGCCACGCTGATCTCGCCACGGTGCCAGCGCTCCCCGACTTCGACCAGCGTCGGCGCGATCACGGCGAGGCAGACCTCCTCAACGCGATACATCGCGAACGCCTCGCCGAGAACCTGCTCGGCGGCGCTCGCGTCCAGAGCGACCAGCGCGCGGGCGAGATCGTCCGCGAGCGCGGTCGTCGGCCGGCCCGGCGCAACCGCCGTGAGGGGGTATGGGGCGGCACCTTCGCGCACGCGCACCTGGAGCAGCCGAATGGCGTGACTGATCGAGAGCCCCTCGTCCGTCCGCCGCTGGAGCCAGCGAATCGCCGCGATGTCCTGGTCTGAGTAGAGACGCTGGTTCCCGGGCAAACGGCGGGGCTTCGGAAACCCGTACCGGCGCTCCCAGGCCCTGAAGGTGGCCGGTCGCAGCCCCGTCCGCTGTTCGACAGCAGCCGTGTTGTATGTGGGCCGGTCCATGGCGCGGACGACCTCGTCGAGCTCAGGGTCGAATGAGATGCTCATGTGACCCGCATCGAAATTGACTGCACACGTTTCAGGAGCCGCTTGCGCAGGTTCCCGAGCCCGCCCGATCGCGCTCCCCGGGGTCCGGTCTCTGCACTGTAAAGTGTAACTCCTGCGAGGCCGTCGCGGCGATGCTCCAAGACGTGGCCTGACTGCGCGGTACCCGATGCCTCGCACTGGCCGGCCGTCACCCGGCACCATGGGTCAACGTTTCAGCGGGCGTGAGAGATCGAGAGACCGCGCCGACGTCCGCTGAGCACCGACGATCGCTTCGAGCGTTGATCGTCTCGGTGATGGGTGCCGCTGTGTTGGTGCTCGCATCGGTCGGAATCGGCCAGGCCGGTCCGGCCGCCGCCGACACCTGCCGCGTCTTCCCGGCCGACAACGCCTGGAACCAGCGGGTCGACACCCTGCCGGTCCACCCCAACTCGACAGAGTGGGTCAAGAGCATCGGCGAGACCGAGCGGCTGCGCGCCCTGTTCAGCGCCACGGACGGTATCCCCTACCAGCTGCTGGCCGGCTCGACCGCCCGGGCCAGAGTCACGATCGTGCGCAACGGTGAGAGCGATCCCGGACCGTACCGGCTCCGCGACGACACCCCGGTCGAGGACGGTACGGGACGCGTGCTCGTCCTCGATCGCGACCGGTGCCTGCTGGCCGAGATGAGCGGCGCCGTCCGAACCGGACCGTCCACCTGGACGGCGACGGCCGGCGCGGTCTTCGACCTTGGCTCGAACGATCTCCGCCCCGACGGCTGGGCCTCCGCCGACCAGGCCGGGTTGCCGATCTATCCGGGGCTCGCCCGCTTCGACGAGGTCGAGCGTGGCGCGATCAACCATGCGTTGCGCTTCTCAGCGCCTCAGATCGGCGGCCGGCATTACTGGCCCGCCCGCAGGGACGGCGATGGCGGCATCGACCCGAGCCTGCCGCCGGCCGGCACCCGCTTCCGACTCCGATCGATCGTCAACCCGGCCGGGTTCTCGCCGCGCGCTCGCGTGATTCTGACCGCCTTGCAAAAGTACGGCATGCTCCTCGCGGAGCCCGGGCCGGCCTGGGGCCTCAGCGGTGCGCCGGATCCCGGTTGGGACGAGGCGTCGCTGGCGGAGCTCGAAGAGGTGTTCTGTGCGAGCTTCGAGGCGGTTGACGTTTCGTCGATGGTGATCGACGGGGGCAGCGGCCAGGCGATTCCGCCGCCGACCCCGGTTCCGCCGGGGACGCCAGGGCCGACCAGCACCCCTGCGCCCACGAAGACGCCGCTCCCGACCACGACCCCGGAGCCGACGCCGACGGTGACCTTCACGCCGTCTCCGGAGCCGACCGAGACGCCAAAGCCGACCCGCACGCCGCGCCCGACGAAGACGGCCGAACCGACGAGCACCCCGGTGCCGACAAGCACCCCGGTGCCGACGAGCACGCCGGTGCCGACGAGCACTCCGATCCCGACGGCGACGAACACCCCGACTATTACGAACACGCCGCTGCCGACGAACACGCCGCTGCCGACGAACACGCCGACCCCGACGAACACCCCGACCGTGACCAACACCCCCAGGCCGACGAACACCCCCACCGTGACGCTGACGCCGACGGTCACGCCGGTCAGTGCGTGTCGTCCCGAGCGTCCGTACATCGACAGCTACCAGATCCCTCTGCATCCGAATGGGATCGCACGGATCACGGTGACCATTGAGTCCAACGGCGGTTCGGGTATCGGAAAGAACTCCCTGAATATCATCTCCGTGAGCGACATCGAGAACGCGAGCGTTGACATCAACGGTGAGATCCTGGACGACCTGGGCGAGGAGGTGATCCTCGACGACGAGACTGACGCGGTGGACATCGACGTTGAGCGGATCAATCCGGACGCGCCGTTCCGGGTCGCGTTCATGGTCATCGACGAGTGCAACGGTCCGTTCTACACGCGTCCCTTCGGGGGCCCCGCCCAGCCCACCCCCACGCCCACGTCGACGTCAACGCCCACACCATAGGGAGCCGCGGGTCACGAACAGCGAGAGACGCGCGCCTTGATCGGACGCGCGAGGGTGTGCCACAATCGGGCGGCCCGGACGGCGGCTGCCGTGATTGACGTGCTGCCCCGAGGCCGGTTCGTCCCCTGAAGGGAGCCCTGCTCCGATTTGACACCGCCCCTCCTCGGCTTCGCCCGCGTCGCATCGGGTTACCGGGCTGACTCGTTCGACCGGCTCCGAGGTCAGGCGTCGTGCCGGCGGCTTCGACCGCTCCGGATGGCCGTGTGCGCATCCTGATGCTCAACTACGAGTTCCCGCCGCTCGGCGCCGGGGGCTCGACATCCTCGTTCAACCTGGCTCGGAACGTCGTCGCACTTGGCCACGAGGTCGATGTCGTGACGATGGGCTTCCGAGGCGTGCCAGGCGAGGAGACGATGGACGGGATCCGCGTCTACCGCGTTCCGAGCGTCCGCGCACGTCGCGAGGTCTGCCACACCCACGAGATGGCGACCTACGTGGCGAGCGGCACGCTCAAGGCGGCGTCGCTGGCCGCCCGGAACCGGTATGACGTCTGCAATGCCCACTTCATCTTCCCGACCGGGCCGATCGCCTACGCGCTGCGCCGGCTGCGCGGGCTGCCGTACGTGCTGACGGCCCGCGGCTCGGACGTGCCCGGCCACAACCCGAACCGATTCCGCTTCGATCACCAGCTCTTGCGGCCGGTCTGGCGGGGACTGGTCAGCGACGCCGACGCTGTCGTCGCCGTCTCGCGCCACCTTGCGAGCCGGATCGAGGCGAACGCGCCTGGGATCGCCGTTCAGACGATCCCGAACGGGTGCAGCCCGCTCGGCCCGGCTGACGAGACGGTTCGCACCTCCGATGCGGCATCGGCCAACGGCCGGATGCGCGTCTTGATGGTGACCCGCCTGCACGAGTTCAAGGGCGTCCAGTACATGCTGGAGGCGGCCAGCCGGGTCTCGCTCGACCTCGAAGTGAACATCGTCGGCGATGGCCCGTACCGGCGAACGCTGGAGGCGCAGGCCGCCCGGATCGGCAAGCCGGTCCGCTTCTGGGGCTGGCTCGATCGCGGCTCGCCGGACATGTGGCGCCTCTACCGCGAGTCGTCCGTGTTCGTCTTCCCCTCGGAGCGCGAGGGCTCGCCGGCCGTCGTGCAGGAAGCCATGAGCGCCGGCCTGGCGGTGGTCGCGGCTGACTCGGCCGGTACGCCGGAAGTCGTCGGCGACGCGGGGATTCTCGTCAGCCCGAAGGACCCGGCCGGCATCGCCGATGCGCTGGTACGGCTCTCCGAGAACCCGGCCCTGGTCCAGGAGTTGAGCGAGCGTGCCCGGGCGCGCGTGCGCCAGGAGTTCGACTGGCGCGATCTGGCGCGCCGGTACGTGGACCTGTACGCCGAGGTGGCGGCCCGGCCGAGGCGCTCCCCGTGACGGTCCAGTTCGATCGGTCCACGGCGCAGGCCGAGCTTGCAGCCTCGGCGGCGGCGGATGAGTCCGTCGAAGTCCCGAAGCGCGGCTCGGGACGACTCGGGAACCTGCTCAAGATCGGGATCACGGTCGCCGTCTCGGCGTACGTGCTCTGGCAGGCCGGTCTCGTGGATTCGCTGCGCACCCTGGCCGGCGCCGACTGGCGCTGGGTCGCCCTGGCCGTCGTTTCGTCCTTCCTGTCGATGACGATCAACGTCAAGCGTTGGCAGGTGATGCTGGCCGGCCAGGGCGGCGGCGCCTCGCTGCTGACCCTGATCCGGCTCTATCTCGTCGCGATGTTCTTCAACAACGTCCTGCCGTCGCGGTTCGGCGGCGACGTGGTCAGGGCGTACGGCGCCTCGATCAACGTGACCTCGAGGACACGCTCGGCGGCGGCGGTCATCATGGACCGGCTGGTAGGCGCGATCTCGGTGCTGCTGCTCGGCGTGATCGCGATCGTCGTGAACCCGTCGGTCATCCCGACGCAGTTGACCCAGCTCCTCGTTGTCGGGCTTGTCGTCGGGCTGATCGTCGTCGGGCTGCTGCTCACACGGACGCCAGTCCACAACCTCGGCAACTACGCTCTGGCAATGTTCGAGCGGCTGCCGTTCATCGGCAAGCGGCTCGGCAAGCGGGCCCAGGCCGCTGCTGACGCTGTGCGCGCCTACGCCGGCCAGCCCGGCCTGATCGCCTGGGCGCTGATGGTCTCGATGGTCGCCAACGGCCTCGCGATCGTCAACCTCTACCTCTGCACGCTCGCGGTCGGCGCCGACGTCCGGCTGGCGGAGCTGGCGGTGATCGCCCCGGTCGTGATGGCGGTTGGCCTGCTGCCGATCTCGATCAACGGGCTCGGCACGATCGAGCTGACGTTCGTGGTGCTGCTCGGGCTGCTCGGCATCGACAAAGACGTCGCACTGGCCGTGGCGATCCTGCGGCGGCTGGTGCTGCTCGGCCAGAGCCTGATCGGCGGCGTGCTCTACTCGGCCCGCCGCTTCGGCTGACCTTTCAAGCCGTCATGGCCGGGCCAGCAGGTCTCATCTCGTCGTGAGCAGAATCCAACCGTACTGGCGAAAGTCGTCGTCGAAGCTGAGCGCATGGTCAATGCCCAATCGCTCCATGACGACGAAGCTCGTTGCATCGGTCAGGCTGAAGTCCTTGTCACGATAGCGCGCGATCAGGTTGAGTGCCGCGTCTTCATCTGCCTCGGTAACGCGGACCAGCGTCGTCACGGATGTAGTCCGCAGCCTCGACAAGAGCCGATTGGCCGCTGCGTGACCGAGCCGGTTCAACGTGAGGGCGTGAGCCTCGGCACGAACGAAGTTCGTGAATACGAGCCGCGTGCCAGCGATGGAGAGGTCGGCGAAGATGCTGATGGCGCTCGAGTGGCGAGCATCACCGCCATCGAGCAGCGCATAGAACCCAGACGTGTCTATGAACGCCGCCTCCGGATACGCGCTCGACGAGATTCGCCTGGGACTCATTCAGAAGTGGGCGGTCCACTTTCGTCGTGAATGGCCTTGGCCACGTATCGATGGATGTTGGCTGAGACGTCGCCAGGTCCAGATGACGCGCCAACTCCGATGAGATCACCAAGCCAGTCGTTCAGCGAAGACGGCCGATCTCGGCGCGTATCGCGCCGACGGAGCTTCCTCTTCGGGACCGGACTCACAATCGCGAGTGCCTCACCGTCGCGGGTGAGAACGTGAGCAGCTCCGGTCCGGGCGACTTCCTCCGCCAGCCGCGCGACGTCGGGCGAGTCTGTGATGTCGTGCGATTCGAGCTTGCGCGCCACGGCCATCGCCTCCAGTTCACCCGAATCATACCTCCCCGATCGATTGCTGGGAGCGGCTGGTGCTGCTCGGCCAGAGCCTGATCGGCGGCGTGCTCTACTCGGCCCGCCGCTTCGGCTGACCCGCGTCCGGTTGACACGATCATCCTCGCAGGCGATAACTCCCGGACCTCACGCCGACGTGGAGGACGCCCGCGATGACACGACGACGGTCCAGGCTCACGGCGCCCCGCTCCAGGTGCCCCGCTCACCGGTCGGGGGCTGAGCGATGAGTCGGCTGGTTGACGGCGCCGCGCTGGTGACTGGCGGCGGCTCGGGGATCGGACGGGCGATCGCGCTGGCGCTGGCCGCCGAGGGCGCGCCCGTCGCCGTGCTCGACCTCCAGCCGAAGGGCGGCCAGGAGACGGTCGGCCTGATCGAGGCCGCCGGCGGCAAGGCGGCGTTCGTGCCGGTCGACGTCCGTCACTGGGAAGACGTTGACCGGGCGTTCGCCGAGGCGGTCGGGGCGCTCGGCCCGTTGGCGATCGTCGTCAACGCGGCCGGCATCCTGGACGGCTACGCCCAGGCCGACGTCGTCTCGCCGATCGTCTGGGAGCGTGTGATCGGGATCAACCTGACGGGCACCTTCTGGGCCTGCAAACGCGCCCTGACCGAGCTGCTCCCGCGCGGCGGGCGGATCGTGAACATCGCCTCGACTGCCGGGCTGGTCGGCGATGGCGGCGGCCCGGCCTACGTCGCCTCCAAGCACGGTGTCGTCGGCATCACCAGACAACTTGCCGTGCAGTACGCCGATCGCGGGCTCACGGTCAATGCGATCTGCCCCGGGCCGATCTCGACGCCGCTGCGTACCAACTCGACCCAGATCCTGGGCGCCGACGCCCCGCCGATGGGCGGCATCGGCGGCGACCCGGCCCGGGTCCGCGCAATCGTGCCGGTGGGACGGTACGGCACGGTAGAGGAGATCGCGGCACTGGCAGTCTTCCTCGCCTCGAAAGAGGCAGGCTACATCACCGGCCAGACCCACGTCATCGACGGCGGCTGGACCGCTCGCTAACATTCTGGTTCCCCCTCTCCCTCGCAAGGGAGAGGGGGTCAGGGGGTGAGGGTCTCTATGATCACGAAGTTCTCGGTGCTGTACGTCGGCCAGATCGAGCTCGAGAACGTCGGGCTCGACGGTACGCCGGCCGACGAGCGTCGTTACTCGAACGAGCGCCTCGTCGAGGCGTACGCTACGGCGCGCGACGTCGCCCAGCTCATGGACGAGCTCGGCTACTACTGCCTCTGGACCGCCGAGCACCACTTCCAGCACGAGGGGTACGAGGTCTTTCCGAACCTGATCCTGCTCTCGACCTGGCTGGCGACCCAGACGCAGCGCCTCAAGTTCGGCTGTGCCTTCAACGTCCTGCCGATGTGGCACCCGGTCCGCCTGGCCGAAGATTACGCGATGGCCGACATCATGACCGGCGGGCGGGTCATCATGGGCGTCGGGCGCGGCTACCACTCCCGCGAGGTCGAGTCGTTCGGCGCCCCGGTCCTGGACAACGCTGCCAACAAGGAGCTCTTCGAGGAGCAGATGGACGTGCTCATGAAGTGCTTCGACCAGGAGTCGTGGAGCCACAAGGGCAAGCACTACACCATCCCCCCGTCCATCCCGTACCGAGGGTACGAGCTGAAGGAGGTGACCTGCGTGCCGCGCCCCGTCAACCTGCCGGTCGAGCTCTGGCAGCCGATCGCCAGTGGCCGGACGCTCGAGTACATCGCCACGCGCGGCATCAAGGGGATGGTCACGCTGAACGGCTGGCGCCTCACCGAGCAAGTGTTCCGCGCCTACCGCGACGCCGCCGCGACGGCCGGGCGGCAGCTTCAGCTCGGCGAAGACCTGGCGCTCGGACTCGGCATGTACCTTGCCAGCAGCCAGGAGGAGGCGATCCGCCGCGTCGAGCCGTACCACGACGAGCGGTACAAGTGGTTCGCCCCGTTCGGCTTCGTGCGCTACGCCGACGAGCAGGGCCGGCCCTGGGGGACGCCCGGCGCCCCGACCTCGATCCCGACGATCCGCGACGGCGTCCAGCAGAAGGCGTGGCTCTGCGGGACGCCGTCTGAGATCGTGGACGGACTGAAGGAGTACCAGGAGGCGTACCCCGGACTCGATCAGGTGCTGATCCACTGGGCCGAGGGGATGCCGCCCGCCGAGTTCAAGGAGCAGCTCGAGGTCTTCGCCCGCGAGGTGATGCCGGCCTTCCCCGCTGCCCGCCTCGCGGCAGCGACCTAACCGTCGTACGGGTAGCGGGGACGCCTGGGAGGTAGGGACCTGAGCGGGCGCGGAGGCGGCAGGTCCGTCCCGGTCAGCTCCTCCTCGTGGGGCGGCGATGGTGGCGCCGGGAGCCGGGTCGGCTGGCGGCCCGGCATCAGCCCGAAGCGGCCATCTTCTGCCAAGTGCTCTAACGAGCGGTCGATCGCCGGGCCGAGCGCCTGGATCGCTGTCGCCATCTGGAGCGCGCTGAGGTCGTTCAGCTCGCGAGCTTCGCTCTCGATCACCTCACCAAGCTCGACGGTACGCCGAACCAACCGCCGCGCGATGGTCGTCAGGATCGTCGCCTCGGCGTGCTCGGATAGACGGAGCGATTCGAGCTGCTCCAGGAGCATCTCCGCCAGCCGCTCAGCATGCGCCCACTCTGCTTCGTTCAACGGCGTGTTCCCCAATCACGCCGTACATGCGCAATGCGCATACCACCGGCTTCCTGGTACCGGTACCGACGTCCCCACACGTTCCCGTCACTTCCTGGCACGGTGCCTGCGTTAGTCAGTACGCAGGGAGGCCCTCCACACCGCAAGGAGGGTCGCGAAGGATCGCTAGCCATGGATATCGCCCTGATGCTGTCAGGTTTTTCTGGACTCGTCGCCGCCTTTGTCGCCAGTGCATTCTGGGCGACTCGCCCGACGCCGCTACAGCATGATCGTCAGACGACCAGTGATCGGACCTCTGCGCACCGACCCGCCTGACTCGCCGTTGCCGACATTCGCCCCCAGGCAGGTCGTCGCGGACGGTCAATCTCGGGCGGCGGTCGACGTGGCGAGCGCCAGCGCCCTTAGCTGTCGGACGCGAGCTTGCCGGCGATCACCCAGTTGTGACGCGGCACGTCGTGGATCACCACCTCGGTCGCCTCGCGCGTCGTCTTGGCGATCCGTACGATCGCCTCGGTAAGCGCGGCCACCAGCTCGCGCTTCTGCTCGATCGTTCGCCCCTCGTACATGTGAACGGTGATCAGCGGCATGGTGCCCCTCCTGGATGCCTGTGGGTGCAAGCGCGGTCGGGCGGCGCTCCCGCCTCGCGCGACTCAGCTCCCGGTGACCGGATCGCTGGCCCGTAGTCTAGGTCCACGCGATTTCAAGAGCAAGGACCCGGGTCCCATCGAAACGGCGACGTAATAGGTTCGCCAGGCCCGCTCAACAGGTGGTCGTTCGCGAGCGGGCCTGTCTCGCGCGAGCACCTCACGAGGTGACGAGCGAGCGGACCTCTGCCGACACGCCGCCGCCGTCTCGGATCTGCGCGTCCATCACCGCCATCGCCGCCATCCGCACGATCTTCTGGACCTCGTCGCCGGCCTGGAGCACGTGGACCGATTTGCCCATTCCCAGCAGGACCGGCCCCACCACCTCGGCGCCGCCGATCCGCTCCAGCAGCTTGTAGCTGATGTTGGCGGCCTCCAGGCTTGGGCAGACCAGCACGTTCGCCTCCGACACCTGGCTGAACGGGTACCGCTGCTCGACGATCTCGGCGACGACCGCCGTATCGGCCTGCATCTCGCCGTCCACGGCCAGGTCCGGCCGCCGCTCACGGACGATCTCGGCGGCGCGGCGCATCTTCTCGGACTGCGCGTGCCTGACCGAGCCGAAGTTCGAGAACGACAACATCGCAATGCGCGGCTCGGTGTCCAACTGGCGCGCCAGCTCGGCGACCAGGATCGCAGCCTCGGCCAGGTCTTCGGCTGACGGATCGATATTGACCGTGGCGTCCGTCAGGAAGTACGGACGAGCCTTGATGCTACTGCCGGGGACCTCCTGCGCCAGCAGGATGTAGGCGCCGCACGCCCGCCGTACGCCCGGCCTGACCCCCACGACCTCCAGTGCCGGCCGGATCACCGACCCGTAGTCGTACGTCAGGCCCGAGAGGAACGCGTCGGCGTCGCCCCGCTCCACCATCATCATCCCGAAGTAGTTCGGCGTGATCATCCGCCCCATCGCGCGCTGCACCGTCATGCCCTTGCGCTCGCGCTTCGAGGCGAACCACTCGGCGTACGGCCCGGCCAGGTCGGAGCTGGTCGGGTCGATCACCTTCGGCGTGTAGCGCAGGCCCAGGCTCTCGGTTCGCGCCGTGACGATCTCCGGCCGGCCCAGCACGATCGGCTCGGCGATCCCCTGATCCACCAGCTGGGCGGCGGCGCGCAGGATCTTCGGCTCCTCGCCCTCCGCGAAGACGACCCGCTTCGGCGCGCTCTTCGCCCGCTCCATCAGCCGGTTCATGATCTGGAAGCCGCGCCCGAATCGGCCCTCCAGACTGCGTCGGTACTCATCCACGTCGAGCTGGACGCGGGCCACGCCAGTCTCCATCGCCGCCTGCGCCACGGCCGGCGCCAATCGTGCCAGCGCTCGCGGGTCGAACTGCTTCGGCACGACGTAGAGCGGCCCGAAGCTGAGCGCCTCCAGCCCGTACGCGCTCAGGACCACGTCCGGCACGTCCTCGCGGGCGAGATCGGCCAGGGCGCGGCTCGCCGCCAGCTTCATCGCCTGGTTGATCTGGCGCGCTCGCACGTCGAGGGCGCCCCGGAAGATGTACGGGAAGCCCATCGAGTTGTTGACCTGGTTCGGGTAGTCCGAGCGGCCCGTCGCGACGATCGCGTCCGGCCGCGCCTCCACCGCCAGCTCATACTTGATCTCGGGGTCCGGGTTGGAGAGCAGCATCAGGATCGGCTGGTTCGCCATGACGCTGAGCATCTCCTGGCTGACGCTGTCGGCAATCGAGACGCCGACGAAAACGTCGGCGTCACGCATCGCGTCGAACTGGCTCCGCGCCTCGGTGTCCACGGCGTACCGCGTTTTCCAGCGGTTCATGCCGTTGGTCCGTCCCTTGTAGATCACGCCCTGTGAGTCGCAGAGGATCAGGTTCTCCGGTTTGACGCCGAGGTCGACGTACAGCTCGGCGCTGGCGATGCCGGCCGCGCCGGCCCCGCTGATCACCACCTTGATCTCGTCGATCTTCTTGTTGACCAGCATCAGACCGTTGATCAGGGCGGCGCCGGTGATGATCGCCGTGCCGTGCTGGTCGTCGTGGAAGACCGGGATGTCCAGCTCCTCTCGGAGCCGCTCCTCGACGTCGAAGCAGGCCGGCGCGCCGATGTCTTCCAGGTTGATGCCGCCGAACGTCGGGGCGACGGCCCGGCAGAAGGCGATCATCTCCTCGACGGTCGGCGCGTCGATCTCCAGGTCGAACACGTCGATGTCGGCGAACCGTTTGAAGAGCAGCGCTTTGCCTTCCATGACCGGTTTGGAGGCGAGCGGGCCACGATTTCCGAGTCCGAGGATCGCGCTGCCGTTGCTGATCACCGCCACGAGGTTCCCTTTCGCGGTGTACTCGAAGGCGGTCAGCGGCTCACGGGCGATCTCAAGGACGGCCTGCGCGACGCCCGGTGTGTACGCCAGCGAGAGATCCCGCTGCGTGAGCGTCGGCTTCGTCGGTACGACCTGGATCTTTCCTGGTCGTCCGCCACGGTGGTATTCAAGCGCGGCATCACGATCGATCACGTTCGGAGACTCCCAGCACAGACGGTCGTCGGCCCGGCACTCTAGCAGACCAGCGTCCGAGTTGCGAGCCGCTCACACCACCGTACGGCCTTCCCACAGCGCGTTGCATCGTCCCGACATCGCGGACCGTGGACTAAAGTCCACGTCTACCATAGTGTGTGGCTACGCCACACCGGGAAGGGACTGAGGTGGTCGGTCCGGTCGCGGAGCGACCGACGATGGTAGACGTGGGTTTCAACCCACGGCGCTCGGGAGGCGTCGGTTTCAACTCACGGCGCGGCGGCTCGCAACTCACCACTCGCTACTTACCACTCGTGAGTGTGGTACGCTAGGTGCGTCGAGGCTTCGCGGATCGCGGCCACCCTGGCCGATTCGAGAGGGCGGCTGGCCCGCGCGGAGGGAGCCACGAGCATCATAGACGTCGCGATACGATTGGCGGCGGTCGGGATACTCGTCTTTCTCAACGCCTTCTTCGTCGCCGCCGAGTTCGCCCTGGTCAGCCTGCGACGAAGTCGCATCGAGCAGATGGTCGAGGAGCGGAACCGCTTCGGCCGGATGCTGCTCCGAGCCAAGGACGATCCGAACCGCTTCATCTCGGCCGCCCAGCTCGGGATCACGATGGCCTCGCTGGGCCTTGGCTGGATCGGCGAATCGACAGTCGCGGCGCTGATCGAGCCGCTCTTTCACGGCCTGCCGGAGCAGATGCTCGGGCCGGCCGTCCACACGATCTCGTTCGCCATCTCGTTCACGCTGATCACGATGCTCCACATCGTCCTCGGCGAACAGGTGCCGAAGATGCTCGCGCTTCAGCATGCCGAGCGCACGGCGATCGTCACGGTTGGCCCGACCGAGGCGTTCTACCGCGTCTTCCGGCCGTTCATCGCGGCGTTCACGGGGCTCACGAACGTCTCGCTGAAGGTGATGCGGATCGAGCCGTCCAGCGAGCACGACGGCGCCGTCACTGCCGAGGAGCTGGAGCTGATGGTCCAGACCAGCCACCGGGCCGGCGCGCTGGAGGACGCCGAGCGCGACCTGCTCAGCAACGTCTTCGACTTCGCGGACCTCTCGGTGTACCAGGTGATGATCCAGCGCCGCGACATGGTCGGCGTCCCGATCGACGTCTCGCTGGACGACCTGTTGGAGCTTGGCGAATCGAGTCCGCACTCACGCTTCCCGGTCTACGAGGAGACGCTGGACAACGTCGTCGGCGTGATCCACCTCAAGGACCTGCTGCGCGCGGCCAGGCGCGGACGAGAGTCGTTCGACCTGAAGGCGATCCTGCGTCAGCCGCTCTTCGTGCCGGAGACGATGCCGGCCGGCCGCCTGCTGACTGAGTTCAAGCGGGCCCACACGACGCTCGCCGTGGTGATCGACGAGTACGGCGGTACGGCCGGACTCGTGACGATCGACGACGTGGTCGAGGAGATCGTGGGCGACGTGCCAGACGAGTTCCACAGCCAGACGCCGAGCGTCGAGCTCCAGCCGGACGGCACCTGGATCGTCGCGCCGACGCTGCGCCTGGACGAGATTGCCGAGGAGCTTGACGTCCACGTCGAGGAAGACCTGGACGTCGATACGGTCGGCGGGCTGGTGGTCGAGCGGCTCGGACGGCTGGCCCAGGCCGGCGACGTGGTAGAACTGGAGAACCATCGCCTCGTGGTCGAAGAGGTCGACGGCGTCCGGATCACCCGCCTGCGCGTCGTCCCGTTGCTGCCGGCCGGCACCGTGGAGTCGTCAGAGGAGCGCGATCAGGCGTCGTAAACGCGGGCCGGCTGGCACGCTTCCATGACGGCGATGGCCGATTCGAGCGTCGGTCGGGCGGGGACGACGCGCACCAGGGCGGCGTCCAGGCCCTCGCAGAGCCGCTTGAACGCCGCCGCCGCGCCGGCCGCCGGCCCGAAGTAGCCGACGTGCCTGGCGAGGTCCACTGGCATCGCGTC
>Ga0075428_100001286_pt1 | contig 26737 bp, 19 predicted proteins | sample RhiMetdeltSRZDD2_FD_75291 | JGI IMG/M metagenome (GOLD analysis project Ga0075428, IMG submission 75291) | Populus rhizosphere microbial communities from Tennessee, USA - Rhizosphere MetaG P. deltoides SRZDD2 | ecosystem: Host-associated > Plants > Roots > Rhizosphere > Soil | place: USA... | reverse complement strand
CCTTCCAGCGCCGTGTCGATGCTCTTCGCATCGATCGAGACCGTCACCGAGGAGCGCTCGGGATGAACTTCATCGTAGAGGATCGTCGCGGTCCAGTCGTTGAATTGGCCGCGCACCTTCGACATGCCGAGGAAACCGATGGTGAAGTCGAGATGCGAATGGGCGCGGTCAATGCCGAAGATCTCCGCGCCGATCAATTCGATGCGCGCGGGAAATGGCTCGAACTGCGGGAGGTCCGCGGCAAACGCGGAGGCGGCGAACAACATGAGAAGCGTAAGGGACAGTCGATGCATGAATTCCTCCTATGCTTTCGAGTGTGCGCGCTCGACTCGGGCGTGAGGTTTGGGCGAGGCCAGCGAAATGTCAGGGTTTTGTCAGGAGCATTGCGCGCCCGCTGCGCGTAGTCGATGCTTGAGCAGATGTCCTGGCTCGATCGCGAAGGTGCGCGCACGACGCTCGTGGCCGTTCTGCTCGTCGTCACGCTGCTCGTGACGGCGTTCATCGCCTTTCGCGCGCAGATGGCGGCGACGTATCACCGCGCCACCGCGGAACGCGTGATCACCGACTGGACGCGCTACGCCGCTGACGAGCTGGCGCGGCGCGGTCAGGCGCAGATCGAGTTTTATGGCGCGTATCCCGTGCTGCAGATGCTCGCGGCGAATCGCACCGAGCCGTCGACGGCGCAGGAGAAACGCGCGTACACGCTCGTGCGCCGCACGTTTCACGGCGCGGAGGCCGATCCGGCCCTGCAGGCGATCCTCCGCAATCCTCCGAACGAGCCGGAGCCGCTGTTCGCCGGAGAGCGCGTGTTGATCTATTCGCTTCCGAAGGTCTTGGGATTCGAGACGACCGCGGACGATCTCATTCGCTTCTCCATTCCCGCGGCGCTCGAAGTGCGTCCGGTGCTGCCGCCGTCACTCGCGCACGGGAAGGTCACGAATGACATGCTTTTCGTCCGCGTTAGGCGGAACGGCCGGGTGGTCTTCACGACCGCGGGCGCATTCGATGAGCGCCTCGGCGTTCGTAAGTCGATCGACGAAGGCTATCTGCAAGGCTCGATCGTCGAGGTTGCGATCGCCCCCGAGGCCTCGCGGCTGATCGTGTTCGGCGGTGTGCCGCGCGAGCTGCCGATCTATCTCGTCCTGCTCCTCATTGCGACGGTACTGACCGCGACCGCGGTCTTGCAGCTCGCACGCGAGCGGAAGCTCGTGCAGTTGCGCACCGAGTTCGTCGCCAGCGTGTCGCACGAGCTGCGCACGCCGCTCACGCAGATTCGCATGTTCGCGGAGACGCTGCTGCTCGACCGCGTTCGCTCCGACGACGAGCGCCGCCGCGCTCTTCACGTCATCGATCGCGAGTCCCGCCGCCTCGGGCAGCTCGTCGACAACATCCTGCTCTTCTCGCGCGGCGAGCGCGGGCGACTGCAGGCATCATTCGCCGAGCGCGACGTCGCGGCGCTGGTGCGCGAGAGCGTCGATGCCTTTGCGCCGGTCGCGGCCGCACGACGGATGACGATCGCGGCGAATCTTCCGTCGTCGCTCGTCGCGTCGATCGACGACGATGCCCTGCGCCAGATCGTTCTCAATCTTCTCGACAACGCTGGGAAGTACGGACCGGATGGACAACAGATCGCAGTGACGCTCGAACGCGAGGCCGATCGGCTGCGCCTAACGGTCGAGGATGAAGGTCCCGGAATTCCGCCGCGCGACCGGACGCGCATCTGGAGCCGCTACGTGCGCCTCGACCGCGAGTATGAGCGCGCGATCGCCGGCGCGGGCATCGGTCTCGCGGTCGTGCGCGATTTGGTGCGCTTGCATCGCGGAACGGCGCGCGTCGAACAGGAGAGTCGCGGCGCGCGATTCGTCATCGAGGTGCCGGTATGAAGCGCGTGCTGATCGTCGAGGACAACGCGGATCTCGCGTACGGATTGCGGAACAACCTCGAGATCGAAGGCTACGCGGTCCATGTGGCGGACAACGGTCCCGAGGGATTGCGATGTGCGCTCGAGTCGGCGCCGGATCTGGTCATTCTCGACGTGATGCTTCCCGGGATGGACGGCTTTCGCGTGTTGAAAACGCTGCGCGAGAAGAAGCGGAACATGCCGGTACTCGTGCTCACGGCGCGCGGAGAAGAGGCGGACAAGGTGCGCGGTCTCAAGCTGGGCTCGGACGACTACGTCACGAAGCCGTTCGGATTGCTCGAGCTGCTCGCGCGCGTCGAGGCGCTGTTGCGACGCGGCGGACCGGCGGCGTCGATCGAGCGCTTCGGCGACGTCGAGATCGATCGCGCGGCGAGGACCGTGTCTCGGAACGGCGAGGCCGTCGAGCTCGCGCCGAAGGAATACGAGCTGCTCATTGCGCTGCTCGATGCGAACGGCGCGGTCGTTTCACGAATCGATTTGATGCGGCAGGTCTGGGGTTATGCGGATTCGATCATCACCCGCACGATCGATACACACATCGCCGTCTTGCGGCGTAAGCTCGAAGAGGACCCTGCGCGGCCGCGGCATGTGATGACCGTGCGCAAGGTCGGATATCGATTGAGGCGTTAGGCGCATGTTCATCCTCGACATCATTTTCTGGGCCTTCGCGGCGTTCGTCGTGGCGTTCATCGCGTACCACTTCCTCTCGCTGTTTTTTGCGGCGCTCTTCTCGCGCAACCGCGATGTCCGGCGGCGCAACACACAGGCCGGCGATACGGGCGCCGGCGGATTCAGCGTCGACATGAGCTATGGCGACACCAGCGTCGGCGGCGCCGATGCGGGTGGTAGTGATTCCGGAAGTGGCGGCGGTGACTTCAGCGGAGGTGGAGGAGATTTCGGAGGCGGCGGCTCGTCGGGCGGCTGGTGAGGAAGACGAATATGATCCGCTTCGAATGCCTCATTACCTCCTGAGCTGGATGCGTCCGAGCGACCGGCTTTACGACATCACGATTCGATTCACGGCGCCCAGCGACACGCCGCGGCTGCTGCTGCCGGCGTGGCGTCCGGGCCGTTATCTCATTCAGAATTACGCCGCGAATGTCAGGGAATGGTCGGCGGGCGAGCATCGTATCTGGAAGGACGGCAAGTCCTCGTGGCGCGTCGACGCGAAGAGCGGCGAAGAGGTCACAGTTCGCTATCGCTACTACGCCGGACTTATCGATGCGGGATCGAGTTTCCTCGACGAAGACGAGGCGTACTTCAACGGATCGAATCTCTTCATGCTCGTCGATGGATTGCGAGGCGAGGAACATCGTCTGACGATCGCGGCGCCCGCCGATTGGATCGTCGAGACGCAGCTCGCGCGCCACGATCTATTTGAAGAGCAGCGGGCTTCAGCCCGCCAGCAGACGTTCCGCGCGCGCGACTACGATCACCTCATCGACTCCCCGGCGATCTGCGCTGCATCGATGACGCGCCACTCGTTTCACGAGAGCGGCGCGATGTTCCATCTCGTGTTCCGCGGTGATGACGGAATCGATACCGAGCAGTACATCGAGCCGGTCCGCGCGATCGTGCGGTCGCAGGCGGAGATGTTCGGCGGTCTGCCGTTTCGCGAGTATCGCTTCCTCTATCACGTGCGCGATCGCTGGCATGGCGTCGAGCACGAGGAGTCGTGCTCGATCATCGCCAAGCGCATCGCGTTGTTAGGCGCCGGTCCGGGCGACGAAGGCTACGAGCATCTTCTGGCCATCACCGCGCACGAGCTCTTTCACGTCTGGAACGTGAAGCGCATTCTTCCCGCGAAGTTCGCGCCGTACGACTATTGGCGCGAGACGCCGACGCGCCTGCTGTGGGTGATGGAAGGCATCACGTCGTACTACGGCGAGATGACGCTCCTGCGATCGGGCCTGTGGAGCGTCGAGCGCTACCTCAAACATCTCGCGAACGAGATCCAGACGCTGGAGGCGCTTCCCGCGCGTGCCCATCTGTCGCTGTCGCAGGTGAGCTTCGATGGATGGCTGAGCGATCCCGCGCAGATGCACGATCACCAGAACGCGTGGTTCTCGTTCTACAACAAAGGCGAGATCGTGGCGGCGCTGCTCGATCTCACGATTCTTCGCGCGACGAACGGCGAGCGCTCGCTCGATGACGTCCTGCGTCTGCTGTGGGAAGAGTACGGAAAACGGGGAGCCGCTCTCGAGGAAGATGCATTCGAGCGCGCCGTCGCGCGCATCGCGGACGTGGGCGACTTCTTCGTGCGATATGTCGATGGGATCGACATGCTGCCCTACGAGGAGATGTTCCGCGCTGCGGGAATTGCGTTCGTGCCGGCCGCACGCGAGGAAATCTCGCTGGGCGCGAAGCTGAAGATCGCGGAGGGATTGCTCACCGTGGAGAGTGTCGTACGCGGCGGAGCGGGGATGGATGCGGGATTGCTTCCCGGCGACGAGATCGTCGCCATCGATGGAACGAGAACGACGAATGAGGCGACACTCGCCGCTGCGCTGCGCGCTGTGCGCATCGGAGCAACGGCTTCGTTGTTGATCTCGCGTGCGGGAGTGGTCAGGACGTTGTTACTCCGCGCGGCTTCCGATCCGCGGCCAAAGATCACGCTGCGCGCGGAAGCGCCGAACGAATTGCGACGCGCGTGGCTGAGGAGAGAGGAATGAACGAGTCGAAGCCGGTCGAGCTGACCGAAGATCGCGTTCCGTTCGAGGGCATCGCGGAAACGGTTCGCGAGCTCGTCGACATGTACGGCGGAACGATGGGCGAGACGCGCGAGCGCGCTTACGACTTCACGCTTCCGCTGCGCCGCGGTGTGCCGGCGGGCGGCGCGATCGAGTGCACTCTTTCGTGGGCACCCGATGACGAGAAGAACGCGGCGGTCACCCTGAGCTGCAACCGCAACGTCGACGCGCCGCGCTCCCAGCGCGTGCTGCTGCTGATCGTCGGCGTGTTAGGCGCGGTGATGTTCCTGCTCTGGCCGTTTTATCCCGGCGAGAAGCAGTTCGGCGCGCTCGCGTGGATCGGCGGCGCAGTGGCGATCGGTGTGTATCTGATGACGCTGCGCAGAACGAGCGGAGGAATCGCGTACGACTTTCTGCAGAGACTCGCGGGGAGGCAACGCGAAGCGGCGAGTGAGCCGCCGCTTCGCGATGGTGTGGATTAGCGAACGGCGCGTCCCGCAACTCCCATGAAGTCGAGACCGAGCAAGCGCACGTCGAACGACAGCGACTCGACCGGCGCGCCGCCGAGGTGTTCGAGCGGGATGTCGATCTGCAGCAGCTCGGCGCCTTGTTCGAGCTTGCGCGCCCCTTCGGCCCACGCGACGGAGAATCCGTCGAGCGTCGAGACAATCACATCGAGGCGATACGAGCCGCGCAGGAAGACTTCGGCCGGTGCGGTCACGCGAAGGGCGTCGCCCGCGACTGCGGTGCGAATCTCGCCGAGGCGAGCGGCATTGCGCTCGGCGACGAGCTCGCCGGAACCGGTGCGGGCGAAGCGCGCGCCGTTCGCAGTTGCGCCTTCGGCGTCGAATCGCGCCTGCCAGGTTCCGGAAGTGCGATCGGGGAGATCGGCGAGCGTGGCGGTGTACACACCGTTGCCGGCATCGCGCAGTTCGATCGCGTCGTGAGACTTGCCGTTGGGAGATGCCAGTCGCGCAGTTACGCGCGCGCCGGAGATGGGCGCGTCTCCGTCGCGCAACTCCGCGTGCAGCGTGATCGGATCGCCGGCCTGCCGCGAGAGCGGCCCGGCCCAAGTCGAGAGCGTGATCGCGCTCTCGGGCTCGGCCGCGACGACGGTCACGCCGCCGACGTCTTCCGGCATGTCGACTTCGAGCCGATAGCTCGCAGCGGTCGCCTGCAGGACGTGCATCACTTCATGACGTCCGCCGGGGAGATCGAGCTCCGCCGATTCGGCGGCGTCGATCTCGAAGCGCCGAAGACCGCGCTCCATCGAGCCGCGATCGCCGGGCTGCAGTACCGCGCCGGCGGGAGTGGTCAGGCGCGTCGCGATCGCGCGATCGACATGCGCGCGGCGCGCGGGAATCGTCCAGATGATCATGCCGCTTCCGCCCGCGGCCGGAAGATCGACCGACATCGTCGATGCGGTGCGCGGAATCGCGCGTGCGTACATGCGCGAGACGTTTGCCGGCGCGTGTGCGGCCGGCGTCTCGTATTTCGTTCCGGGTTCGAAGCGTCCCGCGAGATCGGCGGCGAATGCGGCGGGAGCGAGGAGCAGGAGAGACAGGATTCTCTTCATGATGAGGTCTCCTCAGAAATCGGTGGCGAGCGAGTCGCCGATCTTGCGAAAGTCGTTGCGGCGGTTGTGATGATGATTGGCGAGCGTCGTGAACCAGACGATGCCGACGGCCTGCGCGCTGTACTGCGAGACCATCCCGTCGTCTTCGCCCGGCATGCCCACGACGCCGGAGAGCGTCGCCAGTCCGTAGTCTTCGGAGTGGACGTAGTCGTTCCAGAGTCCCGTGCCGGCGATGTTGTAGATCGTCTTCGGCAGCGCGGGACGTCCCGACGTGCCCTTCAGGTAATACGTGTTGTAGTACGACATCGACGAGGTCGTGCAGTTCTTCGTCGAGTCAGTGTTCTGTCCGACCAGATCGACCATCCATCCCGTGAGCCACAATCCCGAGAGCGTTCCCGCGAGATTCGCCGCCTCGGAACCCTTATTCGGCGGCGCGATCGAGTTGACCCAGCGGATGCGATTGATGATCGGCTGGTAGCGCGAGTCGTACGTGGGATTCGAGAGGATCCAGCGGATGACCACGCCGCCGAACGAGTGCGTCTCGATGACGATGTCATCGATGGCGTTCGCGTTCATCCAGTTGTAGATCTGGCCCGCGACCTGGCCGCCGGCGACCCACATGTACTGCGTGCCGTCGTATGCGCAGATCAGATAGGGGATGGTGAAGCCTTTCGTGGTCGCGCGAATCATGTCTTCGCCCCAATACGCTCGGGCGACGCTCTGCTGCGCGAGGTTGCTACCGCCTTTTCCGTGGATGAAGACCACGCCGGTCTTCGCTTGGAGTGTGGTTGCCGCGACGAGGAGAACGACGAGAGCCAGCAGGATCCTCGGTTTCATTCCGTACATGCCTCCTGGGGGCGGTCCGTACTTCAACAGGGATGCCGCACGAGTTTTCAAGCACTTACGCTGAATGAGGGTTCATTGTTGATCCGAATCGCGACGGAATGGCGGGTCAGTCGAAGGGCATCGGGGTTCGAAGTTGATCCGACGGGCGAGCTCGACCGGCCTTCGCGTATGGAACCGATAGCCATATCTTCGCCGACTTCCCGTCATTAACTGAATAAGGAGTTCGATATGAGAATGCGAGCCTTTCGGGGATTTTCTTACCTAATTCTGATCCTGGTGTTCTGCGTTGGTGCGATTGCGCAAGAGAAGGAACTGCAAGAGAAGGAACCGCGTCGTGGTGAGATGAGGTTTGGACTTTCGAGCGAGTCGCGCATCGTGACACTCGCCGCTGACAACACCGTCGTCGCGGTGGGGAAAGCCGACCGGATGCCGGGGAATCGCGAATTGGCCGTGACTCTGGATCGTACGGTTGCGGTCGTGATGACGCGATCCGGAGATGTCTTCATGCGCGCCGTGGCCATCAATGACAGGGGCAACGGGGAGCTTCGGTTGTTGGTTCCGTACAGCGAGGAGTGGGACATCGACCGAGTGATCATCAGCGGTCTTCAGGACGCGGCTGCCACCCCACGGACAGTCGCGTTTTCGCGCGAGCAACTCCTTCTTCCAGCCGATGCGAAAGGCTCCGGAATCACGACCAACGTCGTCGAGTGTTTCGCGAACGGAGACAACTGGCGTTGCGATATCTGCTTCGTTTGCCACACGTATTGGGGTGTGGAGTTATGCGGGAACCCCTTCTTCCTAGGCGGTGGTGATTGTTAGTGAATCCTGAGGCGTGGTGACCTTCTCATTGGGGGGTTGCCGGGCGACCGGCAACCCGCCGGAGGTCGTGGGAGAAGTTGATCCGAGGAGGGGGGGAAAGGGCGGGCTCGCGGCGCTCCTTAACCATGAAGCGCGCAACCGTTGTCCTCACGCTGGTCGCGGCAGCATTCCTCATGGGTTGGGCGCTCGACTGCGCCAACAAGAAGATGCGGGAGAGGTACGGTGGGAAAGCCTTTCCGCAACTGCAAAACACCGCGCGCGCGGAGGACGGCGTCCAACAGGCAGCGGCGATTCTGAAAACGTGGAATGAGATGGGTGCGAATGATGGAATCCGCACCACGATGCTCTGGGATCTCGTGTTCCCGCTCTTCTACGCCTCGGCGCTTGCGATGCTCGCGCTTCTCGAACTCGACACGTTGGGTCACGATCCGCGTGGTCTTCCTCGTTAAGCGTGCGAGCGGCGGATGCTCCGGATCGCTGTACCGATCCGTCGTCAGCCAGTCGTAGCCGGCTCGCACATGAACCGGCTCGTCGGGCGTTTGACTGAATACGGTCCACGTCGACGCGACGCGAGCGCCTCAGAGACGATCGGTGAGGATCGTTTTCGCGATCGTGGCGAGCTGCATGTTGCTCGTGCCTTCGTAGATCTGACCGACCTTCGAGTCGCGCCAGAACTTCTCGACCGGATACTCCTTCGTGTAGCCGTTGCCACCGTAGAGCTGCACGGCGAGCGACGTCACTTTTTCCGCGACCTGCGACGAGAAGAGCTTCGCCATCGCCGCTTCGCGCAGGAACGGCTTGCCCGCGTCCTTGAGCCGCGCGGCGTTGTAGACCATAAGGCGCGCGGCCTCGAGATCGGTCGCGGCCTGTGCGATCTGGAACTGCACGCCCTGGAACGACGCGACGGACTGGCCGAACTGCTTGCGCTCTTTCGTGTACGCAATCGCGTATTCGAGCGCGCCTCGCGCGACGCCGAGCATCTGCGCGCCGATGCCGATGCGGCCCTCGTTCAGCGTCTCGATGGCGATCTTGTAGCCCTTGCCCGGCTCGCCGAGGACGTTCTCGCGCGGCACGCGGCAATCCTCGAGGATCAGCTCACAGGTGGACGAAGCGCGGATGCCGGTCTTGTCTTCTTTCTTTCCGACCTGGAAACCGGGGAAGTCGCGCTCGATGATGAAGGCGGTGATGCCTTTGTACCCGGCGTCGGGATTCGCGTTCGCGAAGACGACGAACACTCCCGCTTCGGCAGCATTGGTGATCCACAGTTTGCGGCCGTTGAGCACGAAGTGATCGCCTTTGTCCTCGGCGCGAGCGGCGAGCGCGAACGCGTCGGAGCCGGATCCTGCTTCGGAGAGCGCGTACGCGCCGACGGTGTCGGCGGCGAGCATGGCCAGGTACTTGGATTTCTGATCGTCGTTGCCCCAGCGAATGAGGGCGTTGTTCACGAGTGTGTTCTGCACGTCGACGAGGACGCCGCACGACGCATCGACATGGGAAAGCTCTTCGACGACGAGCACCGCGTTGAAGAACGTCGAGCCCGCACCGCCCCACTGGTCGGGGATCTCGATGCCCATGATCCCGAGCTCGAAGAAGTTCTGGATGAGGTCGCGCGACATCGTCGCGTCGTGATCCATCTGCGGAACGAGCGGGCGGATCTTTTCGATCGCGAAATCGCGCACGCTTTGCTGGAACATCTGTTCTTCTTCGGACAGCACCGTGAGCGGCGCGCCGGGATTGATCTCGAGGGTCGTGGTCATGGAAAACCTCCGGAAGGGGACGAACTCGTGATCGCGAATCATATCCGATCGCTCACGGTTATCATGCGGCGTCCTCGCCGATTGCCCCGGTGGCGGAATGGCAGACGCTGCGGACTTAAAATCCGCTGCCGCGTGAGCGGCGTGCCGGTTCGAGTCCGGCCCGGGGCACCAGGTGGTTGTTCGATGGTCAATGTATTGACCGAGTGCACAAGCTCCGCTACAGTGTCTCTTAACGGATTCCGAGCGCTTGGATCGTTTGCGCGTGGCTCCCACGCGCTTTTCGTTCTCGCAGATCAGATCCGTTAATCAACGGGACGGATGGGAGGGGGCTATGAGAACCTGTTCCTACTGCGGAGCGCCGTTTCCGCCGACGCGCAAAACGCGCAAGTACTGCACGAACCGCTGCAAGACCAACGCGTGCCTCGACAAGAAGCCGCGGCTGCGCGCCGCCGACGTCGAGGCGATCCAGGAGATTCTGCACACCGAGTTCTCTTCCGTCGACGCGATGCGCGAGCGCCTTCGCGCGATCGTCGCGCCGGACCTGCCAGCGGTCCCGCTCGTCGAGGGCAGAGCGCTGATCCCGAGGCTCGACTGAACAGGCGTATGATCGGCATCGAAAGGACGCTCCATGCGTCATACCTCTTTCGTTGCCCTTGCGATCCTCGCTTCGGTGCTCGCCGGTTGTCATGGCAGCCCGACCACACCAGGCGTGTCCATCCATGACGAAACCTCGCCGCTTCAATCCGGTCGATGGTCTTCGGGTCCGGCCTGTTTGACCGTGACGGAATCCGCGGCCGATTTGTACTCCGGCTGCTGGCACGGTCACTTCGCGCGGCCTCGGGTCAGCAGCGACGGCAAGTTCACCGTGGAAGGGACCTATCGATTCGAAGCCGGGCCGGTGACGAACGAGACCGGATATGCGGCGCGTTTCGTCGGTTCGATGAGCGGCGAAACGCTGAATCTCACGGTGGAGCGAACCGACCAGTCCATTCCACCCGTCTCGTTTGCGGTGACGCTGAGCGGGGAGGGTAACTGCGCGCAACTGTGTCTGTAGCTAGTGAATCGGTACGACCGGCAGCGCTGGTTGGCATAGCCTGAGGCACGTACGGTCCCTCCGAGGCTGATTTTCTGCCGCGCAGGCTCCTAGCTAGTCGATCCGCTGCGCGAACTGCACGCTGGGATCGTTCGTGACGTTGTCCGTCGTCGCGCCGTAGACGAACACGCTTCCGTTCGTCAGCTCGAGGGAAATCGTCTCGCCGCCGGTCAGCGCGAAACCTTCCAGGAATTCGGTCGATCCGGTCTGCCGGAAGTACGTCGCCGGATAGCTCTTGGTCAACGACTTGACGATCGCGCCGTCGCGATCGCGCACGGTGACGTTCATCGCCGCTCCCTGATCGAGCGTCCGCACGCCGATGTTGAAGCGGAACTTCTGCAGGTCCGCCGGCGCGAGCAGCGCGCCGGTGTCACCCTGTTTCAATGCATCGTCCGGCGGCATCGCATCGAGCGACAGCCCGGACGTTCCGGCGGTGCCGCCGTCGTTGAAGACGCGCGCGACCGCCACCGGAAGCGGCGACCCCGCGTCTCCGATCAGATCGACGGTGCCGAGTCCGCCGGAGATGCCCATCCCCGGCAGAAGGTCGGCGAATGAGAGCGTCTTGCCCGGCGCAAGGCTGTACGCGAACGACGGATCCGATGCAGATCCCGCTACGGCTTGCGGATGGAAGACGATCTTCCCGGAGATCGCAGTCGTTTTTGGGTTGAAGAGCTGCAATGAGGTCTTGAAGAACGAGCCGGCGTTGCCCGGCGCGGATCCGACGACGGGAAGGAAGCGCGTCAGGGGCGCGGCGACCGTCGAGATGAGCACCGAGACAGTCGCAGAGGCCGCGGAAACTTCATCGCACGGCATCGTGCGATTGCGCGCGCGGACGCGATAGTAATAGCGCACGCCTGCCGTCGCGTGCGAGTACGAGGCGGTCGTGGTGCTGATGGTGCGCGATGTCGCGGAAGCGAAGCTCGCGTCCGTCGCTTCGTCGATCACGTATTCGGTCGCATTCGCGACGGCCGCCCATGTGATGTCGTACGTCGATCCCGCCAACGCCGTCGCCGGTCCACTGATCACCGGCGAGGCCGGTACCGGACAATTCGGCGCCTCGGTGACGGTGACTTCCGCACTCGCGGTTGCGCCTCCGGCGGACGCGGGCAGCGTCGCGGTGATCGTCGTCGTCCCCGGCGACAACGCAGAGACTGTGAATGTCGACAGCAAACTTCCTGCGGCCAAATTCATCGACGACGGAACGCTCGCCACGCCGGGGTCGGAGGAAGACAGCGCAACGGTGGTGTTTGCCACCAGGCGCGTTCCGGTATTGATCGAGATCGTCGCGCTGCTTCCGGCCTCCAGCGATTGTGCTTCGGGGGACAAGGTGAGCGTGGGCGTCGGGATGTGAATCGCGCCGTCGACGAGCGCAAGCTGCCCGTTGCCGGCCGTTTCTTTCGTCGCCGCGCTTCCGCCTTCATCGGTGAGCTGTGTCGTCGTGCTGTCGAGCGTGAGCGAGATGTCCGAGCCCGGGGTCGCCGACGAAGAAAGCGTGAAGACCAGATGCGCGATCAGATCGCCGGGAGCTCCGGCGTTCAGCGTGAAAGGAATCGGATTGGTCGACTGCTGAAAGCTCGCGAGCAGCGAGATTTCGCCGGGACCGGCGGGTGAGGTCTCGAAGACCGGCTGCAGACCTCCGGTGATTCCGTCGCGGGTAAACGTGACGGAGGAGATCGCCGACGCCGGCGCATACGTCACGCTGATGCTGAACGCCTGAATCCGCGACGCCGCCGGCTGATCCATGCCGAGCGGCGTCCCCGCGACGTCGCGCAGATACACGGGCACATCGACGATCGCACCGTCATTCGCGGTCACGGTGCCGACGGTGATCGTGTCCTGCGCCGCGGCGACCGCGGCGAGAAGAACGTTGGTGGCGAGAAAAAGAGCGATGACGAAAGCACGGCTTCGTGGCGAGGTCATTGGGGATCCTGGAACGGTGGACTATAGGCGCGTACGAATGGCAAGGAAAGCAAGCGAGACTGCGAGCAGGATCACCGCCCATGCGGAGAATGTCGGCGCCGGCAGGGCAGCGGCAACGACGTCGATCTCGCCGTTGATCAGCGCGAGGTTGTTGTTCGCGACGCTCTCCCGCGTCGCGGGGCTTCCGCCCTGATCGGTGAGCTGCGTGAGAATCGGATCGAGTGTGAGCGTGATCGTCTGTCCCGGCGTCGCCGTCGGTGACAGCGTGAAGACCAGATGCGCGACCTGATCGCCCGGCGGAAGCGCGTCCAACGTGAACGGAATCAGGTTCGTGTTTTCCTGAAACGTATCGAGAAGCGAAATCGTGCCGGGCGCCGACGGACTCGACTCGAACGTCGGAGTGAGGCTCGTGGTGATCCCGGCGCGCGTGAACGTGACCGATTGCACGGCGGCGGCAGGAGCGTAGTCGACTTTGATGCTGTACGACTGGATCCTCGATCCGGCCGGCTGATCGATGCCGAGCGGCGTGTTGGAGACGTCGCGAATGTACACCGGAATGTCGACGACCGAGCCCGGCGCTCCGGAACCGATTCCGACGGTGATGACATCCTGAGGGATGGGCTGCGCCGCCAGGGGTCCGGCGGGCAACCCGATCATCAGAATCGCGATCGCGAAGAGAAGAGCGTGACGCATCACGAATTTCTGCATTGCTTCTTACTCCGGCTTCCTCTCTGAGCCCTTCGGCTCCTGCGGCTGCGGTTTGGCGGACGCGCCGCTGATGCGCAGCGTGCCGCCGGAAACCGTCGCCTTCTTCGTTCCGCTCTGATTGCTGAGCATAGTCAACGCCGGATCGATCGCGATCGAGAACTGTGCGTTGTCCGATTCGATCTCGATCTCCGCAACGACGCCGCCCAACCCGGCCTTCTTCTCGTCGAAGGCGAGCAGATAGACGAGCGAGTCGGACGTGCTGCGGCTGATCTCGAACGCAGGATCGATGCTGCGAACGTCACCTGCACGATGAACGGCCGCGTTTCGCACTGCGCCGTCGAAGACGACGCGCAGCGACATCGCCTGCGGCGTCGTGGACCGCGGCGCCGCGCTGACGCTCACCGGCACGACGTAGCGATCGCCGCGCAGGAACGGTTTGCCGAGCGTGATCGCGCCGGAGATCACTTCTGCATCGACTGCTTCCGAACGCGCGCCGCCCGGAGCACCGGCCGCCGGAGCGGGACCGCTGAGGAAGAGATAGTTGACGATGTAGAAGATGTCGGCGGGATCGACGACGCCATCACCATTCGCATCACCCGAATCCATGCCCGCGGCGCCTGCCGGAGCCGGGCCGCTGAGGAAGAGGTAATTGACGAGATAGAAGATGTCCGACGGATCGACGATGTTGTCGCCGTTCGCGTCGAACTGTTGCGAGACGTACTTGTAGCCGTTCGTCAGCGTGCCGCTGCTGGTGTCGGGATTCGTGACGGTGACGTTGACGAATCCGGCCGCATGCGCCGGAGTCTTCGCAGTGAGCTTCGTCGAGTTCACGAAGACGACGTTCGTCGCGAACGACGTGTCGAACTTGATGGTCGCGCCGCTCTGGAAGCCGGAGCCGTTGATGGTCACGTTCTTTCCGCCGGTGGTCTTGCCGGCCGGCGGAATGACGGAGGTGACGGTGACCGTCGGAAGAGCGGTGACGTTGACGTTCGCCGACTTCGTATCGGAGCAACCCGCTGCCGTAGTGACGGTGACCTGCAGCGTCAACGTTCCCGCGGCTCCGGCGGTGAAGGTGATGTTCGGCGTGTTGTTGCCCGCGGTGATCGTGCCGTTGGTGATCGACCAGGCGTACGTTGCGCCGGCGCCTGCGCTGGCGACCGACGCGGCATTTCCGGTCGAGCCGCTGACGACGCTCGCCGGCGCGGTGATGGTCGCGTCGGGATTGGGATTGACCGTGACCGTCGTCGTCGCGGAAGCGGCGCTGCTGCAACCGTTCGTGGTCACGACGACGGTGTAGTCACCGGCGACCGATGCGATGTACTGCTGCGCCGTTGCACCGCCGATCGGGTTGCCGTTGAGATACCACTGATTGCCGGAAGCGCTGCTCGACGTCAGCGTGACGCTGCCGCCCTGACAGAACGTGGTCGGCCCACTCGGCGTAATCGTCGGCGTGGCGGGAATCGGATTCACCGTCACGGTCGTCGCCGAGGAAGGCGCGCTCGAGCAGCCGCTGGCCGTCACGACCACGGTGTAGTTGCCCGAGGCTGTCGCGATGTACTGCTGCCCCGTGGCGCCGCCGATCGGATTGCCGTTGAGATACCACTGGTTGCCCGTGGCGCTGCTCGAGGTAAGGGTGACGCTGCCGCCCTGGCAGAAGGTGGTCGGGCCTCCCGGCGTGATCGTCGGAGTCGACGGGATCGGATTGACCGTCACCGTCGTCGGCGCCGATGCCGCGCTGACGCAGCCGTTGCCGTCGGTCACCTGCACCGTGTAGTTGCCGGACGCAGTGGCGACGTAGTTCTGGTTCGTCTCTCCGCCGATGGGATTGCCGTTCAGGAACCACTGATTGCCGGACGCGCTGCTCGAGGTGAGCGTCACGCTGCCGCCCGTGCAGAACGTGGTCGGACCTCCCGGCGTGATCGTCGGCGTCGCCGGCAACGGATTCACGGTGACGACGACCGCGTTCGCCTGCGCGCTCTCACAGCCGCTCACCGTCTGCGTGACGGTGTAGCTGCCGGACGCAGTGGCGATGTAATTCTGATTCGTCTCGCCGCCGATCGGATTGCCGTTGAGATACCACTGATTGCCGATGGCAACGCTCGAGGTGAGCGTCACGCTGCCGCCCTGACAGAACGTCGTCGGACCGCCCGGTGTGATTGTCGGAGCGGACGGAATCGGATTGACGGTGACGGTGGTCGTCGACGACATCGCGCTGACGCAGCCATTGCCGTCGGTCACCTGGACCGCATAGTTGCCCGAAGCGGTGGCGACGTAGTTCTGATTCGTCTCACCGCCGATGGGATTGCCGTTCAGGAACCATTGATTGCCGGAAGCGCTGCTCGACGTCAGCGTCACGCTTCCACCCTGACAGAACGTCGTCGGACCGCCCGGCGTGATCGTCGGGGTCGCCGGCAACGGATTGACGGTGACGACGACAGCCGACGACTGCGGACTCTCGCAACCGCTCACCGTCTCTGTGACGGTGTAGCTGCCCGAGGCCGTTGCGATGTACTGCTGGCCAGTTTCGCCGCCGATCGGGTTGCCGTTGAGGTACCACTGATTGCCGGAAGTGCTGCTCGAGGTGAGGGTCACACTGCCACCCGTGCAGAAGGTCGTCGGACCTCCCGGGGTGATCGTCGGAGCGGATGGGATCGGATTGACGGTCACCGTGGTCGTCGACGACATCGCGCTCACGCAGCCATTGCCGTCGGTCACTTGCACCGTGTAGTCGCCGGACGCGGTGGCGACGTAGTTCTGGTTCGTCTCGCCGCCGATGGGATTGCCGTTCAGGAACCACTGATTGCCGGAAGCACTGCTCGACGTCAGGGTCACGCTTCCACCCTGACAGAACGTCGTCGGACCGCCCGGCGTGATCGTCGGGGTCGCCGGCAACGGATTGACGGTGACGACGACAGCCGTTGACTGCGGACTCTCGCAGCCGGTCACCGTCTGCGTCACGGTGTAGCTTCCGGACGCGGTCGCGACGTAATTCTGATTCGTCTCGCCGCCGATCGGATTGCCGTCGAGATACCACTGATTGCCGGAAGCGACGCTGGACGTGAGCGTCACGCTGCCACCCGTGCAGAAGGTCGTCGGACCTCCCGGCGTGATGGTCGGAGCGGACGGGATGGGATTGACGGTTACGGTCGTGATCGCCGACATCGCGCTCACGCAGCCATTGCCGTTGGTCACCTGGACGGTGTAGTCGCCCGCGGCGGTGGCGACGTACTGCTGGCCGGTCTCGCCGCCGATCGGATTGCCGTTGAGGAACCACTGATTGCCAGTCGCGCTGCTCGACGTGAGCGTCGTGCTGCCGCCGGTGCAGAAGCTGGTGTTCCCGCTGATCGTCGGCTGCGCCGGAGGTGTGTCGATCGGCACGTTCGTGTTCGCGGACTTCTGGCAACCGCCGGCTTCGACGATGTTGAGCGTGAGAGCGACATTGCCCGACGCGCCCGCGGTGTAAGTGATGGTCTGAATGTTCGTGGCCGAGGTGATGGTGCCGTTCGTGATCGACCAGGAGTAAGAGGTCGCACCCGCTGGGCCGCTTGCGGTGTTGCCCGTCGAATTCGGGCAGACGAGCGCCGGCGTCGGCGTAATGGTGATCGGCGCGGTGCAGTCGACGTTGTTGAAGCACATCGTGGCGTCGTTGAGCGCCGGCGTCACCGCGCTATTGGTGGTCGCGAGATACGCCTTGTATTTCGCGTAGCGCAGGTTGTAGAGCGGTGTGAGCGAACCGGGCGACGTCGTGTAGAACGTTCCGGCGGTTCCATCGGGACCGACGAAGTTGAACGGTCCACCGGGGTTGTTCGATCCGGCGACCTGGAACTGCAACGTCGTATTAGCCGGCGTCACACCGTTCCACGACAGGGTCGACCAGATGGGCGTGAGCGGGGCGAGCGGATTGCTGTCCTTATTGCCGGAGACGAGGTTGCCACTCGGCGCGTAGCCGGTCTGCATGTAGGTTCTGAAGTTGTAGTCTCTGGTCGTATCCGTGGACCACGTTCCGCCGCTATCGGCCGAAAGAACGCGCGAACCGCTGGCATACGTACTGGGCGACGAACGAATCCAGAAATAGCCGGAGCCCGCGGGGGCCGCCACAGGACGCAGGATCAGAGCGTATTGCGTTCCGGAGTTGAGAGTCGCCGGCGCACCAAAGGTGGCCGTAAAGAGAACGGTCCCGCCGCTCGCAAAGGCAGAGCCGGGGATCGACACGCTGGCGAGGTCAGCGCCCGTGGGCAGACCTGCGGCCGTGTTGCGAACCGAAAGCGTGAGGTTGGGCGGAGTCGCACCGCAACCGCTGCAGAAGAGCCGGATATCCGCTTTGGCGAGCTGGCCCGTCACGCCGGCGATGAAGGTCTGACCCGTCCAGTTGGGAGTGCCGAAGCCCGTTCCGGTGGTCGTGCCGGCGGTGTTGGCCTGGTCAGAGGTTGGCGTATTCGACAGCGTCACGTCGCCGGGGCTCGTTGTCACGTCGACGTTGGTCCCAACGCCGGTCTGGAAATCCGCCTGCGTCGTGTCGGTGAGACATGCACTCGTCGGTGCGAGGGAGAGCGCGAAGTCCTGAATGGTCGTTCCGCCGTCGGTCACGACGATGCTGGACGCGCTGGCGGTGCTGTATCCGGGCTTCGTTGCGCTGATCGAAGGATACGTTCCGGCCGGAATGTTGAGGAACGAGTAGACACCCGATCCGTTCGTGGTCGTGCTGCGCGTGCCGAAGGTGATCGTCGCGCCGCTGATCGGCGTTCCGCCGGGCGTCTCGGTGACGGTGCCGGTGACCGTGCCGCCGGTGGTGAAGGTCGTGCACCCTGGAAACGTGAAGCTGCCGATTTTCGTTTTCCAGCGTTTCGCCGCGGTCTGGTCGAGGGGGTTCGCATACTCGCTGGTGTACCAGAACGTACAACCGTCGGGATCGAGCGTCATGGAGCTGTAGTCGCCCCACCGCGTGCTCGTCGTCTGCGAGGCCGTGCCGGTGAACATGAAGGTTTCGGTCTGGCCGAACGTGTTGACCGGATCCGCGGCCAGACGGCCCGCGTAGGCCATCGACGGAAACATGGTCGTGCTGTTGGAGATGCTGTAGCCCATCGCCATGTCGCCGTTGCGATTGAGCGCAAGGCTGGGCATGAAGCGGTGGTTCGTGTTCGCGCCGTCGGGGTCCCACGTCGCCGCCTGCGGAATCGCGGCGGCGACTGTGCCGCCCGTCACGTTGACCTGATACCAGCGCGGCGCCGCAAACCCCGTGGTGTTTGCACGCCGTACCGTGTGCGGTACCCACAACGACTCCGTTCCTCCGAAGTTCGTGTATTGGTTCTGCACCATCGCGCGGATCTGCAGAACGTCGAGCAGATTCGCCGTGCCCGGCTGCGGCGCATTGGCCACCGCGGCGTTCGGCCAGCTCGTGGCGGCGAGCGGCGCGTCCGGCCCGGTGAACGTCGACAGCGAAATGCTGTTCCAGTCGGCGTGGAACTTGTAGACCGTGAGCGCGTTCAGGAATTGCCAGCTCGAGATGAAGAGGTTGGGGCGTCCCGGAGGCGGCGTGCCTGTCTGCAGGCGCGCGTTACTCGGAATCACCGTGAAATCGCCGCCCGGTACGTTGAACGCGACGACCTGCACGGTCGGCGCGCCGGCATACATCTGGTACTTGTTGAAGGCCCAGGCGCGCGCGGTGATGAACGACCCGCCGGCCGCATAGCCGAACATGTTCGCCGACATGTAGATACCGTCGGTCCAGATTCCAAACTTCGGATAGTCATTGAGACCGTCGGTGACGGCGATCGAGTAGAAGTTCCATCCGCCGGTCAGCGGATTGCCGTTCATCGAGACGGCGAAGCACTGGAACGCGATCGGCGGATTGACGTTGCCGCCGCCGTCCAGCGTGAATGCGAAGTCGGTGAGGATCCAGCGATCTTCGAAGGTGTCGTACAAGACGACCGGATCGCCGAAGTTTTCGGTATCGCATTGATTCCCGAAGGCACCCTGGCTCATCAGCGTGTCGAAGGTGAACGCTGTTTGCAGGTTTCCGGCTTTGTCGTAGATGCCGACCGAGGTGTTGACGGACTGGATGTAGTAAGCAGGTCCGACGTCGCCGTTCGTGTCGGGCGGACTTCCCGCTCCCCAGAACTCGCGATCGAGACCTTCGAACACGATGTTCGGCGGAGGCGCCGGCGGATTCGGCGTCGGCGGGACGCCAGGAATGCTGGCTGGAGGAAACTCGATGTGGCTGTCGTTCGAGATCTCGACCGGGTTGGGCGCCGGCCCCTCGCGCTCCGGTCGTTCGCGCTCCTTCGGCCGTCGCGCCGGCAGCGCGCGCAGGTCGAATCGCTTGCTCGCGGCGCGCTTCAACTGCATCTCGATCGGCCGCGCAACCGGAATCGGTGCCGGCTTCGAAACGACCGGAGTCTCTTCGTCCGACGTCTTCCTCTCCTTCTTGATATTCGGACCACGCTTCGGACGGTCCTTGTCGCTGTCGCGATCGCGCTCGGCGTTGTCCATGTCTACCGTGGCCGGTTTCTTCGGTTGCTTCTTGCGTGTCCCCGCCTCGGCAGCGCCGAACGTGGACGCGATCATCAGCACGAGAAGAAGGAAGTAGAGGGTTCGTTTCATCACGGTTGTCCTTTGATTGAAGGTTGCGATGCCGCCGCGCCACGGTTCGATGCGGCGACGAGAAAATGACTGAGGAACGCGATGGACTGCGGTTTGGTGAGAAGCGCGGAGACTCGTCCGTCGTGAAGCTCTTGCGCGAGCTCGGGCGATCCGTATCCGGTCAACACGATCAGCGACGCATCCGGCTGGACATTGCGAATGCTCGCGATGAGATCCCCTTCCTCGCGGTGCACTCCTCCGGTGAGGTAAGGATCGACGAGGATGACGTCGTAGCTTTGCTTCGTCATCAGCAAGGCCGCCGTACACGAATCTAGCGCGACGTCGACGTGGCACCCTTCCAATTGGAGAACCTGCCGCAAGGACCGCGCGATCAGCTCATCGTCGTCGATCAGCAGAATGGTTTTCGGCTCTCTGGGCGTGCGGGCGCTCATTTCGGGAAAGGGGACTGCCGCGCATCATAAGCCGAAAGGGCGCAGGCAAAATCAGTAAAGAGCCGGTTCGCTTGTACGCAAATCAACTACAGCGCTGCGGCCGGCTATCTGCTCTCCGGAAGCAGATCGTGCTCGATTGCGTACTGCACGAGCTGCGCGTTGTTCTTCAGTCCCATTTTCGCGAGCAGGCGCGCGCGATGCGTTCCCACGGTTCGCACGCTGAGATTCAGCTCCGATGCGATCGCGCGTGGCGGTTTGCCGGCGGCGATGAGGCAGAGCACCTGGAACTCGCGATCGGAGAGATGTTCATGAAGGTTCTCGCCGCTCGCGTCGATGACGCCGAACGCAACGCTCTCCGCCAGCTCCGGCGGCAGGAATCGCTCGCCGTGCGCGACCTTTCGGATCGCGGCAACGAGATGCGAGCGCGCGTTGTCCTTGCTCACGTATCCGGCGGCTCCGGCTTTCAGCGCGCGCGTCGCGTACGAAGTCTGACGGTGCATGGTAAATACGAGCACCGGAAGTTGCGGGGCAATGGAACGAATTTGTGCGAGCACGTCGAGACCCGCGCGGTCCGGAAGATTCAGATCGAGGATGACGACGTCCCACTTCCCGCGCCGCACCTGGGCGATCACGTCGCTGCCGGTGTGCACCTCGCCGCCAATGACGATATCCGTGGTGTCCGATACGATCTGCTTCACACCTTCGCGGACGATGTCGTGATCGTCGGCGATCAGGACGTTGATCACGTTGTCCTCCCGGCCTGCTCCACGAGCGGAATGCGGATCGACACGATCGTGCCACGTCCCGGAACGCCTTCGATGAGCGCCGTTCCTCCGAGCATGTCCGCACGCTCGCGAATGCCCGCAAGCCCGAGTGACACCGGATTGGTGATCTCCTCGGCCACGATCCCGCGGCCGTCGTCTCTGACTTCGAGGAGAAGTTCTCCGGCGCGTCTGCGAACGCGAACCTCGACGCGGCTCGCGTTCGAGTGGCGAGCAACGTTCGTCATCGCCTCCTGAAAGATGCGATAGAGCGCGGCCGACGACTCGGCGTCGGTTTCCGGCATTTCATCGGGAACGGACAATTCGCATTCGATGCCGGTGCGCTCTTCGAAGAGACGCGCTTCCGATTCCATCGCCGCGAACAGGCCGAGGTCGTCGAGGACGCTCGGTCGGAGCTCGGAGGAAATGCGCTGCACGCTCGTCACCGTCGCATCGATCGTGCGGCGAATCCGATCGACCATCGGCGCGAGATCGGGGGAGTGCGGGCTCTTCTCGATGAAGCCGATGACATCCATCTTCAATGCCGTGAGCGCCTGTCCGAGGTCGTCGTGAATCTCGCGCGCGACGCGTGTGCGCTCCAGTTCCTGAACCGTCAGCAGACGTTCGGAGAGCGCTTTCAAATTGCGCTCGCTTTCGGATCGGCGCTCCACCATCTCGTTGAATGCTGCGCAGAGTCGCGCGATCTCGCTCGGACCGCCGGTCACGTCGACGCGGCCGTAGCCCGCGCGTGCGGCGGATTCCGCGGCCGTCACCAGGCCGGCGACCGGCTTCTCGATCTGCCGCGACAGCAGAAGCGCGGCGACGATGATCATCGCGATGATCACGATCGCTCCGCCGATGCCGGCGAGATACATCCGACGTACGGCTCCCATCGCATCGGCGGTGGGAACACCGGCGTAGACGGTCCATTGCAGCGCCGGCACGCGCGTGAAACCGTATTGCCGCGACACGCCATCGAGCCCGCGCGCCTCGGCGACTCCTTCCCGCTCGCGCGATGCGATCTTCGAGACTTCCGTGTCTCCGACATTCCGTCCAACGATGTCTCGAGCTCCGACCGAGCGCGCAACGACGTTCTCGTTGCGATCCAGAATGGTGATCACCGTATTGGGCAGCGGCGAGACGGTTCGATCGAAATCGAACCATTGCAAAAGGACGAGCGTTCCACGCAGCTGTGCGTTGCCGCCGGTCACCGGCTCGGTGACGATCGAGACCCAGCGGTCGCCGATGAGATGAACGACCGGTTCGTGGTGGGACCGGCGTCCTCCGCCTAACACGTCGGCGATGATCCGCCGCTGCGCCGCTCTCGATGCGAGCGCATCCGCTCCGCGCGGATTTGCGGAGCACACGGCGGACCCGCCGCGGTCATAAAAGAGAAGATCCGACCATTGCGGAAAGAAATCGACGATCGCGAACAACGAGTCGCAGGTGATGCCGTCGAAGTCGCGAATGGCCGGCCGCTGCGCCATCTGTTCGAGCAGTGCGACGGAGGTCGCGTGCTGCGAGGTGATCTGCGCCGCCGTGGCTCTGGCGACGCGCAATGCGATTGCGCGCGCTTCGGCCTGCTCGCGCCGAAGCTCCAACGCGAAGATCCAGCTCAGGAGCAACAAGAGCGGCAGCGCGACGGCGGCGCCGAGACTGACGAGCCACGCACGGATGGACCAGTTCCAGCGCCGCATCAGTGGGCAATCATACGCAGGTCGGCAAAAGAAAAAGGGCGCCGTTTTTACGGGCGCCCTTCCGGGGTAGGTGTCACCACGCAGCGTAGCTACGAAGTAACCCCCTTAGGTGTATTCGAACAATCCATGTGAACTCGTGTACCTCCTCCCCATGAATTTCCGGCGGACCCGCAACGGCGTCACGTCACGTGCCATGACCCACCGCGCCATTGTTGCGGACCGGATCGACCGCTCACACGCCCCGTGGTGGAGGGGAGGAGCGGGATCTGGTCGACTGAGTTCTTTTCAATGATCCATGCAGCCGTTTCGCTGCATCGCATCGTATAGCTAAAGAAACAGCGTCGCCGGGCGTCTATTTCACCCGCACCCACCCGTTTCCGTTTGATGCATGGTTAATATGATACGTTTTTCGCTCGTAATCGCAATTGAAAATTCGCACGACATTGATTCTTCAATCGCCGTGCCGCCGCACAAACCCGTGTGCTAAACTTTCTGTCCCCCGGAGCTAACCCTATGAAAAAGTTGCTGCTCGCCGTCGCCGTGTGCGCAGTCTCTCTCAACGATCTCCACGCCGCTGTCGTCACGGGCAAAGTGATGTTCCTGACCAAGCGAGGTCAGCGTCCGGTCGTCAACGAGACGCTGGTCTGGCTCGATCCTGCTGGGAGGGCGCCGCAACGCCCCGGCAGCGCCGTCACGATGACCACGCGCAGCAAGATGTTTCTGCCGCACGTCATGGCGATTCCCGCGGGCTCGACGGTCAACTTCCCGAACGAAGATCCGATCTCGCACAACCTCTTCTCGCTCACTCCCGGCCACACGTTCGATCTCGGGCTCTATCGCAAGGGACCGGGCAAGTCGCACAAGTTCACGCAGCCGGGCGTCGTGAATATCTACTGCAACGTCCATCCGAGCATGTCCGCGGTCGTGCACGTGATGAACACGCCGTGGTACGGCTTCGCGGATGCGAACGGTGACTACACGTTCGATGTGCCGGCGGGAAAGTATCGCGTTACTGCATGGAACGAGCAGGGCGGGAGCGCGTCGTCCGACATCGAAGTCAAAGGCGACGGCAAAGTCGAGGGAGCGACGCTCTTGACGATCGACGGCCGCAACTACCGGTTCGTCCAGCACACGAACAAAAATGGGCAGGCTTACAGGGCGCCGAGGGACTACTGACGTGACTGCACAAACGGTCGACCGGGTTACTGTTGCCGATCGCGAACTTCCTCAGAAAAAAGAGTACACCGTCGAACGAGCGCGCGTGCCGCTCGTCCTCAAGCTCTTCGGACTGACCGCACTGCTCATCATGATCGTGGTCGGCCTCGCGGTCGGCATCACGATTCAGCGGGCGAATGCGGTTGCACAAGAAACGGTCACGGCTTCGATCAACGGAGCGGCAAAACTTTTTCGCGAGCTCGAAAGCCAGCGGCTCGCGCGACTCGAGCTTCCGACAAAGCTCCTCGGGTATGACTCCGGTTTCGTCCCTCTGATCGAAAGCGACTTGATGGGCGAAGCACCCATCGATGTGACGGCGAGTGCTGCGCCGACCGAAGCCGCGGCGCCTGCACCGATCGCGCCTCCAGTACCAACGTCGATCAACATCGTGAGCATCGCCGATCAGCTCGAACAGCGCCGCGCAGGATTCGGGACCGATTTGCTAATGCTGCTCGACGATCAGGGGCATCTCATCGCGCGCACCGACCAGCCGGGGACGGCGACGCCTCCGATGACGGATCTCTACGAGCAGAGCGTACTGGTGCGCAGCCTCATCGATGAAGGTCTCGACTCCGCGTCGGGCGTGCTCTCGCTCGACGGCAAGATCTATCACGCCGCCGTCGCGCCGGTCGGCATCGGGACGCCGCGCAAGATCTTCGCGCATCTCGTCAACGCGGTTGTGATCGATGAGAAGTTCGCGAATCGCATCGGCGAAGTGACGAAAGCCGGCGTGGTGTTTCTGCCGAAAGCGGGAACGACGAGTCTTCGCTCGGAGAATGCGCCCAGCGTGACGGCGCAGCAGATCGGCGGACGCAAGACCGACACGCTGACCGTCGACCAGAGCCGCTACATCTTCACGACTGAGCCACTGATGTCCGGACGCGAGACCGTCGGCACGGCGATCTTCCTTCGCTCGCTCGACCGCGAGCTCGCGCCGTTCCGCGAGATCGAGAACGCGCTGCTCATCGGCGGCGGCATCGCGCTGCTGCTCGCGTTCATCCTCTCCTGGCTGATCGCAAAGCGCCTCACGCGTCCGATCGAGCAGCTCGCGGGATTCGCGCAGGCGGTTACCGCAGGCGACTACAGCGTGACTCCCGACATCTCCCGCAACGACGAAGTCGGCATTCTCGCCCGGTCATTCGGAAAAATGCTGAACTCTCTGCGCGACAAAGCGGAGCTCGAAGAGCTCTACGAGGCGATGGCGGAGAAGTCTGCGGAGACGCAGATCTTCGCGCGGCCGACCGAGGCGCCGATGCTCGATGAAGGAACCGTGCTGGTAACCGATCTGCGCGGACTTCCCGCAGTCGGCGAGAAAGAAGCATCGGAGGTGATCGCGTCGGTCGAGCGCGCGATGGTACTGCAGGAAGGCGAAGTCGCCCGGCAGGATGGAAAAGTGCGCGAGATGAATGGACATCGTCTCGTCGCCGTGTTCCGCGGCGAGCGCGGCATCATCCATGCGATTCGCGCCGCGCGTGCGATCAACGAAGAGCTTGTGTTACAGAGCGGCGGAACGGCGATGTCGATCGGCGTCGGCATCGCGACGGGCGAGTTCGTCACCGGCTCCGTCTCGCTTCAAAGCGACACCGGCCTGGCGATCGTCGGCAACGCACCGTTGCTCGCACTCCTCTTCGCATGGCACGCGCCTAACGGCTATGCCTACGTTTCGTACGAGACTGCGCAGGCCGCGGGAGGCGAGGTTCTCTCGTCATCGACGCGCGAAGAAGTGAAGCTCAAGTGGCTCGCGAATCCGCTTCCGGTCGCGGCGCTTCCTCTGGTCAGCGTGACGACCGGCATGATGCGCTCGATCGGCGCGACGACCTCGCAGATGGCGACGCTGAAGATGGACGGCACCGCGCCCGGCGTGACCGCGCCCGCCAGCGCGCAGGTCGATCTCTCCCTCGGCCATCTCTTCGCCAATCGCTACCGCATCGAGCAGGTCGTCGGCCGCGGCGGCATGGGTGTCGTCTACAAAGCGACCGACACGCAGCTCGACGAGATGGTCGCCATCAAGACGCTTCCGGGCGACGTGATGACGCGCTCGCCGGAAGATCTCGAGCGCTTCAAGCGCGAGATCCGTCTCGCGCGCAAGATCACGCATCGAAACGTGCTGCGCACCTACGACTACGGCGAAGCGGAAGGCGTGTACTTCATCAGCATGGAGTTCGTGCGCGGCTACACGCTGTCCGAGCTCGTCGACGAAGCGCCGTCGCGGATCATGCCGTCGCGCGCGACCGTCGGAATCGCGCGGCAGATCTGCCGCGGACTGCATGCTGCCCACGAGCAGGGGATCATCCACCGCGACATCAAGCCGCAGAACGTGCTCATCGATGCGAAGGGCGAAGTGAAGCTGATGGACTTCGGCATCGCGCGCATGGCGGAAACGCCGGAGGCGATGACCCAGGCGGGGCTCATCGTCGGAACCCCGCACTACATGAGCCCCGAGCAGGTGCAGGGCAAACAGCTCGACCCGCGCAGCGATGTCTACTCGATGGGTGTGTTGATCTACGAGCTGCTCGTCGGCAAGCGTCCGTTCGAATCGTCGTCGCTCACCGGCGTGCTCACCGCGCACATCACGGAGAAGGCCAAGCCGGCGATCGATGTGCGTCCGGAGATCGGGCGCGACATCAACGCGATCGTCATGCGCTGCCTCGAGAAAGATCCGGCAGCGCGCTACGCGGATGCGGGTGCGTTGCTCGCGGATCT
>Ga0075428_100001284_pt1 | contig 26756 bp, 23 predicted proteins | sample RhiMetdeltSRZDD2_FD_75291 | JGI IMG/M metagenome (GOLD analysis project Ga0075428, IMG submission 75291) | Populus rhizosphere microbial communities from Tennessee, USA - Rhizosphere MetaG P. deltoides SRZDD2 | ecosystem: Host-associated > Plants > Roots > Rhizosphere > Soil | place: USA... | reverse complement strand
TGGACCGTCCGCCACGCTACTGAAAGTGCGGTAGCGTCGAGCCATCGTATTTTTCTGACGGCTGTGTCGGGTACGGCTGACAGCAAGCAGGCATATTGCCCTTGTCGCCGCAGCCTATGAGCGTGGCGAAACTGCGATCTATCGCAATCACGTCACAAGAGAAAATGAGCCAAGGATTTGATCCCATGACTCATGTTGCTGAGCTGATTACCTATTCATACTTGGAACTCCAAGCGCCGATTCGCACGGCGGGATATCGGTCACAACCAATTCGGCCACCCGATTGGATCCTGGCTTAGCAAAAGCTCGCCCGATGAACGAGACGCTTCACACTTCTTGCAAGCGATGCCACGTCGCCGAGTGGTACGCATTAGGAAGCCAGCATGAACCTTCGTAACCTGCTGCAGTTTGCCGTCGCGCTCGCACTCGCCGCTTGTGGCGGCGACGGAATGGGCGGGGGCGATGACGGCAATGGCGGGCCGCCGCCGCCGCCGCCCCCGCCGCCCCCAGCTGGCTGCAGCCCGACCCTGTCGACACCGCGTGTTTTCGAGAACCTGGCCTTCGATTCCCCGGTCGCCTTGAAGCAGGCGCCGAACGACGCCTCGCGCTGGTTCGTTGTGGAGCAGGGCGGCCGCATTCGAACGTTTGTAAACGACCCCGCTGTCGCGACCACCGATGACTTTATCGACCTGTCCTCGCGTGTCCATTTCGAAGGCGAGGCAGGCCTGCTCGGCATGGCGTTTCATCCGGATTTCGCGACGAATGGCCGTGTATTCCTCAATTTCACGGACCTTTCCGGTGACCAGATTCGTTCAGTCACCGCGGAATTTACGAGCCGCGATGGCGGCCAGACGCTCGATCCGGCCTCCGAGCGTGACTTGCTCACCGTGCACAAGCCACAAGCCAATCACAATGGCGGGAATATTGAATTCGGCCCTGACGGTTTTCTCTACATTGGCCTCGGGGATGGTGGCGGCTCGGGAGACCCGCGCGAACGTGCGCAGGATCCGCACGTCGTGCTCGGCAAGATGTTGCGTATCGATGTGGACAACCGACCGGGCGGTACTCCGTATGGCATTCCATCCGGCCCGGAGGGCAATCCTTTTGAAGGCAACGCGCTCTGCAATGACGACGGAACGAGTGGGCAAAATTGTCCCGAAATCTACGCACTCGGCTTCCGCAACCCTTGGCGCTGGAGTTTTGACAGTCAGAGCGGCGATCTTTGGCTCTCCGATGTGGGCCAGGCGGACTGGGAAGAGATCGACTTCGTCGAGTTGGGCAAGAACTACGGCTGGGACTCGCGAGAAGGGGCCCATTGCTTCGAGCCGGCAAGTGGTTGCCCGACGGCGGGGTTGACCGATCCCGTCGCGGAGTATGGCCACGATATCGGTTTTTCTGTCATAGGCGGCTATGTATATCGCGGTGGCCAGGCCACCGAGAAGGCGGGGAGATACGTGTTTGGCGACTTGGGGGGCATGATCGCCTCACTTGCGCCGGACGGCGCCGGGGGTTTTGAAGTGGAGCAGATGGTGGAGCAAGGCTGCGCACCTGAGGGTGCGAGCGGTGAGCTGCAGATTTCATCCTTCGCGGAGGATCTGGACAGCGAACTCTACGTGCTGGACTACGGTCGCGGGGAAATCCTGCGTCTCGAATTCAACGAGTAACGGTGCCGCGAGGCTTGATGAGGACGGGTGCGCGTTTATCCAGTCGAGCTATCTGTGCACCGGTAGCTGAAGATTTGCTCCTTATCCTTAACGACTGCCCAACTTAGGCGGGCCACATTCCTTGTCCTGCTTTTGGCCCCTGCACTGGCTCTCGTGCTGCCCGCCCGGGTTCGCGAACGATTTGCAAGCAGGCCCGCCAGGCCCGCTCCGCTTCAGCACCAAAGTTAGTCCCAATTGCCGAGCGCCGCGCAGTACATATACGCGGGACTGTCCTTGACGATCGAGTTGATCTTGCCACGAGCGTCAGAACTGATTCTCGACTTCCACGCGTCCTTTTGCTCGCGCGGATTGCGGTACACGGTAAAGTACTTGGCACCCCACCCGGTGCGGCGAGGCGCCATCTTTCCGGAAGATCGAAGGCCAAGCAAGAAATCGATGAAACGCTCGGTCTGAATCGTGTAGTTCAAGCCGAAGTGAGCGAGCAGTTGTCGCGTCCGATCATGGGTGTCGCTAATAAGCTGTTCATACGTCATTACCAAGCCTCGCGCCGATTTGAGCACATGCGAAATGCTGAAATCGACTTCGAAGCGCCAAAGGAGGGCTGCCCGCGGCACCGGGTCCGGATCGACGAGCACGTCGCTAAAACGCTCCGCGAGATGTGGCGCGTTTTCAGCGAGGATGCTCGGTAGCCGCTGCAGCCGGCCCGATGGCATCTTTGCCTGGACCTGACCCTCTACCTCCGACAGCACTGTGGCACACGGATGCCTTGCAATGTAAACGACGGGCATGGACGTGCGGCCCACGAGAGTTTGCGTCGGCTTGAGAAATGTGACTTCCTTGAAGATCAGCGGTGGTCCCGGCGCGGGACTGTAGACGGCGCCATATAGTCTGCCAACCGCAGAAAGAGCGCGCGCAGCCGGCCACAGCGGCGCGCGGCAAAGAGTCGTCATCCGGTACGACTTGTGAAAGAACGGCGGCTTATTGGTCAGTGGATGCGCCGCCAGCAACGACGAGTAGATGCGCGCAAGTTCGCTGTCGCTGATGTCCTGCCTCTTCAGCCTGTTGAGCCATGTGCGGATCTCCATGTCGATCACGGCCATCCGTCGGAACGGCTCGAACCGATAAATGACATCGGGACAACTGTCTACCAGCGTTCCGGCCCAGGTGGTGCCCGAACGACCGGGTCCGACGATTGCGCCCAACGATCCTGGTGCCGAGCCCACGCTGGGATGCATCAGGTTTCTCCGACTACATCACGCCCTCGAAGTCCCTTGCAGCGGGACGCAGGGGCTTGCGATTGATGCGATGGACGATTTTTAGAACGCGCGACATCGCGCTTCGATAGGAGCGGTCGGCGCTCAACGCATAGTCATGTCCGACCTGCGCAAGCCTGTGATTCGGGGTGACTCCGGTAACGTCGGGGAACCTGCCTGGGTTGCGCTCGAGGCGATGCGCAAATCGGGTGCCGCTCATGATCAGGAAGCGGTTGAGATTGATTCTCTCGATGTGTTGTTCGTGCTTTGCCAGAAAGGCCGCGGTCGCATGCACATCTGCGGCTTCTTCCCCGGGGTACCCGGTAATCATCGTCGCCCGAACGCTGATGTCTGCCGCGTAGGCATCAGCCAGAAACTGGCTGGTCAATCTCAGGTCAACGCCCTTTGCCATCGAGTCCAGGACGCGCTGACTACCCGACTCGAGCCCCGTCGTAAGGCGAACCATGCCGGCCGCTCGCGCCTGCTTGAGTTCGGGATGCGTAAGTCCGTTTTCGCCGTATCGGCCGACGTGAACCGATCCGATCCACCGCGCTCCGGGAACGACATGCTGCATTTCGGAAGTGAGGACGCGCCACATCTCGAGGCTCGAATTCAGCTTCAAATCCGTGAACACGAACAGCGTCGCCCGGTGGCGTCCACTCTGGTAGGCAATTTCCGCGAGTACATTCCCGGGCGATCTGGACCTGAATGTCCGACCTGCGGTACTGGTAACGTCCGAGCAGAATGTACAGACACCCCAGCTACAGCCGCGTCCGGTAATGAGCGGAACTATGACGTTCGGGTATTTTGTCCAGGGAAACTGCGAGTAGTCCGGAAAAGGCAAGCGATCAAGGTCGCCGAGCGGGGGCGCATTCAGGATCAATTGGCCTGAGCCACCGGACCAAACCCCACGAATTCCGTCCGCTGTTTCTCCGTCGACGATGCGCCGGACCAGCGCGCACAGATTCGACTCGATTTCGCCGCCGACGAGAGCGGAGAGCCCCGGAATATTCGTCCATTCGCGCGCCACTTCGATTGCCGCAAAGTAAGGGCCGCCAACGATCATGGGTACGCCCCTCGCCCGACATGCCTCGCCGATCGCCACGCAGTGCGGGTAATACATCAGGTAAGTGGATACGAGCACCGCGTCGAACCCGTTTTCCAGGCGCGCGCAGAAGCTCGCTAGGATTTCGTCCATGGAGCGCGCCAGTTGCGAAATTCTGTGCGCCGCATAACGAGAACGCGCCCTGCGCACTGCTGTGTTGCGTGTGACGGCAGTGCGGTAGCGAAATTCCAGGCCAAGCCTGCCCCACCAGGGAGTTGGCGGCTCCCGGGGAACTCCCTCCAGACCGATCGACAGTGGCGCAAACAGCTCGGCTTCGATGCCACCTGATCGCAAAATCGCGATCACGTATCCAACCGCGATGGACGGATACCTGGCAAAATTATTTAGATCGACTAGGAGTACGCGCATCTGAAGTCGCGAGCATTAGTCTGCGCCGCGCGCGTGCGCGCCTCAAGGTGTCCTACGTGGCGCCCGGAGAATGCTTCTGAACCAGAAGTTGACCCGACGCAACAAACCGGAGGCGATGATGACTTACGGAGCGCAAAGTGATGCTTAACTGCCAAAATCTGTGCTGCGGAAGACGGTATCCCTTCCTTGAGCACAATGACGAACTGCAACGCTTCGGCACTCCAATTCTCAACGACATATGGGCTTGGGCTGCCGCAAAGTGGAGCTGCGATGATGGGTTGCTTCGCGAGACGAGCGTCGGGTGTCGGGATGTCCCCCATCGCCGATCCAATGTGGCAAGCGACCATGCGGACACCGCAGAAGAGCGCCTTCATTGGATCTTGCCTAACGTCCGCGTTGAAAGGCCGGGTTGCGCGGTAGCCCTAGAGAACTTTGTCGAGGCAGTCCAGCATCATCAGGCCTGGCTGCAAGATCTCCAGCAAGCGCTTTCGCACATCGCCATCTGCGAGGATGAATGTCGAACGGAGTAGCTGGCCGCGAGCGTCAATGACCACGTTTAGCCCATCCGGCTCAAACTTCTGGGCCGCGACAATCGTTGCACCACGGAGCAGCTGCATCAACATTCCGCCCTGGCGATTGCTCGGCCAAGATTCTGGATCACCGAGTACGTCGAGGACCGTTCTTGTCACTGTCTCTTAGGGTATGGCATCGGAGCCCGCACCCGCCAGTCACCGCGAAACCGGCACGGCACGAAGGGCTCGCTCACATAGTGGCTCCCTGCGGAATGCACAAGGGAGAGACCTTCGAGGACCGGCAAGTCTACGTCGACGGGAACGAATTCGACGGCTGTCAATTTGTGCGGTGCGAATTGACCTACGGCGGAGGAACCTACGCGCTCACGAACAATCGCTTTGCGGAATGCTCGTGGACCTTCGACGGCCCCGCGATGCGGACGGCGCAGTGCATGGCGATTTCGTCGGGATCCTCTGTGAGCCCCTGCGACGGACGCGCTCTCTGTGGACTTTCGTGATCCAGATTCATCCTGCCGACCCGCTGGCTCGGAGCAAATGGCGGCTTTAATTGCATCCCACTGTTCGGATTGACCCTGTCGCCACAACGACTTCACCCGCGAATGTCTCACCCGTCAACGTCGCGGTCCTGTCACCGCATTGGATGCCAGTTTCTCGTGTCTTAAAGTGGAGCAGCAGATCCATATCCCCATCGCCATCGACGTCACTTATATGACTACGTCCATGAGCTTCGGTGCCACCGTCCGGGCCGAATCGGACAGTTTCCCAATCAACTTGCAGTGCATCAAAGGTCTTCGTGGTCAAGATGGCGACCGGAATCTTTCCCTTCGCACGAACGTTGATTTTGTTTCGATCACTGCCAGGTAGAATGTCGACAGCAATATCGCTTCCAAGAGAAAAAACATATACCGAGCCGCTTGCGGTACCCGCATCGTCAGTATGATCCGCGCCCACCAAGATCGTATTTTCGACGGCAGCTACTGAGTTACCGAATCGATCTCCCACCTCCGCGTCGCTCGCCATTAGCTTCGCCTGCTCGACCCACATCGTACCGATACGCATGAACACGTAAGCCGCGCCGCTATCGCTGCCCGCTTCGTCATCTAGGTCAGCGCCAATCACAACCATGTTGCTGTTGATCGCTACCGAGAACCCGAATAGATCGCCCGTCGAAGCATCGCTTGCCGTGAGCTTCGCCTGCTCTGTCCAAGTCGCTCCGGAACGCGTGAACACGTAGGCCGAACCGCTATCTTCGCCCGCGTCATCATCGGTCACGGCGCCGATCACGGCCGTATCGCCCGTGACCGCAATATCGTATCCAAACCTATCGCCCGCGGCCGCGTCGCTTGCCATAAGTTTCGCCTGCTCAATCCATGCTGCACCGGTAAGCGTGAACACGTATACCGAACCGTTGTCCACTCCCGCGTTTATATCGAAAGGCGCGCCAACCAGCAACGTTTCGCCGGTGATCGCAAGGGATAGACCGAAAGCATCGCCGGCGTCGCCATCACTGGCCGTGAGCTTCGCCTGCTCCGCCCAAGTCGTGCCGGTACGGGTAAACACGTAGACTGAACCCGAGTCATCATCGGGTGCGCCAATCACAGCCGTGTTTCCAATTACGTCGACAGACCAGCCGAACTGGTCGCCCGCGGCCGCATCACTTGCCGTAAGTTTCCCCTGCTCCGTCCAGGTCGTGCCGCTACGCGTGAACACGTAAACTGAACCACTGCTGCGGCCCGCGTCGGAATCAGACAGAGCGCCAATCACAATCGTGTCGTCGTTAATCGCCACGTCGGAACCGAATTCATCGCCCGCGGCCGCATCACTTGCCGTGAGTTTGGCCTGCTCCGTCCAGGTCGTGCCGCTACGCGTGAACACGTAAGCTGAACCACTGCTGCTGCCCGCGTCGGCATCGGACGGTGCACCAATCACCGCGGTGTTGCCGGCGACCGCCACAACTAGACCGAACGCATCGCCTCCAGACGCATCGCTCGCGAGTAATTTGGCGATCTCAGTAGGGGTTGATGCGGAGGCGGGTAGCGCAAGGGTCAATAGCAGTGCGTTAGCAAGTCCCAGGTAGAGTGATTTTCTTGGCTCTGCGTTCATGACTATCCCCCAAAGACGTGGACCCTTGGACTTGCCCTGCTTTCGTGGGCTCATACGGAAGAGTTTCTTCCGCCGGATTAACTGATGCGGATGACGTTTGCTGCTCCTCTTCTGATCGCCGTTCCACTGAATAGTACTTCTTTCTGACGCCGGACTAGGCAAGCTATTACCGCTGAGAGCCTGCCCGAAGTGGCAATAGTCATCAGCCCACGTCGGCTAGGTCTTGCGAAGAAGCGAATATGGATGCGGCTGCTGGGCATCATGTGACCTGGCGTTGCGCCATCCCAGACGTAGGCATGATTGCTGCCATCTACAATGAACCCAGTACCGGTCACCTGACCCGCGAGATTAAGGTCAGCACACCCATCCATCGAACGGTCAAGCGTCCCGTTGTCCTCCATTGCGCTGCCGTCCCAGAAAAATGCATGGAGGCCGATCGGATTATTAGGTAATGAAGACGGACCACATATCTGCCCTGCGGAGTTAATCGCATCACCCGTGCTAAACGAGCCTCCCAGCGTGCCGAGATCAGTCAAGCGATAAAGCTGCTGAGCTGACGCCATCCCACATGTAAATGCCAGCGTTACAGCCAGCGCCCCCGATGGCCGTAGACGCAAAAACTCGGTAGTCATTGGGCACATCTCTCAGCGCGACAACACAGACCGTATGACGAAGTCTTGGACGCACTGAACTTGATGGTATACGCCCTATCAGACCAGTCTCACACCAACAATTCTGGTATTACGAATGAAAACAAGCGGATGTAAGTTATCGAAAGAAGCGCACCGACACGCGGACTTTCAGTCCGCTGGGACGTTACTTAACGTCGGGCGAAACCTAAGCCATTGATCAAATTACCAAGGCGGCTAGCAGCGGGGCTCTTGAACCACGGTCATTGGGCGCAATAAACACCAACTTTTTTGTGCCAGCACCGTATTTGAGAACCAATCATGGGTCCAGGGAGGGGACGCATGGAATATCTCGTTGACATCAAGCTGCGAAGCCGCCGTCTTTTGACCAAGCGAATGCTGCTCGCTATTGCGCAGATCGGTGGAATGGCCACTGGGAAAATCGGCGGTAGAACACTCGAAACGACGTTAACTGTCACCGCCGACGACGCCAAGCAAGCTGAAACCTGCGTTAAGGACTTCATCCGTAGACGTCTGCCCAGTGAATTCGAAGTCATTGAGGCGATAGCTATCCCCGCAGGTGAGATGGTCGCGCACTGATTGGCTGCCGGGTTTTACAGCTTCACACGTGTGAAGCGCAGTTGCGGCACTCCCATGGGACTTGTGTCCGTTTCCACCAGATTCTTTGCTCCGCACTTCGAACATATGAAGTAGATATCGTCTTCGTCCTGATGCAATTCGGCCTGGGTCGCGGTGCTGACCGCCATGTGCCCTTCTGCGTCGAGTCGCACCTTTTTGAACATGACTTCACCGCATTTCATGCAGTGTTGATCTGTCGCGATTTCCGTCATGGTGATTCCCTTCTTCGATCTGCCCCCGCTCCGCGGGGTGCCGGGCCCTTCTATATTTTACGAACCTTTCGGCAAAGGGTCCTCCTCACCATATTCCTTGCTGAATTCAAGCGCCCCATCGTCTGAGGTCCAAACGCCTGTAACGTCGCCTTGCTGAATTCTGAATGATGCCTTCCACTCTCGATAGGAAATCATTTTTTGGATACAGTTTTCATGAATGCTGGTGGTACTCGGCTTACCCAATTTCTTAACAATCGCCTTTTCTGATGAGTAGTGCGAAAAGCCAAGCGCCGGAGTCTGTCGGTCGCGTCGGTGATTCATGTTCACGAGCAGCATGGGACCGGCATCCTCAATAACCACTGCTACGTCGGGGTAGTTACTTAAGGTCGCACCCGTTGGGAGCGGGATTCGACTGACTCATCGCAGCGTCGCATACGCGCCGCTCGCGAGCCCGCCTTCGAGCACTCGATGAACGACTGCGCATTGTTTCGGATGCGCAGTGATGCCGCGTGAAGGCACGCCAGCAGCAGACGCAAGCGGCGAGCGCCAAGGTACGCTTGAGCCGAAGCTTAGTGCAACTCCGAGCGCAACTTTATAGGGTCTTCGGCCGACCGTGAGATATTCGTTTCGCACATAACTAATTATTTTTATTGGCGGAGAGGGTGAGATTCGAACTCACGAGGGACTTGCGCCCCTGCCGGTTTTCAAGACCGGTGCATTCAACCGCTCTGCCACCTCTCCTTCGGGCCGCAGACCGCCGGGCTGGATTCTAGATCATCGCCTGCATGAGGAGTTTGAGCAGGTCCTTGAGCGGCATTACGGTCAGCAGAAGCGGAAACATCGGGATGACGGCCGACAGAGCGAACGCCACCGCGCTCTTCAGCGTGATCGGTAGCAGGCGCATGCCGAAGACCCGGTCGAGGCTGCCGCCGATGTCGGCGAGGCCCTGCACGTCCCCTGATGCCTCGAGCGGCGTTTCGGCAGCCCGCGTGTCGACCCACTTGCGCTGGAAATCCTGGACGTAGCGCGACGCGAGCGTCCCGTAGGCCAGCAGGCCCCGTTCCTTCGCGAAGCGAAGGGGGCGCAGGAACACCGCGAGCGGCGCGAGGCCAATGAGGATCGAGATCCCGACGAAGACCGCGAGCGGCCACTGGTATTCTGCAAGCGTTGCGCCTTCGTGCAGGATGCGCGTGCCGACGGCACCCGCCACGAGGCAGCTCACCGTGAAACCGAGGAGCGCGAAGGACGTGTGCCCGAAGCTCACGAATCCGAGGCCTGCGGCGTAATCCGGATGCGTCGCGACCAGCTTGAGGTCGAGGCGCGAGGTCCGGTACAGGAACCAGGACCACACGACGTAGCGCCATAACCACCGCAGGAACAGGAACGGCGGAAGCCAGGACCCGATGGCGTACCACCAGCCTGCCGTCGTGAGCTGCGATCCGCTTTCGGTCGGTTCCTCGAACCAGAACAGCGTGCCATCCGACGCAAACACTCTTGTCGCCCTCCACACGAAGAAGACGGCGAGCGCGATGATGATCGCCTCCGCGATCGGAGAATCGAAGGCACGGCCGGCCTTGCGCAGGAGCTCCCTGTAACGTCCTTCGTCCGCGCCCGAAACCAGCTTGGCATGGACGAAGTGCGCGGCGGTGAGACGGGTCCGGCGACCGATGCCGAGCTCGACGAAGAGCAGCAGCGGCACGACGACGAGGAAGCGCACGTGCGTCGCCAGGTCCTCAAAAAACGTGATGGTGACACCGTCATCATGGCGCGGCTGCAGGAGCGCGACGGCGAGGAGCGGAAGCCAGATGAGTGCGGCGGGCAGGAAGGCGCGCAGCAGCATTCGCGGTGGCTCCGCGCTCTTCAGTCCCACACGCATCAGCGCGCGGTCGACCGGACCGCAGTTGGTCAGCGAGAAGCCATCTGCGTCGGTCGGCTTAACCATGCGACTCTGCGTGCCACGGCCCGGTCGCCTTGCTCATGCGCAGGCTTTGACCGCGCCGCGCAGCAGCGTCATCCACCAGTACCGGGACAGGATTTTCGCGAACATGGCCGCCTCCCCTCTGCGGTTGAATCGTTCGAGACGCCGTGTGTACCACGGGAGCCCGCCCTCCGGCCATTGCCCCTAGGGGTCGACGTCCCCTAGGCCGGGCGCAGCCGATCGACGCCTCCGAGGTAGGACCGCAGTACGCCGGGTACGGCTACGCTCCCGTCGGCCTGCTGGAAATTCTCGAGCACGGCGACGAGCGCCCGACCGACCGCGACGCCCGATCCGTTCAATGTGTGCACCGCCTCGGGCTTGCCCGTCTCGGGATTGCGCCAGCGCGCCTGCATGCGGCGTGCCTGGAACGCTTCGCAGTTGCTGCACGACGAGATCTCGCGATAGGCGTCCTGACCCGGCAACCACACCTCGAGGTCGTAGGTCTTGGCGCTCGCGAAACCGATGTCACCCGAGCAAAGCGCGACGACGCGGTACGGCAGCTCGAGGAGCTCCAGCACTTTCGCTGCGTGGCCCGTGAGTTCTTCGAGAGCGCGGTACGAGTCGTCCGGCCGCGCAATCTGCACCAGCTCGACCTTGTCGAACTGGTGCTGGCGGATGAGACCGCGCGTGTCCTTCCCATAGGAGCCGGCCTCGGAGCGGAAGCACGGCGTGTGTGCGACGAGCCGCAGCGGCAGCTCTTCCGGCTCGAAAATCCGTTCGCCGGCGAGGTTCGTGAGCGGCACCTCGGCCGTCGGGATCAGGAACAGCTCGCTCTCAGACGCGTCGCGCGCGAGCTTGAAGAGATCCTGTTCGAACTTCGGCAGCTGCCCCGTACCGGTGAGAGTCCGGCGCGTGACCACATAGGGTACCCACGCTTCGCGATAGCCGTGCTCCCGCGTGTGCAAGTCCAGCATGAACTGCGCAAGTGCGCGATGCAGGCTCGCAACGGCGCCCGTCAGAACCGCAAAGCGCGCGCCCGAGAGCCGGCTGGCACCCACGGCGTCGAGGCCGCACAGGCCCTCCGCGACGGCCACGTGGTCGGCGGCCTCGAAGTCGAATCGCCGCGGCTCGCCGTGACGTCGCACTTCTACATTGGCCGAGGCGTCCCGGCCTGCAGGCACGCTGTCGTGCAGCAGGTTCGGCAGATCGAGGAGCAGGCGATCGAGGTCACCCTGCAGTGACGCAAGCTCCTGCTCGCCGTTCGCGAGCCGCGTGCCGAGGGTCTCGACCTCGGCTAGGAGCGGCGCGATGTCTTCACCCTTTGCCTTGGCGTGGCCGATCGCCTTGGATCGCGTGTTGCGTTCGTTGCGCAGCGCGTCGACCGCGACCTGCGCTTCCTTGCGGCGCGCCTCGAGCGCGGTGAACTGTTCAAGGTCGAGCGCGAAGCCACGGCGCGCGAGGTTGGCGGCGACACCCTGCGGGTCGCTTCGAAGCTGCCGGATGTCAAGCATGGTCGTCCTGTTTCGTCCTCTGGCGGATGCGCTCGAGCACCTCCCGAAGCTTCAGCTCGAGTCCGCGCGGCACCGGCTCGTAGTACGTGCGCGGCGCCATCGTATCCGGGAAATGAGTCTGGCCGGGCGCCAGCGCGTCCGCTTCATCGTGCGCGTAGCGATAGCCCTCGCCGTAGCCGAGGTCCTTCATGAGCCGCGTCGGAGCATTCCTCAGGTGCAGCGGCACGTCGAGCGTACCGAGCGCCTTCGCATCCTCCATCGCGGCGCCGTAGGCCGTGTAGACGGCATTGCTCTTCGGCGCCAGCGCGAGGAAGACGCAGGCCTGGGCGAGTGCGAGCTCGCCTTCCGGGCTCCCGAGACGGTCGAAGCTGTCCCACGCCGCCAGTGCGAGCGTCAGCGCCCGCGGGTCCGCGTTGCCGATGTCCTCGCTCGCCATGCGCACGAGCCGGCGCGCGATGAAGCCGGGGTCGCAGCCGCCGTCAAGCATGCGGCACAGCCAGTAGAGCGATGCGTCCGGATCGCTGTCGCGCACCGACTTGTGCAGGGCCGAGATCTGGTCGTAGAAGAGCTCACCCCGCTTGTCGAAGCGGCGATGCCCGCCGGCCGTCGCCTCGCGCACGATCTCCGGTGTCAGCACCTGTCCGGTTGCCGTGTCGGACGCGAGGTCCGCCGCGACTTCGAGCAGGTTGAGCGCCCTTCGCGCGTCGCCGTCGGCCGCGTCGGCAATGATCGCAAGCGACTCCGGCGACGCGGTGACCCCGCTTCCGCCGAGCCCGCGCTCCGCGTCGGCGAGCGCGCGGCCGAGCAGCCCTTCGAGCTCGGGCCGGTTCAGCGCCTTCAGGAGGTAGACGCGCGCTCGTGACAGCAGGGCAGAATTGAGCTCGAAGGACGGGTTCTCCGTGGTGGCGCCGATGAAGACGAGCGTTCCGTCCTCGACGAACGGCAGGAAAGTGTCCTGCTGGGCCTTGTTGAACCGATGCACCTCATCGAGGAACAGGACAGTCGGCGGACCTCCGGCGCGGCGGGACGCTTGCGCCTCATCCACCGCCTCCCGGATGTCCTTGACCCCTGCGACGACCGCCGAAAGCGCGATGAAATTCGCCTTGCAGGCTTTTGCCGCAAGCCTCGCGAGCGTCGTCTTGCCGCTGCCGGGCGGGCCCCAGAGCACCATTGAGTGAGCGGTGCCGTCGGTCAGCAGCCGGTGCAACGGCCGCCCGGCGGCAAGGAGATGTGACTGGCCCGTGAATTCCGCCAGTGTCCGCGGCCGCATCCGGTCGGCCAGGGGCCGGTAGCCTGCTGGAGACGCGTCGATTGGCAGTTCGGCTTGCCTTCGCATACGTGCGGATTCTATCCGCTCGCAGCGTGGCTCATCCTCCGCCGCGCCCCAGGAGCCTCGCATACGCGCGCAGTCCCCAGCCGGCGCGACCCTGCGCAACGATGAGCCATGCGACGAGGATGCCGGCGAGGTCCGCCAGCAAGTCGCCCCATTCAGCGGAGCGATGCTCGGTGAACAAGGCTTGGGCGATTTCGAGGGCACCGCCCAGCAGCAAGCAGCGCAGCATCGTAATCCACAGTCGCCCTGGCACGGCGATGCCCGAGCCGAAGAGCGCGAGGGTGAAATACGCGAGTGCGTGGCCGACCTTGTCGGGGATCATGGACTCGGGCACCGGCGGTTCAGGTGCCAGGCTCCAATGGGCAATCGCAAATGCCAGCGCAAGCGTCGCGGCCATCCAGAGCCGCCGCAGCCAGGCCTCGCTCAAGACGCGGGCGCCGGCGCGCGGCCCACGACGTCGACGCCGGGCGGCGGCGTAAAGCGGAAAGTCGACGCGTCGAAGTGTGGATTTCTTTCAACCTGCCCGAATTCGAGGCGTGTGGTCTGCCCGAGCCGATCCACGAGGATCATTTCTCGCACCGTGGCGCCGGCCAGCCCCACGCGCAACTCCCGGAAGTCGCCTTCGTCCGTTTTGGGCGAGAGCCGGGTCCAGGCGAGACCCTCGCTCTCTCCCCCATCGCCGACGTTGAACTCGGCACGCACGTCGCCGTCGCCCGCGAGCAGCATCGCCGGAGTGCCGACGAGCGTCTCGGCCGCGGGCCGGATCGTTACCTGCGCAAGGTCGACGTCATGGAACCAAACGGTAGTGCCGTCGGAGACGATGACCTGGGCGGGCTCGTGGTAGTCCCAGCGGAATCGGCCGGGTCGTGAGAGCGAGACCGTGCCGGAAGCCGATTCGATCTGCTGCCCCTGCGCATCCGTCACGGTCTGACGAAACTCGGCGCGGAGACCCGCCAAGCCTCGCAGCGCGGATTCGAGCCGCTCCGCGGCGCGCGCATCCGCCGCACCGTCCGCACCGGCGATCCCGGGCAGAATGGCCGCGAGTAGCGCCAGACAGGCGCGCGTCATCACTCTTCCGGCGGGGGCGGCGCGAGCACTTCGCGGCTGCCGTTCGACTGCAGCGGCCCGACGAGCCCGGCCGCCTCCATCGATTCGACCAGGCGCGCCGCGCGGTTGTAGCCGATCTTGAGCCGCCGCTGCACGCCGGAGACGGAGGCGCGGCGCGATTCGGTGACGATGCGGACGGCTTCGTCGTAAAGAGGATCCTGCTCGCCGTCGGGTGTCCCGCCCTCCGCGCTGCCCTCGCCCGGCTCATCGGGCAGCCCCGGCACGCTCTCCTGCGGGCCGGTTAGGACTTCATCGACGTACACTGGCGCACTGCCGCCCTTCAACGATTCCACGACGGCGTGCACTTCCCGGTCCGACACGAAAGCGCCGTGCACGCGGTCGGGCGTCGAGGTGCCGGGCGGCAGATAGAGCATGTCGCCATGCGACAGGAGGGACTCGGCGCCGTTCTGGTCGAGAATGGTGCGCGAGTCGACCTTCGCCGAGACCTGGAATGCGATGCGTGCCGGGATGTTCGCCTTGATGAGGCCGGTAATGACGTCCACCGACGGCCGCTGCGTCGCGAGCACGAGGTGGATGCCGGAGGCTCGCGCCTTCTGTGCGAGCCGCGCCACCAGCTCCTCGACCTTCTTTCCGACGATCAGCATGAGGTCCGCCAGCTCGTCGATCACGACGACGATAAATGGCACCGGCTGCAGCGCCGGCACCTCGCCCTCGTACTTGCCAGCGTTCCGCAGTCTCGCGACCAGCGGATCCGGGATCGGCGTACCGGCGTCGAGCGCTTCGCGGACCTTGCGATTGAGTCCTGCGAGATTGCGGACTCCCAGCTCCTTCATCAGGTGGTAGCGCCGCTCCATCTCTGCCACGCACCAGCGGAGCGCGTTGGCCGCGTGCTTCATGTCGGTGACGACCGGCGCCAGCAGGTGCGGGATTCCCTCGTAGACCGAGAGCTCGAGCATCTTCGGGTCGATCAGGATCAGCCGGACGTGCTCGGCGGAGCTCTTGTACAGCAGCGACAGCACCATCGCGTTGATTGCGACCGACTTGCCGGAGCCCGTTGTGCCGGCAATCAGGAGGTGCGGCATCTTGCCGAGGTCGGCGACCACCGGGTTGCCGCCGATGTCCTTGCCGAGCGCGAGCGCAAGCGGGGAAGCGAGCTCGTCGTAAGCGCGCGAGCGCAGGATCTCGCCCAGCGTGACGAGCTCGCGTGACTCGTTCGGGATCTCGAGGCCGACGACGGACTTTCCGGGGATGACTTCGACCACGCGCACGCTGATCGCGGACAGCGCCCGTGCCAGGTCCTTGGCGAGCGCGCTGATCTGGCTCACCTTGACACCGGGCGCTGGCTTCAGCTCGAAGCGCGTGATGACTGGCCCCGGCTGCACGGCGACGACTTCCACCTCGATGCCAAAGTCCTTCAGCTTGATTTCGACGAGGCGCGAGATCGCGTCGAGCGCTTCCGGCGAGTAGGTTTTCTCGCGAGCAGGCGGCTCATCGAGGAGCGTCAGCTCCGGCAAGTCACGGGATGGCGGCTTCGCGAAGAGCTGGACCTGCCGCTCCTTCTCGACCCGCTTGCTCGGTTCTGCGACCGGCGCCGCCGGCATTTCGATGCGTGGCGGCGTGCGCTTCTCGGCCTTCTTCTGCACCTCGCGCACCGCCGTCTCGCGCGCTTCGCGCGACTCGCGGCCGATTGCCTGGTCGCGCTTCGCCGCAAGGCGTCCCCGCAGCCAGGCGGCACCCTGCAGTACGCCGTGGCCGATCCAGTCCATGACGGTGAGCCAGGACACGCCCGTGTAGAGCTGGACGCTCGCGAACCAGAGCGCGAGCAGCACGAGCGTTGCCCCGAGAAGCGAGGCGACCTCCGCGAGTCCGCCACCCGCGAGGCTGCCGAGAATCCCGCCGGCGCCCGCCGGCAGAGCGCCGGGAGAAAAGTGCAGCGACGCGAGCCCGCAGCTCGTCGTGAGCGCCGCGACCAGACCGATCACGCGCAGCGCAATCGTGGAGCGGCCGTGACCCGGCTCGCCCGGCGGACGCTTGAGCCCAGTCCAGGCACTGAACGCAATAGCGACGGGAAACAGGAACGCGGGCCAGCCGAAAAGCAGGAAGAGCGCGCTCGCGAGCCAGGCGCCGAGCGGCCCGATGAGATTGCTCACCTGGCCCGGCTCACCCGTGTAGCTGAAGCTGCGGTCGGACGCGTCGAAACTCGCGAGTGCAATGAGCAGCACGAGCGCGAGCCCCGCGAGCAGCCAGAAGAGCGCTTCGCGCAGCGCGCGCGCGAAGACCGGATCGAGTTTTGCGTTCGCGCCGATGGCCTCGGCGGCGGATTTCGCCACGGCTCAGAATCCTGATAAGAAAACGGTCATAAGCGTTTGATTATAAGGGCGTTGCAAATCGAGCAGCAAGCACCCATGCTCGGCTGCTTGCGAGCGCGAGACGCGCGCTCAGCGCAAAGGCAACTATACATGACGACCCCTCGTCACTCGCGGCTCATCATCCTGGGCTCGGGGCCCGCCGGCTACTCCGCAGCCGTCTACGCCGCGCGTGCGAATCGCAAGCCGCTCCTCATCGCCGGACTACAGCCGGGCGGCCAGCTCATGACGACGACCGAGGTCGACAACTGGCCGGGCGACGTCGAAGGATTGCTCGGGCCCGACCTCATGGATCGCATGCGCCGGCACGCAGAACGCTTTGGAGTCGAGATCGCTTCGGATCACGTCATGCGCGTCGATCTCGCGAAGCGACCCTTCCATCTGCATGCGGAGGGAGGCGAGTACAGCTGCGACGCCCTCATCATTGCGACCGGGGCTTCGGCACGCTACCTCGGGCTCGACTCGGAGACTAAGTTTCGCGGCCGCGGAGTTTCGGCCTGCGCCACCTGTGACGGCTTTTTTTACCGCGACCATAAGGTCGTCGTGGTGGGCGGCGGCAATACCGCCGTCGAGGAAGCGATCTACCTGACGAACATCGCGAAGCACGTAACGCTCGTGCATCGCCGTGACAAGCTTCGGGCCGAAGCGATCCTCCAGGACCGCATCCGTGCGCTCGCGGACCGGGGCAAGGTCTCCTTTCTCTGGGACAACGCCGTCCAAGAAGTCCTCGGCGATGAACAGGGCGTCACCGGTCTCCGGTTGCGCTCGACGAAGAGCAGCGCGACGCGGGACCTCCAAGTGACCGGTGTCTTCATCGCGATCGGGCATACACCGAATACGGAGCTGTTCCAGGGCCAGCTCGACATGAGGGACGGGTACATTACGGTGAAATCGGGGTCATCGGGCGATGCGACGGCTACGAGCGTGCCGGGCGTATTTGCGGCCGGGGACGTTGCGGACCACGTGTATCGGCAGGCCGTGACATCCGCCGGCACCGGCTGCATGGCTGCGCTCGACGCCGACCGTTACCTCGAGCGTTTCGCGACCGGCTGAAACGTGAAAGCGCGCATCGCACGGTCGCTCGCGGACGTGGATGCGGCCGAGTGGAACGGGCTGCCGGGCACCGATGTGCCGTTCCTCCGCCACGAATTCCTGCTTGCGCTCGAATCCTCCGGCTGCGCGACCCACGCCTCCGGCTGGAGCGCGAATCACGTCCTTCTCCGTTCGAGCGACGGACGGCTCGCCGGCGCAATGCCGCTGTACCTGAAGTCGCATTCGTGGGGCGAGTTCGTGTTCGACTTTGCCTGGGCCGATGCCTATCACCGTGCCGGCCTGCGCTACTACCCGCGGCTCGTGTCAGCCGTCCCATTCACGCCCGCAACCGGCCCGAGGCTGCTCACTGCGGATGCCGCGTGCCGCAGTGCGCTCCTCACCGCGGCGCGAAGCCTCGTCGGGCCCCTCGGGGCTTCGTCGCTCCATGTGCTCTTCCCTTCAGTCGATGACCGCGCCTTCCTCCAGTCCGCTGGCTTGATGCCGCGGCTCGATTGCCAGTTTCACTGGAAGAACGAGGGCTACGCGACGTTCGACAATTTCCTGGCGGGCTTCACGGCCGAGAAGCGCAAAAAGCTCAAGCGCGAGCGGCGCCGCATTATCGAGGCCGGCATCACATGCCGTACGCTCGGCGGAAATGAGCTCGACGAGGCGACGCTCGACGTGATCTTCCGCCTGCACGCGATGACGTTCGCGCGCTATGGCCACGCGCCCTACCTGAATCGCGAGTTCTTCGGTCGACTCGTCGACACCTTGCCGGATGCACTGGTGGTCGAGCTCGCCGCGGTGAATGGAGAGCCGGTCGCATGCGCCATTTCGCTGCGCGGTCCTGACGCGCTCTACGGCCGCTACTGGGGTGCGAGCGGGGACTACCACAGCCTGCACTTCGAGCTCTGCTACTACCGCGGGATCGAGTACTGCATCCGCGAGGGCCTTTCGCGCTTCGAGCCAGGGACGCAAGGGGAGCACAAGCTTCTTCGCGGATTCCTGCCGACGCCTGTCTGGTCGCTTCACGAGATCGCTGACACACGTTTTGCGGACGCAATCGGCGACTGGCTCGCGCGCGAGCGCGCGGCGCGTTTTGCCTGGCTCCAGGAGGCCGCTTTGCACCTGCCCTTCCGGCGCGCCGATATCCCGGCTAGGCTCGACTTCGATGTCCGGGATCGCATGGCTGCAAAAGACTGACCCGCCGACGGCCCTGCCGCCGACCTCACGCGCGCTCATCGAGCCGAACGGCCTGCTCGCGGTCGGTGGCGCTCTGACGCCGGAGTGGCTGATCCATGCGTACCGTCGTGGCGTGTTCCCCTGGTATTCCGCGGAGCAGCCGATCCTATGGTGGGCCCCGGACCCCCGCGCCGTGCTGCTGCCGGACGAGTTCCGCACCTCGCGGAGCCTGCGCCGCTCGATCGCCAAGCGCGGCTACGAGACGCGCGTCAACACGGCTTTCACCGAGGTCATCGAGGCTTGCGCGGGGCCCCGCCACGGCATGCCGGGCACCTGGATCACGCGCGAGATGCACGATGCCTACGTGCTGCTGCACCGGCGCGGCCTGGCGCATTCCTTCGAGACCTGGCACGAGGGGCGCCTCGTCGGCGGCCTCTATGGTGTAGGACTCGGCCGCGTTTTCTTCGGCGAGTCGATGTTCACGCGCGAGATCGACGCGTCGAAGGTCGCGCTTGCGCGGCTCGTCGCAGAGTGCCACGCGCGCAATGTGCCGTTAATCGACTGCCAGATGGCGAGCCCCCACCTCGCGAGCCTAGGCAGCCGCAGCCTCCCACGCTGGGAATTCGAATCGAGGCTCGCCGCGCTGATCGACTCGCGCGCGCCTGTGTGGCGGGAAAGACACACGTAATTGCGCCTCCAAGCTGCGTACGGCACAATCCGCGCGGTTTCTGCGACGGCAACGAGGCGCAATGGCGAAGGAAGAGGCAATCCAGATGGAAGGCGAGGTCGTCGAGACCCTGCCCAACACCACGTTTCGCGTACGCCTGCAGAACGATCACGTCGTAACCGCACACATCTCCGGCAAGATGCGCAAGCACTACATCCGAATCCTGACCGGCGATACCGTCACCGTCGAGCTGACGCCATACGACCTCACGAAGGGTCGCATCATCTACCGCGCGAGATAGGTAAATCGGGGACTGTCCCCGATTGATCAATCCTGGCCGAGCAGTTCCGGCGCCTTGGCAGGACGGATTTCGAGCACGAGTCCCTCGCCGCCGGGCGCCAGCGTGACGCGCACGCTCCCGCCATTTGCGAGCCGGCCGAACAGCAGCTCCTCCGCCAGAGGACGCTTGACGTGCTCCTGCAGCACGCGGGCCATCGGCCGCGCGCCCATCTTGGGGTCGTAGCCGCGCGCCGCGATCCAGCGACGCGCCTCGTCGTCGACGATGAGCGCCACGGATTTCTGCTCGAGCTGCGCCTCGATCTCGATCACGAGCTTGTCCACCACGCGCTCGATGGTCGGGGCGTCGAGCGGCGCGAACTGGATAATCGCATCGAGGCGGTTCCTGAACTCCGGCGAGAAGATGCGCCGCACCGCCTCCATTCCGTCCGTCGCGTGATCCTGCTGGGTGAAGCCGATGCTGGTGCGACTCATCTCGGTCGCTCCCGCATTTGTCGTCATGACGATGATCACGTGGCGGAAATCCGCTTTCCGCCCATTGTTGTCCGTGAGCGTGCCGTGGTCCATGACCTGAAGCAGCAGGTTGAAGACATCCGGGTGCGCTTTCTCGATCTCGTCCAGGAGCAGGACGCAGTGCGGCTGCTTCGAAATCGCCTCTGTAAGCAGGCCACCCTGGTCGAATCCGACGTAGCCGGGCGGAGCGCCGATGAGGCGTGAGACCGTGTGTCGCTCCATGTACTCCGACATGTCGAAGCGCAGGAACTCGACGCCGAGCGCGATGGCGAGCTGGCGCGTCACCTCTGTCTTGCCGACACCGGTCGGCCCCGCGAACAGGAAGCTGCCCACCGGGTGGCGCTCGTCGCCGAGTCCGGCGCGCGACATCTTGATGGCCGCCGCCAGCGCATCGATTGCGGCGTCCTGGCCGAAGATCACGAGCTTGAGGTTGCGCTGCAGGTTCGCAAGCACCTCGCGGTCGGAGGTGGACACGTTCTTTGCCGGGATCCGCGCAATGCGCGCGACGACCGCCTCGACGTGCTCGACGGTGACGATTTTCTCGCGGTCCGACTCGGGCTTGAGCCGCAGCGACGCGCCCGCCTCGTCCACGACGTCGATCGCCTTGTCCGGCAGGTGACGGTCGTTGATGTGCCGCTCGGCGAGCTCCGCCGCCGCGACCAGGGCTTCATCGGCGTAAGCGATGCCGTGGTGCTCCTCGAATCGGGTCTTGAGGCCGCGGAGGATCTCGATGGTCTCGGCCACCGACGGCTCGACCACGTCGATCTTCTGGAAGCGCCGCGCGAGCGCATGGTCCTTCTCGAAGATGCCGCGGTACTCCTGGTAAGTCGTGGAGCCGATGCAGCGCAGCTCGCCGCTCGCAAGCACCGGCTTGATCAGGTTCGACGCGTCCATGACACCACCCGAAGCGGCGCCCGCGCCGATCACGGTGTGGATCTCGTCGATGAAGAGAATGGCGCCCCGCTTCTTCTTGAGCTCGCTGACGACGCCCTTCAGCCTCTTCTCGAAATCGCCGCGGTACTTGGTGCCTGCGATCAGTGCGCCCATGTCGAGCGCATAGATCGTGCAGTCCGCGAGGACATCCGGGACCTTCTTCTCGACCACCAGGCGCGCCAGGCCCTCGGCGATCGCCGTCTTGCCGACCCCCGCCTCGCCGACGTAGAGCGGGTTGTTCTTGCGGCGCCGGCACAGGATCTCGATCGTTCGCTGGACCTCGAGCTGGCGTCCGATCAGCGGGTCTACCCGCCCGGCGATGGCCTGGGCGTTGAGGTTGACCGTATATTTCTCGAGCGCGCCGCCCGCGGGCTCTTCGGCACCCTCACGCTCGCCCGCTGCATTCTCCTCGCGCGCCGCTTCCCGGCTCTCGCCGGACGACGGCAGGCCGTGGGAGATGAAATTCACGATGTCGAGGCGCGCGACGTCCTGCAGCGAGAGCAGGTAGGCCGCGTGCGACTGTTTCTCGCTGAAGATCGCGACCAGCACGTTTGCGACCGTCACTTCCTTCTTTCCGCTCGACTGCACGTTGAAGACGGCGCGCTGCAGCACGCGCTGGAATCCGAGCGTCGGCTGCACCTCGCGGTCGTCTTCGGCGGCGAGAGCGGGAGTCGTCTCGTCGATGAATTTCTGGAGCTCGCGCTGCAGGCGCTCGATGTCGGCGCCGCAGGCCTTAAGGATCTCGCGCACGCGCGGGGCGTCGAGGATCGACAGGAGCAGGTGCTCCACCGTCATGTACTCGTGGCGCGCATCACGGGCCTTCTGGTAGGCCTCGTTCAGGCAGTATTCGAGCTCACTCGAGAGCAATCAGGTCTCCTCCATCGTGCACAGCAGTGGATGCTGGTGCTGCCGCGCGTAAGTCATCACCTGCGCCACCTTCGTCTCCGCGATCTCGAAGGTGAACACGCCGCAAACGCCCTTGCCCTTCGTGTGCACCTCGAGCATCACGCGGGTTGCCCGGGTCCGGTCAAAGCTGAAGATCCGCTCCAGTACATCCACTACGAACTCCATCGGCGTGTAGTCGTCGTTCAGCAGGACCACCTGGTACAGCGGAGGCTTACGCAGCTTCGGCTGGGCCTCCTCGACCACGAGGTCGAGGCCGCCTTGCCCGATGTCCCGGTTCTTCTCCGTTGCCACCGACTTCCGTCCTGCCTTCGCCTTCGGCTCATTTATAGGGGCCAGCTCCGGGTCGCACAAGTGACGGGGCCGTCATTCGCCAAACCTGGACTCCCGTGCAAGCCCAGTTTGAGAAGTGTCGCACAAGTGCCCGCAGTTCCTTCGGTTTCAGGCGGGTTTCTGCCTTGTGGCCCCGCGCCGGCAACCCGTATCATGGCGCGGTTTACCGGCCCGCGGACCATTCACCGGATGCAGCTAGTCGACCGTATCGTCGCGCCATGGCGCCGCCCGGCGGGCGGCGCGGGCTCTGGCGTAGCCGGCGCCGCGCCTACGATCGTCAGTTTCATCCTGGTCCTCGTCATCGCGGCTCAGCTTGCGGCGCTGCTCTGGCGGGCACTCGGCTCCTCGGATGATTCGGACGCCCCGCCGCCCGCCGTCGCGCCGCCGGCCCCGTCCGTGGACCTCAACGCGATCGTGAACGCGCACCTCTTCGGCGTAGCCGCTGACTCCGGCGATCCGTCCGACGCCCCGGCAACGGCTGCGAACCTCACGCTGACCGGCACGCTCGCCGGCCGTGAACCGGAACACGGCTGGGCCATCATCGGCGCCAGCGGCCAGTCGGCGCGCGTCTACGCAACAGGCGCCTCGCTCCCCGGCGGCACCAAGTTGTTCGCAGTCTATCCGGACCGCGTGATCCTCGACCGCAACGGCACGCGCGAGTCGCTTGTCCTGCCGCGTCTCGCGGGCGCAGGCCCCGGCTTCGCGCCTCGCGTCGCATCGCGGCTGCCCGCCGCTCCTGCGGGCGATGGCTCGCTCGCCGACAGCGTGCGACAGCTCCTGGTGCAGAATCCTGCCGCAGGTGGCGAGCTGTTGCGGCCCCAGCCGGTCTTCGCCGGCGGCTCGCTGCGCGGCTATCGCGTCTATCCGGGCCGCAATCGCGCGCAGTTCGCCCAGCTCGGCCTGCAGCCGGGCGATCTGGTCCTTGCCGTCAATGGCGCAGCGCTCGACGATCCCAACCGCGGCCTCGAGACCCTGCGCGGCATCGGCCAGGGCGGGGCCGTGACGCTGACCATCGATCGCGGCGGTCAGCAGCAGCAGATGACTGTCGATCCCACCGCTGTGGTCCAGGAGATGCAGCAGGCGGCGCAGCCGGCGGTACAGCCGGACGAACCTGAAGAAGAAGTACCTGAAGAAGAAGAATCTGACGAGTCGACGGAGTGAAGGGCCGGCACCCAAGGAATGACGCCATGACCCGAATCATCCGTCTGGCCGCCCTGCTCTGCCTCGCGCTGCCGCTCGCGGCCGGCGCACAGCAGGGCGCGCAGATCACGCCCAACTACAAGGACGCCGACCTCGGCCAGGTCATCGAGGCGGTGAGCCAGGTGACCGGAAAGACTTTCATCGTCGACCCGCGCGTGCGCGCGCAGGTCACGATGCTCTCGACGACGCCCATGAGCCCGGCGGCGTTCTACGAGGCTTTCCTCGCGATCCTGCAGGTCCACGGCTTCATCGCAGTGCCGCAGGGCAACGTCGTCAAGATCCTGCCCGATGCGACGGCGCGGCAGGTGCCAGCCAACGACTTGCCAGACCGGGTCAGCTCGACATCCGACGAGATCGTCACCCAGGTGATGCAGGTGCGGAACATCTCGGCCGGCCAGCTCGTGCCGATGTTGAGGCCGATGATGCCGCAGTCGGCGCATCTCGCTGCCTACCCGAGCACCAACATGCTCATCATCTCGGACCGCGCCTCCAACGTGAACCGCATCATGCGCATCGTCCAGCGCATCGACCACAGCGGCGACGGCGATATCGAAGTGATCCGGCTCGAGCACGCGTCCGCCAACGAGATTGTCCGCGTGATCAACTCGCTCGCGGCCGCGCAGGGCGCGGACGCCGCAGGCGCCGCCCGCGTGGTCGCCGACGAGCGTACCAACAGCGTGCTGCTGAGCGGCGAGGAGTCCGCGCGCCTGCGCTTCCGCACGCTCGTCGCGCACCTCGATACCCCGCTCGAGGCGGGTGGCGACACGCAGGTACGGTACCTGCGCTATGCGGACGCCGAGAAGCTCGCCGCAAAGCTCAAGGAACAGTCGGGCGCCGCGGTCGCCGCCGCGGGCGGCGCCGCCGCCGCGCAGGCCGCCGCGGCACCGGGCGCGGTCGACAAGTCGGTCACGATCTGGGCCGAGCCCGAGACGAATGCGCTCGTCATCACGGCGCCGCCGAAGACGATGCGCTCGCTGATGTCGGTGGTCGATCGCCTCGACGTGCGGCGCGCGCAGGTCATCATCGAGGCCATGCTAGTCGAGGTGTCGAACGACGCCTCGCGCGACCTCGGGGTGAACTGGATCGTCGACGGCTCCGGCGACAACTTCCTCGTCGGCCTCTTCAACCAGCCGATTGCAGGCGTGAGCATCGGCGACATCGCCCGGGGCATCCAGGATCCCTCGTCGGTGCAGTCGGCGCCGGGCGGCCTCACGATCGGCGGCGGCCGCAACCAGGACTCCGGCACGAACTTCGCGGCGATCCTGCGAGCTCTCGCCTCGAATGGCGATACCAATGTCGTATCGATGCCTTCCGTCATCACGCTCGACAACGAGGAAGCGCAGATCAAGGTCGCGCAGGAGGTGCCGTTCCTGACCGGGACGTTTACTAACACCGGCGGGGCCGGCGGCGCGGTCAACCCGTTCCAGACGATCGAGCGCAAGGAAGTCGGCAACATCCTGAAGATCACGCCGCAGATCACCGACGAGGACACGATCCTCCTGAAGATCGAGCAGGAGGCCTCGGGCATCGCTGCCGCCGCGGCGCAGGTATCCACGACCGACCTCGTCACCAACAAGCGCACCATCTCGACGCGCGTGCTGGTGGACGACGGCGGCATGATCGTGCTCGGCGGCCTGATCGAGGACCGGCTGACCGAGAGCGAGAGCCGCGTGCCGCTGCTCGGCAAGATCCCGGTCATCGGCGCCCTCTTCCGCGTGCGCAACACGCAGAAGACCAAGACGAACCTGATGGTCTTCATCCGGCCGCGCGTGCTGCGCACGGCAGAGCAGGCCGCGATCGAGACGAATTCGAAGTACAACTACCTGCGGGACCTGCAGCTCGGGCGGAATGACGGCAAGGTGAGAATGATCCCGGGCGCGAAGCAGCCGACGCTGCCGCCGCTCGTCGGACCCACTCAGCCCACGCAATTGCCGCCGCCGCCCGCGTCGCTGGAATCCTTCTCGCCGGTCAACCCGGCACCGAAGGCTGCGGCGCCACCTGCCACGCAGGAGCCGCCGCCGCCCACCCAGGAGACGCCGCCGCAGCCGCCGCGTCCCGAGGAGACGCCGCCGCAGTGAGCGGGAACGGGCGATGATCGCCGGCACGCCTCCCAAGCCGATCGCGCCCGTCGGACGCCTGCCCTTCGCTTTCGCGAAGCGACACGGCGTGCTGGTTCGGGGCGTCGCTGACGGCAAGGCTCAGGTCGTCTACCGCGAGGGCGCCTCGCCCTCGGCCGTCGCCGAGCTGCGTCGATTCCTGGGAATCCCGCTCATCATCGAGCGGGTCGCGGAGACTGCGTTCGACGAGCTGCTGCGCAAGGCCTACGAGGGCGGCAGCGGCGAGGCGGGCCAGATCGTCGAGGGCATGGAGGGAGAGACCGACCTTGCGGGGCTCGCCGAGGGGCTGCCTGAGCCTTCCGACCTGATGGAGAGCGAGGACGACGCCCCCGTCATCCGGCTCATCAACGCGGTCCTGTCGCAGGCCATCAAGGAGAACGCCTCCGACATCCACATCGAGCCCTACGAGAACCGGCTCGTGATCCGCTTTCGCGTGGACGGCGTGCTGCGTGAGGTGCTTCAGACCAAGCGCCAGGTGGCGCCGCTGCTCATCTCGCGCGTCAAGGTCATGTCTCGCCTGGACATCGCCGAGAAGCGCCTGCCCCAGGACGGCCGCATCAGCCTTCGCATCGCCGGTCGCGCCGTGGACGTGCGCGTGTCGACGATCCCGTCCGGGCACGGCGAGCGCGTCGTGCTGCGCCTGCTCGACAAGCAGGCGGGCCGGCTCGACCTCGCTTCGCTTGGCATGGAGCCGCGCGTCCAGGGCATGGTGGACGACCTCATTCACAAGCCCCACGGCATCATTCTCGTCACCGGGCCGACCGGCTCCGGCAAGACGACGACGCTCTACGCCGCGCTCGAGCGGATCAACGACCGCACGCGCAACATCATGACGGTCGAGGACCCGATCGAGTACTACATCGACGGCATCGGGCA
>Ga0075428_100001282_pt1 | contig 26784 bp, 24 predicted proteins | sample RhiMetdeltSRZDD2_FD_75291 | JGI IMG/M metagenome (GOLD analysis project Ga0075428, IMG submission 75291) | Populus rhizosphere microbial communities from Tennessee, USA - Rhizosphere MetaG P. deltoides SRZDD2 | ecosystem: Host-associated > Plants > Roots > Rhizosphere > Soil | place: USA... | reverse complement strand
ATCCGGGCATTGAACGGGACGCTCCCGATTTTTCTGCCGAGCTATCGGCAGGGTCGGCACGTTCAGCGGGCGATGGAAATCGCGTATCCCGCCATATGCGGCAGCGACGAGCATTTCATCTGCGCCTTTCCGGGCAAGCTGAGTGCGGACCTTCTGACCCTGGGTGGGCGCCTGGCCGCTGCGGAAGCAAAGGGCGAGCAGGGACGGCTGACGCTGAACCCGGCGCTGCTCGAGCAACGCGAGCGAATGCTGGAATTTCAACGGCGCGTGCCGGAGTTCATGGATGCGTTCTTCGGCAAGATGCTGGAGTACCGTGGCCGGCGCGTGATGTTCGTCGGCACCTGGGTTTCACTGCTGCAAGCGACACTGGAAGGCGAGAAGCGTGGCATCCAGGGCTTGTTCGCAGCGGATTCGTTCTCCATCACCGGCGGCGGCAAGAAGGGGCAGGTCTTTCCGGACGACTGGTACGAGCGCATTTGCCGCTTCTACGGTGTGCCGCAGATGCGCGCCTCCTATGGTATGACCGAAATGATCGGCCTGATGCAGGAGTGCCGCGAGCACAAGTACCACCCATGGCCTCACCAGGTCGTCTATCTCCTGGATCCGGAATCCGGCAGGTTGCTGCCGCGCGAGGGCGTGCAGCGGGGCCGCTTCAGCTACATGGATCTCGCCGCCGAGACGCACTGGGGCGGCGGAGTCAGCGGTGATGCGGTCACGGTGCATTGGGGCCGCAAGGCCTGCGCGTGCGGCCGCAGTGGGCCGTTCATCGACAAGGTCGAGCGCCTCAGCGACCAGCAGGCCGGCGACGACAAGATCACCTGTGCGGGTGCGCAAGCGGCGCACGACGCGGCGCTCGAATTCCTGGCGCGTCTATAGATCGAGAGACTTCACAAATCTCTTGAGCAACGGTCATGATGCGGCCGTCTGCGAACTCCAGCCGGGCCGCTGGCCGATAGCTCCCATCTGGCGCACGAAGTCGCCGATATCGGCGTAGTCGCGCCACGCGGCGATCAGCCCGTCGCGAAACTCAAATATTCCCATGACCGGGACGTGAACGACCCCGCCATCGAAATGGAACGAGTCGGTACGCTCGGTGAGCACCTTGTTGCCATCCGCCGTCACGGCTACGTTGTGCACGACCCAATGCATTTGTGTGACGCGCGTGAGGTTCGGTGTGATGAACGCCCGAACTGCATCCCGGCCCGCCAGCGCGGAGAGCGGCACGTTCTGGTAGACGACGTCGGGCGCAAGGGCGCCGAGGATTGCCTCGATATCGCGCCTGTTCCAGTACCCCACGAACGCGTTACTGAGCGCGACGACATCCGTCATTGCCCCTCCGGCATCAGAGCAGCAGCGAAACCTTGCCCTGCGGCACCAACCCGTCGAGGTCCAGCACGGTTCGCTTGAGGTCGATCAGGAAGCCGTCACCGTTACGCCGCAGGACCCACCGGTGCCAGCCCATGTAGGTGGCCGTGAATCCGCGCTTGGTGCGAAAGGTGACGAAGTTCGAGTGAACCTCGAGCCGGTCGTCGGAATCGGCGACGATGCGGACGTTGCTGTAGAGGTGACGAACCCTCGAATGCGGATACTCGGCGTGAGCCTGCGGCTTGCGCAGCCGCACCACGCGCTGCTCTAGCCGCTCCCGGTCGTCGGCGACCAGGAACAGCGAGTCCGCCGATGACAGCGTGCCGGCTTCGGGATCCCCGGTCGGCGCGACTTCGTAGCGTGCGGTCGGCGAGAAGAGCTCGAGCCATTCCTTGAGCTTCCAGTCGTCGAGCAGCGCCGCCTCGCTGTACAGGAAGTCCTCGACCGCGAGCCGCTGCAGCAGCGCCGCGCTCAAACGGGTCGCTCCGGGGCGCTCATCAGCTGCTCCCAGCGCGTCCAGTAGGCCCGCATCTGCAGCTCGTTGTCGAAGTGCTCGTCGTTGTCGTGCAGCGTCTGCTCGTCGGAGCGGAAGCCCTTCGAGATGTCGTTCCACTCGATATCCGAGGTCTCGAAGCCGCGCTGGCAGAGCTCGAGCATCTCGACGTCGTCGGGTGTCGCGAATCCGCCGGGACCGAGGAACGACAGTGCGCCCTCGTTGCGGATTCGTCGGAGGATCGGCCCCTCGTCCGCCGGGCCGATCGACCACGCCCGGATCACCATCCGGTTGTGCGCCGTCGGCGTCACCGTGCGCAGCAATACGGTCTGCTGGTCGTTGATGATCGAGTTGGGAAAGATGACCATGTTGCGGTTGGTCACCGCGATCCTGCCCGCCCGTTCCTTGCCGAGCCGCGTCTCGAGCTCCCGCTTCTTCGCCTCGATCGCTTCGCGGGCTTCCTCGCCCCAGACCGGAAGCCATTGCGCCACGGGCCGACCGGTGGGTATCTCGAGCTCGAAGCAGGCGTGGCCGTTGCCGAGGCTGCGCGCGCAGCCGTGGATGTTCATCTCCGACACCGGGACGCCGCGCATCATGGTGCGCATGTAGTCGACGTAGCTCGAGTGCGTGAGCTCGAGATGATATCCGTCGTAGCTGTTCTCGCAGATCAGCTTGTAGTTCGCCTTGATCTCGTACTCATGGCAGCCGCGGACGACCTCCATGCCGACCGCGGACTGCTCGGCGATCGCATCGAGGTTCGGTCCGGCGTCCGCGAGGTACTCGTCGAGGGGAATCGCCTCGGGGTCGAAGTTGACGAAATAGAAGCCCGCGCGCTCTGCGATGCGCGGCACGCGCTGCAGGTTGTAGAACCCGCCCTCGTTGAACCGCTCGCCATAGCCGAAGCTCGCATGCTGGTCGAAGAGCTCGCCGGAACTCTTGTACGCCCAGCCGTGGTACGGGCAGACGAACCGCTTGCGGTTGCCGCGCGGCTCCCGGCAGATCGCCGTGCCCCGGTGGCGGCAGCTGTTGAAGAACGCGTTGACGCGCCCCTCGACGTCGCGGTTGAAGATCAACTCGCGGTCAATGACGGTCCGCACGATGAAGTCGCCCTTGTTCCTTACTTCGGACTCGTGGCCGAGCACGACCCAGGAGCGGCGCAGTATGCGGCGCTTCTCCTCCTCAAATATCTCGGGACTTGTGTACGCCGAACGATGCACCAGGAACCGGCCGCGTTCGCGGTCGAGCCAGAGGTAGCGAGAGCGGTAGGACTGCGGACTCTGCAGGGCGGCGACCATCTGTGATCCCTCGGCGCAAGCCTTGTGCGATGACGACCCCGTTAGTTCGCTAAAGTACGAAATGCACGCCTATTTTACAAGCTGGGGGCGCCGGTGCCGTCCGGCGTGTCGCTCGGCGCGTTTCTCAGAGAATTCCGCGGCCGACAAGCCCGTGCCCGGCGCCCTCGATGCGGCGCAGTTTGACTCCTGGTTCGTAAGCTAGCACATTAGTCGCGCGGCCGCACAATCTGAGCCGCTGGAGAGGGACATGGCACTTGACCATTACGTGACGCTCGGCCGATCAGGACTTCGCGTAAGCCCGTTCTGCCTCGGCGCGATGACCTTCGGCGAGGAATTCGGCATCGGCAGCGATGCCGCGACATCCCAGGCCATCCTCGACCGGTACCTGGACCGCGGCGGCAATTTCATCGACACCGCCAACATCTACAACGGCGGGCGGTCGGAAGAGATCATCGGGCAATACCTGGCGCGCGACGCCTCGCGCCGGCCGCGGCTGGTCATCGCCACCAAGTTCGGCGGGAGCATGTCGCAGGGCGATCCTAACGCGGGTGGTGCGAGCCGCAAGGCGGTGGTGCACGCCTGCGAGCAGTCGCTGCGGCGCCTGGGGACCGACTACGTCGACCTGTACTGGCAGCATTGGTCCGACAGGTTCACACCGATCGAGGAAACTATGCGTGCTCTCGACGACCTGGTGGCCGCCGGCAAGGTCAGATACATCGGGTTCTCCGACACGCCGGCCTGGCGCACGACGCAGGCGCAGATGATCGCGCTCACGCGTGGCTGGACGCCGCTGGTCGCGCTGCAGGTCGAGTACTCGCTGCTCGAGCGCACGGTCGAGGGGGAGCTGCTGCCGATGGCGCTCGAGTTCGGGCTCGGTGTCACGCCGTGGTCGCCGCTGCGTTCCGGTTTCCTGACCGGGAAGTACACACGCTCGTCGACCGAGGCCGAGTCACCGGGTCGGTCGGCCTGGATCAAGAGAAACATGACCGACACGGCGTTCCGCGTCGTCGACGCGCTGCTGGCGACGGCCGCCGAGGCCCGCACGACACCCGCGCGATGCGCGATCGCGTGGCTACGCACGCGACCGGGAGTCGTGTCGCCGATCCTGGGCGCCCGAACGCTCGGGCAACTGGAGGACAATCTTGGTGCGCTCGACGTCGTGCTCACCCCGGCGCAGCTTACCGCGCTGGAGGAGGCGTCCCGACCGAGGCTCGACTTCCCCGCCGAGTTCCTCCGCACGGCGGCGACCTTGTCGTACGCCGATACGACGATCAACGGCGAGCATTTCCCGGCGTACCACTAGCAACCCGACCGAACCGGCTCGCGGAGCTAGCATTTCGAGGCTGCACGAGCCGACATCGCACCGACGTCCGGCAGATGTCTCCGACCGTAAGGCGAGATGGCCATGTCAGAACTGCTGAAGAAGGATACGGAGTATCGGTTCCGGGATCTGAAAATGAACGGATATTTCTCGGTTTCGACTGAAGGACAGTCGAAACGTCCGGGAGTCCTGATCGTGCACGATGCCTTCGGCCTGGACTCGCATTGCATCGGCATCGCCGACCGGCTGGCCACGAGGGGTTTCGCTGCTCTCGCGCTTGATCTCTGGGGGGATCGCCGCCAGTTCACCAGTTCTGACGACGTGATGAACACCATCACGGATCTCCTGAACGATCGCGAGATGTGGATGGGCCGCGTGGAGGCGGCGCGCCAATCTCTGGTCGCGCAACCCAGCGTCGACGGGACCCGGATCGCCGCAATCGGTTATTGCCTGGGTGGTTCCACCGTTCTCGAATTTGCTCGCTTCGGTGGCGACATAAAGGGTGTCGTGAGCTTCCACGGCGGCCTCGATCTCGTTGGAACAGATTGGGACAGTGCCAGGGTCAAAGCCAGGCTTCTGGTCTGCACGGGCGCGGAGGATCCCCTGGTCCCATGGGCCGCGCTCACGGGCTTTCAAGACAACGTGCGCCGTGGCGGCGTGAACTGGGAGCTCGACATCTACTGCCGCGCCAAGCACTCCTTTACCCGGCCTGATGCTGCCATGCGGAGCACACCGGAAAGGTCCGGTCATGATCCCCAGGCCGACCGCCGGTCATGGCGTGCAATGTCGAATTTCCTGGACGAAGTCTTCGAAGGCTGAGAACGACTGAGCGGCGAACGACGAGGTCGCTCGAGGCGATCGCCGGCAATCAGACGAGCGCCCCAGCCGCGCGCAGCTTTGCCGTGCGCTCGGCATCAATACCCCAGGCCGCCAGCGCCGTGTCGCCATCCGCGCCCGGGGACACCGGGGGACGAGGCGCCGATGCGACCGTGCGGCTGAATCGTGGCACGGGTGCGGGCTGAACGACGTCGCCTAAGGCCACGAAACTCCCTCGCTCCACGGCATGTGCGTGGCGCGTCGCCTCGAGCGGCGACAGGACAGGTGTAACGCAGGCGTCGGTCCCCGCGAAGACGGCCGCCCAGTCATCGCGTGTTCGCGTACGGAATATCTCCGCGAAGCGCCGCTTCATGTCCGGCCAGGACCGGCGATCCATCTGCTTTGGAAGCGTCGCCGGGTCGAGCGCGAAACCGGCGAGCAGCTGCGCGTAGAACTGCGGCTCAATGGCGCCGACCGCGACGTAGCGACCATCGGCGGTCTCGTACACGTCGTAGAAGTGCGACCCCGTATCGACGAAGTGCTGGCCGGGCCGGGTCTCGTCGTAGAGACCCATGGCCATGAGTCCATAGAGCGCCGATCCGAGCGCCGCCGCGCCTTCGAACATCGCCGCGTCCACCACCTGTCCGTGCCCCGAGCTCCGAGCGTACAGCACGCCCGACACGATCCCGAACGCAAGCAGCAGCCCGCCCCCGCCCATGTCGCCTACCAGGTTGTTCGGCGGCACCGGGCGTTCCTTGTCGCGTGCAAAGGTGTGCAGCATCCCGGACATTGCGATGTAGTTGATGTCGTGACCCGCGAGCTGCGACAGCGGTCCGGTCTGTCCCCAGCCCGTCATGCGCCCGTAGACGAGGCGCGCGTTCCGCGCGAGACAGACCTCCGGACCCAGCCCGAGCTTCTCCATGATGCCGGGGCGAAATCCCTCGATCAGCGCGTCGGCGTCGGCCACGAGGTCGAGCACCAGTTCGATGGCGGGCGGTTTCTTGAGATCGAGCGCCACCGATTCTCGCCCGCGATTTAACACGTCCTTGCAGGGGTCGAGTCCTAGCGCTCGCACGATGGCGGCGCCATCCGGCCGATCGATCCGCAGCACGTTCGCACCGAGATCCGCGAGCAGCATCGCCGCGAACGGGCCGGGCCCGATGCCGGCGATCTCGATGATGCGGAGGCCCGTCAATGGTCCGGTTTGCACTGTGTCACCTCAAACGAGTTTGCGCGCACGGAAATCGGCGATCTCCGCGGGCGTGTAGCCGAGCTCCTGCAGTACCTCCTCGGTGTGCTCGCCGATCGTCGGCGGCCGACTGCGGATCGATGCAGGTGTGAGGCTGAGATCCACTCCCGGTGTGACCAGCGTGGCCGGACGCGTCAGACCCGGATAATCGACTTCCTGGAGATAGCCGCCCGCGCGCACGTGCGGATCCTCCAGGACCTGGCGGGGCGAGAGCACCGGTGCCGCCGGAATCCGTGCCGCCGCGAGCTCGGCGAGCGCCTGCTTGGTCGTTCGCTCCTCCGCCCACTGGGCCGTGCGCTCGGACAGGATCTCCCCGTGCTCGGCCCGCAGCTCGTCAGTGCCGAAGCGCGGGTCGCTAAGCCACTGCTCCTCGCCCATCAGCCGGGCCCAGCGGCGATAGAGCGCCTGCCCGACGCACTGCAGCATGATCCAGCCGTCGCGCGTCCGCACGATGTCCGCTGGACAACTCGACTGAGCACGGTTGCCAGTCGCCACCCGGTCACGCTCCGTCAGCGCCTGCTCTGTCAGGATGAAGCTCGAGACGTTCAGCGCCGAGCGCAGCAGATCGGTCCGCACCAGCTGGCCCTCGCCCGTCGCGCGGCGATGCATCAGCGCCGCAAGCGCCCCGAAGGCGCTCAGCATCGCGGTCGAGCAGTCGACCCACGAAGCAAAGCTCTTGGTCGGCCGCTCGCCAAAGCCCGAGAGATGGTTGATCCCCGACATCGCCTGTCCGATTCCGTCGAGCCCGACGCGATCCGCGTACGGTCCGCGCGAACCGAACGCGCTCGCGTGCACCAGGATGATGTCGGGTCGCACTGTCCGAAGGGTGGCGTAATCAATGCCAAGCTGCTCCAGGCCGTCCTGCGGCAGGTTTGCTACGACGATGTCTGCGGTGCGAACCAGGCGATGAAGGATGTCGCGCGCCCCGCGAGCAAGCGGGTCGAGCGTCATGCTGCGCTTGTTGCGGTTCCATTGCAGGAAGCACGCGCCGTTGTCGCCGGCCGGCCCGGTCAGGTACTGGAACCGGTCGTCACCACCCTCGACGCGCTCGACCCGGATGACGTCCGCACCAAGGTCACCGAGCATCGCGGCGCACATCGGGCCGGCGATGAACCGGCCCATGTCGATCACCCGGACGCCATCGAGCACCATCGTTGCAGGCGGCGCGTGATCAGCCGGAGCGGTTGAACCGCGCCTTGCGCTTCTCGGCAAACGCAGTCACACCTTCGACGAAATCGTCGGTCGCCGCGCAGTCGGCGAAGGACTCCGCCTCGAGCTGCAGCTGCCGCTCCAGCGAGTTGTCGAGGGAACGATCCATCAGCGTCTTGATCCGCCGCACGCTCGTCGCGGGAGCGGCGACGATGCCAGTCACGACTTCCTCGGACACCCGCTCGAGTTCGGCGTCCGGAACCACGCGGTTCACGAGCCCGAGCGCGAGCGCCTCGGGCGCGGTGAGCTTCGCGCCGAGCATCGCGAGCTCCTTCGCCTTGCGCACGCCGATCATCCGCGGCAGGTAATAGGATGTCGAACCGTCCGGGCTTGCACCTATGTGCACGTGCGCGACGATGAAGATCGCGGTATCGCTGCAGATTGCGATATCCGAGCCCGCGACGAACCCGACCGCCGCTCCCGCCACGGCGCCGCGCACGCGCGCGACGATGGGCTGGGGCATCCGCGCCATCTGGAGGAAGAGCGGCGCTGCCGATTGCACCCGGGCCTCGAACTCCCTGCGGCGCTCCGGCCCCGGCTTCTGCAGTGCTTCGCGGAACCCGATCACGTCGCCGCCCGCCATGAAATGCTCGCCCGCGCCCGACAGGACGATGCACCGTATCCCGGGATCGGTCTCGATCTCCCGGAGGAAGCCGTGCATGCCGGTGATCATCGCTGGGTTCACGGCGTTGCGAGCCGCCGGTCGATTGAACGTGATGCGCGCCACCACGCCGTCGACCTGGGTGAGGATGTCGTTGCTCATCTCGGCTTGCTCCGTGTCTCCGGCTGGCGCGGTCAGGTGATCAGTTCAGACTCGAAAAGGCCTTGCCCTCCGCGACGAGGCGCTCGATCAGCGGCGCAGGCGTCCAGTAGAGCGAGCCGTGCTCGTGCGCATACGCCCGCAGCCGCTCGAGCACCTGGCCGAGGCCGGTCTCGTCGGCAAACTGCATGGGTCCGCCGCGCACTCGCGGGAATCCGTAGCCGTTGACCCATACGACGTCGATATCGCCGGGTCGCTGCGCGATGCCCGCGTCGAGGATCCGGGCGGCCTCGTTGATGAGCGGATACACGCAGCGATCGACGATCTCCTGGTCGTCGATCTCGCGGCGCGCGATGCCGAGCCGGCGCGCTTCCTGGTTGATGATTTCCGCGACCGCGGGATCCGGCTTCGGCTCGCGAGAGCTGGCCTCGTATCGATAGTAGCCGGCCCCGGTTTTCTGCCCGAAGCGGCCGAGCTCGACCAGCTTGTCGGCGATGACCCCGAAGCGCGGGTCGTCGGGCAACGTGCCCTCCGCGCGGCGCCGGCGGCGCCCCGCGGCGCCGATGTCGAGCCCCGCCATGTCGCCCATCGCGTGCGGGCCCATGGGCATGCCGAAGCTTACGAGCGCACGGTCGACCTGCTCCGGCGAGGCGCCTTCGAGCAGCAGGAACTCGGATTCGCGGCGGTATCCGGCCAGCATCCGGTTGCCGATAAAGCCGTCGCAGTTGCCTGCGAGGACGCCGATCTTGTCGAGCGACTTGACCAGTCTCATCGATGTCGCGATGACCTCGGCGGACGTATGCTGGCCGCGCACGACCTCCACGAGCCGCATGATGTGCGCCGGGCTGAAGAAATGCAGGCCGATCACATCGCCGGGTCGGCGCGTTGCAGCGGCAATGGCGTCGACGTCGAGCGCCGACGTGTTGGTCGCCAGGACCGCATGCGGCGGGCAGATCCGATCCAGCTCGGCAAAGATGCGCCGCTTGAGCGGCATGTCCTCGAACACGGCCTCCACCACGAGATCGACGTCGCCGAACACGCCGGTGTCGGTGCCGCCGCGGATCCGCGCCAGCCGCTCGGCCTGCTGCTCCGCCGTGATCCGGCCCTTGCTCGCCGCGGCCGCATGAACCTCCGCAATCGCCGCCATCGCCCGCTCGAGCGCCGCGCTGTCGTTCTCGACCAGCTCGACGGGCAGTCCGGCGTTGCAGAATGCGAGCGCGATGCCGCGCCCCATGGTTCCACCACCCAGCACGCCCACACGCCGTATCTTGCGCACTGGCGTCTCGCTCGGCACGTCCCGGAGCTTCGCGACCTGCCGCTCGGCCAGGAACAGGTGCCGCAGCGCCCGTGACTGACTCGAGTTCCTGAGCTCAGCAAAAAGCCGCGCCTCGGTGGCAAGCCCTTCCGCGAATGGCTTGAGCACTGCTGTGCGCACGGCTTCGACGGCGGTCAGCGGGGCCTGCTCACCTTTCCTGCTGCGACGCAGCCCGGCCTCGATCGATGCAAGCAGAGCTTCGAGATTCGGAACCAGCGGGAGAGGAAGCTCGCTCAGTCTCCGCAGCGGGACCGACGCATCCAGCAGCTCGCGCGCGTAGGCAAGCGCGGCGCCCAGAATATCGGCTGTATCCACGACTCGATCGACCAGCCCCATCTTGAGCGCATCGGCTGCCGTAACCGGTTTGCCCGATCCGATGATCTGCAGCGCCGTTTCGACGCCCACCAGCCTCGGAAGGCGCTGGGTACCGCCGGCGCCGGGGATCAAGCCCAGGTTGACCTCGGGCAATCCGAGGCGGGTACTCGTGTGCGCGCAGCGGAAGTGACAGCCCAGGGCAACCTCGAGGCCGCCACCCAGCGCATTGCCCTGCAATGCGGCCACGACGGGCTTCGACATCGCCTCGAGCGAGCCGATGATCTCGGCCGAGGTCCGCCCGGTGGGCCCGGTCGCGAGCCGGCGGATGTCCGCGCCCGCCATGAAGGTCGATCCGGCGCAATGCAGCACCACGGCGCGCATGGCAGCATCCGCACCCAGCTCCTGCACCGCCGCGTAGATGCCGTCGCGGACCGAGGGCGCGATTGCGTTTACCGGCGGATTGTCGACCACGATCACGCCGATATCGCCATGACGCTCGGTGCGAACGGTCTCGGAGTGCTCAGTCACCGTGTTACGTCCGTGCACGATGCCGTTCAGTAGGCGGTATCACAGCGTAGACAAAGGCCAACTCCGTTTGCAAGCACACGACTTGAATCGGCCGGCTCCGCCCGGGCGCCTTGCCGGTAGTTCGCACGCGTGCTACTTTCGGTCGCGATCAGTCCTGCACGACCGGCTGCCCGCGGGGATCACGGTCCGGCATGGCGCGAGGTCGCACGATGGTCCCTGGCAGCCCGCAACGACGACGTCCCCGCATCCTGATCATGGGCGGCACCGGGACGATCGGCACGCACCTCCTGCGCGAGCTGGCCGACGATCGCCGCGACTTCGAGATCATCGCCGCCGCGCGCTCCGATACGAGTGCCGCACGGCTGCACGCGGTCGGCTACGCCACCGTGCTCCTCGACCTGGAGCGCATCGAGACCCTCGGGCCGGCGATGCACGGCGTCGACACGCTCTTCATGCTGAAGCCCTACTCGATCGACTACCTGATCCAGAGCAAGCGCGTGATCGACGCGGCCGCGCGTGCCGGGGTCCGTCACATCGTCAACCTTGGCTCGTTCGGGGCCGACGACACGCCCTGGGCCTCGATCGGCTGGAATCGGCTCGTCGAGGCCTACCTGAAGGTCTCGGGACCCGACCACACGACGCTGCGGCCGAACTTCTTCATGGACAACGTGCCCGCGCGTACCGATCGCAACAGCGGACGTATCCTGCACTACTTCGGAGCCACCGCGGTGTCCTGGGTGGCGGCCGAGGACATCGCGCGGGTCATCGCCGCGGTCTTGCGCAGCCCGTCGGACTTCGCCGGGCGCGCTTTGCCGCTCGCCACCGAGGCCCGGACCATGGAGGAAATCGCGACAATCGTCTCCCGCAGGTCGGGCCGACGCTACACCGCCGAACACGTCCCGGCGGATACCGCACTGTCGCAACTGCTCGCCCGCGGCTGGCAGGAGGCCTTCGCCCGTCCGTTCATCGATTACATGAAGGCGATCGCCGAGCATCAGGTCCCGGAGATCGGTGACACGGCGACCACCGTGCGGGACGTCACGGGACTTCCCCCGATCGGCTGGGAAGCCTACGTCGAGCGCAATCTCGCGCGCTTCACCTGAAGGCAACGCGCGGCAACTTCCGGAGAACCGAGCATGTCCGACAGCTTCGTCGACGAGGCACTGCTGGCGAGGATCAAGGCCTGGCCGAACTACTTCGCCGCGAAGGTCGGGTTCCGCAACCACTGGTACGCCGCATGCTTCTCGCGCGAGATCCGCGAGGGCGACACGCTGGCGCGCCGCATTCTGGGCGAGGACATCCTCTTCCGCAGGATTCGCGGCACCGTCTACGCGATCAAGGACCGCTGCATCCACCGCGGGGTCCGGCTGTCGGAGAAGGTGGAGTGCCACACCGAGGGCACGATCAGCTGCTGGTATCACGGCTTTACCTACCGCTGGGCCGACGGAGTCGTCTGCAGCATCGTCGGCGCCCCGAACAGCCAGCTGATCGGCAAGCGCCGGATCAAGACCTATCCGGTGTCCGAAACCCTGGGCGTGGTGTTCGTCTTCGTCGGCGACGTGGATTTCGCGGCGCCGCCGCTCTCCATGGACGTACCGCCGACCTTCCTGGACGAGGACCGCATCCTCGAGGGTGAGAGCCGCATCGTCGAGGCGAACTGGCGCACAGGCCCGGAAGGCGGGCTCGACGAGATACACCGTTACCTGCACCGCGATTCGCGCCTGCTGCTCAACGTCAAGGCAACGATGCCGCTGGGCCACACGGGGGTCAAAGCACACTGCGAGGTCATCGACGCGGACGACGGCCCGAAGGGCGTCATCGATCACTTCGATCCGAATGCGATGTACTTCGAGGTCGACATCGAGGAGCGGAAGGCCGCCGTGACCGGGGTGCGGTTCGCGGATACTGGCGCTCCGCGCCCGAAACGCGCCGTCTCGGCCTCGGTGTGGCTGCCGGGCGTGCTGCGTGTGCAGGGGTTCCCGGAGCCGAACGCGACATTCTTCGAGTTCTACACCCCGATCAACGAAACCCAGCATCGCTGTTTCCTGTGCATCACGCGCGTCTGCCCCACCGAGGACGAGCGCGTCCAGTTCCGCTCCGACTACAACCTGCGCTGGCGCCGGTATGCCATCGAGGACTTTCTCTCGCAGGACATCAGGGCGCGCGAGTCGACGCAGCACTTCTACCGTCACGACCGCGCGTGGTTCGAGGAGGTGCTGGTCGAGGAGGACTTCATGCTGATGGAATGGCGCAAGCTCGCCTCAAAGCATGCCCGTGGCGTGCAGAGGCCGAGCAACATCGATTGAGCAACCCGCGCATGCCATCCACGCAATCGAAGCTCCCGCTCAAGGACAAGGTCGCGCTGATCATTGGAGCCTCGACGCCGGCCGGAATCGGCGCCGCGACGGCCCGCCGCTTCGTCGCCGACGGCGCGCGCGTCGTCGTGAGCGCACGCCGCAGGGAGGCGCTCGATGCGATCGCGACCGAGGTCGGTGCCACGGCAATGACCTGCGACGTCACCGACGAGGCGCAGGTGGTCACGCTGGTGCAGGCGGCCTTCGACCTGCACAGCCGGCTCGACGTTGTTGTGATCGTTGCCGGCGGCTACGCAAGCCAGCCCATCGACCAGCTGACGCGCGAGACGCTGCTCAGCAACTTCGAGCTCAACGTGATCGCCGCTGCGATGACGATCAAGCATGCGGCGCGGCTCATGTCAGCCGGCAGCTCGGTCGTGTATGTCTCATCGGCCGCGGCCGGGCTGTCCTCCTTCGGGGTCGCGCCGTACGCCTGCACCAAGGCGGCGGGTGAACGCCTGATCGAGGTCGCCGCGCTCGAGTACGCGGCACGCGGCATACGCCTCAACATCGTCCAACCCGGGATGCTCGATACGGCAATGTCGGGCGCAGCGCTCAAGCGACCGGGCGTCCGACAGGCATTCGAGCGTGAAACCACGCTCGGTCGGCTGGCAACCGTCGAGGAAGTCGCCGCGGCTGCCGCGTGGCTGGCGAGCGACGAGTGCTACACCACAGGCGACCGCGTGCGTGTCGCGGGCGGCGTGCACCTGCGCCGGCACCCGATGCCCGACGACTTCCGTCCCGCATGATCCCCAGGAGAGCCGCGCCGTGAGCGTCTACATGATCGTCTTCCTCGAAACCATCACCGATCCGGCGGAATTGGCCGAGTACCGCAGGATCGGCGTACCGACGCTCGAGGCGTCGAAGGCCAAGTTCCTGGTACGCAACGGGCGGCTCGAGATGCTGGAGGGCGATGCACCGCAGGCTGTGCTCATGCTCGAGTTCCCGACGATGGCGGACGCCCGGGAGTGGTACGACTCCCCGCGGTACCAGGAGGCGCTTCAGCATCGCTATCGCGGCGCCCGCTGCCGCGCCCTGCTGGTCGAGGGAGTGTGAGCGGGCGGCTCGGCCGCACTTATCCCGGCGCAGGCGTGCGCGGCGGCATCGTGTAGTTGAGGGCGCACCGGCCACCGTCGACGCGCATCGACTCGCCGGTCATGAAGCTCGAATCTTCGCTCGCGAGAAAAAGTGCAGCGCTCGCCATCTCTTCCGGCGATGCAAACCGGCCGAGCGGCGTGCGCGCGAGGATCGGCTCGAAGAATTGCGGATGATCGCTCGCCATGGCGGTCATGGTCGGCCCGGGAGCCAGCGCATTGACGCGTATGCCGTGCGGGGCCAGCGAGACAGCCATCTCGCGCGTGAGACCCTCCAGCCCCGCCTTGCTCGCGCAGTACGCCGTCTGGCCCGGATTGGCCAGCACGGCGCTCACCGAGCTCACGTTGACGATCGAGCCGCCGTGCTGGCGCGTGATCATGTGCCGCGCGCAAGCCTGCCCGAGCTGGAAGGCGGCAACCAGGTTGACGGCGAGTACCTGCTCGAACTCGGATCGCTCGAGGCTCAGGAAGTCGACGATGCGGGCAACGCCGGCACAGTTGACGCAGATGTCGAGATCACCGAATGCGTCGACGGTCGCCGGAACGATGCGCGCGAGATCGCCCGAATCGGCGAGATCGCAGGTCAGTGATCGAACGCGCCCGCCATCCGCGTGGAGCCCGGCGGCGAGAGCCTCGGCCTGCTCGCCGCGGAGGTCGGCGATCAGCACGGCGGCGCCTTCAGCCACGAAGCGCCGGACGATGGCGGCCCCGATACCCTGCGCTCCGCCGGTCACGACTGCCACCCGCCCGCTCAATCGCATGTTCGCCCCCGAGGGTGTTCGATGCGCGCCTCTCGTTATCATACCCGCGGCGGTCCTGCCGCCAGCCCGGAGCTTCGACATGCAGTACCAGCAACTCGGCCGCGTCGGCCTGTTCGTATCGCGCATCGCGTTCGGAACCAGCACCTTCGGCGGCGCCGAACATCCGCTTTACAAGGTCGTCGGCGGTCTCGGTCAGCGCGAGGCCGACCGCATCGTCGGTGTCGCGCTCGATGCGGGTATCAACCTGTTCGACACCGCCGACATCTATGCCGAGGGAGAAAGCGAGACGATGCTCGGACGTGCACTCGGCTCCCGCCGCAATGACGTGCTGATCGCCACGAAGGCGGGCAACCGCAGCGGCGGCGGGCCGAACGAAGTCGGGCACAGCCGCGTCCACCTGATGGCGGCGATCGAGTCGTCGCTGCGGCGCCTTGGAACGGATCACATCGACCTGCTCCAGCTGCACGCCTTCGATCCGCTGACCCCCTTCGACGACGTGATGCGTACGCTCGACGACGCGGTGCGGGCGGGCAAGGTCCGCTACCTCGGTTGCTCGAATTTTCACGCCTGGCAGGTCATGAAGGCACAGGCGGCCGCCGTGGCGCTCGGCTGCGAGCCGTTTGCGGCAGTGCAGGCGTACTACTCGGTGGTCGGACGCGACATCGAGCGCGAGATTGTCCCCGCGATACTTGACCAGGGTCTCGGCCTGCTCACCTGGTGCCCGCTCGCCGGGGGTCTGCTCACCGGCAAGTTCACCCGCTCCCGCCGGCCCTCCGACCAGTCCCGGCGCCTGCGATTCGACTTCCCTCCGGTGGCGATGGAGCATGCGTACGCGATCGTCGACGTGCTGGAGCGTGTCGCAGCGCGCCGCGACGCGACGGTTGCGCAGGTTTCTCTCGCCTGGCAGCTTTACCAGCCGGGCGTGACGGCCGCCGTCGTAGGCGCGCGCAGCGCGGAGCAACTCGCGGAGAACGTCAGGGCGACGGAGCTCGCGCTCTCGCCCGACGACCTGTCCGAAATCGATGGCGCGAGCCGCCTCGTGCCGGAGTATCCGCGCTGGTACCAGGACCTCCCCCTGGGTCGGCGCCCAGGCGAGGGACGCGGGCTCGGGCGCTCGGTCGCGAGCGAGCGCGATGACAACTGAGGCCAGGTTTTGCCGTTGCCGGAAATACCGTAAGTCCGCATACTGTTAGCCTGCACCGCAGAAAAGCGCGTCGCCGTCGGGCGACCTGGACGCCGTCTCTGATGACCGAACCGAAAGGCCGCATCCGTCTCTGTTCGTCCGGCGAGGTCAAGCCCGGCGAAATGCTCGGCGTGGAGATCGAGGGACTACCCAAGCTCGCCGTCTTCCGCGTCGGCGACGAGTACTACTGCACGCAGGATTTTTGCACCCACGGTGCCGCCTCGCTCAGCGACGAAGGCGACCTCGACGGGTACATCATCGAGTGCACCTGGCACGACGGCAAGTTCGATGTCCGCACGGGCAAGCCCTGCGCGCTGCCATGCACCGAACCGCTGCGTGTCTTCCCCGTGACGCTCGACGGCGATGACGTATTCATCGACGTGGAGTGAACAGGCGACGCCGGGCGTGGCTCGACAGCTGGAGCTCGAGGGCGGGCGCAACTTCCGGGATCTGGGCGGTTATGCGACGCAGGACGGGCGGCGCGTTCGCTGGGGGCGACTCTACCGGTCGGGCGTGCTCGCCTACCTCACTCAGGCCGACGTCGCACAGCTGGATTCGCTCGGCATACGCGTCGTGTGCGACTTCCGCAACGCCAGGGAGCGGCAGCGGGAAGTCGTGCGATGGACGCGCAGCGATCTCGAGGTGCTGTCCTGGGACTACGATCATCGCGTGGTCAGCCTGCGGGGAATCCTGGGCTTCGACGAGCTGACGCCGGCAACCGGTCGCGCCGCGATGATCTGCATGTATCGCGCGCTGCCCGATACGCTCGCCGACGCGTACGCCGCGCTGTTCGCGCGGCTGGCGGCCGGCGACCTGCCACTCGTGTTCGCGTGCGCGGCCGGCAAGGACCGGACCGGTCTCGCGGCCGGGCTCGTGCTTGCGAGCCTCGGCGTGCCTCGATACCTCGTGTTCGAGGACTTCAAGTTGACGGAGCAGGCGATCGATCTCGAGCGCGTTCTCGTACAGCGCCCGGGGCGTGGAGTCGGCCTCGATACCGATCGACGCGACCTGCTCACGGTGTCGCGCGAGGCGCGCGCGCCGCTGCTCGCGGCCGATCCCGAGTACCTGGAGGCGGCCTTCGACACGATCGAGTCCGCGCACGGCTCGCTCGAGGGCTACCTGCGTGATCGGCTCGGCGTGAGCACGACCGCGCTCGAGCAGATGCGCACGCACCTGCTCGAGCTTTGACCGGCTCCTGCAGCCCGCTTCGGGCTACGCGCTCCGCGCCACCCTGACGCTGTCGAAGGAAGCGAGCAGCGTGGCAAGCTCCTGCTCGTACTTCCGCAGGTTCTCGTCCTTGACGTGACCGTAGCCCCGGATCATGTCCGGCAGAGCCGCGATCTTCGCGACCAGCTCGGCGTTCTCCGCGTTGAGCACCGGCAACACCCCGTCGATCGTCTTGCGATAGTCCTCGATCAGGCGTCGCTCGGTGCGTCGCTCGGAGGTGTACCCAAAGACGTCGAAGGCCGTGCCGCGCAGGCCCTTCATCCGCGCAAGCCACTTGAAGGCTGTGAACATCCACGGTCCAAATGCCACCTTGCGGGGCTTGCCGGTGGCCTTGTCGCGTGGATTCAGTAGCGGCGGCGACAGGTGGAAGTTGAGCTTGTAGTCTCCGTCGAACTGCTGCTTCAAACGGCGCTGGAAATCCCCGTTCGTATACAACCGCGCGACCTCGTACTCGTCCTTGTAGCTCATCAGCTTCGCGAGCGAGAAGGCCACCGCGTTCGTGATCGTGGTCGAACCCGGGATGCGGGCACTCTCCAGCTGCCGGACCCTGTCGACGTACTCGGCATACTCCCGTGCGTAGGCCGCATCCTGGTAGTCGGTCAAGTGGCGGATGCGGCGCGCGATCAGCTGCTCGAGCGTCTGCGATAGCGGCTCCTCCCCGGACTGGCCGCCCGAGGCACCGGCCAGGAGACCTTCGAAACGCCGGGCATCGTGGGCCGCGAGCCGGCCCCAGTTGAGCGCGTGCAGGTTCTGTTCGATCGCGACGCCGTTCAGCCCGATCGCCTGCTCGACCGCCTGGACCCCGATCGGCATCAGTCCCTTCTGGATCGCATAGCCGAGCATGAAGACGTTGGTCGCGATGCTGTCGCCCATCAGGCGGACCGCCGAAGACGTGGCCGGGACCGCGGAAATCCGCTCGCGCGCCACGCGTTGCGCCAGCACGCCGAGCAGGCGGTGCTGGCTCAGATCGATGGCCTGGTTCGACTGGAACTGCGCGGTCGGCACCACGTCGTCGTTGACCACGATGCGTGCCGAATCGTCCCGTACCAGATCGAGCGTCGCCTGGCTCGCCGTGACAACCAGGTCGCAACCGATCACGAGATCGGCCGAGTTCTCCCACAGCCGGGTCGCGAACAGCTTGTCACGTGACGCGCCGAAGCGCAGGTGCGTGACCACGGCACCGCCCTTCTGCGCCATCCCCGTGATGTCCATGACGCTGCAGGCCTTGCCGTCGAGATGCGCGGCCATGCCGAGGATCGCGCCGACGGTGAGCACACCGGTGCCCCCGATTCCGGTGATGAGCACGTTGTAGGCGTCCTGGAGCGGCGCCATGGCAGGCGTCGGCAGGTCGGTGAAGATTCCCGCGAGCTCGTCCGCCGAGTTGGCCGCCTCCCCTTTGCGCGGTGCACCGCCGTGCACCGTGACGAACGACGGGCAGAACCCGTCCAGACAGCTGTAGTCCTTGTTGCAGTTCGACTGGTCGATCTTGCGCTTGCGCCCGAACTCCGTGTCCAGCGGCTGGACGCTCACGCAGTTCGACTTCTTGTTGCAGTCGCCGCAGCCCTCACACACCTCCTGGTTGATGAACACCCGCTTCGGCGGATTCGGGAACTGGCCCCGCTTGCGGCGCCGGCGCTTCTCCGCCGCGCAGGTCTGATCGTAGATGATCGCGGAGACGCCCTTGACCTGCTGGAGCTCCTTCTGGACCAGCTCGAGCTCCTTGCGGTGACGGATGGTCGTGCCCTTCGGCCAGCTCACGGTCGCGGGGTACTTCTGCGGCTCGTCGGTCACGATCACGATTGGACGGACGCCTTCCCAGTACAGCTGGTTCGCCATGTCCTCGACGGAGAGCTGGCCGTCGATCGGCTGCCCGCCTGTCATCGCGACCGCGTCGTTGTAGAGCATCTTGTAGGTGATGTTGGCCTTGACGGCGACGGCCTGTCGCACCGCGAGGATCCCCGAATGGAAGTACGTTCCGTCGCCGAGGTTCTGGAAGGCGTGCGGCACGTCGACGAACGACTGCAGCCCTACCCATAGCGCGCCCTCGGCGCCCATCTGTGCTGCCCACTCGGTCTTGCGGTCCGGCATCAGCATCGGCACGAGGCCGTAGCAGCCGACGCCCGTGAACGCCATGCTGCCCTCGATGGTCCGGGTCGAGGTGTTGTGCGGGCATCCGGAGCAGAAATACGCCGTGCGAATGAGATTGCTCGCCGGCAGCGGCACAACCTTTGCCCGCTGGCCGCGAAGCGCCGCGATACGTTCCGCGAGCGCGCCGTCCGCGAGCCCGAGCGCCTCGATGCGCCTCGCGAGAATATCGACCGCGAGGTTTACCGACAGCTCGCCGTGTGCGGGCTTGAGAGTCTTGCCGAGCTCATCGGTCTTGCCGGTGATGCGCGGCCGCTCATCGGCGGGCGCGTGGTAGAAGGCGTGCGTGAGCTGCTCCTCGATGATCGGGCGCTTTTCCTCGATCACCAGCAGCTCCCGGTGCCCGCGGCCGAACGCGAGCGCGGACTCGGTGTCGAGCGGCCAGACCATGCCGACCTTGTAGAGCCGGATGCCCAGCGCGCGGGCGCGCGCCTCGTCGATGCCGAGCTCGCGCAGTGCCTCGCGCGTGTCGAGGTACGCCTTGCCGGAGGTGACGATTCCGAGCCCCCGCCACTCGCCATCGAACACCACCCGGTCAAGCCCATTGACGCGCGCAAAGGCCCTGGCCGCCGGCAACTTGAAGTCGACCAGCCGGCGCTCCATCGGCAGCGGGAAGAAGTCACCCCGGCGCGAATTGAGGCCGCCCGGGGGCATATCCACGTCCTGCGGCAGGATGATCCGGACACGGTTCAGATCCGCGTCGATCGTGCGCGTGAGCTCGATGGTGTCGGTGACCGCCTTGAACCCGACCCAGAGCCCCGAGAAGCGCGAGAGCGCTATGCCGAGCAGGCCGAAGTCGAGGTACTCCTGCGTGTCCGTCGGCGCGAGCACCGGCAGCATGCCGGCGATGAAGACGTGATCGGACTCCGCGGCCGTGACCGAGGACTTACCGCCCATGTCGTCGGCGCCGACGACCAGGACCCCGCCGTGGCGGCTCGAGCCGTCGTAGTTGCCGATCTTGAGCGCCTCGCAGGCGCGCTCGACACCCAGGTGCTTGCCATACCAGATGGAGAACACACCGTCGTAGCGGGCCTTGTCGTAGCGATCGAGCCACTGCGTGCCCTTGATCGCGGCGGCCGCGAGCTCCTCGTTGACCGCCGGCACGAAGCGGATGTGGTTCGTCTCGAGGTGCTTGCGCGCGGCCCACAGCGCGAAGTCGTAGGTACCGATCGGCGAACCGCGGTAGCCGGTGATGAATCCCGCGGTGTTGAGTCCCGCGGCGACATCGCGCAGCCGCTGCATCAATGGCAGACGCACGAGCGCCTGGATCGACGACAGGTATACATCGCCGGCCTGCTGCGTGTACTTGTCGTCGAGGGCGACCGATTTCCTGCTCACTGCGTTCTCCTAAGCGCCGGGCGCTGTTCCTGGCGACGTTCGTCGTCTATCCGCTTCCGAGCAGCCGCTCGGCGTTCACATGCGCGATGCGCTCGCGGTCCGCATGCGGCACGCCGGCCGCCCCGAGCAGATCCGCGACCCGCGGCTGACCGAAGTCCACCGGCCCGTCGGTGCCGGCCACCAGCTGGCTCGCGCCGACCTTCTTCGCCAGGTACGCCAGGTAGTCGGCGCCGAAGACCACGGTGTCGTAATGGAAGCGACGCAGGTAATCCTCGGGCGAGATCGCAACCGCGCGCCGCATCGGCTCGAATTCCTTCCAGACCGCGGTGAAGCGGTCGATCACGGCGCCGATGGTGCCGCCGCCGTGGCTGAAGACCAGCTTGAGACGGGGGAACCGCCCCAGGATGTCCGTCATGATGAAAGAGCTGATCGCGACCGCGTTCTCGTGTGGCACACCGAGCACCGCCGGCATCAGCGACGGACCGAGCATCAGCGCAGCACCGCCGGGCTTGATCCCGTGTACGAACACGAACAGCTCCAGCGACTCGGCGGCCTCGAGAAACGGGTAGAACCGCTCGTCGGCGATCGAGACGCCGTTGACGTGGCTCCCGACATGCACGCCCTTCAAGCCCAGCGCATACTTCATCTCGCCCAGCTGGCGCACCGCGCGCTCCGGGTCCTGCAGCGCCACGCTCCCCATGCCCGCGAACCGCGTCGGCGCCTTGCCGACCATGTCGCGGACGAACTGGTTCATGAAGTCGGTGATCGCTTCGGCCGCATCGGGCGCGAGCCAGTACGACAGCAGCTCGGGCAGCGGCGAGATGACCTGGACGTCTATGCCCTCCTCGTCGAGCCGGGCGATCCGCTCGTCGGCGTTCCAGTAGAAGCTCTCGAACACCCGGAACTGGCGCCCGGCGATCATCATCCGCGAGTGCTGATCGTCGATCTTCTCCATCGCCGGCCAGTTCGGCTCGGTGCACGAGGCCGGGCGCTCGGGGTACCGGCCCGGCACGATGTGCGAGTGGAAGTCGATGACGTTCACGGGTTTCCGCATTGATCCGCAGCCGACTCAGGCGATCTTCATGACAGGCGCGTCGTGGGTGACGACGTTGCCCGAGCCGCCGAACCCCGGCTTCGGCACCGCACCCCAGAGGTCGTAGTCCTCCGGCGCCGCCGACATGAAACGCGCCTCGCGCGCGCCCGTCTCCGGGAACTGCTCCATACCGAGCGTGTACTCCCAGACCATCGAGTCCGGATCGAAGATGTAGAGATGGATGCTCTCCGAGGTCGGGTGCCGCCCGATCCCGAACGCGCGCTTGACGCCGTGCGCCTCGATGCGGTTGAAGAGCTTGCCGATGTCGTCGATGCTCTCGACCATGAACGCCACGTGGTTCAACTGCTTCTTGCCGTCCTTTGCCGGCAGATAAGCGAACGAGTGGTGATTCGGATTCGGGAAGGCCCGCAGCAGCGTGCCGATGTAGTTCCCGAGGATGTCCGACGCCAGGAAGCCCATGTTCGCGATCGCGTACTCCGTCGCCTCGCGTACGTTCGGCACGTTGACGCCGAAGTGACCGATGTGACGGAAGCTCGTGACCTGCGTCGGCCGTGCCCGGGCCCGGATCATGATCTTCGCGTAGTACTCGAAGCAGAGCCCCACGGTCGGCTCGCGCACGCGGAACGCCGGCCACACGCCGAGGCCGAGCACGTCCTTTTCCTCCTGCGCAAGCCAACCGGGCTTGAGACCGAGCGCCTCGTAGTGGGCGAAGGCACGCTCCACGTCGTCCGGCGACTCGAGCTCCCACGCACCACGAACCACACCGGGTTCCTTGTTCTGGTACAGGACCAGATCGTGATGCTGCGGGCCACAGCTGAGGAACTGCTCGCCCGAGGGTCCCTGCCCGGTGTCCTCGAGCGCGAAGGTTCGCGTCGCGAACTCGGTGGTCCGCGCAACATCGGTCACGTTCAGCGCCACGTATCCGAGCTTGCGATAACGAAAACTGGCTGCCATGTCGGGTTACTCCGCGGGAGTGTGACTATCGCGCGACGCGGTTGCGGACTCGGTCAGAGGATGATCGTGAGCCGCCCCTGGTCGGCAAGGGTATTGAGATCGAGATTGCATCGCTTGCGACGGATTCGGATCGCGCCGTCGTTCGCCACCAGCAGGTAATGCGCCTCGCCCATGTACTGGACGGTCTTGTCGCCCTTGGTGCGGTAGACGACGAAATTGGCGCGCACCGCGCGCTCGTTGCCCTGGATCTCGCCCAGCCGGACATTTCCGGTGATGTGGCGAGTCTTCGAGTGTGGGTACTCGGCGTGCGCGGTCTTCTTCATCAGCCGCTTGGCGCGGCTCACGATCCTCGTCTTGTCGTCCGCCAGGACGAAGAGCGAGGTGGCCGGATCAGCCTTGGCGGGATCCTCGGAGTCGAGCGAAGCAATGTCGTAGCGCGCGTCGTCGGTGAAGAGCTCCGCCCATTCGGGCAGCCGCCAGTCGTCGAGCAGCTCCGCCTCCCTGTACAGGAACTCCTCGATCGCCGCGCGGGACTGCAGCAGCTCGCTCATGCGGGGCGTCTCCTAGCTGCCGCTGAACGCGGACGCGCCGCGCATCATGAGGTCCCACTGCGCCCAGTACGCGCGCATCTGGCCCTCGTCGTCCGGCCCGCACTCCTGAGTGCGCGGATCGCCCTCGCCGTTCATGCCCTTCGACAGCTCATTCCACTCGAGCGGCGCGTGGTCGAGCCCACGCTGACACAGCTCGAGCATCTCCACGTCGTCGGCGGAGCCGAACCCGGCAGGTCCGAGGAAGCTGACGAAGTTGTCCAGCCGAAGCGCGCGCAGCCGCGGCGACTCGCTCACGGGAGCAAAGGCCCACGCGTTCACGCGCATGCTGGACGGCCCGGTCGGCTCGATGACGCGCAGCGTGAAGCCGACGTTGTCGTTGATGACCAGGTTCGGAAAGATCACCATGTTCTTCTGAACGTCGGCGATCAGCTCCGCGCGCTCTTTGCCGAACTTCTGCTCGAGCCGGGCCCGTGTCGCCTCGATCTCCTGCTTGATCTCTGGTCCCCACGCTGGAACCCACTGCGCGACCGGTCGACCGGTCGGCACCCATGACTCGAGCGCGGCATGACCGTGCCCAAGCCCGCGGGCTCGTCCCTGTTTGGCGTACTGCTTGAGCATGAATGCGACGGCGCTGTCGGCTCCGGACGCCTGGTTCCGCTCGTCGAGGAACTCCAGGTAGCTGATATGCGTCGGCAGCAGGTGATAGCCGTCGTAGCTGTTCTCGCAGAGCAGCTTGTAGTTGGCGCCTATCGAGTACGCGTGCTCGCCGGGGAGCACCTCGATTTCGCCTTCCGCCTGGTCGCACATCACGTCGAGGAAACCCTTGGCGTCCGCGAGGTAGGCCGACAGGCTGATCGCGTCCGGATCGAAGCTGACGAAATAGAATCCTCGGTATTCCTCCAGGCGCGGGACACGCCGCAGGTTGAGCGAGCCGTCGGCGTTGATGTCCTGCGGGAAGCCGCGCTCGGCATTCATCGACAGCAGCTTGCCTTCGGTGTTGTAGACCCAGCCGTGATAGGGGCAGGAGAAATTCTTCGCGTTGCCGCGTTTCTCGCGGCACACGCGCGCGCCGCGATGGGCGCAGGTGTTGAACACCGCGACGAGCTCGCCAGCGCGCGAGCGGATGAAGATCAGGTCGCGCCCGCCGACCGTTCGCGCGAGATAGTCGCCCTTGTTTCGAAGCTCTGACACGTGCCCCAGGTACAGCCAGCACTTAGCGAAGATCAGTTCCTTCTCGACCGCAAAGATCTCCGCGGAGCGAAAGGCATCCCGATGCACCCGGAACCGGCCCTTCGGCTGATCGATGTGCACAAGCTTCCGGTCACGTATCGCCTGGTCCGCCATCGGCGCGCCCTCCTGCCGAACTTGGGCCTGTACAGAGTCTATATCGTTTGATATATACGTCAACACTTGATTTGCATGCATGCTAACTCGCTCCGGCCATGCACCCGAGCGGGGCGGGCCGTGGACGTCGGAGCTGTCAGATGGGACCGTTGTCGGGTTATCGGATACTCGAGGTGGCCGGGATCGGCCCGGGCCCATTCTGCGCAATGATGCTCGCCGACCAGGGCGCCGAGATCATCCGCATCGATCGCGCGAGCGGCAGCTCGCGCCCGATCGACGGCGACGTGCGGCTCGACATCTCCGCGCGCGGGCGCAAGTCACTGGCGCTGGATCTCAAGAAGCCGGAAGCCGTGAAGGCGGTGCTGCGTCTCTGCACGCAGGTCGACGGTCTGATCGAGGGATTCCGCCCGGGCGTGATGGAGAGGCTCGGGCTCGGGCCCGATCACTGCCTCGCCGTCAATCCTGCGCTCGTGTATGGCCGGATGACAGGCTGGGGACAGGACGGACCCTTGCGCGAGCTCGCCGGGCATGACATCAACTACCTTGCGATGTCCGGCAGCCTCTACATGTTCGGCAGGGCCGGGGAACGCCCGAGCGCGCCGCTCAACCTGGTGGCGGACATGGGCGGCGGCGGCATGTTGCTCGCCTACGGCATGACCTGCGCCTTCCTCGAGCGAGCCCGCACCGGCCACGGCCAGGTGGTGGACGCGGCGATGGTCGAGGGCGCGGCCCTGCTCGCGACCTCGATCTACGCCTGGAAGGCGATGGGCTGGTGGCGCGACGAGCGCGGCACCAATCTGCTCGATTCCGGGGCGCCCTTCTACGAGGTATACGAGACGAGCGATGGCGGGCACATGGCCGTGGGCGCGATCGAGCCGCAGTTCTATGCGCTGCTCCTGAAGGGGCTGGGCATCGATCCGGCGGAGATACCGCCGCAGATGGACCGCGCGAGCTGGCCGCAGATGAAGCGGCAGTTCGCCGGGATCTTCCGGTCACGCAGCCGCGATGAATGGTCGCGCGTGTTCCGGGGCAGCGACGCGTGCGTGACACCCGTGCTGTCGCCCGAGGAAGCTGCGCGACATCCGCATGCGATCGCACGCGGCGCGTTCCGCGAATCCCGCGGTGTGAAACACCCCGCGCCTGCGCCGCGATTCTCGCGCTCGGTCGCGGCTCCGTGCGACCCGCCGCCCCGCCCTGGCGAGCACTCGGAGCTGGTGCTGCGGTCGTTTGGCTTCACACCCGACGAGATCGGAGGCTTACGCTCATGCGGCGCGCTGGCTTGAGTCCCGCGACGACGGGAGGTGCGATCGTGAACAGCTCACCGGTCCGCGATCGGCTGCTCAAGGTGGCCGTACAGCGGTTTGCCGCCTCCGGATACGAGGCGACGACGATGCGGGCTATTGCGAGCCACGCGGGCGTGACACTGCCTACCGTCTATCATTACTTCGGCGACAAGGCGAACCTCTATCTCGAGGCCTGTCTCGCGACTTTCGCGCCCCGCGCCGAGCGCGCGCTGGCGACCTACTCGGCGTCCGGCGCGAGCGACGCGCAGCGGGTGTTCGATTTCTTCGTCGACCTGGCGTCGGACCTGCTGGAAAACGAGAACTTCTTCAAGCTGATGCATCGCGAGATGATCGACCAGGACCGCGAGGGCATCCGCCGCCTGACCGAGCGGTGCTGGAAGCAGTCGTTCACCGCGCTCTGTGCGGCGTTCAGCTCGCTGGTCCCTGCGGGCGGCGATCCCGTGGCCACGGCGTTCACGAGCTTCGCGCTCGTCTTTGGGCTGGTCGAGTTCCGCCGCAAGGCGCCGTTCCTGCACGGGAGCCTCGAGAGCCGTTACACGCCGCGCGCCCTGGCGGAGCTCACGCTCGGAACGACGGTCCCTTCGGTCGACTGGAATCGGCTGCCCCAGCGGCGCGAGCGCCGCGCCGTTGCCTCATAACGGGGCCATGCAGATGTCGCGTCCTGAAACCATCGTCATCATCGGCGCGGGTGTGGCGGGTGTGACCGCGGCCGGAACGCTGCGCGATGCCGGATTCGACGGGCGCGTGCTGCTCGTTGGCGAGGAGCGACCGCTGCCCTACGACCGGCCGCCGCTGTCGAAGGCGGTGCT
>Ga0075428_100001279_pt1 | contig 26822 bp, 18 predicted proteins | sample RhiMetdeltSRZDD2_FD_75291 | JGI IMG/M metagenome (GOLD analysis project Ga0075428, IMG submission 75291) | Populus rhizosphere microbial communities from Tennessee, USA - Rhizosphere MetaG P. deltoides SRZDD2 | ecosystem: Host-associated > Plants > Roots > Rhizosphere > Soil | place: USA... | reverse complement strand
CGCCGGCATCGCCACCATGAAACTCCACCTGGAGTCGGGCGCTGTGGCTGATTCTGGCGCCGCCGTCTGCCTCAGCGCGATCGTGGTGGAAAAGATGGGCTTCAGGTCAGCCAACCTTGGCACCGACGTTCGAGTGTACGGATACCTGATCGAACGCTGATCGTCCACGGGTGTGAACAGCGTCGCTCTGAAGGGTGCCTGGCACGCCCCTGAACGCGCGTCCTGCCTCGGGCGTCCTTCGGCGTGCGCGGGAAGGAGCCCGGTCGGATTCATTGGAAGGCGCTCGGAGCGCTTTCGTCGAGCATCAAGCAGTTACGTCCAGCCTCTTTGGCGCGGTACAGCGCCGCGTCCGCGGCGTCGAGAACCAACTCAGAGGTGGAATGTCGCTTGGATCGCTCCGCGAGCCCGATGCTGATGCTGATGTTGACCCTTGGGGCACTGGTCTGCTTCGTCTCCTTCCCTGGTCCGGGCTTGCGTGCGGGCCGATCGGGACTCCGCAGCACAAACCCGCGGTCGGCTATGGAACGGCGAAGCGACTCCACGAACGGCTCCGCCTCCTTCGCAGAGCGGCCTCGAAACACGATGAGGAATTCCTCGCCGCCGTAGCGGAACGCCCGCCCCCCGCCGCCGACCTGCGACAGCTCTGCCGCCACCATCCTGAGCACCTGGTCTCCCGCGTCGTGGCCGTAGGTGTCATTGAACTTCTTGAAATGGTCCACGTCGCACATCGCGATCGCGTAGGTGCCTCCCAACTGCGCCATCACATCGTTGAAGGCCCTCCGCCCGGGAAGCCCGGTGAGCTCGTCACGGTAAGCGATGTCATACCCGTGTTCGAGGACGGCGAAAACCAGCACGAGCCCTGCGGTGCCTGAGTAAAAGTAAAGCGCGTCCGAGGCGCGCCCTGGAGGTCCGGTTTCGATCTGAGTCACGCTCAGGAACATCGCCACGAGTGCCCACAGCAGTCCTTGCTCGACCTTGGTGCGCCGCCTGAACACCAGCGTCACCAGCGCGAGTGCTCCGATTGCGAACGAGAGCTGGGCGATCCACGGCAGCCCCGTTCCTGCGCCAAACCGTCTGCTCCAGTCGAGAAGCGCTCCCGAGCCGGGACCATTCCCTTGGGCAATCCACAACACGCCGAACGCCTGGGCAGCGACGATCCCAACCTTGAGAAGGCCATCGAACGTCATCACCCCGCGTTCTTTCAACACGGCAACGAGGCTGAAGTTCAGGGGAAGTAGGACCACAGCGGCGAACTTCACGATGTCGGAATCCGTACCCAGCCCCTCGAGTGCGAGAACGGTCAGCACGATCGCCGAAGCGCCGCACAGCAATCGGGATTGATCGTAGTACCAGCTCAGAAGCACAGCGGCCACGAGCGCACCGAAGCAGAAATACGCAGCGTACGGCGCCGCCGCGCTTCGTACCACTTCTTCCCGCTGAACCGCCCAGGCCGCGAACACCAGCACGCCGCCTGGTGCGAGAAAGCCTCCGAGGAACCGAAGTGTGGTGAGCGGGCGTTCCATGCATCTTTCCGCCGTGTTTTGGCCCGGCGGCTAAATCGATCGCCGGCGAAAGAGCAGGGCGGCGGCGACCGCCCATCCGGCTACTGCAAACCACAGCGCCGGCTGTTTGAGTAGCGGAGGAGCGGCGGTCCGCGCTGGCTCCGGCTCGATTTTCGTGGCAGGCGCGGATGCCCCGCGGACCGTTTCCGTCATCTTGAGCTTGGTCAGCTCGTCGCGAACTTGCGCCAGGTCACTCTCCAACTGTCGTACTAGAACGCCGCCGACCGCACCCATAGCGAGGGCACGAGCGTTCTCAGCGCTCTGCGCCGATGTTCGGGCAAACTGGACGACCGCCTGATCCCTTGGGTCCTTTGTGTATGCCGCTTCGGACCGAGCCAGGAACGCCTTGGCCTGCGTGAGCGCCTCGTGGGCATGCGCCGCTTCTTTCAGGGTGGTGTTGCTCTTGCCGCCGCCCGCCAGCACGCCCGACCTGGACGCCAGCTCCACTGCCTTACGGGCCTGACGAAGCTGGTTCGGAATGCTGTCGGGGGCGCCGCCAGGAGCTGTCTCGTACGCCGCGTAGTGAGTGAAGAAGAACAGATCGCCCTTGATCGGGAGCGCTGCGCCCTCGCTCATGGAAACTTGCTTCACGCTATAGAGGACCACCTGCGGGCTCGGATCGACGACGGCGTAGTTCGGCTCGGCGGTGACCATCAGCCAGAAGGTCTGGTAGGGAGTGGTCACGTTGACGGGAACCGGCCGATCACCTTCGAAGGTGATCTCCCCGAGGTTGGACGCCTTGCCGTCAACCGACACGGCCCAGAGCACATACGTCAGGAAGTCCTTTCCCAGCAGGTAGGCCGGCTTCAGGCCTGAGATGCCCCCGCGGTTGATGTCCATCTCGACGAAGCCCGGGCGGCTTCCGATCTTGAGCTTGACCTGGGCGTCTGGAGCCAGCCGCGTGCCCTGCATGTGGACTTCCGTCGAGCCCGCGAGGTGCCGGTAGCTGAGGATCTGACCGCCGGGCTCGTTGACCTCGATCATCCGCAACTGGACCGTCTTCTGCGCGAGTATCGGTCCATCCGCGTAGGACACAGTGGCGAACACCAGAATCAGCAGCACACGCAGCCGATACCAACCCGATAAGGCCAAGGCGGCAGCTCCTTCCGGATACATTATCGGCGGGTCGGTGCCGGGCACGCAGTTCGCAATGCGTGAGGCTCAAGGAACTCATCGGTCAGTGAAGCCGTCCTGTTGCGTGCAGCCCAGGACAGACTGTACGGTGGAGGCGTGGCGCCAATCCCATTCACCCGAATGTTCGGCACGGGCGGCCGCCGCGCGGTCGAGTCGATCGTGCCGCGCCGGACGTTCGACGATGTGATCCTGCCGCCGGCGACCCGGCGCACGCTCGATACCGCCCTGGCGCAGGTGACGCAGCATGACCTGATCTTCAACCGCTGGGGTCTCGGCGAGCGGCATCCCACCGGGCTCGCGCTCGCCTTCAACTTCGCTGGTCCGCCCGGCACCGGAAAGACGATCTGCGCCGAAGCCATCGCGCACTCGCTCGGCCGCCGTCTCCTGCTCGTCCGGTATGCCGAGCTCGAATCCCTGTGGATGGGCGAGACGCCAAAGAACGTCGCCACCATCTTCCGCACCGCGCGCGAGGACGGGGCGGTGCTGCTGTTTGACGAGGCCGACGCCATCGCGGCGAGGCGATCGACGTCCGTTGATCACGGCTTTCAGCGTGAATCGAACACCGTCACCAGCGTGCTGCTGCAGGAACTCGAGTGGTACAACGGCGTCGTGATCTTCGCCACGAACCTCGCCGCGAACTTCGATCCGGCATTTGAGCGACGCATCCGGACACACGTTCTGTTCGAGATGCCAGGGGAGGTCGAACGCGCGCGGATTTGGCAAGTGCAGTTGCATCCTGCGCTGACTCCGCTCGCAGCCGACGTCGATTTCGCGGCGTTGGCGCGCCGCTACGAGGTGAGCGGCGGCGACATCCGGAACGCTGTGCTGAAGGCCGCGCTGACGGCCGCGGCTGCAGCAGGTCCCGATTCGGCGAAACGGATCCACCAGCGCCACTTCGAGGCGAGTATCGAGGAAGTGGTTGCCGCCAAGCGGGTAATGCGGCAGTCGCTGTTTGCGGGCGAGCGACTCGTGCTGCCGGAGGCCAACCTCGTCGCGGGCGCGGTGGCGTCTCCCGCTTCGCCGCTCGTGGCGTACATCCTCGCTGGTGTCGCGATGCTCGTGGCGCTGATCGCACTCGCGGTAGCCCTGCTCAAGTAAATTCAAATCACGACGGGCGGCTCGACTGCAGTGCAAACACTGCGATCGTTCCGGCTTGATCAATCGAGGCCATCCACATGCGGAACATCGTCAAGTCCACGGACGCCTTCGAGGCGTGGATCCGGGAGCGGACCGACGTCTCCGAGAAACTGCTCGAGAAAAAGCATCGCAAGATGAGCGAGGACGCATTCCCGTTTCTACGCGCAACGTTCTATCGCTGGGTCGAGCAGTGGCCGGCGGTGTGCCCGGAGCTTGCCCGGCGCGACCAGGACGTGCTGCTGGCGGTCGGCGATCTTCACGTCGAGAACTTCGGCGTCTGGCGCGACTCGCGGCAGCGGCTGGTCTGGGGGGTAAACGACTTCGACGATGCCTGCGAGCTGCCGTTCACCAGCGACCTGGTGCGGCTGGCGACCAGCGCGATGCTGGCGGCGTCGGCGGCGAGGATAACCGTGACTGCCGACACCATCTGCGGGTTCATGATCGAAGGGTACAGGACCGGTCTCGTGAAGGCCGAGCCGATCATGATTCAAGCCAGCGGGAACGCGCCGCTGACGAAGTTGACCCGGGACACGCAGGAGGAGCCGAAGAAGTTCTGGCAGAAGAAACTCGATACCGACGACAATCCGGAGGTGGACCGCCGCGATCTTCCGAAGGGCCTCGAGGACATGTTCCGTGCCTCGTTCCGTTCCGCGGCGCGCCCGACCTTCCGTAGACAGAAGTCGCCGGGCGGTCTGGGGAGTCTTGGCCGCCGCCGATTCACGGCCGTCGAGACACCCAGGACGGGCGTCTACACCGCACGCGAGGCGAAGGCGCTCGTGCCCTCGGCGCTATATTGGTTCAGGCAACAGAACCGCATGCTGTCGCAGACGGCAACGCTGCTGCAGCATGCGATCCGGATTCCTGATCCGTATTTCCAGGTACACGACCGCTGGCTGATCCGCCAGGTCGCGCCCGACATCGCGAAGATCGAGATGCCCGCGCACCCGGATGACAAGCGGCTGGCGCTCGCGCCAGCGCTGCTGCGGCTGATGGGTCGGGAAACCGCCAACATCCACCTCGGGAGCTTCAGCCGCCCGGACTTGGAGAAACGGTTGAAAGAACTGGATCGCGACGAGCGCTGGTTCGCTGTGGCGACTGAACGAATGACCGCGAACACCCGCTCCGACCACACGGCGTGGGCCGAGTGCCATCCCGCGAAGCAGAACGCGACTGAATCATGGTGAAAATCGCCGTCCGGCAGGGCGGTGCGGCGGTATTGATCGACGGATCAGTGGAGCCCACTCACAACGTCCGCAAGTAGGCGAGCAGCGCGCCGATCCGTGACCCCAGCAGCCGCGTTTCGATTTCCTTGCGATCGGCGACGGGATCGAGACCGGACGTCTCGGGGCAGATGTCGGCGGCGAACGTGTGGCCGCCGTTCGATTTGCCAGGCACCGAGGTGTCGTACTCCTTGATCAGGATGGTGTCGTTCGGCCCGTAGCGGCCCCCGGGCCGCACCGACCACTCGAATCCCACCAGCCCTTCGTCGTAGTTCAGGTTGCCGCGCAGGAACTTTTTCGGCCGCGTCTCTGGACACATCAGGTGGCCGAGCGTCGGAACCGAGCCGTTGTGCAGGTACGGCGCCTGCGCCCAGATCCCGTGCAGCATGTCCGCCTTGTATCCGTTGGTGCCCTCGGCGACGCGACGGGGCGTGTCGCGGAAATACTCGTCGAGCCGCGCCTGCCAGTCTCCCGCCGGCACGCACCACTCGGCGCCGGGTTTGCCCTTGTTGTTCTCGCCGTAGATCCGGCAGGCTTCCATCACCAGGGCGGCCAGCCCGTAGCGCGAAACTTCCGAGTTCACTTTCGAGCGATTCGGATCGACGCCCAGCTGCGAAGCCTTGTAAATCCTCTCGTTGCGCGGCTTGTGACACGACGCGCAGTGCGCCTTGAACAGTGCCTTGCCCTCGCGGGCCCGGGCGAGGTCGACCGTGAACGGATACGGCGGCGGCGGCAGGTTGTCGATGAACGGGTTGAGCGGCTCGTGGATGCGCACGTTCACCATGCGCGGGTCGCCCGTCGCCGACGCGCCGGACGCCAGCGTACGCGACGAGGCGCCCTGGTTGCCGTCCCAGTTCGCGTGGAAACGATGCCGGGCCCAGTTGATGCTCTTCACGTCGATCGGCGCCGGGACCGGCGGCGCCCACGCCGGAATGCTCTTGAAGATTCGCTCACCGGCCGCCTTCGCGTCGGTCACCGCGTCCGTCATGCCGGCCACGTCGGACGGCTGCCCGTTCGATGTGGAGAATCCCGTGAAGATCGGACTCTTCGGATTGTCCTGCTGAACGAAAGTCAGGAACGAGTTGTCGGGGCGGCGGGTGTGAATGGCGACGAGGCCGGACGCGATGCCGAACGCATCCATCTGACCCGGACGGTCCTCGAGCACGTCCGGCAGCGGCGCCTTGTAGGCGTTGTTCTTGGCGACGACGTAATAGATGAAGTGGGTCTTGACGCCGACGGCAATGAGATCCTGCATCACGCTCGGAAACTCCCGCGCCAGTGCCTGGGCCTGGATCTTGCCGCGGGCGATCTGCGCTGGCGACGAACCGTAGAGCGTCTCCGGCCGCTGCCGCGCCTTGTCGAGCATTTCCACGTAGAGCGCGCGGAGCGCGCCGGTGTTCGGCTTGATCGCCGCCGGGTTCACCGGACTGGTCGATGACGGATCGAAGCCCGATTCCACCAGCGCCGCGGCAGTCAGCATCAGCAGCTTCGAGTAGTACTGCGCTTCGATCTCCGTGTTCGGCATGCCGGGAAGGAACTTCATTTTGCCGGCCACCATCACGCGGCCGACATGGCAGGCGGCGCACGAGAAGAACACGCGATCGGTGCCGCCCGGGCTGCCGAAGCTGGCTCGATCGTCCTCCCACTTCTTGTCGTCGGTGGCCTTGACCTTCGCGATCAGCAGGTTGGTGATCGGCGTCAGACGGCGAGCGAGCAGATCGGCGTCGAGCTTGTGCGCCTCGACCGCAGACAGCGGCTCGAACGACCGCGGGTTCTCGTAGGCCAGGCCGAACGGCAGCGGTGACTGTCGCTCGGCAGCGGCACGCGCGACACCGTTGTCGTAGTCCTTCGGGTTCGGCCCGATTCCCAGGTGATCCATCGTCCAGGCGGGCGCACCCGATGCTCCGGGCGAAACCGCCTCGCGCTTCCAGATGCGCGCAATCGTGCGCAGCGCCGGATTCTCGTGATTCGGATCGAGATCGAAGATCGTCTTGAGGAGCACGAAAGGCACGCCATTGAATCCGACCGGGTTGTCGAGGAACCAGCTCCACGCCAGCCGCGGGTGCTGCCCGCTCCTGAACCCATATTTCTCGGCGTGCGCGGGGTCGGCATCGTCGAGGTAGCGCGCGATCGCCTGGTCGCGTTTTGCGATCTCGGCCGTCCAATCCGTCACGGCCTGTCCATCGACCCACGACACGATCTCCGCGCTGGAATCGTCGTCCACCGGGGCGACGAGGCCCTGGTCGGCCCGGGCGGCGGCGTCGGCATAAATCCGGCCCTGTTGCGCGGGCTCGCGGTTGCACGCAGTGGCGAGAGCCATCGCGGCGGCGCAGCTGAGAAGGCGCGTGAACACAGAGGGGTGCGGCGTGTGCATCTTTAGAGAACCTCGACGTCCGCGGCAGGCACGAATGGCCAGAAGAGACGCGTCGTCCCGGCGTCGGCGAATTGCAGTGTGAACGTGGTGGCGTACAGATTCTGATCGTCGAGCTGCAGGCGTCCGAAGCGGCGCTCGAACGGGAACGCCGGTTCACCAGGGCGCGGCTCTGGCCGCGACAGGTCCTGCAGCCCGAGCAGGGCGATCATCGATTCCACGACGATGACCGGCGAGACGTACTGGCCGAGGCAAGTATGGCGTCCCCAGCCGTACTGCAGGTAGTTTTCGCGGGTACGGTCGAGGATGAACGCGTCCGGCTCCGGCACTTCTTTCATCGCCCACCCGTGAGCGACGAAGACGGGTGCGCCGGCGGCGATTGGGCGGCTGTCGGCGATGCGCGACCCTTCGCGCGCGCACCGGCGGAGCAGTACTTCGCCCTGCGGTTGCAGCCGGAGCGCTTCCAGAAAGTATTTGTACAGGTCGTTGCGGCATTGCCGGGCATTCGAGCCGCTCAGTACGTTCACCGCCAGTTCTCGGGCCTCCGTGAAGCTGCCGTATCGATATGTGCCGGCTCCGGACGTCTGGAATTCGCCCTCCCTGAGCCGAACCAGCGAATCGATGACCCGGCACGTGGCTTCTTCCTGGCCGGCGATGGCGCCGACGATTGTTCCCATCACGTTCTCGGCGATGCGGAGATCGCTGACCAGCCGCGGATCCAGATCGGCGGGGCGTTGCACGCTCGGCGTGGAACGGCCCAGCTGAAAGTGGACCAGCCGCGTCAGCATCGTGTCGTCGACCGCGTCGCCGTCGAGGATCCGCTTGCGCTGGATGCCGATCTCGCGCAGAAGGTAGGCGAGCAGCTGCCGGCAGGAGCGCAGTCCCTCCACCATCACTGCCGGATCCTTCTGGACGTTGTTGAAGAAGTGCCGGAATGCCGACTTGATCCAGAGGTACATCAGTCGCTCGTCGGGGATCACCCCGTCGCTCGCTTTGAGCGCGGTCTCCGCGATGCCGTCGATCGGCATTCCGTAATACGTCAGCATCTCGCGGGTCAATTCGAACGATCCCGGGCGGGGCTCGACCGGAACGCCGAGATACCTGTGACCGAGCGTGACCGGAACGAACCGGGCCAGCGCGCCGACGACGTCGATGGTGAGCGTGCCACTCGCCCGGGCGGCGGCCACAGCCGCGCCGACGCGCCGCACGCAGTCGTGATGGATGACGTCGGTGATCCTGTCGGCGTCACCGGGGTTGCACACGAGCGTGAGCAGGCGCTTGTCCGGTTCGTAGACGGCCGTATCGTCGGTGCTCAGGACGAACGTGGTGAAGCCGCCGTTGTGCGCCGGCGTCATCACCTTCGTCATCTCAACGCCGTAAGGCTCGACGGTGAAGTCCTGATCGCGCTCGAGCACCTCCCGGACCGTGTCGGCGTCGACGACGAGCATGGGGCCGAACCCCGGTTGAAAGGCCCTTCCTTCGCGCCGGATCTCGTCGAGCATCGGATAAGGTTTGAGCTTCAGAAAGAACCCGATCACCGCGCCGACCGCCTTGCCCTGGCGAGCCGCCTGCGCCTTGAGCGACTGGAGCTCCTGCGTTTCCGCCTCGGTCAGCGACGCCGATCGCGCCTTGCCTGCCAGCTCCAGGAGCCGCGGCGTCGCGACAGGATTGTCAGCGATAACGCGATCGACGGTGCTGAAGAAGGATTGCAGGGCCGCAGCCGTGTCTCGCGTGAGGGCTCCGAGGTCCGGCGCGGACGAATCAGGCGCGACACGCGACGTCGCAGCCTCGGTGTTGTGTTCGAACGACAGTCGCATTACAGGACACCTCACTAAGGAGGTCCACAGAGACGTGGAACGACGCTGAACCCGACGCGCGTTGACGATCTGGGCGGGGAGCGGCCCAATTTTCCTGCCCGCCTGCCCCCGGATCAACTCGATTCTTGCGGCGCGGCTGCCGAATGGCTGAGCCTCGCGCCGCCCGAGATATGGGACCATTCGCGTCATCCGTTGAGCGAGGCGATTCGGAAGGGACCATCCATGAGCACCATTCTCATCACCGGCGCGACGAGCTTCCTCGGGTATCACGTGGCGAAGCGGTTGAATCAGGCGGGGATCCGGCCGCGTGTGCTCGAACGGCCAGAGGGTGTGCTCGACGTGCTCGGCACGCTCGACGTCGAACGGTGCGCGGGTCATCTCGACGATCCGGCGGCCGTGCGATCGGCCTGCGCGGGCGTCGACACGCTGCTGCACGTCGCCTTCAAGGTGAACATCGCCGGCGGGCCGGAAGCCCTCGAGGAGATGCAGCGCGTCAACGTCGACGGCACACGATCGCTCCTGAAGAGCGCGGCGGCGGCCGGCGTGCGGCGCGCGGTCGTGACCGGCAGCGCCCTCGCCGTCGGCGTCAATCGCCAGCCCACACCCCTCGACGAAACCGCGAGCTGGGCGCAGCACGCGTTCAACATTCCCTATGCGAACCTGCGCCGCCAGGTCGAGCTCGACGCGCTGGCGCAGACAACGCCGCAGTTCGGGGTCGTCACCGTGTGCCCCTCCTTCACGTTCGGGCCCGACGATCCGTCCGGCGCGCCGGCCAACAAGCTCGTGCGGGCGCTCATCGACGGCAAGGTGCCGTGCAAAGTGGCGGTCGGCTTCGGCTGCCTCGACGTGCGGGACTTTGCGAACGGGATGGTGCTCGCCGGGGAGCGCGGAAGGCCGGGCCAGCGATATCTCCTGAGTGGCGAGAACATCACGGCCGACCAGCTGGTGGACGCGGTTGCCGCGATTTCGGGAGTGCGCGGCCCGCGATTCACGGCCCCGGCGTTCCTCGTCAAGGGCCTCGTGAGCGCGCTCGGATTGTTGCGCAACGCTCGCGGCAAGCAACCGCCGATCACGAACGAGGTGCTGCAGGTCCTTGGGCGCTCTGCCTGGTACAACACGACGAAGGCGCGTACTGAGCTGGGCTGGACGTCGAGGTCCTTGCACGAGACGCTGACCGACACGATTCGTTGGCTGCGGGCTCCGGCGGCAGTCGCAGGCGTAGGGAGCGCGCGGACTTGACGTCGGAGGGATGTGCTAGGTCGTGCGGAGTACGGTTATCGGATCGATCGACGCAGCGCGGCGAGCCGGGAAATAGCTGGCCAGCAGCGCCGCAAGAACGAGTACCAGTCCGCTGCCGAGAAGTATCAGTGGGTCTGACGAGGAGACCTCGAAGAGCAGGCGGCGCATCAACCTGGCTGCCATCACCGCCCCGATGATTCCGACGGTAGTTCCGAGACCGGCCAACCGCAACGCCTCTCCCATCACGAGTCGATACACCAGCCGATGCGAGGCACCGAGGGCCACGCGCAGGCCGATTTCGCGCGTTCTCTGGCCGACTGAGTATGCGACAACGCCGTAGAGACCGACGACACTCAAAACACAAGCGACGGCGGCGAAGGCTCCGGTCAGCCAGGCGGTCGAGCGATTCAGGGACGTCGACGGCAGCCGATTCGCGCGCTCGGCGAACGTCTCCAGCTCTCCGATCAACGCACCGGGCCGAATCTCGTGGATCGCTGCTCTGACCATTGGCACAAATGTCGGGGCTGACTGGGTCATACGAACCACGAGGGTAAACACTGGCTGATTGAACGGGACGTACGCGCTCGGCTGGGACGGCGTCTCAGGTGGACCATCCTTGAGGTCGGCAATCACACCGACGATCTCACGTCCTGGAGAGTCGGGGCCGCCGAGTGCGATCGAACGTCCGATTGCCTCCTCGCCTGGAAAATAGCGACGCGCCGCTGACTCATTGATGATCATCACCGGTCTTGCGAGCACGACTTCCTGTTCACTGAAGTAGCGGCCCCGGAGCAGCGTCGCCTGCAGTGTCGCGAGGTAGTCGGCGCTGATCCGGCGTACTGGCCAATCTTCTGGACGTTGCAGTTCGGGTGCTCGGCCGGGTACCCAGAACGTGGACGCAGGCGCCAGGCCGACCCCAAGTGGCAGAAGATCGGCATATCCGACCGACTGAACGCCTGGCAAACGGCGGACCCGCTCCGCGATTCTGCGTGCGACCGCCCCGGGTTGGTCTGTGCTTGCACCGGCCGTCGGGTCACTGGGTGAGATCGGCATTGACCGCGGGTTCACAAAGAGCCCGGCGAGCTGCTGCGCGTTGAATCCAATATCGACGTGCATCAGCCGGTACAAACTCCTGCCCAGCAAGCCGGCGCCCACCAGGAGGACGATTGCCACCGCGAGCTGCGCGACGACGAGGTGCGCGCCTAACCTTCGCCACGTTGTCCCAACGGTGCGCCTGTCGTCCCTGAGTCCGGCCGGCGTTTCTGAAGTGGAAATGCGCGTGAGAGGCGTCAGGCCGAATACGGAACCAACGAGAGCGGTGACGGACGCGGCAAACAACGCGAGACGAGGGGTGAGTCCAATCTCCTGGAGGTACGGCATCCGGCTGACCATGTCAGCGGTGAGCAGGCCGCTCAGAAAACTCATTCCCAGGAAGGCCAGCAGCAGGCCAAGAGCCCCGGCGGTGACCGCGAGGACCATCGCTTCAGTGAAGAACTGCAGCGCAAGCCTCCGCGAGGTTGCGCCGAGCGCGTGGCGAAGAGCGATTTCGGCCGCCCGGCTGTCGGTCCGTGCCAGCACGAGACTCGTCACGTTCGCGCTCGCAATGATGAGCAACAAGAGTGAGCCGGCGAGAAGCAATACCAGCACCCGACCGACGTCGCCAAGCATGACCTCGCGCAGGGAAACGAGCTTCGCGACCTCGGTACTCCGATGCTGGTCGGGATACTCCCGTTGCAGCTGCTCGAGCATGCCGGTCATCTCTGCAGCTGCTCCCTGCGCGGTCGTGCCATCCGCGAGCCGCGCGATCGATTCCAGACTGCGGCAGCTCCGATTTCCCCAGCACGGTTGCGGTCTTCTGATCGTGGCCCAGAATTCCGCCTGCTGCGTCATTGGAAAGTGAAAGCCAGGGGGCAGAACGCCGATGACGACATGCGGCTCGGCGTTGCCCAGCCAGGGAGATTGCAACGTGACCGTTTGTCCCAGGACGGCGGGAGTGCCGCCGAAGCGTTTCTGCCAGGTGGCGTAGGAGATGACAACGGTGGGGGAGGCGGCACTGCCTTCCTCGTTCGCTTCGAAGGCGCGCCCGAGTACCGGTGTCACACCGAGCGTGCGGAAGAACCCGCTCGTGACCCGGACTCCCGGCACGAATTCGGTGTCGGTGGCAGTTTCCAGCAAAAAGCCCGCGCGAACGTCATAAGCAGCCAGCGAGCTGAACGCACGACTGCGCCTCTGCCAATCCAGCAAGTCCAGGTACGACACCGAACCGCGATTCCGGGCTGCCACTATATCCGGACGCGTCCCGAACACCGTGACGAGACGCGATGGCTCCGTATACGGCATCGGCCGAATCAGCGCCGCATCGACGAAGCCAAAAATGGCAACGCTGGCGGCGATTCCCCATGCCGGAACCACGATCGCCGCGCTCGCGAACCCGCGAGACCTCGCGAGTTGTCGCATCGCAAACCGGAGATCCTGCAGCCGATGCTCGACGAAGCCGACGCGGCGCATATCGCGGCACTGCTCCTGCCACTGGGCGACGCCGCCGAAAAGACGACGTGCTTCGCTCGCGGCCGCTTCGGCTGAACGGCCGCGCTCAATCTCTTGCCGCGCGAGCTCGTCGAGGTGAAAGGTCAGTTCGTCGTTCAGCTCCCGCTCGAGTCGGTCCCGGCAAAAGAGTGACCGGAGCCTCAGCCGGAGCCGACGAAGGATTCGCATGGCCTTCATCCCATTTCGACGATCAGGCCGATGGCACCCGACAACCGCTTCCAGTTCGTGACCTCCCGCCGTAACTGGTGGCGGCCTTCCCGCGTCAGGGAGTAGAACCTCGCTTGGCGACCGTTGTTGGTTGCTTTCCACTCGGCGTGGATCCACCCCTGTTGTTCCAAACGATGCAGCGCGGGGTAGAGCGATCCCTGCTGAATCTGCAGGACATCGGAGGTCACCTGGTGAATACGCTGTGCGATCCCCCACCCGTGCCGGGGCTCGTGCGAAATCGTCTTCAAAATCAGGAGATCGAGTGTGCCTTGAATCAGATCTGAGGGTCGTCCCATATCGTGAGTATTTCTGACCGTCTACAATAGACGAGAATTTCAGATAGTCAAGGGGAATGTAGTACCAACTCGCCGCTCGCAATCGCTGCCAGCGTCTTGACGATGACTTCGCGCTCGCACGCTTGCACACGGGCTTTGAGGGACTCGACGGTGTCTCCGGGAAACACGCGGATCCGCTCCTGACTCACCACGGCTCCGGTGTCGTACTCGGCATCCACGAGATGCACCGACGCACCGGACTCCGACTCACCCCCGGCAAGCACCGCTTCGAACACGCGATCCCCGAACATACCCTGCCCCCCGAACTTGGGAAGCAGGGCCGGGTGGGTGTTCAGAATCCGGGCCGGGAACGCCGCTAACGTCCGTGGGCCCAGGCGCTTCATGTATCCAGCCAGGAAAATGATGTCCGCGCGCGCTCGCTGGAGCGCGCCACAAATCGCGGCATCGAGGGAGTCGCCGCTGGAATGCGTCGAGGACGAGAGGTGGAATGTCTCGATGCCGGCCGCCGCGGCCCTCCGCAACGCGCCAGACCCGCTGTTGTTGCTGAGAACAGCCACCACACGACCGTCGATGCGTCCCTGTACGCAGGCGTCGATGATGGACTGAAGCGTCGTACCCTCGTGCGACGCCAGGACTGCGATTCGCAGCATTCACTTGTACGTCAGGCTAGTCGCGCGGGCGTCGGCACATATGGCCGAAGGCATGCCGGCGATTATCAGCCGTTTGTCGCCGTCGGAAAAGCACCTCGATTCTCGTTCGCGAGCCAGGCGTCGAATTGGGTTGACACTAGAATACTACATAGGTAGAGTTTTGCTCCACCGCCCTGAACGTGACGCGATCACCGTTCAGCCGTCAGCTGTCACAGGAAGGAGCCTCTCGATGAAACGGTCATTCCTCGCCGCTGCTCTCGTGTGCATGGCCGCAACCGGCTCGCCTGCACAGACGACCTCGCCCTACATCGCGGAAATCAAGCGGTACTACTACGAGGCCGTGAAGCGAAACCTGAGCGCCATGGTCGAAAAGATGCCCGAGGAACACTTCGCGTTCAAGCCCGTACCCGAGATGCGTTCCTTTGGCGAGTCGGTGGCCCACGTTGCGGATGCGCAGGCGCGCAACTGCAATCTGGCCTCCGGCGCCGGTTCGAAGACGCTCGACGCGGACAAAAAAAGAACCAAGGCGGAGTTGCAGACCGCACTCAAGGAATCGTTCGCGATCTGCGACGGCGTGTTCGCGGGGCTGACCGATGCCCAGGCGAACGAAATGGTCAAGATGGGGCAATCCGGCTTCCAGCTGTCCAAGCTGTCGCTGCTGGTGAGCATGATCTCGCATTCCAACGAGCAGCACGGCTACATGGCGGTCTATCTCAGGCTCAAAGGCATCGTCCCGCCGTCGACGGAAGCGATGAACGCTGCCCGCTAACGGCTCAGCTCGGCAGGGCAGGGGCAGTCGACTCGCAGCGGGTGGCGATGCGTTATTCGACCGCAGGACCTCTTACCATTTGGTAATCGACACCCTCCGCTTGCGATCGGTTGGCGCGGGGCCGCGCCGAACATCGCCCTGTGTCCGGCGTATTTCGCTCCGCATTGGCAGCCGTCTGCTGGACCGCGTTTTGTAAACAGCTTCGCATCTGCCTTCGACTGGGCAAGTCCTCAAACCACAAACACCTATCCCGATCCCAGGTGAGGTTCCGGGTGTAAGCGAGGAACTGTGAAGCGACGCCTGTCTTGTCTGTCATTCCATCGCTGCAGTGCCATTCTTGGAATCGTGGTCGCGCTTGCCGCCTTGTCGAACCATGAACCGCGGGTCCGCGGCGCTTCGCAGCAGGCGAGTCCTCCTTCGTCGATCGCGGCCACGACAAGGACTCGCGTCGCGGCGGCCTATGGGAAACTGCCTCTGGCCTTCGAGCAGAATCAGGGGCAGACCGCAGAAGAAGTCAGGTTCCTGTCCCGCGGTGCCGGCTATACCCTGTTCCTCACCTCCGCCGACGCCGTGCTGGCGCTTCGTAAAACGTCACAGGACAGCGATCGTTCAGAGACGGTCGTCCGCATGAAACTGCGCGGCGCATTGCCCGCTTCGCAAGTAACCGGACGAGGTGAACTGCGGGGCAAGACCAATTACCTGATCGGTCGCGATCCCGAGAAATGGCGCAGGGGAGTGACTCGGTTCGAGAGGGTTGAATACGAGAACGTCTATCCCGGTGTAAACCTCGTCTACTACGGCAACCAACGTCAGCTCGAATACGACTTCATCGTTTCGCCCGGCGCCGACACACGGGGCATCCGCCTGGCATTCGAAGGCGTGCACACGCGGCGAATCGATGATCGAGGCGACCTCGTTCTCGAAACCCGGTCCGATCCCGTTCGATTGCAGAAGCCGGTCATCTACCAGGACATCGACGGCCGGAGGCAGGAGATCTCCGGGGGCTATGTCCTCGAGGACCAGGGTGACGTCACGTTCCGGGTTGGTTCCTACGACGCGACGCGCCCGCTCGTCATCGATCCCGTGCTCGTGTATTCCACCTATGTCGGTGGAACCGGACAGGATTTCGCGCTCGATATTGCCGTCGACACGACGGGTAGCGCCTACGTCGTCGGCAACACGGTATCAACGGATTTTCCGGTTGCCAATGGGGTGCAGCCAACGTGCACGCCGCTCGAGCAGCCCGCTTACGCCCCGTGCGATGACGTGTTCGTGACGAAACTGAGCCCCGACGGTACCGCCATCGAGTACTCGACCTATCTCGGTGGCGCGGCCGGGGACATCGGCGCCGGAATCGCAGTGGACGCATCCGGGAACGCTTACGTAACGGGCATGACCCAGTCGGCGGACTTTCCGACCCTCAACGCCATTCAGCCTGATTTGCGCGGCACTCCGGGATTCTTCAAGGCGTTCGTCGCGAAGCTCGATTCAACCGGCTCCGGGCTGGTCTACTCCACATACCTGGGTGGTAGCGGCGAGGAGCGCGGCAACGCGATCGCTGTCGACGGACAGGGCTCTGCGTACGTCACCGGGATCACCTCTTCGTCCGATTTTCCGACGGCGAGCCCGCTCCAGCCGGCGCCGCGAGGAGGCATGGATGCGTTCGTGGCGAAGCTGATGCCGGATGGTTCGGCGCTGGCGTACTCGACATTTCTGGGTGGGCAGGGCCACGACATCGCCAACGATATCGCGGTGAGCGATGAGGGGTACGCGTCGATTACCGGCGAGACCGACTCGGACGACTTCCCGACGGTCAACGCGTTCCAGCCGACTCTCCAGGGCGCCAAGGACGCGTTCCTGGCGACGGTGGTTCCGGATGGCACGGCCCTGGTCCATTCGAGCTACCTTGGCGGGCCGGGATTTGATTCGGGATGGAGTCTTGCCGTTGCCAATCGGACCTATTACGTCACGGGAACGACCTCGGGCGATTTTCCGGTGACGGAGGGTCAGCCGCCGGGCGGGCTGTCGGACGCGTTCGTGGCGGTCGTCAGCTTTGAAGGCCTGGTCGGCTACAGCAGGTACTTCGGCGGAGCAGACGCCGATCAGGGCTCGGGAATCGCGGTCGACGGCGCTGGAAATATCTACGTCGCGGGTGTCACATATTCGCAAGACTATCCGGTGAGGAATCCCATCCAGCCTTACAGCGGGAATGGCGATTTCTTCATCGCCAAGGTGAACGGCGCCCGGGAGCTCATTTACTCGACGTATCTTGGTGGCCAGGGCTTCGAGCTGGGAATCGACATGGGCCCGTTGCGCGGCCCTTCAATTGCCGCCGACGCTGACGGCAATGCGTACGTCACGGGTGCCACAGCGTCGTTCGACTTTCCCTCGACGGGCGCAATCTTTCAGCCAGGCTTCGGAGGTTCAGCCGACGGCTTCGTCACCAAGATTTTTGACGACGGAAGACCGGAGGGGAAAGCCGATCTCTCGGTGGTCGAGACGGAGACAGAGGAAGGCGAGGGTGACATCCGGTACCTGTTCACCATTACGAATCATGGCCCGTCACCCGCATCGGAAGTGACGTTCCATGACGATCTGCCTTCCGGGGTGACGTTCAGTGCCGCCTTTATCGTCACAGCCTGGGGCGGATCGGGAACCTGCCCGGTAGAGAGTTCCCATGTCACGTGCTATCTGGGCCCGGTGCCGTCCGGCGCCTCCGCGCAAGTGGGGCTGTCGCTGACATCGCCAACTGAGCCGGCACTCAACAATTTCGCCCTCGTCACCGCCACCGAGTCGGACCCTGACATGGGCAACAACGTGATCACGTCGACCAGGCTGATGCCCGACCTTGCAATGGGCGCTTCCTCGGAGCAGCACGGCAGCGACCTGCATTACATCTTTCGAATCGCCAATTTCGGACCCGGACGGGCGAACGCCGTGCGCTTTACCAACCTGGTGCCCCAGGGCGCGACTGTCAGGTCCGCGCTGTTCGGCATCGACACCCCCACGGCGCCGCTGATTTCGAGCTGCCCGATCGAGGAGAGCATCGTGACGTGCGCCGTCGACACGCTGCCGCCCGGCGCGACGGCATTCGCCGAGATCGTCATCACCCCGACGGCGCCGGGATCGCTGATCAGTACGGGAACCGTGACGTCCGCGACGCCGGACTACAACGTGATCAACAACTCAGTCACGTTGACGACGGCATTCGAGGAGGCGCTCGCCGACCTCTCGATTACTCACTCGCGGTCGAAGAGTGTCGTGATGCTTGGAGACACGCTGACCTACACGTTCGACGTCGCGAACAACGGCCCGGCGGAAGCGACGGATGTGTTCTTGTACGACGAACTCTCGGATGCGGAGGCGTTCGTCTCTGTGGTGACGAACCGAGGCGGATGCGATAGCGGCGGTTCATTTGTCTACTGCAGTTTTGGATCGCTGCCCGCCGGAGCGGTTGCCCGCGTGACGGTGGTCGCCAGCATCGTGAGGTACGGGTCACAGAGCAATCGGGTCTCGGTGTGGAGCAGCGTCAACGACCCCAATTTCGACAACAACGCCGCCGCGGTAGTGACGCCGGTAAATCGGCCGCCCGTGGCGAACGCGGGGCTCGACCAGCTGGTCTCGGTCGGTGCGACGTGTCAGGCGCCGGTGACGCTCAACGGTACCGGATCGAACGATCCCGATGGCGACACGCTGACCTACACCTGGACGAGTGCCGGTCTGCCACCGTTTCCGCCAATCGTGCTCTCGGGAAGCGGCGATGCCGGCATGGGCCCGACGCCGGCCGCACCGCTGGCGCCCGGGGTCTACACGATCGTCCTGACCGTGAGTGACGGGCGCGGCGGGACCGCATCAGACACTGTCGTCGTGACGGTCCGGGACACGACACCACCCGTATTCGTCGGCGTTCCGGCGCCAATCACGGTCGAGCAGTCGAGCCCGCTTGGCACAGTGGTGGACGTGCCGCTGCCAACCGCAACCGACAATTGTCCTGGCCCGCTCTTCGTAAGCAGCGATGCGTCCCCCTTCATCCCGCCGCGGCCTGCCATGTTCCCGCCAGGTTCGACGACGGTGACGTTTAGAACCTGCGATGCGCACTGCAACCGGGCCAGCGCGACCACAACCGTCACGGTGGTTGACACCACGCGACCGAGCGTGACCGTCGTGTCACCACAACCTCGGGACTACCTGCATTCGGAGGTTTTGCTGGTCGGTTTCTCAGCGGCCGACACAGGTTCGGGGTTGGCGCCCGGCTCACCGGGGGCAGCTCTTGATGGCACCGCCGTAGCAAATGGCCAGAGCGTTGCCCTGTTGACGCTTGGGCTTGGGCAACACAGCCTGGTGGTTTCCGCCGCGGACCTGGCTGGCAATACCGCGAGTCATCCCGTCAGCTTCCGGGTCATTGCCAATGTCGGGAGTTTGATCGCAGCGGTCAATGTCTTTGTCGGGGACGGCAGGATCGACGACTCGAACACGCCGAACGGGCTTCTCGCGAAGCTGAACGACGCGCAGGACGCGATTGATAAAGGCAAGAACAACGTCGGGATCAACAAGCTTCGGGAGTTCATCGACCAGGTGAACGGCCGTGCGGGGCGTTCGATCGCGCCTGACGCCGCTCAAGTCCTGGTGACCGACGCGCAGTACGTAATTGGGACGTTGCAGTGACAGGACGACGTCACCTCGCCGGGTGGTTTACCCAACGGACGCGCTCCCTGGGGTGACCCGTACTTTTGCGTCGAATGGGCTGGCGATGTCGTGCATCGGCCCGATGCTGTGTTACATTGGCGCCGGCGTTTTCGTGCTGCGCCAATCCTCAATCGAACAGAACGGCTGAACATCAAACATGGGCAAGCTGTGTCTCGCGCTGGCGCTGCCGGCGTTCCTGCGAGTGATCGGGTTTGTCGTCGAACCATTGCTCGACGACGCCGAGATTCATCGCACGATCGGAGAGCCCGCGCGGATCCGCAGACACGTTCCGGATCCTGCACAACTCAGCGTCGTCACCTGGAACATCGAGCGGGGCAAGGAGTACGACGCGATTGTTCGCGTGCTGAAGGCACTCGACGCCGACGTGGTGCTGCTGCAGGAAGTCGATCGCGAGTGTCGCCGTACGGGCTATCGGAACGTCGCTCGTGATCTTGCGCATGCCCTCGACATGAACTGGGTCAGCGGCGGAGAGTTCCAGGAGATCGGCGAAGGGCGCAGCGGGCGTGCGGCGATCACCGGACAGGCGATTCTCAGCAAGCAGCCGATCGATGGCGTCGAAGTGCTGCGCTTCAGGGCGCAGGCGCGCTGGAAGTGGTCGATCAATCCAGCGCAGCCCCGCCGCGGCGGCCGGATGACGCTGAAAGCAAGAACCGCTGGCGTACGCTTCTACAACACGCACATCGAAAGCGGCCGCGACGATTCGCTCCAGCGAACCCAGATTGCCGAGATTCTTGCCTACGAGAATCGCGCGGGCACGGACGACGATCCCGTCGTGATTGGTGGGGACTTCAACAACGGACCGGTGCTGCGTGCGTCGATGTTCGGCCGGCTGACAGCGGCGGCGTTCGAGGATGCGCTGGGCAAGGCCGATGGTCGAGGTCCTACATCAGAGGGTCAGTTGCATCCGATCGACTGGATCTTCGTCAAGAACGCGTCCCCCACACGAGGCCGGATCGTTCAAGCCCCGTCGGCGTCAGATCATTTTCCGTTGTTCGTCGCGCTCACCTCGGCCGCCTTGGCCCCAAACCGGTAGGCGCCCTCTTCATCGGCGGCACGTTCTCCTGCGTCTGCTGGGACTCGGGTCAGGTGTTCATCGCCTTGAGCGCCGCGACGCTCTCGATCGTCAGCGGCATCGCCTGCTCGACGAAGTAGTTCTTGATACCGCCCGCTTTTCTTGCCGCGGCGAACGTCGCCGTCCAGTCGAGGCCGCCCTTACCAATCGACGTCTGTGGGTAGCCGCCGCCGCGACCATTGACGACTGGCGTCCTGCCCGCCTTGATGTCGAGGTCCTGAAGATGCATCGAGAAAAACCGGGTCGGGTACTTCGCGAAGTACTCGGCAGCGATCAGCCCGGTGTTATAGGTCGACATCTGGAACTGGAAGCCGATGAGCTTCGGCTCCGTCATCGCGATGATGTGGTCGTAAATGAACGTGCCGTCGGGGAGCTTTACAAGGTCGAACGCTTCGTTGTGCGAGCCGGCGCGCATGCCGGCCTTGACGATGTCCACCGCCATTTTGTTGAACTGATCGGTCAGGACCTTGGCTTCTTCGAGGGTGCCGGTGGTGGCGCCACTTTTCACGGTCGGCACCATCATCTGCTCCAGGCCCAAGTCCTTCGCCCAGGCAATCGCCTTGGCGAGGTTGTCGCGGAGCTCGGGGAACAGGAAGTGGCAGCTGACGGCTTTCAGGCCGTTGTCCTCGATGATCTTCCGCGTGGTCCTGGCGTCGGCGAGACTCTTGAACTCAGGATAGCCCGCCCCGCCAAGATAGCCGCACAGTTCGATCTGATCGACCCCGATGCTCTTCAGCTGCTTGAGCAGCTCGACGAACTTGCCGTCCGCGATCATCGCGCGGTGCGGATAGGTCTGGCTGCCGATCGGCAGGCCCAGCGGACTCGCGGATGCCGTGCCCCCACCAGCCAGCATGAACCCGGCCGCGGTCGCTCCGGCCGCCGTCCTTCCAAGAAACTCTCGTCTCGTCATCGGGTTCACGTCATCTCTCCTGACTGTCAGTCGTCTATTTCCGATATCGCATCGCCGTCTATTTCTTCGGAGCAGCGCTCGGTGCAGCCGCCTTGCTCGTGAACGTAAACGTCCCGAAGATGTTCCCGACGACAATATCCAGCTTGCCGTCCTTGTTGAAGTCGACGACATCAAAGGAGGAACCCACGCCGGACTTGTTGTGCACCAGCTCGGGCACGAAGCGCGCTCCGCCCGGTGCCTTGGGATCGCGCACGGTCTTGTAGATGTAGAGCACCGGATCTCCCGACGGATCGTTGTGCGTCAGGACATTGTTCCCGGCCTCCGACCAGTAACGCTTGCCCGTGATCACGTCGGGGATCTTGTCGCCGTCCATATCGGCAAACCGAGCGCCATGTGACTCTGAGAACACCACGCCTCCCATGTTGGTGGCGGAAGTCGAAAAATCCTGCGCGATATTGTGACGAACGAACGTGCCGTCCTTCTTCTGCTCGAACCAGTTGATGCCCCAGTTGTGACCGGTGCCCGCGACGACGTCCGTGAGGCCGTCGCCGTTGACGTCGTAGACTCCCATCTCGCCGCCGCCACTGCCGAACACCGCGGGATCGGCCAGCTCGCCTTCATGGAAAGGCCAGGGGCTGGTGTTGATGCCGGAGGCGGGCTGCTCGTACCACCCGGTTGGCACGACGATGTCCTGACGGCCATCGCCATTCACGTCGCCGACCCCGAGGCCGTGACCGTTGACGGCCTGACCGGCCGCCCAGACAGGATGCGGGGTCCACACGGCTGTCGGATTCGTCGGGTCGGGCTTCGCCCACGCGTAGCCGCCATTCGCGACAGCCTGGCCGAAGATGACCTCCGGCTTGCCGTCCTTGTCGAGGTCCTTCATCAGTACGATTTCGCTGGAGATCGTTGGCAGAACGCTGAACTTGTCCCAGCGCCGCGATTCGCCGCCCGGGTTCACGTACAAGTCCATGTGACGATTACCCAGGGACGAGAGCACGTCCGGCCATCCATCGCCGCTGAAGTCCGCCGACAGATTCACCATGTCCGGCGCGAATGAGCTCTCCGGGTTGTAGATCGGCCCGTCGCGATACCTGCGCTGTTCGGTGAAGTTGGGGCCGAGGTAATAGAACGGACCTGAGATCACATCCAGGGCGCCGTCGTGATTGACGTCGCTCGTCGTCGCCCCCCAGCCGTAGTAGGTCGTGCTCAAACGTCGAATCGTGAACCGCGGGGAGACGTGCTCCGCGTCCGTGACGACACGCATCAAGTCCTTCCATGCAAGGTCCTTGAAGCGGACCTCGCCGGGGCCGCCGACGTACAAAGCGATCGCACCGAACGCCATGGCGTTCTTCTCATCGACCGTGGCCGTGGCGGTGGGGCCAAAGGTCGAGAGCACCCGGTTCGGGCCAGCGGTGCCTGCAGGACTTCCCGAGGCCGGTCCTTCCTGGCCAATCCTGATATCCACGGCGTTCCATTCGCCGGTCTTCAGGGTCGGACGGGGGCGTCCGCCGCTGCCGACCTGCGTCCCCCGTGCCGGAGGTGGTGCGGCCTGTGCTGCGCCACCGGGCGTATCTCCGCCCCGCCCACCCCGCCCCGCACCGCCACTCGGCGCATCGGCCGCCGGCGCACCACCGCGAGCGGCGTTGGCCGCCGGCGCTGCGCCGCCACCGCCACGCCCTTGCGCGGACAGCCGGTCTCGCGACGTCTCCTTGCCGCTCCCGTCGAGTGTCACCGAGTAGTACCCCGTGTCATCGTGAGCGAGCGACACGAACACGCCCGTCATGCTGCCGTCCGATGCCTTTTTCGCCCGCAACAACACACCAGACTTGCACTCGCCGGTGCACTTGTAATTCAGATATAGATGCACGTCCTGGAAGCTCTTGTCCATGACGAGCCAGCCGCCGTTCGTGCCCGCCTTGGCCTTGCCGACGACCTCGCCGTTCTGCGCCGTCCAGTCAGCGTCGCCGACAACGTGCCAGCCCGTGAGTGCGGAGCCCTTGAAGGCGGCGTCAGGCTTGAAGTTCGGTGGATCGTCCGCAGGTGCGGCGAGGACCAGGCCGGACGTGCACGCGGCGGCGATCGCGATCGAACGAACGAATCCTTGATGGCGGGTCATGTTCTACTCACTCCTGCGGGGCATCGGAATGCGCGGCCGGCTTGCTCGCGAAAAGCCGCAGGCTACCATTTCGCACGCGAAATAGTCGAGCATATGGGCTGCCATGATTCTGGAGCTGGGTGCCGCCGCGGGTCGGCGAACTCGCTGATGCCGATTCGCATCGCAACCACAGTCGCTGTTACCGTGGGCTTGCTCGCTCTCGCTCGGACTTCGGAGCAAGGACGCAGCAGCGGGCCATCCGCGCCGCTCGCTGACTACCATCAGCACTTGTTCAGCCCCGAGCTCGCGGCGCTGATGACGACGACGCCGCCCGTGACCTCGGTGAAGCCCCGGACAGCGGCGGACTTGATCGAGCAGCTCGACGCCGCGGGGATCAGACGCGCGGTCGTCCTGTCCGCGGCCTACATCTTCGAACAGCCTTCCCGGAAGGCCGACCACGCCGCGGAAAAACTCAAACGCGACAACGACTGGACCAGCGCGCAAGTCGCAACGTTCCCGGACCGTCTCATCGGGTTCTGCGGGTTGAATCCGTTGAAGGACTACGCGCTGGAGGAGCTGGCACGCTGCGCTGCCGATCCGAACCTTCGTCGCGGCCTCAAGCTGCACTTCGGGAACTCAGTCGTCGACTACCACAATCCTGCGCACGTCGACCAGGTTCGACGGGTATTCCGCGCTGCGAACGACCATCGCATGGCGATTGTCGTCCACGCACGCGCATCGGTGACGCAGAAGCTGCCATATGGACGCGAGGAGGCGTTGATCTTCTTGAACGAGCTCCTGCCCGCGGCTCCGGATGTGGTCGTCCAGGTGGCGCACCTGGCGAGCGCGGGCTCGCCGCAGGACGAGGGCGCCCAGCAGGCGCTCGAAGTGTTGGTCGAGGCCGTCGCTCGCCACGATCCGCGGACCCGTCTCCTGTATTTCGACGTCACGACCGTGGGCGCGCCACCGACTCCCGACAGTGCACGGCGGTGGGCCGCGGCGATAAGGCAGCTTCCGGCGAGAGTCCTTTTTGGTTCTGATGCGACGACCGCTGCGGTAACACCCGGCGGCGCCTGGGCCGCGATGCGCAAGCTGCTGCCGTTGACCGATGACGAGTTCGACGCCATCGCGAACAATCGCCCACCGTATATGCCTTGATGAAGGAGCTGCGAGCATGGAGCGTACGTACATCGACCGGCGATCGTTCCTCAACGGCGCGGGCAGGTTCGCCGCCGGTGCGCTGACAGCCGGTTCGATCTTCGAGACGCTGCGGCCCGACTATGCCTGGGCCCGACAGGCGCCGAAGGTGGCCCATCCGGCCTCGGCACGCATGCTCGATCGGCTCAGAACCCAGTTCACGTTCCAGATCTCAGTCGACGTCGCCACCTTGAAGCAGGGTCTCGGGGTTGCTGACGCGGCGTTGGCGGGCGGGATCAGCATCGTCGAAATGGGGACGCCGCTGCTCAAGAACGAAGGTGTCTCGAACGTCGTGCCAGCCTTCCGCCGGAAGTTTCCCGAGGCGCTCCTGCTGGCCGATATGAAGACCATGGATGGGGGTGGTTTCGAAGCGCGCGCCGTGTATAGCGGCGGCGGCAACATCGTTGATTTCCTGGCGCTCGCCGGCGTGGATACGGCGAAGGCGATCTGCGCCGTGCGCGACGAGTACAGGCGCGCCGACTCCGAACTGTCGCGGCTCGCGTTTGCCGATATCCTCGTGCCGCACCAGGGTCCGGCCGCGCCGGCCGTCGAAGTCGCGCTTCGGATGCTCGAGGCCGGCGTGGACGCCGTGGGCATTCACCTGCAGGCCGACGCGCGGCGCGCCGACCCGACACTCATCGAGCGTCATTATCTCGATGACATCGCGCGCGCCATCTTCGAGCGGGTCGGCGGCGCCGCCCCGGTGCAGGTGGTCGGCGGCCTTACCGTCGCGCAGGCGAAAAGCCTTGCCCAGGCAGGGCTGCGCGCGTTCGTCATCAGCGGCAATCTCGGTCAGCCTGACGGCCGGGCACGATACGACCTGCCTTCGGATCAGATCCAGCGCTACGTCGCCGGTTTCATCTCCGAGGTCTCAGCGCCCAGGTAAGCACGTCGTACCAGTCGTCGGCGAGGTCAGCTCGCGGTTCTTTCGCTGGAATAGGCCCTCACGGCCACGGGACGCTCTCTCTCCAGGTAGTCTTCCAGCGCATCGTCCACCAACCGCAGCAGGTCGGTCCGATTGGTTCCGGCGCGGGTCACGACGTGCATCGTCGATGAGCCGGGGTGAGCGTCCGACAACACCTCGATGGCAAGGAGATAGCGTGCAGATCGCGACGACCATCGCGGCTCGAGCGCTGCCCACTGCAGCTTGAACTGGTGCCGAACTCCCCGGACGCAATGAGAGTGGTGATCGATCGCCGTCTTGATTTCCTTCTTCAACATAAAGATAAAGCCGTCGACCGCCTTAAAGCAAGGCGCACGCCAGCCGAGGAACTGCGAAAATGCCAATGATTATCGCAGCCTATCCAAGGTCAACGATGGTTGATGTGCTAATTTGGGACACGAAGTCTGGGTCTTCTGGGCTGACGCGCCGGTTTTGTGCGGGATCGCTCACATGTGCCGAATTAAGACATCAGTCTCGTTTTGGAACACGAGCTCGCTAGTCCGGTCGGACGCCGGAAAACCTGGAGCCGTTGGAGGGTGGCGCGACAGTCAGGGCGTTGCGACTATGGCGATCGTTCTGACGCGAACGTTGTTGGTTTCCGCTGACTCTTGAAGGGCGTCGTCGCCATCGCCCTTGGCAATGATGTAGTAGGTTCCAGCCGCGGTCGATGCCGGAATCAGGAGCAGCGCCGATCCGGTTCCATTCAGACCCGGATCCAAAGACGTGACCTCCCGAGCGCCGAGCAACTGGTCGCCTGCATCGAGTGAAAGGTTGGACGACAGATAGAACATCGTTCGGGAACCAGGAGCGGTGTCCCCGCCCTGGTTCCTCGTGGTATCGGTGATGGTTATGCTTGTGCCGGCGGCTGCGGAGGAGGGCGCCATCAAAGCGCTTACGATGAGGTCTGGTCCGACGTGCACGGCGGCGCCGACACGCGTGTTGTTGT
>Ga0075428_100001278_pt1 | contig 26838 bp, 15 predicted proteins | sample RhiMetdeltSRZDD2_FD_75291 | JGI IMG/M metagenome (GOLD analysis project Ga0075428, IMG submission 75291) | Populus rhizosphere microbial communities from Tennessee, USA - Rhizosphere MetaG P. deltoides SRZDD2 | ecosystem: Host-associated > Plants > Roots > Rhizosphere > Soil | place: USA... | reverse complement strand
CACCAAATGAACCGAACGGCTTCAGAAGCTCAAGCGGGCTTGAAGCCGCCGACCTCGCCAGCCAGTGCAGTGGCGCCGAAATGTCGCAGTTCCTCTATTCATCCGATGCGGGTGTGCTCAATGCTCTCTTGGCCAATCCTCACTTTGGGGAGCGCGAAGCCCTTCTTATGCTCAACCGAAGGGACCTGCCGTCTTCGGTGGTCGAAGGGCTGGCGAGCTTGCGGCCAATTCTCAGCAGCTACGGCGTGAAACGGGCTTTGACGAAGCACCCTAATACGCCGCTGCGGACAGCTCTGGGTCAACTCAAATTTCTGTACCTGTTTGATCTTGTTTCGGTCAGCCTTCAACCTGGCTTGTCGGCTGAGGTGAAGCGAGCCAGTGAGGAACTGATTCTAGCTCAGGTTCCCAAGTTGGCAGTCGGACAGCGCATCACGCTGGCAAAGCGAGGGTCTGCCCGGCTTGCTGCCAGCCTTCTCAAGGGAGAAAATATCCAAATCATTCAAGCAGTTCTCGACAATCCTTACCTGACGGAGGCAGTCCTGCTGCCCGTCTTGAACCGTTCAGACTGTACCCCAAGAATCTTAGAGGCGATCGCCTCCCATCCGAGATGGGGCCTTCGCTACGATATTCGTCTGGCGTTGTTGAGGAGCTCCAGCCTGCCGCTCGCCCGGGCCTTGGCGATATTGCCGGAGCTCAAACCTCAAGATGCTCGGGCAATGTCTCAAGACGCAGCAGTGTCCCCTGAGATCAGAAACTATCTTTCGAATCGCCTGAACGGGTCCAAAACCGATACTTAGCACTACGACCTCCTCTAAAGTCCAGCCCCTCGTGAGCTTGGGGCTGACGATGTCCCAACTCCTGCCCTGAGAGCGCCGTTTCAGCGAGACGTGTTGGGGATTGCTTGTGGAGCAAGCGTTTGGGAGGACGAAGGGCCGATACTTCTCTGTCCGTGGGAATCTTCCAGAGACGGCTCTCTGAAAGCCTTGACGGACGAGGCATAAAGCCATGGATCTGTGGAAAACTCGCATTGGATAAGCCATTTCGCCGGTCGCGATTTCGCCGGCAACGAAAAATCGTAAAATTTAGAATAAGCAACGTGTTTACTGGAGTTTGTCTGGTTGGTCATTTCGTGTGCAATCTGCTAATGCTGCAAGTCTGGCTGGACTTTTGAGGTATGGTAGGTTGGTTTTCCACAGGGTTTTCCACAAGTTTTGTTGATAACTTCTTGCGAGCTTTCGAGTCTTGGATTTGGGGCGTTCAGCCGCCCGACAACCTACGAAGTCGCTACGTCATTTGGCGGTCAGGCTTGTTTGATTCGGGAGATTCAAGTTTGGTATAGTCGCCTCGCCTTCGACGGCGAAATGCCCGCCGAACCCCAACATGCAAACAAAGAAAATTCTGTTCTCCCTTGAGGTGACCATCGTCTTCCTGAGTCTCACGGTCTACCTCTGGCATACCACTGAGGCCACCGAGCGCCAAAAACGTCATCAAGCGATAGAAATTGGCGCGAATCAGTTAAAGGGCGGGATCGAGGCTTTCGTCAACGAAAAGATCTCCGTCTTGATGCAGGTCAGGAATTTCTGGCTGCACAGCAAATCGATTGACCACGACGAGTTCCTTGGCTTTTGCCGTTCCATCATCAGCCAGATACCGGGATTTCAAGCCATCGAGTTTTCAGATACCTCGGACGGTGTGGTTTGGGTTGAGCCTCTGTCAGTTGAGGATTTCGATGCCAGAAGCAGGACCAGCCGCCATCAAGCTCTGCTGCGAGCCATTCAGAAGAAAACGGTGACGGTGACTCCTGTTTTGAATTTCACACAAACCGGCAAAGGCTTTGGTGTGATTGTTCCCATCTTTCGAGGTGGAAAGTATGAAGGAGCAGTGATCGGAATTTTCAAGATCGAGACTCTGTTTTCGCTGATTTTCGACTCCGTTTTGAGGCAGCAGTACAACATTGCCGCATTTGACGGTGATGTCCTTGTTTTTGGTGATGAACCGGACGGGACAGCTTGGAAACAATCCTCCAGCTATGTGAAGGAAACAATGACGGTCGGCGACCAGAACTGGAGTTTGGTGCTCTGGCAGAAGGAACCTGAAGGCGACATCACGTTTTTGGGCAGTTCGGTCTTGGTTCTGGGCTTTGCCCTTTCGCTGGTTCTGGGCTCCCTCGTTTGGGTTTTGTCCACAAAAGCCGAGCAAGCGGACGTTTATGCGGCGTTGCTGGAGGTTTCTCATCAGCTGGGGGCATCGCCGGACATGAACAGCGTTTTTCGGGTCACCGGGGAAACCTGCCTGCGAATGACCGGTGTTGACCGATGTGGCATCTTCTTGTGGAACGAAACAGACAGGCTGTTCGTTCCTTCTTGGATTTCCAGCGACCGGTCCGAAGACGTTCAACAATTCCTAGGCTTGAAGTTGAAATATGGTGAAATGGCATTGATCAATAAGATCGTGGACGAGAAGCGGAGCGTTCTGGTCCGACCCGATAAAATGGGACTGATCAATCCCAGCTTGGCTCGCTTGTTCAACATTCGCTCGGTCCTGGTTGTACCTTTGGTCTCAAAGGGAAATCTGATTGGCGCAATGACACTGGATCACGAGGGCAAGCAACGCCGTTTTCCTTGGCGCGAGCAGGCCATTATCGCGGGCATCGCGGCGCAGGCTGCAATTGCGATCGAAAACGTGAGTCTCCTGACTGAGACACGAAAACAGGCGGAGGTCATTGGAAAAAAGAATAAGGAATTGGAATCCTTTCTCTTCATCGTCTCTCACGACTTGCGAAATCCGATCCTGGCTCTAGGGGGGATGGTTTCGCTGTTGGTGGAAGAGTGCAGCGACGAACTCAGTGCCAGCGGCAAACATTATCTGAGTCGTATCCAGGCTAATTTGAATCACATGGAGCTATTAATTAAGGATGTTCTTGAGCTTTCCAAGATCGGCAGGACCGAAACTCAGTTGGACCAGATCGATGTCCAGGAAACCCTGGACGAGATCTTGATGGATTCCCCAGTCAAGGCGAGCCAGCAGCATGTCCAGGTGTGCAACAAGAACCAAGTTCAAGCCCTACGCTACAACCGCCATGGCCTCAGACACATTTTCTCCAACTTGATCGAGAACGCGCTGAAATTTTGCGCTTACCAGGAATCTGCTAGAGTCGAAATCGGGTCGGAAGAAGATGACAAGGAATACCGGTTCTATGTGAAAGATAACGGTGTTGGAATCGATCCGAAGTATCACCACAGCATCTTCGATCTGTTTTACAGGATCCAGGATTTGAAAGCTGTGGAAGGCACTGGTGTGGGTTTAACCATCGTGCACCGAGTCTTGGAAACCTACGGCGGTCGAATCTGGATCGATTCCGAGAAGGGCAGAGGGACTACGTTCTTCTTCGCCATACCCAAGAGCCTTTGAGGAGCCCCGGCGATTCGGGCCGCACTTCTCTCGAGTAGGGCGACGAACACGAGGACGAGTGCGATTTGGGAGTGTTATGAACTACTTCGAATCATCGAAGTCAGTTGCAGCGTTGCCCGTTCAGATGAGGACGACTTGCCCAAGGAGAGGTTGATGCTGCGTAAGGATTTGGAGCGTCTTGCTCGAATTCGAGAGACCCTGCTGAGCAACCAATTGGACGCTCTCGTGTTGTTTCATCCAGACAATATCGTGATGGCCAGCGGTATGTTACCTGGTAGCACGCATGTTGCTGCGGTCGTCACAGCGGACGGCCAGGTACTTCTGATCACACCATGGTGGCGGGAAGAGTTTGCTCGGCAGGAGAGTTGGGCCGACGAGATCTGGACTTTTGACTGGTGCCGAGGCTTCAAGGGCGTGGAGCCGCTTGGCGCAATGGTTGAGAAGTTAAAGCAGAGCCGCGAACGCTATCGGTTGGAGACAGTGGGGTACGACGCGCGGATGCACCACTATAGTCCGGCCAAGTTGCCGTCTGAATCGTTCACGTACGACGAGGTGAAAGGCCAGCTGCCAAAGTTGTTTCGCTCCGCCGCTGACGCGACCAACGCTGTGAACGAGCTCAAGTCACGCAAGACGCCCCGCGAGATCGAAAAGCTGCGACTGGCGCATCAAGTTGCCAGAGGAGGTGTCGAGGCTTTCTATGCGCACGCTGGGGAGGGCATTCGAGAGACCGACTTGGCAGCGGAGGTGAACTACGCGGTGTTGAAACAGGTTGGCCATGGCGGCATCCGCTATACCTATTGCGATCCTCCGCAGATCATGTCAGGAGCGGCTCGCACTTCGATTGCTGATACGATGTCGAACCATGCAACTGAAAGACGGCTGCAGGCCGGCGACTTAGTGATGTTGGAATTTGGAGTCCAGGCAGACGGCTACTGGGCAGACATCACGCGCACGCTGGTTGTGGGCGAACCCACCGATCGTCAGTACCGAATGCACGAGGCCATTCTGGCAGCGCAACAAAGCGCGATTGCTGCCTATAAGCCCGGCGAGAGCACAGGCGAGACACTCTGCGAGGCAGCCTGGGAGGCCATGCGCACTCAAGGATTTGGCGACGGCATCACGCATTTTCTCGGTCATGGCTTGGGCTTTGCGTATCACGAATCTGGTCCGGTTCTGGGGCCTGGAGAAAACACCAGCATCCGGCCGGGCCATGTCACCTCTGTGGAGCCGGGTTTGTACTTCTTCGAAAACGGCGTGGCACAAGGCGGGATGCGAGTGGAGGATAATGTCGTTTGGGGAGAGAAAGCTTGCCAGGCGGAGATTCTTTCAGACTTCCAACGGGGATTGACAAAGGCTGTTAGCAGGGCATGAACTTTACAACGAGAATTTTGTTCTCATCTTACTCGGATGCGCCACGATTTGTGCAGGGTGCGTCGCGCCTTTTACGCACCACCTGGCAGATGATTTGGTGGTTAAAAAAACGCAACGCACCCTACCGGAATAAGAAGCGTGCCAGCCCTTGGCTAGTTAGCTATTTGCATAACCAACAGCACTTTAGGTTTGTCGCGCCGCGCACTCAAGTTCTACCCACCCCCTGTCTTCTTGCTGGCAATGGCGTCGCAAGCGTAGCCTCGCAGGTTCAGCAACGATTGCTTCATAGAATCGTCCAGCCCTAACACGCCCGAACGTCGGTCGAAATAGAGGCAGCCAATCGCGTTTTCGCCAACAATCAACGGAAGCATCCCGAATGCGGAAGCACCAGCCACTGCTGCGAAATGAGATTGGTTGTACCGTGAGGTTCCCACATCGTCGACGAAGACTTCACGCTGCTGGATTAGGGCGGGACCTACCGGACCGCTCAAAAGAGAGAGTGGAAAACGAAACTTCTCGATGAACGATTCCAGGTCGTCGCCCAATCCCATACGAGCCTCCAACTGCTTTCGATCGCGAGTCACAAGACAGAACAGCACGCGGTCAAAGCGGCCTCCCCGGAAAATTGCCTCGAGCACCATCAAGACAATATCGTTGAGTCCAAAAGATTCATCCGAACTGACTACAGCGGACACTTCGCGCTCCAACTGCGCCAGAGTTTCCCGATCCGGAAGGTCTCCACGAAGTGCAACGGGAGCAGCCTCAGGCTCAGGGGCAGTCGAGAGACTGGCATCGCGCAGCACGTTCTCGACCTGCCACATCAGCCGGAGGTTGTTCATCGAAACGCCCGCAGCCGAGAAAGTGTCCTGGGTCTCCAGCACCGCGCCTCTCAGGATCTCGTGCACATTCTCTTCTGTTAGCGGAAGTACCCTCTCATATTGCTTGAGCAGGGCCCTGATCTGCTTACGGCTCTTGTCGGGGTCCATGCGGTAAACCGCTGCCGATAGCGCATGGCTGAAGGAAGTGATCATGTGGACCTTTCCCCGATCGGTTTCCATCTTGGATGGAGACAGATCGGTTGGGTCCATGCAAAGGATAACCTTCTCCGGCAGGTGCCATTGTCGGGCCATCGCCTGGCCCAGCTCCTCGTACGTAAAGTGGAGGACGTGACGGCAGGCCTCGCGGTCGGTCCACTGGTTATTCTTGATGTTTTCCAGAATTGCGGAATAAGCCTCGTGCAAGTAGCAGGAAACCAGCAGTTCGCCCAGATTGCGGAACATGCCGCAGAGATACGCCTCCTCCCCGTGCGCATAGTGCGCGTGCTTTGCGATCTGCCGGGCGTGGCTGGCAGTTAGGAGTGCGACCAGCATCTGCTCGCGACCGTGCGCCGAGTTCTTGAAATGATCGAACATCAACATGCCGGCCGCAAGGTGTCGAACGGTGTCCCAACCGAGCAGAGTCACTGCATGCGAGATGCTAAGGATGGATCGGCCCGCGCGGTTGAAGTAGACCGAGTTAACGATTCGGAGGACCTTCGCGGTCAGACTGACATTTTTTAGGATCAGATTGGCGAGCCGTCGCAGCGTCGCGTCTTCGTCGCCAGCCGTGGCCATCAGCTCCGTAATGTGGTGAGCGAACGTCGGCAGGTCTTCAGCGGCTGCAATTCGCTGAATACAACCCTCCAGATATCCTTCTTTGGGAGGCCTGTCTTCCATTAGACCGTTTGTATGAATCCCACGCGGATTTTGTTCGCGCCATCTTCGAATGTGTTACTTTCGTGGCGGCTTCTGTAGGGTACGTCACGCCGTTTGACACCGTAGCAGCTGATTGCGTTGAAACTGCGCAACGCACCCTACAGGTATGTCAGGGGCCGGTCATTCCCGGGCAGTCCCCAGTGCGCCAAGAGCTCTAGTTGCCGATAAGGCGCTTTATGCGTTGCACTAGTGCCTTGAAGACGCTCTGGGTTATCTCAATATGATCTGAAAGCAGGTCATAGAACTCTTCCTGCTCGATCCGCAAAAGTCGAACGTCCTCCAATGCTGTAGCCGTCATCAGCCGAGGCTCAGTGTCGAACAGAGCCCAGGTGCCAAAGGCCTGGCGTTCACCTGCAACCAGAATCTCCTGATCGTCTTTGTGCAGCCTGACCTTTCCTGTGACCACCAGATACATCGCATCCGCACTTTCGTCTTCACGAAAAAGCACCGATCCTTGAGGCTTTTCCACTTCTCGAGCGATGGAGCCGATGAACGCCAGCTCTTCGGTTGTGGCGTGGTTGAAGATGTCCACGTTCTGCAGGAACAAGACTTTGTCAACGATAGTCAGCATAAGAGCGCATGAGCCAACTCACAAGAAGCGATGCCAGAGATGCTACACGACAGTTTGCGTTCCCTCAAGCAGTCGCAGGCTGCGTTCGGCGGTGTGGCGAACCATCGGACTCTCGCTCGAGCTAGCCGAACGGACGGAGGCAGCCAACTCGACCAGACCCAAGTCGCCGGCAACGTAGATGGAGATGGTTCGCAACCAAGTGTCGCGGCCGGTGATGTATTGTTCAAGATAGGCCACGCGCGACTTGTGCTGCAACCCGAAATGCCGGCTTCCGAAGGCCAGAAGACTGTCCGCGGCCGATTCTTCGAGGATGGGGAAGAGCAACTGTTTCATGGGCGGTAGCAGCAGATTGTCCAGAAACTCGATGGCACTGGCCCGGAGGTCGCTTCGCTGACTGCGCAGCCCGCTGTAAGCGGAATAGATATCAGCCGGAGGGTATCGAAGACCCAGCAACCGGAACACTCGTTCAAGCTTCTGATCCATGCGCTCCTGCAGAGCCTGGCGCAACAAGCGCAAAACCGCCCGATTCTCAGAATGTTTCATTTCCTCCGACTGGAGCATGATTCCGAAATCATAATAGTCCCTCAATTCGCCCAGGATTGCCGAGTCGATGGCTTCATCAGCGAAGGAGAGTCGTGGGAACCTGACGCGCATCTTGCTAAGGGCTTTGATGGCGCGATGGCCGAGGAATGGATCCAACCGCGGAAGGCTGCGGACCAGTGCGTTCACTGCTTCCTGACTGTTCATCTCGGAAAGCACTTTGGGAATGTTAGCCCGGACCGGCAGGGATACCTTCGGGTCATGCAAGTACTCGACGAGAGTGCCGACGATGAGATCACCATATTGAATTAAGGCCTGTCGCACATCGTGGCGGAGCCGCGAATCAGCGATTCGGGACACGAGCTGCGGCAGGGCATCCCGGTTTTGCAGTTTTCCGCAGCTGCGAATCGCATTGCGCGAAACTTCGAGCGCATTGTCCTGCAACAGCGGGTTCAAATAGGACAACAAGGGTGAGTCGGGCGCAACCAGAGCCAGCGCACCCGCTGCAGCCGTGCGTGCCGCCTCGCGCTGGGGCCCTTCCTGGTGAAGTGCGCGTTCGATGAAACGCTGATCAATGAGTCCTTCGACATTCCATTGGTACTTCGAGGTCGCCCGGACGGCGCCCGCCACTACGGCATAGTCCGGATGCCGCAGAAATTCGCCAACGAGGGCTTCGGGAGCTGCATCTGCCCCACTGCACAAATAGTGAATCGCTTCGGCGCGGACCTCCAGATCCGGATCTCGCAACAACTGGCGGACAGCGGCTGCCAGTTCGCTCTTAGGCTCGGCGGCCAAGCGTTCAAGGGCCAGAGCGCGTACCCTGGAAGATGGGTGTTGAAGCAGTGGGAGAGCTTGGGCAGACCAGACGGCTGGGCTCGCGTCTTCCAGGAGGCTTAAGGCGTACAGCACCTGTCTTTCGTCCGGGCTGTCAAGCACGCGGAGAATGGGTTCCAGTGTGGCGCTGTCGGCGATCGGTACACGCAGCATTTCCGGGTGCAGGGTCTTCTTTTCGAGCGCCAATCGAAAGGAGTTCAGGTATTCCTTGCGGATGGCAAGCGACAAATAGACCCAGACGCCAATCATTCCGCAAACCAGGAGGCTGAGATAGGAGATGGAAAGGGGAAGCACCTGAGAGAAGAAGATCAGCAACAGTCCACCGAGTCCCCGGCCAAGACGGTCAATGAACATGTCGATGAACCCTTTGACCTGATTCTTGATGGCGATTGGAACGGGCAGATAAAGCAGCTCGATTCCGGAACGATGAATCGAGTAGCGAAAGCTGCCATCGCTGATCTTCAGGAATCCGACAGCCCAGAGAGTGGGAAAGAGTGCCAGGACCAATGATCCAGTGAAGAGGCTGAGTGGCATGAACAAAATGGAAGCGCCAACGCCGAATCGCTTCAGAACTCGTCCCGTAAGCAGGATTTGAAACAGCATCGAGAGAGTGCCCAGATAAGCGAATAGGCTGCCGAAGAACGCAGTCAGCTGATCTTGCGTGCCGAATAATTGCTTCGAAAGAAACTTGAGCTCAAAATCTACAAACGACTCGACGATGACCGTTATCCCAAGAATGGCCGTCAACATCGTCAAATGTTTCGAGCCCCAAATCAATCGGAGGAGTCGCCGTGTTTCGCTAGATCCCACCGGCTGTTCTTCATCAACAGGGCTCGGAACCTGGGCACTTGGTGCTTCGCGGGTTACAAGCTCAAGAATGAGAATCGTGAGTCCCATGAACCCGATACACCAAAGGAGCAGGTTCGGGGTGCCAAACCTGTGAGCCCCGAAATTTGTAAACGCTCCCCCGAAGGTTCCTCCCAGCACGCCACCGGCTCCGACCAGAGCAAACAGTCGCTTCGCTTCGCGCGCGTTGAAGACGTGGTTTGCCAGCAACCAGAACTGAGAAGCGGTAAAGACTCCGAAGACGCTGACCCAGATGTAGAGGACGTAGAACATCCAGGCACCAGAGCGATCCAAAGTCAGCCAAAAGAGGAAGAGGTTCGAGATGGCAATGAGCGACGTCGTTCGGATCAGCGTCTTCAGGGAAACGCGGGCCGCAGCTTTGGAGTAGGCAGAGGAAATGCTACCCACAACGAGTGCAATCAGGATGAAGACATACGGAAGCTGTTTTACCCCAATCTCCGTGAGAAACATCGAATCGCGCACGGACTTGGTGGTGATATAGCAGGCAATCAACAGGAACAAGTAAGTGAACATCAGGAGAAGGCGAAACAATTCTCCATCGCGAATGTCAAAGATCCGTCGTAGGGTTATTTTCAGTGAGTGCATGGAGGAGAACAGTGATTCACCGCGTTGCCGCGATATCGAAGGGTTGTCATCTCTCGCCGAAGGGTATGAAAGCAGACGGGCAACTGCGCCCGTGGTTTCGCAGGAATCTGCTTCGGGCGATCAACAGAACCCTGATCACCGATGGAGTCGCCCCCTTACGGCCTCTCTACGGCTGCTGATTCGGCGTGTATGGGATCCACAGTCGCTTCCAGCGGAAGCGAGATAAGAAAGGTGGTTCCCTTGCCCAATTCGCTTTCTACCGAGATCGATCCGCGGTGGTCTTGAATGATCCGTGCTGAAATTGAAAGTCCCAGCCCCGTGCCGATTCCAACGCCCTTGGTGGTGAATCCAGGATCAAAGATTCTCGCGAGGTGCTCCGGCTTGATGCCTGAGCCCGAGTCGGAAATGGCAATCTGTACCTGTTGATTTTCCAGCCGAGTCTTCACTCGAATCTGGCCCTTGCCACTAATGGCCTGAATCGCATTTACGAACAAATTCATGAATACCTGGTTGAGACGGTTGGGATAGCAAGGAATCGTCGGTAGTTCGGCGAGGTCTCGAATGACCTCAATGCGGCCTCGCAGTTCGTGCTGCAGGAGGGACAGGGTGCTCTCGATGCCTTCATTCAGGTTCACCTGCTTGAAGTCGGCTTCGTCCAGCCGGGCAAAGTTTCTCAGGTCGCGCACAATTCGGATGATCCGGGCGCACGCCACGCGGTTCACTTCCATCAAGGAATCAATCGTGGCAAAGAGCTGGCGCGATTTCTCGCCAATGCCTGAAGGCTGTCGGGCCAGGTCCTCGCGAATCAGATTCAGCGCCCGCGATGTCACATCGAAGTTGCTGTTGATGGTACCCAACGGCGTGTTGATTTCATGCGCGACGCCTGCCACAAGTTCCCCCATGGCAGCCTGCTTTGCCGCCTGCACTAACTGGCTTTGCGCTTCGTGCAACTCGCGATTCTTCGTCTCGAGTTGTTCGAAGTCTAGAAACCGTGCATAGGCCACGGAGATCGCCTGAGCCATCTGTTGCAATACCTTCTCGTCAGCCCGCGTCAAATCTTCTGCCTGAGTGGCTGAAAGGGCGATCAAGCCGTGGGAGAAGGGCACATCGAGCAGGCATCGCGGGTACGATTCGATCGGCGAAATCTCAAATCCCATGGTTCGGCTGGAGCGCTCAGCCACTCTGGCAAGTTCATCGCCCTCCAGCACACGCCTCAACACCCTCTTATTCTGCCAGGCCTCCATGGCGGCTGGAGTAGGGACCTTTCCAAGAATCATGACGTGTTCCGTCACGTAAAGGTCGGTTTCCTCGTCGATGGGCTGAGAGGGAACAGAGGGTTTGAATCGCTTTCGAACAAATGATGGCAGGATGATGTGTTGACGAAAGCGCCGGGCCTCCTCGTCAATGATGTTGATGCCGCAACCTGTAAACTTCATGCCAAGGTCCAGCAGCTCTTTCCGCATGACGTTAAGCACCCGGCCCCAGTCTTGCGCCCGCTCCATCGCCAATACCTGTACGTGCACGCGGTCGATGGCCAGACCGACGCGTAATTCCTGGTTCTGATGCTCCAGTTTTTTCAGGTCTTCATACCGTGTGTACCCGAAGGAAAGAATCTGGCCGAAGCTCTGGATGATCGACATGGAATCGTCGTCAAAAGGGCGTTCCAGGTTTCGCGCAAGAACCATGGTGCCGCCGTTGAAAGGCACCTCTACAAGGTTGTACATCTCATTAGAGACGGGAGGAATGGGGCCGATGACGTCGATCCCAGCTTCCTGCAACCGCCTGATCCAGTCCGTCATGTCCCGGGCTGAGGATGCGTAGTGGAAAACCTTGCCTTCCTTGAAATGTTGCAGCGCTTCCACTAAGCGTGGTAAGCCCTCACACTGGAAACAGAGCGAGAACGGAACATCCTGCCCAATAAGGAGACCACCTTCATGAACGCCGTAGAAGTCCAGGGTTTGTTCAACCTCATGAAAAATGTTGATGCCACAATACTGGATGTCGAGCTGCAATGTTTGCAACTCGACCCACAGCGCTACAACGAGCCGTTCCAGATCGGTCACAGCCTGCATCGTGAGAATCGCGCTTGAGAACTGGGTAACTGATTTGTGGACCTGCTCTGGGGAAGCTTTGGTCATTGAGGTCCGTCAAAGAGGAGTCATTGGAACGGCGGCGTGAGGTAACTGCACGCAGGCAGCGACAAGTGGAGATTCATCGCCATAGCCTATCCGGCTCTCGGTCTGTTTCTTAGTCCCTTTCGATCCCTACCACCGCGACGCCGGTGTTGTTCTTCCGCAGATAGACACGTAACGGGCGAGCCCAACTTGGATAATGGCGGCTTTGAGTTGTGATCTCAAGCAGTGCATAGTGACCGACGCCGTCAGAGGAGCCTTCAAAAGCCGCAGAAGGAATATCCAGCCGCGGTTCCTTGCTTGTAATCTTGGAACCGGTCGGCTCCTGAGTCTGTTTGTGATTGTCAAATCGATGCCATTGAACCAGATAACTGTCGGCTGCAGCAACCCCTTTCAGCAACCGGACCGCAGCGTTATCGAACGCGAGGGTGCTTCCCTCCACGCGGAACTCGTCCAGTGGATTAACTTGGTTCAGCCAGTATCTCCCGACTTTGTCACGACGCTTGATGATCGTTTCCGTAAGGTAAGCTTCAGCTCTGGCGTCGCTGAGCTGGCCGGTCTTGACGATAGCGCGGAGCTGGTCATCGCTAAAGCACATCACGATCTTCGCCGCCCAGAAGGCATCTTCATCGGTCATGTTATCAAATGCCGGGTTAGGATATTCCGGCTTCCACTTTTCAGGTTGAAAGAAATCGGCTTCGAAGTTGCCAAGCGAGGGATAGTTCGGGTAGTCCACTCGAATCCAAGGGCGGACCCAGAGGCCCAAAGAGAAGATCGACTTGAACGTGGGGCCGGGTTCCCAGAGATATTCGTTGCCGGCACGTGGCTTCTGCGCAAACACGCTCGCGCTGCCGAGAGTCGAGCCAAAATCAAACAGGTAATGGCGGATAAACTGGCTCCCGTTCCCTTTCACTAGCGTGTCAAAGGTATTCACGCTGCGGGAGTCGTCGTGGTTCAGCCAGGCGCTGAATACCCTCAACCCACGCAGTTCGCGCCGGTGCTCGTGAGGAACGATGTCGTTGGGATCGTCGGGTCGAGTGCCATAGTAACGGTATCCACCAAGGGGAGATCCTTCGATGAATTTGCTGGCAATAGCGCGGTAGCGTCCATCTGCACCTCGATAAGCGCGGAGCAAAATCTCGTCAATATCCTTGACGGTCATCGGCCGCCTTTTTCCTGTGAGATCTACGAACTGCGCCTTTGGGCTAAGTTCAATGTCATCGCTCGAAAAGGAAACCAGATAGTCTTCAGCGACAAAATAACCGATCGCGTAGAAGAACTTGGTGCAAATAACCTCTGCCGAAGTCGCCATTTCCGGATTACTTAGCGGATCAAACTTGAGCTGATAAGTGGTGCCCGTTGCGTCGACAACTCGAAACCCAGGAGTAATACCGCCGAGCTTGTTGCGGATCACTTGCCATCGTTTCTCGCGCGACGGACCACCTCGGTCGGGACCTCGGACCAGTTCATCGACAGTCATCGGCGTGCGGCCGTGGCGGTTTGTGAACCAGCTTGAGGCCGGCACCTCACCGACGGTATTGATGTTGAGTGCCCGAACGCGCCGCTCATCCCCCGGGCCGAAGAATGTGTTCTCGAGAAAATCGTAGTAGTCAGCCACTGTCCCAGGCTTGGGTTCGGGAATATTCAGAGTGTCCTCATCCTTCCAGATCGGATCGTCGGGACGAAACTTTTGTGCACTAGCGGTGGAAGAAAAAAATATCGAGACAACCGCAACTGATAAGGCAAACCCCAGAGACACAGCTGCACGCAGAATGGCCGGATAACCGTTGTGAATGCAGGCTTCTTGCTTGTTCTTGGATCGTGCGTTCCTGGTGCAGACCGAATCAGGCTGCTGCCTTATTTCCCTATTCCTCACGCCGTCGGGTCTCTCGTTCACTCTCCGGGTCTCCGTGTCTCTGTGCTTGTTCCGTTTCGCCTGGCAGGCAGTATGAATCAAAATGCCGGCTCGAATTTGAAAAAGACCCGCGTTCCTTCATGGCTGAATCCAACATCGATTCGCAAAAACACGGATTTTATGGTGTTGAATCGAAACCCGAATCCAACGTCGCTTTCCAGGTCTTTCAGGTTGACGTCCCTGCGTCGTGAGGCGACCTTTCCCGCGTCTCCAAAAATGGCCATGTCGAGACCAGAGAATGCTTCCCATCGGTATTCGAGATTCATAACGATAAAATTTCTATCGCGGAAACGAAACTCACGATAGCCGCGCAGAGCAATGGCCCCCGAGTCGGCGGGCATCATGAAAAAGGGCATGCTTTGTCCTGAGCTGGTGTCCGACAGAGCAGTGTGGGCCCGAAACGCGATGACCCTTTTCTTCTTTAAGAAAGGGAAAAACTGCTGCAAGTCGGCGTCGAAGCGCCGGAAACTGTAAAGGTTCAGCTTCCGGTCGTCGTAGTATTTGTATGTTAACTCGAAGAAGCCACCAGAGTGGGTATTGCGAGGTTCGTCGCGATAATCAATTCTGAAGAAGGCATCCGCATGATAGTAGTTGGGCTGTTGGATCAATTCAGGGAAGTCCGCCGGGCTGAACAGATCTTCGGTGCTTGGGAATCGCTTGTCTGTGCCTCGGCCAATGTTGGTCTGCAGGTATCCGACGCGCGCGCCTGTGGTCAGCCAACGAGTCCAGTTCCAACCCAGAGTGAAATCAAACAGAGAATCCTCTTGTGCGAAATTGGTACGATCTTGTTTCCGAGAATCAGGCCCGAGCCCGAAGAAATCCTCCTGTGGAAAGCTCCGATAACGGGAATAGAAATCGAGTGAGAGTTTGCCCCCTAATAGTTTGGGGGCGCCGAAGCTAAGATCATAGAGTTGATAAACCCGCGTGGAAATAGCTCCGGAAGTTTTGAACGACAGTGCACCATCCGCAAAACCTTTTTCGTATCGAACCCCACCTGCGAAGCCTGAACCGGTGCTCATACCGCCAAGAACCGGATGGAAGCCTTTCCAGCCTTCCGCAAACCGTTCCAGGAGCCTTTCCTTCTGAACATACAGGGCACCGCCTTCCAGAGAACCTGGCTTATAGGGCTTGACCGACCTGCTCTTGGCTTCACGCTGCTGACGCAGTTCCTCTTGGCGTGTTAAAGGTGCGTCTTGGGCCAGAGCGAAGGCTGGAAGAATTGCCGAGGCCAGCAGAACCACGATCGCGATGGAAGCTTGGAGCGCCACTCCAATCCAGTCCACCCGTAGCAAAGTCTTCATGGGCAAAAATGGTTCGTAGGTTCGATTGTGAAACAAGATCGATCGTTGATGCCCGGATATTGGATCAATGATCGCTAAACATTCGTGGCCGTTGTCATCAGACGGAAATGGCAACCCGCCTGAAATCACCTTGAATGTTCAAATGTGAAGAAGGTTTGCCCACGCAACCCGGGACTTCTGAGTCCTGATCGGATTCCGAAGGCATCGGATTATTGCATCTACCGTATCCTCATGCAAGACCTCCGAATCCCCATCCAGCGGTTGAAATGCAACCGAAAATTCCAGGTCGGCCTTAGTTGGACGAGATCAGCGGAAGCTCCGTTGGTGGTAAGGGTCGAGAGCAGTCTTCCTGGATTTGCCTGGGAAGTTGTTTGCCGCGTCGGTAGTAGTCATCCTTGGCAATCAGTGGAACATTAGTGTCCTTTGACGCCCCTGTGCTGGGGGTCATACTGTGAATTTTCTTCAACTTAGACGGCACCAGGGCCACTCGTCGACTTTGGCACTATCCCTGCACCATTCCTTTTGCAACATCTGCAATCCTGAGGGGGGACGATCCATGAAGACTGGCAAGACGCCAATTCCAATGCTCGTCGTACTCATGCTTTGCTTGGCCTCTAACAATCTCCAAGCCACAACTTACGAAGTTGGACCCACCAAGCCGCTCACCGCCATTGGACAGGTTCCGTGGGAATCGTTGCAGCCGGGCGACACCGTGCTAATTTACTGGAAGTTGACTCCGTACAAAGAAAAATGGGTGATTTGTCGGCAGGGAACACAGGCAGCACCGATCACGGTTCGTGGTGTTCCAGGACCTGCAGGTGAGTTGCCGGTCATTGACGGGAATGGAGCGACGACTCGATCCGCCTTGAACTACTGGAACGAAACCCGCGGCGTCATCAAAATTGGAGGAGCGAACGTTCCGGCCGATACACTACCCAAGTTCATTACCCTGGAAAACCTCGACATTCGCAGTGCCCGTCCGCCCTATACATTTGTGGCGGCCAACGGAAGCGCGCAGTCTTACACCAACAACGCATCGTCCATTTATGTAGAGAAGGGTGAAAACATTACCGTGCGTAACTGCATCATTCATGACAGCGGCAATGGATTTTTTGTGGCGTCGAGTGATGCTCTTGCTTCCCGCAATATCCTCGTGGAAGGGAATTACATTTACGACAATGGCAATACCAGCAGCATCTACGAGCACAACAATTACACCGCTGCCATAGGCATCACGTTTCAATATAACCGCTTTGGACCCTTGCGAGCCGGGTGTTCCGGCAACAATTTGAAGGATCGTTCGGCTGGCTTGGTGGTGCGCTACAACTGGATTGAAGGCGGCAACAGGCAGTTGGACTTGGTCGACGGTGAGGACAGTACGCTGATTCTGACCGATCCAGGATATCGCTCCACTCACGTCTATGGAAATGTGCTCGTTGAGCCGGATGCGGCGGGGAACCGCCAGATTGCCCACTACGGCGGCGATAGTGGAGCGACGGCTGATTACCGCAAGGGGACCTTGTACTTCTACAACAATTCGATCATCTCGAAGAGAACCGATCGAACTACGATCGTCCGTCTTTCAACCAACCAGGAACGCTGTGATTTCCGGAACAACATCGCTTACGTGACAGCCGCAGGCAGCACGCTTTCGCTCCTGGACGATGCCGGGATCATAGATCTCAGTCACAACTGGCTAAAGCCCGGCTGGGTGAATTCGTTTGCCGGTGGGTCATTTACCGGCACTGTGAACAACGATGGGACGTCGGTGCAGGGGGCGTCGCCGGGATTCGTCGATGAGCCCGGCCAAAACTATAAACTTGCTGTTGGCTCTGCATGTATCGATGCGGGAACGTTTCCAGCCCCTGCTGTGTTTCCGAACCACGACGTTCTGCGACAGTATGCTAAGCATCAGTCGAGTGAAGCCCGGCCCAATGACGGAAGCTATGACATCGGGGCTTATGAATTTACCAGCGGAGTTCCTCCCAAGCTGCTGATCACCACAACCTCGCTGCCCAGCGGAACGGTCGGCACTTTTTACAACACAACACTCCGGGCCACGGGTGGCGTCACGCCCTATCATTGGTCAGTCACGTCCGGTTCACTGCCACAGGGCCTAGGCATTACCGACTCTGGGATCATCTCCGGGACTTCAACAACGCAGGGAACTTCGGCGTTCGTCGTCCAGGTTGTGGATGCCCAGTCGGCAGACAATGACCTCCAACAGCTGTCGCTGACCATTCAGAATCCAACGGTTCCGCCTGTGAGCATCACCACGACCAGTCTTCCGAATGCAAAACGCAACAAGTCTTACAGCCAGACGATCCAGGCAACGGGAGGCGTCGCGCCGTATTCGTGGTCCATTGTCTCAGGCAACCTGCCGTCGGGTCTGACCCTGAATTCGAGTACTGGCGCCATTTCCGGAAAAGCCACAACGATAGGCCTCTACGATTTTACCGTGAGAGCCGCTGACAGTCAGGCAACACCCGCCAGCGACACGCAGGATCTTTCAATCCGCGTGGCACGCTGAGTGTGGTGGCTATTGGGGTTTACAGTCTATTCGGAAGCCCGAAGCTCAACAGATTGTGCACTGGCCTTTCTCAAATTTTCCCTTACCCGCCAGAACCTGGCAGTGGTCACAGTTTGATTTCGACACGGTGGCTGGTGGGAACAACGGGCTGCGGTCTGGAAACTGGCCGGGTCATGTACTGGGAGACCTCGCAAGCAACGTCATAAGACCGGGAGCTCATTGTGCCGATTGATGTTCTTGAAATGCCATTGGGCTTCTGGTAGGGTTACCCCTTCTTTAAGGAAGAGAGACTTGATCCAGAACCTTGAGGCGACTCAGGAGGGACTTGTGTTCAAGAAGCTTTTCTCATCATTGAGACTCAGAAACAGCTGGAATTATCGAAGTCATCGTTGGGTTCTTTTTATAAACATCGCTTGTGCTTTGTTGGCTTTGTCTGGGGCGATTTCGCACTACCGCTCTCGTGCCATCGAGGCACCGCCGACCAAGGCGGCCGTAGTTCTGCCAGCTCCCATACCATCCCACTCGCTGATTGAACGATTTGAAGGACATATCAAGAAGAACATGACGCTGGGGGACGTGCTCACGGCCTATAACCTTCCCCAGGAAATGGTGCAACAACTGGTCGCTGTCACCAAGCCGATCTATAACCTCAAGAAACTCATCGTAGGCAACCGCTTTGAACTGGAGAAACTGCCCGATGGCACTCTGAAGATGTTTAGCTATGCCGTGGATCTGGACAAGTACGTCGAGGTTTCTCTGACGGATCAGGGCTACAAAGCGGAAATGAAGCCATTCGAGTACGCCGCACGACGCGAGTTGATTGCCGGCACTATTCGCAGCTCGTTGTTTCAGACACTTAGCGAGATGAACGAAGGCGACGAACTGGCACTGGAGCTGGCTGAAGCCTTTTCCTACGACATCGACTTCAACACCGAATTGCAGTCGGGCGATCATTTCAAGGTAGCCGTGGAAAAGCAGCATCGCGATGGCGAGTTTGTGAAGTACGGAAAGATCTTGGCAGCGGAGTTCAGCAACAAAGGAAAGGTCTATTCTGCTTTTCGGTTTACCGACTCCGAGGGGCACGCCGAGTATTACGATGCAGCCGGGCGTGCGCTGAGGCGCGATCTTTTGAAGTCTCCTCTGAAATTCTCTCGAGTGAGCTCCAAGTTCTCGCGGCGCCGCTTTCATCCCGTGTTGGGTGTTTTCCGTCCTCATCTGGGCGTCGACTATTCCGCGCCGACGGGCACGCCGATTTACGCCGCAGGCAGCGGTCGCGTGGCAGTTGCCGGCTGGAAGAACGGATTCGGCAAGTTTATCCAGATCCAGCATGGTGCTGAGTTCAGTACCATGTATGGCCATCTCTCCAGATTTGCGGCCGGGATTCACGCCGGAGACAAGGTTCAACAAGGCCAGCTCATCGGCTATGTGGGCGCAACAGGTCTCGCTACGGGTCCTCATCTCGATTACCGCATTACCCGCAAAGGTGTGTTCGTCAATCCGCTCGGCGTTAAGTTCCAGCCCTCCGTGCCTCTAAAAGCGGAGTACCGGCAGGCGTTTGAAGCGACGAAGCAAGAATGGCAGAGCCAGCTTGTACGGCTCGATTTTGCCAGTCCGCAACAGATGCTTGTCATGAATACGACAACACCTCTCGCAGCAACCACACCGGAGACTGCACACTAACGGTTCGCGGGGGCTATTCGTCCAGCCGATCCGCAACGGCCAGTGGTGTTCGCATCCTGAATCGTTCAATCGGAATGTGTCACCGCGAGTATTTGACCGATTGCCCGCACCACATCCTTGCCGCCTGACTTGAATCTGTCTGGTCTGGAGCCGCTTGTCCGTTCTTCTTGCCGTCCTGTGCGCCGATTCCCGATGAACCCTTCATCTGTTCTCATCAAGAATGGAACCCTCGTGACCATGAATCCGCAGCGTGAGGTACTGCGCGGCGACCTGTGGATCGAAGCAAGTCGTATTCGGGCGATTGGCCGTGGCTTGCGGAAAAGCGCTACTTCTGTTCTGGACGCTACGGGAAAGATCGTATTGCCGGGGTTTGTGCAAACGCACGTGCACCTCTGCCAGACGCTTATGCGCGGCGCTGCCGACGACCTCGCGCTACTCGCCTGGCTGAAGCAACGAATCTGGCCACTAGAAGCAGCTCATGACGAACGGTCAATTAAGGCGTCCGCCCAACTCGGACTGGCCGAGTTGATTCGTGGCGGGACAACAACGGTGTTGTCCATGGAAACGGTCCATAACACAGACGTTGTTTTTGAAGAAGCACGACGCAGTGGACTCCGTGCCATCATCGGGAAGTGCTTCATGAATGTCGGGAGTGGCGCACCGAAGAGATTGCTACAGCCTGCCCGCCAGGCATTTATTGAGTCCGAGGCCCTCTATAAACAGTGGCACAACACTTCAGAGGGTCGCATACGTCTGGCGCTGGCGCCGCGCTTCATTCTTTCCTGCACCGAGGGCTTGCTGCGTGAGGCCGATGCCCTGGCGCGTGGCTGGGGAGTCCTGGTCCATACGCACGCTTCGGAGAACCGTGACGAAGTACGTTGGGTGCGTCAGCGCGCCGGATGCGGCAACATCGAAGCTTTTGACCGCTATGGCATGCTGCACGACCGGCTGTGCCTGGCGCACTGCGTCTGGACCAGCGCTCACGAACAACGCTTATTGCGCGAGAGCCAGGCCAGAGTGCTACATTGCCCCAGCTCGAACTTGAAGCTGGGATCGGGCATCGCACCCATCTGGAAGTTGCACCAGGCAGGCATTCCGATCTCTCTGGGTGCCGACGGAGCAGCCTGCAATAACAATCTGGATATGTTTCAGGAAATGCGCCTGGCAGCGCTCTTGCAAAAATCGCTGGATGGACCTGAAGCCATGCCCGCCGCTACCGTCCTGGAAATGGCGACGCTGGGTGGTGCGAGAGCGCTAGGACTGGACCGGGAGATTGGCAGCTTGGAAGTTGGGAAACGCGCGGATGTGATCATGGTGAACCCAAGAGAGCTGCACAGCACACCTCACGCGGACCCGATTTCGTCCCTCGTGTACTCAGCGCAAAGCTCCGATGTGGAAACCTGCCTGGTTGATGGTCGAGTTCTAATGAAGAACAAGGAACTTCTGACGATGGACCGTGAGTGGATTTTGCAAGAGAGTCAAAAGCAGTTCGACCGGCTGGCAGCACGCCTGTAAATCGGGTCAACGGTGAGAATGTTCTGTTTGTCATTCCCTCGAGAGTGGGAATCCATGCTTCTTGCCGGGACTCACTGGATCCCGCTTTCACGGAATCCCGAGAAACCAGATTCTGGTTGTCTGATCGGTGCTATTAGTCCGAGGTTGAGTCAGACTGGAGACTCCGGCAACCTGTTAAGCGACCACCACCCTTAACTCTTCCACAAAGCGCTTCATCTCTTCCATTGTTCCCACCGTCACCCGAAGATGCTGGCGGAGAGGATTGAAGGGGCGTCCCGCGTAAACACCCCGCGCTCTGAGAGCACCTACCACGGGACCCATGTCGCGCTTCAGATCAACCATGACAAAGTTTGCCTGCGAGGGAATATAGCCAAGTCCCATCTTGGTCACCTGCTGTTCGACGAACCCGCGAGCCTCTGCATTTAACTTTCGGTTCCTTGCGATAAACTCCTTGTCTTCCAAGCTGGCCAATGCCGCTGCCACCGTCAGAGTGTTCGTGTTGAGCCAGATCTTGAATGCCGACATCCGGCTGATCAAGTCTCCCCGGCCCACCGCGTAACCCATGCGCAGTCCAGCCATCCCATAGATCTTGGAGAACGTGCGCATCACCACCACCGATTTGCCCTGCTTCGCCAGAGGAACTGCGGAGGCGTAGGACGGATCGTCCACGTAGTGGTGATACGCTTCATCGATGACCACGGGGATGTCTGGCGGCAAGGAGTCGACAAATGCTTTGGTCGCTTCAGCAGAGACTATGGTTGCCGTAGGATTGTTCGGGTTACAAATGTAAACCATCCCCGTCTTGTCGTTGACCGCGGCGCGCATCTTCCTCAAGTCGTGGCGGTACTCAGAATCGATCTGGACACGAATCGTGGTGGCGTCATAGACGGCGCCGTAGCGGGAAGGCGCTTCATAGGTGGGCTGAGCTGTCACCACATTCTTGCCCGGGCCTAGAAACGCCTCGGCCGCCATCTTCAACAATTCGCTGGAGCCATAACCCAGCTCGAGCATTCCGGAGTCTACTTGATGGTGGTCACACAAGGCGCGATGGAGATCCGGAGTATTGCTGGCATAACGCCCACTCTGGCTGAAGCTCTTTTGAATTGCTTGGAGGGCCTTCTCCGACGGGCCGTAAGGATTCTCGTTGGCGTCGATCTTGACAGGCCCAAGGGCTCCGGTCGGCATCGTCGTTGCTTGCACCGCAGGTTGGCTCAGCCGGTTAGGCCATGACTTGGCGGTCTGAGAAAACCCGCTCCAAGCGGCACCGGCTCCGCTCAGCACTAGAAATTGCCGGCGAGAAGGACGAGTGGTCATAGCGCCTCCTGAGTGATTGGGTTTACAAACGACTAAGTTGGAATAAAGCTAACGCGTTCGATGAAGTTTGTCCATGCCCCACCTGCGCCAAGTGCAGACTCCATTGGTGGGCTTGGACAACGAGTCATGACAGGCAGGAAATCTTATGAGCCCATGCTAGACTAAGGCCGATGACAAAGTGGCTCAGAATCTTAGTTGCGTTCGTCGTCGGAGCCGGATACCTCTGCTCGCAGAGTCTTAGTGGAGTTCCTTCCGATAAGGTCCCAGAGCAAACAAAGCCAGAAGAGAAGCCGTTCGCCATCAAGGTGGATGTCAATCTTGTGGTCCTCAACGTCACTGTGCTCGATGAAAAAGGCACCAATGTGACGACGCTCAAACGAGAGGACTTCGTCGTCTACGAGGACGATGCCGAACAGGAGATCTCCAACTTTTTTCCGGTGGAAGCCCCGTTTCACCTCGTCCTGGCGCTCGACAACAGTAGCAGCACCCGAACCAGCCTCAATCTCATCAAAAACGCTGCCCTCAATTTTGTGAATGAACTGCGCCCCGAGGACCAGATTGCGCTGACAGAGGTCAATTTTTTCGTTCGGGAGTTTCAAGACTTCACCAACAACCGGAAAGCGCTGGCCAAAGCCCTGCAAAAAGTCGTTTCGTATCCGTTTGGCGGCTCGAAAATCTATGATGGCATTGCGCTCGGACTGAAGCAGTTGCGTCCGGTGGAGACCGGCCGCAAAGCCATTGTCATCCTCAGCGACGGTATGGAGAACTCCAGCAAGTTCAAGTTCGAAGATTTGCGGCGAACGCTGGCCCAAGGCGACGCAGTGCTGTATCCCGTAACGGTGCTGAACAAAGACCGGCAGAAAAATGTGCTGGAGTCGTACATCCGGGGGGCAAAAAAGGATGACCCCTACGTGGATGGCGCACGCAAGAGCCTTTCAGTGTTGGAGGAGGTTTATCAGATTCAAACCGAACGACTGCAAACGCTTTCGGAGGAGACGGGTGGAAGAATTTACCTGGTGGGCGACCTGGCCGACCTGGCTGGCGAGTATTCCAAGGTGGCACATGAACTGCGCAACACGTTTAGCCTTACCTATTACTCAAAGAACCAATGGAACGATGGTGTCATGCGGAAGATTCGTGTCGAAGTGAAAGACCCTCGCTACCGCGTCCACAGTCGAACCACTTACTATGTGCCGAAGGTGGAGTAGGCGAGAAGTTAGAAGTTCGAAGTGGCAACTGCGAAGTCCGAATATGAACGAAGACGAAAACCCCTTGCGATGAAGCCCGATTTGTTTTCGGCCCACCTCCCGAGTCAACCTTTTACTAATCTGGAAATCTGGACGTTTGTTCTTTGAACCTCGAACTTCGTACTTCTACCTTTGTCCTTCGGGCTTCCGAAACCTTGCCAGCACGGGATGGTGGTCCATTTTCCCCACGAGTTTACCGTAAAGCACTCTGAACTCAACCGCCTCCAAACCCTGCTGAGACAGAAAGACATAGTCGATGCGACGGTCAAAGGCGCTGGTGGGGCCGCTGTTCCGGCCCAGATCGCGGAAGTCCTGGAGGATAAGACTGTAGGATTCGCTGTCATTCTTCTTGTCGTCCGTAAACAGATCACTGGATTCCACTGGTGCGAGGTCCAAGTTGAAGTCACCGGCCAGGACAACAGTCTGCTTTCCGCTGCTGCGACGCCAATCGATGATGTCGCTGACGAAGAATCGCCGCCGCCGCGCGTTGAACGCGTCGGCATGGCAATTAACCAGCGTCACGATTCCCTGAGAAGGAACGTCCACGGTCACCGCCAGAGCATCCCGCCCGACTGAAGTTTCCACCGGAGTCTCTTCGTCGAAAGGGATTTCCGAGAGAAAACCAACATAACGGTCTGTTCGAAAGCCGCGTGCGAATGCTTGGTAACGATAGCGGCCTGCCAGAAGATCACTGAGAGTATTCAACTGCTCAGGTGCGGCGAGCTCCTGGAGCGCAATGACTTGCGCTCCGGTTTCTCGGATGACGGCCGCAACCGCTTCGAGGTCCTTGGTTTGTGCTCGCGAGTCAGACTCGTAGTCAAAGTAGCCGATGTTCCAGGTCATCAGCGCAAAAGGCGATCCCTTTCCAGGCACTTGTGACTCCGAATAAGACAGTTTCGGAATAGAGCGCAATCGGCCAAAGTGCCACGCACCGGCGTAAAACGCGAGAAACAGAGCGACGAGAAAGAGCTTGATCTTCATGGCATGGTGCAACACGGGGAAGACGCTTCGGAAGTAGCGTGGCCGTCAAGGGCGTGACGGCTTGGAGAGAAGGACAATGTCTGCCGGCCGGTGCAAGGAAGTGCGATTACTTGTCGAGACGCACCATGAGCCCGTCCAGGTTCTCTTGACGCAGCATTTTGAGAACTGCCTGCGCCTCTTGGGAGTCCTTGAATTGCCCCACCAGCACGCGAAAGAACGTGCCTTCTGAAGACTCGTATTCCTGCAGGGCCACCGGCGCGAATCGTTGTTTCAAATCAGTTTGTAGTCTCTTGGCTTTGACTTCTTCCTTAAATGAAGCGACCTGTATGGCAAGAGGAAAGGGATTCGGCACGGACTTTAGGATCTCGAGGCTTACGCGAGCCGTCCCCGGGCCAACCATGTCGATTTGCTTGGCCGCGATGTAAGAGAGGTCGATGATGCGGTCTTTGACGAATGGGCCGCGGTCATTGATGCGCACCGTAACGGTCTTGCCATTGGAAAGGCTGGTGACCTTGACAACTGTGTCGAATGGCAGTGTACGATGCGCCGCCGTCATCGTGTTCATGTCGTAAGTCTCACCATTGGTCGTTCGACGCCCGTGGTAGGGATGGCCATACCACGAAGCATAGCCCGTTGTTTCTTCGACGAGCGGAGCGACAGTTCGCTGAGCCGGAGATGGTTGAGTCGCAGAGGGCTGAGTCGGAGGTGTCTGAGCCGGATTCGATGCGTGAACTCGCTTCCTGGAACAACCTCCGAGCAGAAGAGCACTACAAGAGAGAAGGACTGCAAACAGAAGGTGTCGATGGCTCATGCAGCGTTAACAGACTGTATGGTGAAATCGCGCTGTGTCCTGCGGGTTTGCTTTTCGTTGAACCAACGAAGCGGACTCTGCCCCAAGGTTCAACCGGCCGAAAGCGGAAGACTGAAGGAGAAAGTGCTTCCTTCGTGAAGCTTGCTTTCCACCCAGATTTGGCCGGCGTGAGCCTCGACCATCTGCTTTACGATATAAAGCCCCAGGCCGGTTCCGCTGATCCGGCGGGAAGCATCGTTCTTGATTCGATAGAACTTCTTAAACAGGTTGGGAATTTCACTTTCTGGAATTCCAAAGCCGGTGTCTTTGACGCTGACGACGAGACAACCATTCTTGAAATCAGGCGTCGCGGAGACGGTGATCTCATTGTCGGCATCTGAGTACTTGATGGCGTTGGTGATGAGATTGTCCAGGATCTCGTGTAGACGCAGCTTGTCGGCCCGCACTTTGGGGAGATTCCTCGGCACATCCTTCTTGAACGTGCACTCATGCTGATGAATCGCAACCAGATTCTCAATAGGATGGAAGACATCAACGTCTTCCAAATTGAGTTCAATGACGCCCGACTCGATCTTGGAGATTGCCAGTGTGTCTTCGATCAACCGAGTCATCATGCGCGTTTGCGAAATGATTTCTTGCAAGATCGATTCCCAGTTTTCGGCGACCCGTTCTGGACCGTCCATCAGGATTTCCGCGTATCCCGAAATAACCGTCAAAGGGGACTTCAAATCGTGCGAAATGATGTGCAGCAAGTCCGACTTCAAGTTGCTGAGGCGCTTGAGCTGCTCATTGGCCGCGTTAATTTGCGTGAACAGACTCCCGTTCTGCAGTGAAATGGAGGCGAGGTTTGCGAGAGCCTGACAGATGCCCACCTCTTTTTCGCTAAAACTGCGCCGGAACCCAAACTTGTTGACGACAATGAAACCGACAAGTGCCTCCTTGGCAATAAGCGGGATCACCAGGAAGGGCGTGGTTTCAGTAGACTTGAGTTGGTCCGCGACGTTGCGCGGCAGAATGCTGCTGTCCACATGGTACATGACTGTGGCTCTGCGGCTGACCGAAGGTTCTGCAAGTTCCGGATGGTCAGCAACTCGAATAGTAAGCACCACATAGTTCTTATTCTCAATACTGGCCTTGCTGTAGTAGCGCTTGAGAGTTGCCTTTTCCTGGTCCTGGCACTGGATGACGGCCAGGCGCGAGTCAGCGATGAGTTCCATTAATCGGTATGCGAGCCGGTCGATGATGGAGCTGACTTCCAGCGATGAATTAAGATCCTTACTGGAATCTAACAACAACCCAAGGTCGCGCTGGGTTTGATTGACTTCGGTGAAGAGCCTGGCATTTTCGATCGCAATACCTAGGAGTCCAGCAATCGTTTCGAAGGCACTGAGTTCAAACGGCCTGCTGTTGGCCGATGCTTCACACGCCACATAAAGAATGGCATAAGGCTGACCCGCAATGTTGACCGGGACGTAAATC
>Ga0075428_100001271_pt1 | contig 26902 bp, 28 predicted proteins | sample RhiMetdeltSRZDD2_FD_75291 | JGI IMG/M metagenome (GOLD analysis project Ga0075428, IMG submission 75291) | Populus rhizosphere microbial communities from Tennessee, USA - Rhizosphere MetaG P. deltoides SRZDD2 | ecosystem: Host-associated > Plants > Roots > Rhizosphere > Soil | place: USA... | reverse complement strand
CGCGTCTTGATGTTCGTCGAGTAGGCGGCGCGTCGCAGCGTGGCACCCATCTCCTCGGTGATGGCGAGCAGCGCGTTGCGAATGACCTCGAAGCGGACGGGATCGGGCGCGCTCATGGGCTCTCTCTCCACTCAGGCGATCAGACGGAGCAGCTCGTCGCGCGTGGGGCCGGGCGGGGGCGCGACATCGTGACGCGCGGCGACCTCCAGCACGCGGTCGGCGAAGCCCGGCCTCTTCAACACGACGTTGGGAAGCGTGAGGCAGCCCGAGATCTCCATGTACGCGCGGAAGATGTCGACGTCGTGTGCCATCGCGCGGGTGAGCGCCACGACCAATGCGGCGGCGGGGTCGGTCGAGCCTGCCGGCTTACCTCCCGTGCGGGTCGCTTCCATATCCGCCAGCCGCGCGCGATCGCCCGCCACCGTCGCCCGGTACCAGGGCGTCAGCTCCGTCTCGGTGACGCCGTCCCAGGCCAGGGCGAACGCGCGTGGATCGCCAAGCTCCTTCCGGATGACATCCCGGAGGCGCGTGGCATGCAGCAGGCCGAGCGCGATGCCGCGCCCGAGCGACGGATTCGTGCAGGCCCACGCGTCGGCGACGACCGCGAGGCCGGTGACCACGGGACGGCCGTCCACGACGAGGCGACGACAGCGGTCGAGGATGCCGGCCATCGGCAGGATGCCGGTCATCGGATCCCCATCGAGCCAATGCGCGTGCAGTGGGCACCTGGCCATGACCGCCGTCCATCGATCCGCATCGCGAAGCTGCGTCAGCGGACGATCTCCCATAGAGCCGAAGAGGGTGACCGACCAGGTGCCGTTGTCCCCGGGCAGCGTCAGGATCGACACTGATCCGATCGGGGCCAGCAGCCGGTCGCGCGGCGCAGGCGTGGTGCCGTGCTTCGACCGGAAGTAGCGCGTGTAGTAGACGAATCCCGACGGCTCCGTCTCCTCGCGCAGCGGTGCGGCGCCCGCCTCCTCGAGCCACTCCGGGAGCGGCGAGCGCCTGCCGGTGGCATCGACGACCAGATCGGCGCGGACCTCTTCACCCGCCTCGGTGCGCACGCCGACGACGTGCGGGACGCCGGGGCCACCGCGCGTCGCGAGCGCCGACACCGCGACGCCGCGACGAACGTCCATGCGAGGCTCCGCGGCCGCTGCGCGCGCGATGACGTGCTCGATCGTCGCGCGGCGCGCGGTGAGGGTCACGAACCGCTCGTCGTCGGCGCGGCGCTCGAAGTCGGGAACCGACGGCGGCCCTGTGCTGAGGGTGTCGAAGCGGAGCGCGCCCGCCGCCACGAGAGCATCGCGGACGTCCGGCAGCTCTGCCTCGAGGATCTGGCGCACGCGGGGGTGCAGGTAATGCGGCTGCCGGAACTGCGCGACCCCGCTCCGGGTCCAGCCCTGCCACGCCTGCTCAGAGGAATCCGGGATGGGATCGACGTCGCGCTCGAGCACCGTGATGTCGTGCCGGTCGCGCGCGAGGAGCATCCCCGTGGCGAGCCCGCACACTCCCGCGCCGAGTATGGTGATCCTGGCCACGAGGCACCTCCGTCGATTTGATAGGATAGCGACCCACTGAAGGCCAGATTCTAACCGGCGTCGGTCTGGAGGTTCCCATGCCACGCATCTCACTTCGGCTCGTCATGGTTGCCGTGCTCGTCGTCGCGTGTCTCGCCGCGTCGCGCACCGCGCCCGCTCAGTCGAAAGTCACCGAGGTCCTCATCGGCTCGGTGCTGCCGCTCACCGGCAACTTCGCCAGCCTCGGACAGCAGTATCTCTGGTCGGCGCAGACGGCCGAGGACATCGTCAACAACGACTACGACATCCAGGTGCCGCTGGGGCCGGGCAAGGGCTTCCCGGGCCTCGGCGGCGCGACGATCAAGATGATCGTGCGAGACGACCAGAGCCGCGGGGAGCAGGCGCGGACGATCGTCGAGCAGCTCATCTCGGTGAACAAGGTCCACTGGATCAACGGCGAGGGCACGAGCGGGATCACGTCGCTCATCCAGCCCGTCGTCGAGAGCGCCGGCATCCCGCTCTCCTGTCATCCGTGTGCGTCGCCGACGCTGACGGAGAAGGGTCTCAAGTGGTTCTTCCGAACCGGTCCCAACGACAAGACGATGGTGGCCAGCGTCTTCTCGTTCCTCAAGGAATGGCCGGAGAAGGGCGGGCCGAAGGACCTCAAGACGATCGCGCTGTTCACCTGTGACAACCTGTTCTGCCAGGACAATCGCAAGGTCGCCACCGACCTGGCGCCGAAGGCCGGCTTCAAGATCGTACTCGATCTGACGACCAAAACCGGCGCGACCACGCTCGCCTCGGAAGTGCAGCGCCTGCAGGCGGCAAATCCCGACGTGCTCTTCAACGTGCAGTACCCGGCCGAGACGGTGGTGTTCGAAAACGACGCCAAGCGCGCGGGATGGATGCCGAAGGTGATGGCGACCAGCAACGGCGCCTATTCCGACGAGACATGGCTGCAGGCCCAGAAGAAGACCAACGGCGCCGCGGGTTGGCTCGGGCGCGATCCGACGGCCATCGACCTCGCGCACGAGCGCCCGGCGTGGAAGAAGGTCAACGAGATCTACAAGAAGTACAGCCGCGGGCAGAACATGGGCGAGCTCGCGATGCGCGAGATCACCGGTCTGTTGTGGATGGCCGACGTCATCAATCGCGCGAAATCGGTGGAGCCCGCCGCGCTGCAGAAGGCGGCCAACGAGACCAACATGAGCGCCGACCAGTTGATCATCGACTACAAGGGCATCAAGTTCGAGAACGGACAGAACGTGCTGGCGACGGGCGTGGTGACGCAGGTCGGCTGGGACGGCGAGAAGCACACGCTCTGGCCCTGGGATCTCGCGGCCAAGGCGAACTTCAAGCCGATCTTCCCGAGCCCGAGCTGGCAGGAGCGCGAAAGCAAGCCCAAGCCGGCCAACTGAGCGACGCGATCGCATGACCGAGCTCGCCCAGGCCGTCGTGAACGGCCTGCAAATGGGATTTCTCTACGCCCTCGTGGCCGTGGGCCTCACGATCATCTGGGGCCTCATGGAGATGATCAACTTCGCCCACGGCGAGTTCCTCATGCTCGGCATGTTCGGCGCCTGGTGGCTCAGCGCGAGCTTCCGTCTCGATCCGCTGCTGGCGATCGTGCCGATCGCGCTCGTGATGTATGTGTTCGGCGTGCTCGTCTACCGCCACCTCATGCGCCGCGTGCAGGGCGGCGATCCCTTCACTCAGATCTTCGCCACCATCGGCCTGCTCTTTCTGCTGCAGAACGCCGTCGTCGCGGGGTTCACCAGCGACTATCGCTTTGTGAACGATACGCTGCTGCAGCGCCTCGGCGGCGCCAGGCTGAACGTCCTCGGACTGACGTTCGCCGTGCCGCTGCTGCTCGCCGCCGGGCTGGCGCTCCTGCTCTTCCTCATCCTCTATATGCTCATCGAGCGCACGGAGTTCGGCCTGGCGCTGCAGGCCACCAGCGAGGATCGCGACGCGGCGCGGCTGGTCGGCATCCGCCCCCAGCGGATGTTCGCGGTCGCCTGGGGCGTGGGCGCCGCGCTCGTCGCGATCGCCGGCGCCATCCTCGTCAACTTCTTCTCCGTGTACCCGCAGGTGGGACTGCAGTTCACGGTGCTGGCGTACGCCATCGTCGCGCTCGGCGGCTTCGGCAGCATCCTGGGCACATTGTTCGCCGCGCTGCTGGTGGGCGTCATTCAGAGCGTGACGGTCGTGTATCTGCCGCCCGCCTTCAAGGACGCCTTCGTGTTCGCCTCATATCTCCTGATCGGCCTGTTCCGGCCGCAGGGTCTGTTCGGGCGGTTCTAGCGTGGCGCGCATCGCGCTGGTGATCGGAGCACTGGCCGCGATCCTCTATCCGATCCCGCTGCAGCTGCAGGGCACGACGTACTACCAGACGGTCGGCTTCCTCGTGCTCGTCAACGCGATGCTCGGCCTCGGCTGGAACGTCATCGGCGGCTGGGCGGGCCAGTTCGACTTCGGACCACAGGTGTTCTTCGGCATCGGTGCCTACACGGCCGCGCTGCTCTACGTGAAGCTGGGTGTTGACGCGTGGCTGGGCCTGCTGGGCGGCGTGGTGGTCGCCGCCGTGATCTGCGCGGTGCTGACCTATCCGCTCACGCGGCTGCGCGGTCATTACTTCGCGATCTCCACGGTGGCCATCTGGATGATCGTGCAGCCGATCGGCGCGACCTGGGAGTACATCGGCGCCGCGCAGGGCCTCTTCATTCCGGTGAAGACGCACAACACGATCCTGGGTGCCGCACTCTCGCTGCAGTTCTCGGGACCGACGAAGGCGCTCGGCTACTACTATGCGGCGCTCGTGCTCTTCGCCGTCACGCTGGCGCTCATGGCGTGGGTCGAGCGCTCCAAACTGGGCTTTTACTTCCGCGCCATCCGCGACGACCAGGAGGCCGCCGAAGGCATCGGTATCGACAGCCGCCTCTACAAGGTGATCGCGCGTAGCATCACGGCCGCGGTGTTCGCGGCCGCCGGCGTGCTCTACGCGTTCTGGGCGCTGTCGGTCTTCCCCGAGCAGGTGTTCGAGCTGAACTGGAGCACGCTGCCGATCATGGCCACGGTGGTCGGCGGCATCGGCCGGCTGTGGGGCCCCGTGCTGGGCGCCGCCATCCTGATCCCGATCTCGCAGATCATGAGCACGATGCTCGGCACCGGGCCGCTCGCCGGCCGCGGGATCGATCTGATCGTGTACGGGCTCATCATCATCGTCATCGCGGCCTTCCGTCCGACCGGCCTGCTGTCGCTGCCGTGGGCGCGCTGGTTCCGTCGCGAGCGGGCGGTCGTCGCGTAGCGCATGGCTGCGCTGCTGCGTCTCGAATCGTCCACGAAGAGCTTCGGCGGCCTGCTGGCCAACCGCGAGGTCTCGTTGACCATCGAGACCGGCGAGATCGTCGGCCTCATCGGCCCCAACGGCGCCGGCAAGACGACGCTGTTCAACTGCATCACCGGCTACATGCACCCGGATACCGGCCGCATCGTCTTCGACGGCCACGACATCACCCACACGCGACCCGAGCGCATCTGTCACGCGGGGGTGGCGCGCACGTGGCAAGTGGTGCGCGCCTTCGGCCGCATGACGGCGCTGGAGAACATCGTGTGCGGCGCGCTGCAGCGCACCAACCGCATCGCCGAGGCGCGCGCCCGGGCGCGAGACCTGCTCCAGTTCACCGGGATGCAGGGCCGCGGGGACATGCCGGCGGCGACGCTGACGCTCGCCGACAAGAAGCGCCTGGAGATCGCCCGCGCGCTGGCCACGCGCCCCAAGCTCCTGCTGCTCGACGAGGCGATGTCGGGTCTCACGCCCACCGAGACCACCGCCGCCGTGAAGCTGGTCCGCCGCATCCACGAGGAGATGGGCGTCAGCATCTGCGTGGTGGAGCACGTGATGGAGGTCGTCATGCCGCTGTCTCATCGCGTGGTGGTGCTGGACTACGGCGTGAAGATCGCCGACGGCGCTCCCGACGTGGTGGTCCGCGACGAGCAGGTCATTCGCGCCTATCTCGGCGAGCGCCGTGCCCACCGCTAGCCTGCTCGAAGTGCGCGACGTCCACGTCGCCTACGGCGCCGGCGTGCGCGCGCTGCAGGGCGTGTCGCTGCGCGTGCAGCCGGGCGAGGTGGTCGCGCTGATCGGCGCCAACGGCGCCGGCAAGACCACACTGCTCAAGGCCATCGCCGGACTCGTGCAGCCGCAGGCGGGCGAGGTGAGCTTCGACGGCCAGCGCATCGGCGACATGGACGCCGCCGACCGCGTGAAGCTGGGCGTCGCGCTCGTGCCCGAGGGCCGCCGCCTGTTCAGCCGACTCAGTGTCGCGGAGAATCTGACGCTGGGCAGCTACAGTAACGGCGATCCCGTCCACCGCCGCCAGATGCTGGAGCGTATCCACGCGCTGTTCCCCGTGTTGCGCGAGCGAGCGCGGCAGCGCGCGGGGACGTTGAGCGGCGGCGAAGCCCAGATGCTGGCCATCGCCCGCGCCCTCATGTCGCGGCCGCGCTTCCTCATGCTGGACGAGCCGAGCCTGGGGATCATGCCGCGTCTGGTCGATCAGGTCATGGACTCGCTGCGCCGGCTCCACGAGAGCGAAGGGCTCACGATGTTCCTCGTCGAGCAGAACGTGCCGGCGGCGCTCGACCTGGCCGATCGCGGCTATGTGCTGCAGACCGGCCGCGTCGTGCTGGAGGGCAGGAGCGCGGAGCTGCGCGACAGCGAGCTGGTGCGAAAGGCGTATCTCGGAATGTAAGGAGACCGGTCATGCGGTTCGGGATCTGCGTGATGGCCGATGTCGACGAGATCACGTTCTTCACCCACGCCGAGGATCTCGGCTTCGACTCGGTCTGGGTCACCGACAGCCAGATGATTTTCTCGGACTGCTACGCCGTGCTGGCCCTGGCCGCGCAGCGGACGCACCGGATCCGCCTCGGGCCCGGCACGGCGATCTGTGGCACGCGCATCCCGCCCGTGCACGTCGCGGCGATGGCCACGCTCAACAAGCTTGCGCCCGGCCGAGTGCACCTGGGCGTCGGCACCGGCAACACGGCGATGCGCACGATGGGCCAGCGTCCCATGCGCATCACGGACTATGACGAGTACCTGCGCGTGCTCGCCGCGCTGCTGCGCGGCGAGACGGTGGACTATCGCTACCGCGATCGTGTGCGCCCCATCCGGATGCTGACCGACAACAAGAAGTATCTCGGCCTCGAGCCGAAGATTCCGCTGTACGTGTCGGGCTTCGGCCCGCGTGCAATGGAGCTCGCCGGCACGCACGGCGACGGCCTCGTGTTCGCCATCCCGCCGCGTGGCGTCGCCGTGGCCGATGCCCTCGCTCATGCGCGAGCCGGCGCGACGCGCGCGGGCCGCAGCTTGGAAGGCTTCCGCAACTGCGCGCTCACCAACGTGGCGCTCCTGGAGCCGGGCGAGCCCGTCGATTCCTCGCGCGTCGTTCGCACGGTGGGCCCCAACGTCATGGCGAGCGTCTACTACTTCTATGACGAGGTCCACGAGCGGGGCATCGAGCCGCCGGAATTCTTGCGTCCGATCTGGAAGCGCTATTGCGCGCTCGTGGAGGAGACGCCGGCCGAGCACCGGCATTTCCGCACGCACGAGTTCCACTACACGTATCTGCACCCGGGAGAAGCCGAGCTGATCGACGCCAGTCTCATCCGCGCGACGTGCCTGGTCGGCACGGCCGAGGCTTTGGTCGAGCAGATTCGGGAGCTCGAGCGTCAGGGGCTTCAGGAATTGATGTTCGCGATCGGCGTCGACGAGAAATGGCGAGTGGCCGAGGCCTTCGCCCGCCGGGTCATCGCGCTCATGTGACGGCGTGCCCGGCCGCGAGATCGGGCCGGGCGCGCCTCCCCGGCGCGGACCGGTTAGTCGATTCCCGTGGCCGTGAGGCCAGCCTGGGCCACGGAGGGCAGCCACACGAGGCCGGCGGTGATGGCCAGGGTCAGCACGCTCAGCAAGCGAAGGGCAAATCCTTTCATGACCGAGCTCCTTTCGATGTGAGTTCAGGACGTGCCTGGCGACGGCGTCCTGCTCACCTCTGTCTACGGCTGTCTCGTGGGCAACGGATGCTGAGGCGGGGGGCGATTGCGTTCTTTCGGCCGTTCGGGGGGAGGTGGCTGCCGCACCGGAAGCACAACGTGCAGGGTGACGCCCCTATCGCTGTTGGCGGTGGCCCAGAGACGTCCTCCGTGAGCTCGGACGATCGACCGGCTGATCGCCAGCCCCATCCCGAGCCCCGACGGCTTGCTGGTGACGAAGTGGTCGAAGATACGCTCTAGCTCCGATTCTTTGACGCCGATCCCGGTGTCCTGGATCGCGATGGCCAGGTGTTTGGGGCCTGGCCGGCGGATTTCGATCAGGATCGCGCGCGGGCCGACCTCGGTGCTCTCGATCGCCTCGCAGGCGTTGACGAGCACGTTGAGGAAGACCTGCTGGAGCTGGATAGGATCGCCGAAGACCGGCGGGAGCGCCTCGGCCGCCGCGACGCGAACCGTGATGCGTCGGCGGTCCACGTCGGCACGGAGCAGACCGATCACCTCCTCGATGAGCGTCGTAATGTCGACGGCGACGGCCACCGTCGGCTCCTTACGGAAGAACGCCCGCAGTCGATGGATGATCTGCGCGGCCCGCTTGGCGTCGCTTCCGATGTCGGTCAGGATCTTTGCGATCTCACCTCGCGGCGGGGATTTCACGTCCAGAAGCCCGCCCGCCGCCTGCGCATTCGTGGCGATCGCGGTGAGGGGCTGATTGATTTCGTGGGCGAGCGACGTCGTCAGCTCCCCCAGCGTCGTGACCCGCAGGACGTGGGCCAATTCCTCCCGCTGCTGCCGCGCTTCCCCTTCGGCTCGACGCCGACGCGCGCGACTGACGACCAATCCGACGATGAGCGCACTCTGGACGGTGAGGAGCGCAAGAGTCCCGACGATGCGCCAGCTGTAGAGCTCCCAGGCGGACGGCTCCCGGAAGCGCACGACACTGCCAGCCGGAAGCAGCCCCTCGTCGATTCTCCACCGGCGCAGCTGGCGCCAGTCGAACATGTGCACGTCCGCGGCGCTCTCGACCGGCGCCACGTTCAGAGGCTGCTCCCCTCGAAGAAGGCGGAGGGCGATCTCGGCCAGCCGGGCGCCAAGGGCTTCGAAGCTGTAGACGTGGCCGCCGACGATGCCGTGTCCGATGAACGTGTCGTAGCGACCGTAGATCGGCGCGTTGGCCACGCGGGCGATGCTGTCCAGGATGGTTCGGGGGACGAAGAGCTGGCCGGCGGCGTCCCGCAGAATGTGCAGGTAGAAGATGACCGTGTGCGGAGGTTGTGACGCCACCGCTTGCAGGATGTTCGCGATCGTCAGCGCGCCGCCGAGATCGATGATCTCGAGGGTGGGCGCGACCTCTCGAACATCGCGCTGTGCTCGCTCCGCCCAGAGCCGATCGGTCTGCGACGCGCCCGCCACGATGACGACGCGCTGAGTGTCCGGATGCAGCTTGAGGATGAGCTCGAATGATGGGCGCATGGACGAGCCGGCGACGACACTCGTCACCCAGCGCGACCTCGGCGGCGTCGCTGCTCGGCTCTGCGACGCGACGACGAGCGCATTCGGAAACAGCGTGTCTCGATACTGCGCGAGGAAGTCGAGCGTGGCCTCGCCGAGCGTGATCATCACATCGACCGGCTTGTCGGCGTACCGCCGGCTGAGGAAATCGCGATAGTGGCGACGATGGTCCTCGCCCGCGAACCGCGCGATGTCCAGGGATTCGCTGTAGACGTCGATGGGCCCGCCGGCCCCGGCCGCGGCCGCGAGCGCCGCGCGGATGCTCCCATCCACGGCGGCGCTGCCCGGTAACTCCAGGCGCTCGCCGTGGAGGATGAGCACCCTCCTGGGCGCGCTGACATCGGTGACCCGCGTTTCGGTGAGGCGCGCCTGCGGCGTCTCGCCGGCAGCCGGCGTGGCCAGCGTACTCAGTGCAAGCACGGACACGAACAGCCACCGGCTCATCGGAAGAGCGGTTCCCCCACCGTGCCCGCGACTCTGGCGCGGTCGGCCAGGCGAACAAATAGGACCAAGGGCCTATAGCCCTCTGCAAGATGACGAGGCCGCCGGCAGTCGCGCCTGGGGAGGCCCGCGGCGGCACGGCCGAGGCCTTGGGTCGAGCAGATCCGGGAGCTCAGGCGGCATGGGCTTCAAGAGGAGCTGATGTTCGCCCGTCTGCGTCGACGAAAAGGCGCGCATCGTCAAGGGTTTCCCGCGGGGGGTCAGCGCGCGCATTCAGCGGGAGCACTGGGACCTTGGTCCCAGTAGCGTTTCCCCGTCGAGGCGACCGATCTTCGGACGGATCGGAGGGGGAGGCGGACGATGTCCGAGACGGCGAAACTCGATTCTCGTCTCGAGCTGCTCCTGCGGCTCGTCGAAAGCATCACGGCCTCGCCTGATCTCGATCAGGTGCTCGACAGCGTCGTCCGCTCGGCCAGCAGCCTCGTGGAGGGGTCGCGGTCGACGTTGTGGATTCTGGAGGGCTCGCGGCTCGTGGCGCGCGCGCGGGTCGAGCCCCGGCGTCGATCGAACGTGCCTGGCCGGTGCGAGTTCGCCCTCGGCGAGGGGCTGGCCGGGCACGCCGCGCTCGAGCGACGGACGCTGCTCGTGCCCGACGTGCTGGCCGATCCGCGTACGGTCAACCGCGCGTTCCACGAAGCCGAGGGCCTGCGCACGTGCGCGGTCATCCCGCTGATCTCGCACGGACGGCTCGTCGGGGTCCTCGAGCTCTTGACCTCGGATGTCGCCGACCTCGGGCCGACCGAAGTGGAGATGCTTACCGCCTTCGGCGGTCACGCGGCGATCGCGATCGAGAGCGCGGGGCTGTATGCCGACACCGAGCGCCGCCGCCACGAGGCGGAGACCCTCGCCGACATCGCGCGCGACCTCGCCGAGCAGCACGATCTCGACGCGATCCTCGCACGCATTGCCGGAGGCGCCCACGCCCTCTGCGGAGGCGACGTGACGAGCCTGGCGCTGCGTGACGTCGACGGCTCGTTCGGCGCCCGATTCATGATCGGCGCTCGCAGCGAGACCTACCGCAACTTCCGCGTCTTTCCCGGGCTCGGCATCGGTGGGCGAGCGGCGGTCGAGCGGCGGCCGGCGCGTGCGGCCGAACGGGCCGAATGGCCGCGGATGCCGTCCGAGTACGCCGCCGCTATCGACGCCGAGGACCTTCAGAGCGCGCTCGTCGTCCCGATCGTCGTGGACCGCACGGTCGACGGACTCCTCTACGTGTGCAGCCGATCGTCACACGCCTTCAGCAATGCCGACGAGACGGTCCTCGTCCGGCTGGCCGACCACGCGGCCGCCGCCATTCATACCGCGCGCCTCTTCGCCGCCGAGCAGGAGGCGCGCTCCGAGGCGGAAAATCTCATCGATACGCTCGACGCGATCGTCCTCGACGCCGACGCCGAGACGTTCGAGATCTCGTTCGTCAACAAGCGGGCCGAGGCGATCCTCGGCTATCCCGTGGACGCGTGGTACGAGGATCCGCAGTTCTGGGTCCATCACGTGCACCCCGACGATCGGGACACGGCCGCCGCCGACTGCAGCCAGGCGATCAGCGAGGGACGCGATCACGTGCTGCAATACCGGATGCTGGCTGCCGACGGCCGCGTGGTGTGGATGCACGACATGGTGCGAATCCTGTCGGGCGGCCCGGGTGGCCGCCGTCAGCTGCGCTCGGTCATGGTGGACATCACCGACCGCATGCGGGCGGAGGCGCTGCTGGCCGGCGAGCGAGAGATCCTCGCTCTGATCGCCGCCGGAACTCCGACCGCCGGTGTGCTCGACGCCATCTGCCGCCTGATCGAGTCGATGAGCGAAGGGCTTCTCGCGTCCGTGCTGCTCGTCGAATCGGGTCTTCTCCGTCACGGTGCGGCGCCCAGCCTGCCGCGCTCGTACACCGATGCGATCGACGGCGCGGCCGTTGGCCCCTGCGCCGGCTCCTGCGGGACAGCGGCTTATCGCAAAGAGACCGTGGTCGTCAGCGACATCGCGACGGACCCGCTGTGGGCGCGCTGCCGCGAGCTCGCCCTGGCCCACGGGCTTGCCGCGTGCTGGTCGTCGCCCATTCTCAATGGCCGTGGCGACGTCATCGCGACGGTCGCGCTGTACCGTCGCGTGCCCGGGACGCCGCGAGCCGAAGAGACCGAGCTCGCGGCACGCGCGACGCATCTCATCCGGATCCTCAACGAGCGCGACCAGGCCACGCGGGCGCTGCAGCAAAGCGAGGAGCGGTATCGCGTGCTCGTCACGCATGTCCCTGCCGTCACGTGGGTGGCGAACGCCAGCCTGACCTCGGTGTTCGTCAGCCCCAACATCGTGCAGGTCACGGGGTTTACCGTCGAGGAGCTCACCGCTGGAGGAACGGACGGCTGGCTCGCGCAGATCCATCCCGAGGACGTCGCGGCGGTGCGCGAGCGATACGAGGCGCTCAAGTTCAAGTGGGCGCCGTACGATATGGACTATCGGCTGCGGCATCGCAACGGTCACTTCCTGTGGATCCGCGACTGCGCCATCTCCGCATACGAGCGCGACGGTGTCGTCTACTTCGCCGGAGTCCTCATCGACATCACGAGGCGCAAGCAGGCGGAGCTCGAGGTCCAGCGCCAGCGCCAGCTCCTGACCCATCTGACCCGGGTGGCCACGCTCGGCGAGCTGTCGGGCGCGCTCGCGCATGAGCTCAGTCAGCCGCTGACGTCGATCCTGACGAACGCGCAGGCGGGCCTGCAGTTCCTCGCCCGCGAGCCGGTGGACCTGGACGAGATACACGACGTGTTGAACGACATCGTCGATGCCGACCGCCGCGCCGGGGAGTTCATACGCCGGTTGCGCGCGCTCTTGCGCCGGGGCGAGACGCCGCGTCAGCCGCTGCACGTGAACGACGTGACGGCCGAAGTGCTCCGCCTGCTGCACAGCGAGCTCGTCGCTCATGGCGTGGCGGTCAGCACTCAGCTGGCGCCGGGCCTGCCCAAGGTCAACGGCGATCCCGTTGCGTTGCAGCAGGTCCTCCTCAATCTCATCGTCAACGCGTGCGACGCGATGCGACTCGATGAGCCGCAGGAGCGCCGCATCGCGATCGTCACCTCGCGCGACGGAGACGGCGCCGTGCGGGTGGCGATCGCCGACCGCGGCGTCGGCCTCCCCCGCGAGGGCGTGGGGCGCGTCTTCGAGCCGTTTTTTACCACCAAGACGCAAGGTCTCGGCCTGGGACTGGTCATCTGCCAGTCCATCGTGGCGGCGCACGGCGGACACCTGTCGGCCGAGAACAACGCGGACCGCGGCGCGACGTTCTGGTTCACCCTGCCCGCCTCGAACGGAGCGGAGCCGGCCGATACATGATCGATCCATCCGGGACGACATCGTCTCCAACGGTCTTCGTGATCGACGACGATCTGGCTGTTCGAATCGCCCTCGAGCGATTGTTTCGGGGCGCGGGATGGACGGTGCGTACGTTCGCGTCGGCGGAAGAGTTCCTTCAACAAGACCTCGAGGTCGCGCGCGGGTGCCTCGTCGCCGATGTGCACCTCGGCCGAATGAGCGGCCTGGAGCTGCACGCCACGCTCGGCAATCGTGACGGCGCCATGCCCGTCATCCTGACCAGCGGGGTGGACGATGTGAACATGGAGCAGCAGGCGCTGCGGCTGGGGGCGATTGCGTTCTTCCGGAAACCATTCGAAGCGGGTGCCCTGCTGGATTCGGTCAGGCGAAGCCTCGCCGCGAGGTAGTTGGTACACTCGCCCGGTGGACACCCGCATCCTGCTCGGCAAGGGCCAGCAGCCGGTCTACCTGCTCGCCAAGTACGGCAACCGACACGGGCTCGTCGCCGGCGCCACGGGCACCGGCAAGACGGTATCGCTCATGGTCATGGCCGAAGGCTTCTCGCGCCTCGGTGTGCCGGTGCTTTTGGCTGACGTCAAGGGCGATGTGGCGGGCCTCGCGATGTCCGGAGACCCCAGCGACAAGGTCAAGCAACGAGCCAAACAGGTCGGCGTCGACGGCTACGTCAACGAGGCGAGCCCGGTGGTGTTCTGGGACCTCTACGGAAAAGCCGGCCATCCTGTGCGGACCACCGTGAGCGAGGTGGGCCCGACGCTGCTGTCGCGAATCTTGGAAGTGAACGACACGCAGGCGGGCGTCCTCGAAATCGCCTTCAAGCTCGCGGACGATCGCGGCCTGCTGCTGCTCGACCTCGACGACCTTCGTGCGCTGCTCAGCTTCGTCGCCGACAATCGCAAGGAGATCTCAACCACGTACGGGCTGGTGAGCGCCTCGTCCATCGCCGCCATCCAGCGCGCCCTGCTGACGCTCGACCGCGAGGGTGGTCAGTCGATGTTCGGCGAGCCCGCGCTCGAGCTCGGCGATCTCATGCGCACGGACCTGAGCGGACACGGTGTCGTCAGCATCCTGGCCGCCGACCAGCTGATCCTCAAGCCGCGACTCTACTCGAGCTTCCTGTTGTGGCTCCTGTCCGAGCTGTTCGAGAACCTGCCCGAAGTGGGCGATCTCGACCGACCCAAGCTGGTCTTCTGCTTCGACGAGGCGCACCTGCTCTTCGATGATGCGCCGCCGGCGCTGCGTCAGCGCGTCGAGCAGGTCGTGCGGATCATCCGTTCCAAGGGTGTCGGCGTGTACTTCTGCTCGCAGTTCCCAGACGACGTGCCGAACGAGATCCTCGGCCAGCTCGGCAATCGCGTGCAGCACGCGCTGCGCGCCTACACGCCACGCGACCAGAAGGCCGTTCGGACGGCGGCCGAGACGTTCGTGCCGAACCCGGCGCTCGACGTCGCCGCCGTCATCGGGCAGCTCCAGGTTGGCGAGGCGCTGGTCTCCACGCTGCAGGACAAGGGCGTGCCATCACCGGTGGAGCGCACGCTCATTGCTCCTCCGCGCTGCCGCATGGGCGCGATCACGGCCGAGGAGCGTACGGCCATCCGTTCGCGCAGTCCGGTCGGCGCCAAGTACGACACCCGCGTCAACCGTGAGTCGGCGTACGAGAAGCTGAGCGGTCGCGCCACGACCGCAGCGCCGGCGACCCCGCCGCGCGAGGCGACGACCCCTGCGCCGGAGCCCGCTCGCCCGTCCGCCCCAAAAACCGGACCTGCCGCCGAGAGCGGCGGCGGACTCGGCGACATCATCTGGGGGACGAAGCGGCGCCAGGGGATGGCCGAGGCCCTCGCCAAGCAGGCGGCACGCACGGTCGGTAGCGAGATCGGCCGGCAGATCATCCGCGGCGTCCTCGGCGGCATCCTCGGCGGCACCCGCCGACGCTGAGATACCCGAGCCGCACCGCGATCGTCGCCATCTCGGCGCTCATCCTACGGAGACGTAAATGTGTTGCCGTTGTTGGGGCCGCGCCAGTGGTCGTGGTTGAGATCGTAGCGGTAGCCGACACTCGTGTATGGGAACCGTATGTTGTCGAAGACCAGATGGAGTCCATAGCCCCACCACGTCGCGCGAGTCACGCGAAGATCATTGAGGATCTGCTCGAAGTTCAGGCCGATCTCGATGCCCACCTGACGCTCCCGAAGCTCGGGAACGCCGCTCGGGTAGCCTTTCGTTCCGTACGTGAGCGAGACCATGAGGTAGCGGAGCGGGCCAATGCCGATACCGAGTCGACGCCCGACGCCCTCGAGCTTGAGGTCCGCGGTATAGATCTCGTTGGAGTAGTCCCGCCCCTTGCCCTCGACGGCGCAACACGTCGCGCGTCCCGAGGTCGGCAGCAGGAACCCGTGACGGAACCCGAACAGATCCTCGGTTCGCGTCGCCGCAATGACAGCGGCGGCGCCAGCGCCCAACGTGTCCATGACGAGGTCTTCGTACGAAAAGCCGAAGAAGGTCGTGCCGTCGCCGATCTCCGTCATCAGCCCGGCGGCCGTGGCGACGCCGAATCCCAGCCAGATCGACGTCGTGCGGTCGTAGCCGAGTAACGAGTAGGCGTTCTTCAGCTCCTTCGACAACATCGCATAGTCGACGAAGTGCGAGGCCTTGTCGGCGCCGCCCGCGTAGGTATTCTTCCCGAAGAAGCCCTCCTCGGTGAAGTGGAAGGCCTGGTGGGGCGACTCGTGGAACGAGTTCGCTGCAGACCCGAGGATGACCCCGCCGGAAAACACCGCCGTTACGAAGTCGTTCGGCTTGCTCTGTGCGACGCCGACCTCCGCGGCGCCGACGACCTCCCCGGCGCCGACGGCTTCCGTGTCGCGCGGCAGCAGGTGAAAATCGGACGCGAGCGGCGACGCTTCCTGTGCCATGACGAGCCGAGCCGGAACCAGCAGAAGGAGAAGGACGAGGAGGAGCGGCATCGGTCAAGTCTTTCCGGGTCTCTATGGTTGGCAATAGGGACTTTGGTCGCACCGGGGACGGGCGGCGCTCACGACTCGGATCCAGGCATCGCTCGGGTCAGGTGTGATTCTAACAGCGAAGGGAGCGCGATCTTGCCAAGTGAAGGCCCGTACTCGGCGGCGTGGCGTCGCTACCGGCGATGGAGTTGGGCGTTCTGGCTCGTATTCTTCTTGTATCTCCCGGGCGTGGCCTTCATGAGCCACCGACTCGGGTGGACGCGAGGGGACGGCACGGCGGTGTTGTGCGCGGCGTCGGCGTGGCTGATCGCGTTCGCGGTCATCGGCTACAGAAAGTGGAACTTCCGCTGCCCGCGATGCGCCGAGCCATTCTTTTACAAATTCGACGATCGCCGCTGGCGCATGTCATGGCAGCACAACCCGTTCGCTCTCCGGTGCATGCACTGCGGCCTGCCGAAGTGGGCTCCGACGGCATCGAATTTGAACGTCGACCTCTCCCCGGGGAGAAGGTCATCATGAAGCCTCCGTTCGCCGCCGCTGTAGTTGTGTCGCTGGTGATGGCGCCGGTCGCTGCATCTGCCGCGGATCGCACGGTCGGTGACAACGTCGACGACGCGGGGACGACGAAGTAACAACCTGTACGCCGAGCAAGCAGCAGGACCGCGGTGCCTCAAGTCCGCCAATCGCACGTCTCCAGTCCCCAATCGATCGCGCATGTCGGCCGCCTGAAACCCGGCAGCCGCAGCCGAGCATCAAAACGGTGAGCACGGCGAGTGACGGTCGACGGAGGTGGTCAGTCATGAGTCTCTGTGCCTTCTGCGGCTATCCGACCCTGGATGACGGCATGTGCGCCTATCACGGCCTCGGCCCGGGCACGCGGGACGGCGACGACTGGGCAAGCAGCAATCGCACGATGTGTGACTTCATTCATCGCGGCATCGTGCTCGATGCGAGATTCGTTCACCGTACGCGTCAGGCCGTATAGCCTCTAACGTCCCTCCGGCGGTGCTGCGTCGCATCAGAGCATGAAGCGGATATCGGACCCGTTGGTCGGATAAGCGTAGATCACCTGCTTCAGGTCGTCTGCAGGGATGCGAAGCCGGATGGCGACGGCGAAGAGATTGATCACCTCGGCGGCGTTGGGCCCGAGGAGATGCGCGCCCACGATCCGGCCGGTGCCTTCCTCGATGAGCACCTTGAAACCCGACGCCGTCTCTCCTACGCGGCGCGTATTGAACCACGCCGACGTGTCCTGCCAGCTCGCGCGGAACTTCACGCCAGCCGAGCGCGCGGCGTTCTCGGTGAGCCCCGCCGACGCCAGCGGCGGGATGCTGAACACTGCCGAGGCGAGGCCCTCGTAGTTGACCGCGAGACGGTTGCCTTCGAGCAGGTTGGTGGCCAGCACGCCGGCATCGTGATCGGCTTTCGGCGTGAGCTGCGGCCCGTTCGCGGCGGCATCGCCACCGGCGTAGATGGCGGGATTCGAGACCGATTGCAAGTACTCGTTCACGACGACGCCGCGCTTCTCCCGCTTGACGCCGGCCTTGTCCAGATCGAGGTCGTCGAGTTCGGGCACGCGGCCGGCGCCGTGGACGGCCATGCTCGCCTCGAATCGGCGCTCCGTTCCGTGCTGGAGACCACGGACGACGAGACCGCCGCCGGCGTCGCTCTCGATGCCGAGCACTTCGGTCTCCAGCTCCACGCGAATCCCGAGCTCGCGCGTGCGGCGCACGAGCAGACCCACCAGATCGGGATCGAAGCCCTCGAGCGGCCTTCGACCCCGGTGCAGGATAGTCACATCTGCGCCGGCGCGCGCGGCCACATGAGCGAACTCGAACGAGATGTAGCCCCCACCGACGAACACGATGCGGGCCGGCATTTGGTCGAGATTCAGGAATTCCTCGCTCGTCGTCAGCCGGTCCGCCCCGGGGAACTTCAGCGGCGCCGGCATGGAGCCGGCGGCGATCAGCACACGCCGGCCGATCAGGCGATCGTCGGCGACGGCGAGCGTGGTGGAGTCGACGAAGCGGGCGCGCCCGTGGAACTGCTCGACGCCGATTTTGGCCCACGCCTGCTCGGTGCGTTGCGGCGTCGGATCGATCAGCGACCGCTTGAATCGCATGAGCGCGGGCCAGTCGATCGTCAGCGAGGCGGCCGGCACGCCGATCGTCGCCATGTCCCGCGCGTGATGGACGGCTTCGGCCGCTCCGACCAGGACCTTCTTCGGTACACAGCCCCGCAGCGCACACGTGCCGCCGAACGGGCGCGAGTCGACGACCGCAACCGTCCAGCCGGCCTCGCGACATCGAGAGGCCACGGCCGAGGTCACGCCCGTTCCGACGACGACGAGATCGACGCGTCGCTCCATAGCGGCATCCTCCGGTGGGTTTCCGCCGCGCTCAGCACGGTGACATGCACACGCTCACCTTCCTTCGCTACTTTGAGGCGGAGGATCTTCTCCGACGGCCGCCCCGCGGACACGCGGCGTCGATCCGGATGCCGCACGGCTCGCACAATCGGGTCGTGTCGGAATTCTCGGCTTGGCAGCGAGGGCATTTCATGGGGCGATTTCCAAAGCGGCGTATGCTGTCCCGGAGCGTAACACGCCCCGCCACGGCGCCGCAGTCGGAGGACGACGTATGGGACGACGCCGGACGACGACGCTCCCGTTGGTGACCGTCGCGGCCACCGTGATCATCACGGGCTGCGCCATGGTCCGACGGTCGGAGACGGTCGATACCGAGCAATTGCTCGCGGCGGCCGGGTTCAAGATGCAACCAACCGACGCCGCCGACCAGCAGCTCGAGGCCACGCCGCCCTACCGGCTGGTGAGCCGCACCAGGAATGGGACGGTCGAGTACGTGTACGCCGACCCGGACAAGTGCAGGTGCGTGTATGTGGGCGGCCCCAGGGAACATGCCGAATACGAGCGCCTGAAGACAAAGTCAGCGGCCAAAGGCGCATGGCCACCATGCGACTACCAGGGACTATGTTGGCCGTGGTGACGACGACGATGCCAAAGGCGTTCACGATCGCCGCGTCCTTGCTGATGGTGGTTCTCGTCGCCCGCGCGACTGCTCAACCAGCGACCGTCAACGTGCCCGATAATCTGAAGCCGGCGGCGAATGAGTCGCTCGTGCTGATCCTGTCCGCACAGGGCGTGCAGATCTACGAATGTCGAGCGAAGACGGATCAGGCCGGGTCATACGAGTGGGCGTTTGTCGCCCCCGAGGCCGACCTGTTTGACGTGCGCGGAACGAAAGGCGGCCGCCACTATGGCGGCCCACATTGGGAATCGACCGATGGCAGCAAGATCGTCGGCACGGTGAAGGCGCGCAGCGACGCGCCGGAGGCCGGAGCGATCCCCTGGCTGCTGCTCACGGCGAAGTCCGTCGGACCGGACGGCGTACTGAGCAAGGTCATCAGCGTACAGCGGGTCAATACCACCGGGGGAGTGGCGCCGAAGTCCGGCTGCTCACAAGCCACGGCGGGGACGCAGGCTCGCGTCGACTATACGGCCGACTATTACTTCTTCACCGCCAGGTAGCACGCGCCCGCGACGATGGCTGGCGTGTCGCGCTACTACCGCATCAGCTCCGCCGCCTGGACGAGTCGGTAGTCCCACACGAAGACCTGATAGTGGTCCGCCGCCGGGAGATTACGAATGTCGAAGTATGCACGCCCGAAACCTCCGACACCGGTGGTGACCGGGACGATCCGCTGAGCGACGACGGCATCGGAAGCGTCGCGCGACTGCACGAGAAGACGCAGGTCCGCCGCGTAGTCGCCGTAATGGCTCACAACGTAACCGTCGAGGCGACGGGAGCCCTCACGCTCGGGTCCCGCCGTCCATTGCAAGCTGAAGTATCGTTCCCAACCCGGCATCAGGGTCACCATGGATCCAGTCGGCGGCGCCGGGTAATCCAAGGCCAGTCCGCATCCGGCCAACGCCACGACGATCAGTCCGACTCGAAGGACGGCCGAAACCGACTTCAGCATTGCAGCGCCCCCCACGTCTCTGGGATGCCGGAGGGCCTCCGGAGGTTTCTTCTCGGGCGAAACGCCCGGAGAGCCCATCCTCGACCCGCGCGAGCGGCGACTGTCGATCCCCGATCCCGTTCGCCCTCGGCATCTCGTTCAATCCCAAGTTCACCGACAACAACGCCGCATGCATGATCGTCAATGACGAGGCGTTCGTCATGCTGTCGTGCGAGAGCCGCGCCGAGGTCGACGAGATGGTGAAGCAAGCGCTGGCGCCGTTACTTCCTGCAGTACGAGGGCACCCAGCTTTGGCCAAGCATCTCCGGTGCAATGGTGCTGTAGTCGAAGCCTTGCCCATCCGCCATCATCTGCTCGACGTCGAAGAGCAATGGCGTCTCCGGGATGTCGCGGAAGAATGCTCGATACATCGGCGCCACCATGAGGCGAGCGGCGCGCAGGCCGAGCGGACCGAGGAAGTTGCGCCGCTGGCCGACGTGAGCGAGCTCATCGGTCATGACTTCCCGCAGAAGCGCGCGGACACGCGCGCAGGCCTCCGGCTCGTCAGCGAGGATCTCGTCGAGAACGCCGTCGATGTGCGCGTACACGGTCAAGCCCATCAGCTCGCTCACGAAGGCGGGTGGGGACAGCATGGCGTCGGGGAACATGGGGAACACACGGTACATGCGACTCATCCATTTTCCGAGCGGCGCCCACTCCACCTGACCGAGGTGGAACGTGCGAAAGATCTCCTGGAACAGCCGCATGTGACTGAATTCTTCGCACAGGTGATAGAGCCCGATCTTCGCGACGATCGACGTCGACTCGGTGAGCGGCTTGGTGCGATCCCACGCGCTGGAGATGCCCACGTATTCGTGGCGGGCGAACTTGTAGAGGAATGTCAGCAGCAGTGTCGTGCGGTCGAGCGTCCGGGGATCGTCGCACATGATCACGCAGTTGCGGTAGAACCGCGCGGGGTCGGCCAGCGGCCGGCGCGACCGCACGGGATGCGCCTGGAAGCCGGCGAGCGTATCCCGCTTCTTCTCGAGATCTTTCTGATCCCGAAAAACCTCACCGTCACGGCCCACGCAATACTGCCAGTAGGCCTCGAAGTTCGCGTGCCGCTCTCGTCGGGTCGCCGACGTGAAGATCGATCGGTAGCGAACGTCGCTCGAACGCGATCGCAGGGTCAACACGTTTCAGCGTAACCTGTGTCTCAAGCGCCAGATGCTGGCGGCCGACTCGTTGAATGCCGTGAGCGGGGCTCAGAGGCGCACGCAGGCGCGCTCATCACTCGTGCAACATCAGCAGCCAGTCGGGATCGAGGGTGATGCCGCGCTCGACGGCCTGATCGGGGAAGCCACCCCCGTCCCCGGTCACCGCCAGCCGGTCCCAGAAGCTTCGTCACGCGTTTTCGCACCTGCCGCATTGAGCGCGCCCAGAACGAGACCGGCAATAGGCCATTGGTCGTATGGCGCGTCATCGTCCGACCAACGTCCAATGGCGGCGTCGCCGCAGTCGGGCCCACGACGGCGCAGATCGCCGTCCGGATGCCCGTTTGCAGGGCGTCAGGCAGCTACCGGTTCGACGTCAAGGGGATCGGGAGCTGGCGGATCGAGGCGCCAGCCGAGATCGATCGTTTTACTTCGCGTATTCGAACTCGGGGGCGGCCTTCAAAGCTTCCTTCGTGGCGCCTGGCAGGACGATCTTGCCGCCGTCCTCTTTGAACTGCGACATCGGCACTGCGACGTCGTGCTTGCGCATCCCGAGGAATCCTCCGACGCCGACAATGGCATACGACACTGAACGGTTCGGTGCGACGATCAGATCAGTGATGCTGCCGATCTTCTCGCCCGCCGGGTTGTATACGTCCTTCCCGAGGATCTGCTTCTTCGCGCTCCACCCGGTCGCGACTTCGCGCAACTCGGTGCCGGTCACGCCGATCACCGACGAACCGGCCACCTGGGCGACGCAGTTCACCGCACTGCTGGCCACGAGGAGCGCCACGAGCACCAGGGATGCGATTGTTCTCATGCTGCTGCTCCTTCCTTACGCAAAACCCCTTACGTAACACCGTCTTCGAACTCTGACGGGTAGTGAAGCACCGGGGGTATCGACAGGCAGAGCCGTCCGCCGGGTGCGCGACGCAAAAGGCCCTGATCCGGCCGGGACTTTGGTCTCGTGGTGACAGCGCTGAGCGGCCGTTACGGTCGATGGGTGCGGTCGGTACAGAGCCTGCTGAAGGTCAGCATGAGACGTCGCCACACGTGTGCCCTCTTCACGGCGTGCGTGTGGATCAGCGTGGCTCTCGGCGATTGCTGGCCGGCGTCGGCCGAGAACAAATGGGTGTGGATAGCGCCTCACTGGGACGAACAGGGGATCGCCAGTTTACCGAAATACGTCGAAGTCATGAGGCGCGTCGACGCCATGAGGCTTCCGAAGAATGAAGAGGCGAAGGCCGTTGACTCCTTGGGTTCGACGTCAGGGTTGAGCTCCAGCACGCTCCAGCGCCTCAGAGCTCTATCGGATCGCCAGAACGCGGAGGTGAAAGCGAACAAGCCCGGTGCCTGGTGGATGACCACCATCGAGGGATTCGTCGCAGCGGAGGCGCCCCGGAGGGACTGGCACCAACTCAAGACTTTCGATTCTCTCGCCGTTTGTGAGGGGACGCGCATACTCGCGTGGCACATCGTCGTGAACCGTCTGCGGCGAGCCGAGGACGAGCTCAACGTCGAACTGGCGACCCGCCCGCCTGATCGCTGGGCGACGATCGGTGATCGCGGAAACCAGATCGCCAAGGATACCGTCGTCCGCCAAAGCAGCTGTGAGCCAGAAATACTGTTCCGTTAGGCATCGTGCGCGAAGGCAAGATCGTGGCGCCGAGGCTCATTCGCGCCGCCACCCGCGCGATTCGAGGCACGCGAGAAACAACCGCGAAGTCTCGTTTGCCGGGGCCTGCCCTTCGTGAAAGGTGACCCACCGCAGGGGACCGATCCGCGGCACACGGACCTCCCGCATGCACATGGATTGATCCAGCGCCAGCTGGGCTTGATCGGCCGATGGGCTTCCGGGGATGCGCGACCAGGTGACAGGCGCCTCGGGACGAAACGCCCACCCATGTTCGTCGGGATAGCCGCGGTATCCGTTTATAGGCGCGCCCGAGCTTTGGGTCCGCGCCCACCCCGCCGCCTGCATACAATTTCGGTAGGCGTCCTTTGTCGCTTCCTGCAGGCAGATTCGCTCGTCCTGGTTGAACTCCGCTCCCGATCCGTCCGGCTTCTCCCAGTAGAACTTCGAACAGCCCACGGCGAACGCCGATAGGCCGATAAGACAACCAAGCACGATCGTCATCGTCGTTCGGTTCGCCGCTCTTGATGTAGCCACTGATACGTCCACTCAGCGCCGATCGATCACACCCGGCCCAGTTGGCCACACCCCGTGGCTCAGCCGCAGAGCCATCAGGCCGGTCTGTTGTCGACGTTCGGCACTGTGGGCGCCGATCTTTGCCTCACCTACACGCAGGTGCCCGCGAGCCCGCTCCACGTGTGACCCGCTCTCTCGCACTCGCCCTTCGACTTGTACCAGAGCGGCGAGTCGCCTGGGTATGACGTGTTATGGCGTGGCGTGGAACTCGCGCAGCCGGCCACGAACCCCACAAGGATCAGGGCGACCGCAACAGCCTTCATGCGCGCTCGACGATCGCACGCGTGGAACGGTGACAGGCAGGGCCAAAAGGGAAGCTTTCCCAAGCCAATGTCCCATGGCGTACGGCGGCCGGCGGGCATACACGAGAGAAGAATGATTGGAACCCGCGCCGCGGTCGGCCTCGCCTGTCTGGTCCTGCTCGCTGGATGCGCGAGCTCGCACGCCTACACGGTGAAGCGGGCGGACACCATGCTGCCGTGCGCAATGTCGGTCCCCCAGCGCAATCCGCTTATCGGCGTCGCGCTCTCGGGCGGCGGCAGCCGGGCGGCCCTCTTCGGAGCCGCCGGGCTGGAAGCCCTGGCGCAGGTCCGCACCGACGATGGAGTCTCGTTGATCGAGAAGATCGCGCACCTGTCGAGCGTGTCCGGAGGCAGTATCGCCGCGAGCTACTACGCGCTCAAGAAGCCCGGCCGGGACGTGAAGGTGCTCAACGCCGACGGAACGTTGTCGGATGCGTATCGGGCTTTCTTCGAGCAGTACGAGGTTGCGATCACTCAGAACTTCGAGACGTCACTGATCTGGCGCCAGCTCCTGTCCTTCCGGTGGATTAACTCCGCGCTCGCCGCGCGGACGTTGGCCGAGATTCTCCAGAAACGCCTCTACGAGAATGCTCGTATGCAGGACATCACGATGCGGGAAAAGGCCGGCGACAGTCCCGGCCTCATCATCAACACTACGCTTTACAACAACGGTCGTCGCCTTGCCCTGACCGGACTTCCGCCGGAGGCGTTCGAATACGACTTCTTCGCCGATCTGGAGCGTGCGCTGCGGGAACGTGGGCGTGACGTGGAGCCGGCGCCCTACATCCGTGAGCGGTGGAAGACCCTGCGTCCGTTGACGCCCCTCGACATCCACATGGACCCGTGCGCGGCCGGTCTGGCCGGCGCGGTCACGGCGTCGGCGTCCTTTCCACCACTCGTCGGGCCCATCACCCTGCAGGTCGGCGGAGAGAAGACGTACTGGCATGCGGGAGACGGCGGCCTGTACGAGAACCAGGGCATCGAGACGCTTCTCTTTCTCTACCTCAAGCAGATCCAGACCAAGCAGGCGAAGCGGGCGCTCATCATTGCGTTCGATAGCTCGTACCCATTTTCGGTCGGCGAGCGACAGCTGGGGCTGCGCTCCTTGCCATTCACCCTGCTCACCTTCGACTTCTCGCGCATTCCCAGCATCATGGAAGAACGGGCCAGCGCCTACTCGGCGCTGTTCTTCCGGAGCCTCCAGCTCGAGGGCGTATTCCCGGACTCCAACACGTTCACCGCGATGATCCTCCGCCACACCGACGCCAAGTGGGCGGCGGACATGAGCGACCTCCCGCCGGCGTGCAAGGCCGAGCCGAAGCCGCTCACGTCGCCGCAGGCCGTGAGGGAGCGCATCGCCGAGATCCCGACAGCGCTGAACTTACCGTCGAAATGCGATCGTGAGCTGCTCGTCACCTCCGCCAGCAAGCTCGTCGCGGAGCGCCGTGACGCAATCCTTGAGTTTCTGAACCGCCCGTAGCTTCCTGAATGGTTGCGAAGCCGACGGCAGCGTCGCCGGCGATGCTGCTGACCGTCGACGCCACCGTCGGCCCCCGCGCTCGCCCATGGACCACGCGACTGTTTCAGCCGATGGCCGCAGGCAGGAGGAGGGAGCGCGGAGCTGGATCTGTCCTCTATCGTGAGCGCATCAACACGAGCGGCGACCCGACCATGCTCCCGGAGATCTGGTTGCCGTCCGGCGAGATCTCAAGGGCGCCGGTTTGCCGAAAGCCGGTACCCAAGGCCAGTCGCACGGTGTTTCCCTCGACCGTTCCCTTGATGGGACCGCTGAGATCGTAGCGACCGGACACGTACACATCGCCTTCCAGCGCGCTGCCGGTCTGAACAAGGCGGAGGGCCACCGGAGTCTCCAGGCCCTGCGGTCCTCCTTGCCCGCTCCAGGTCCCGGTGAGATCCGGCATCGTGAGAGCGACGCTGGCGATTCGTGGCGTCGTCGAGGCCGTCGTTCTCGTCGTCTTCGTCGAAGAGCCGCAGCCTGTGATCAGGGCGCTGATGATCACAAAGGCGGTGAGCATCATGAGGATGCGGTTCATCGTGACCTCCCTGCCTCTTTGCGGCGATGCTCCAGCCATGCGGCCGGCCGGGCAAGGGCCGATCGTCGAGTGCGGACGGGTCCGCCCGGCTCTAGGAGGAGGGTCCCGGCGCGGCTGCCTGCTTCGTGTGCATCGCCGCCCGGCGATTCGACCTGGACATTGGTCCCACACATCGGTCACGATTGCGACCAAAGACGGATTGCGTCGTTGTTTTAAATGCATCAGGCTGAGCCTTGAAGGCCCATAGACTCACCTAAAGGCAGTTCAGTGACCCGACCCCTGCGGAAACCAGAGCCGCCCAGCGGCTCTGCGGAGCGCAACGACGAGGCGGCGGACCGCCCGATCGTCTTCGTCATCGATGACGACGAATCCGTCCGTCGAGGCCTCGACCGCCTCCTGCGCTCGGACGGGCTCGACGTCGAGTGCTTCGCGTCCGCGAAGCTGTTCATGGCCCGCCCGGTGCCCGACCGTCCTGCGTGCATCGTGCTGGATCTCCGCCTGCCGGGGGCGAGCGGGCTGGAGGTTCAGGAAAATCTTTCGCGGGCGCGCCAGGACATTCCCATCATCTTCATCAGCGGATATGCCGACGTGGGCTCGAGCGTGCGTGCGCTCAAGGCCGGCGCCGTGGATTTCCTCCAAAAGCCGGTGAGCGATCAGGCCCTCCTGGACACGGTTCACGATGCGCTCGAGCGCGCGCGGGCGATGCGGCGTCAGCGCGCGGAGCACGCGGCGATCCGGTCACGATTCGATCTCCTCACGCCGCGAGAACGGGACGTGCTCCGGCTCATGCTCCGGGGGTTGCTCAACAAACAGATCGCGTCCGAGCTCGGCATCAGCGAGAAGACCGTGAAGTTCCATCGCGGCCACGTGATGAGCAAGACCGCAGCGGGCTCGCTGGCCGAGCTCGTGCGGGACGCCGAAAAGATTCACATCGAGTCGCCCTCCGGCGCCTAGCGCGGCGCTCGGAGAATCAGCCGAAAGCCCAGGTGGCAGACCGAGGTGTCGACCGCCTGCGCCATCCGTGCCGCGGGGCGATAGCGCCGGCAATAGTTCGGCGCACAGAGAAACGATCCGCCCTTGATGACCTTGCGCGGGATCTTGATGTTCGGGGTCTGCGGGTCGTAGCTCCGCTCGCGGGCGTCCTCGCGATCGAAGGCGCCGCAGCACGACGGCGCCGGCTCGTGATGGGGCGCGTACCAGTCGGTCGTCCACTCCCACACGTTGCCGATCATGTCGTACAGGCCGTAGCCGTTCGGCGGAAAGCATCCGACCGGCGC
>Ga0075428_100001270_pt1 | contig 26913 bp, 24 predicted proteins | sample RhiMetdeltSRZDD2_FD_75291 | JGI IMG/M metagenome (GOLD analysis project Ga0075428, IMG submission 75291) | Populus rhizosphere microbial communities from Tennessee, USA - Rhizosphere MetaG P. deltoides SRZDD2 | ecosystem: Host-associated > Plants > Roots > Rhizosphere > Soil | place: USA... | reverse complement strand
ACGGCCTTCTGTTGTCCGAGCGGCTTGCCGAACCGGTCGGTCGCGGGCGTCTCGACCGGCGCATACATCATGTTGCGCCGCTGCGGCACGTAGCCCGCGTCCTTGATGTGGCGCTCGATCTCGGGGATCGAGGTCGGGTGCGTGCAGCCGGCCGAGCTCACGACGTTCTCTTCGAGCATCGCCGAGCCGAAGTCGTCGGCGCCCATGCCGAGGCCGATCTGACACGTCTTCATGCCCTGCGTGACGAAGCTCGATTGCAGGTGCGGCACGCCCTGCAGGTAGAGCCGTGCCAAGCTCAACGTGCGCAGATACTCGGCGACGGTTGCTTTCATGCCGCCGCGGTCCCGCAGCAGCTCGGCGCCGAGCGGCGTGTGGTCGGGCTGATAGGTCCACGGAATGAACGCCGTGAACACGTTCGTCTCGGCCTGCAGCTCGCGGATGCGCGTCATGTGCTCGATGCGCTCGGCGTCGGTCTCGACGTGGCCGAACATCATCGTCGCGGTGCCCTTGCCACCGAGCAGCGCCCACTGGCGCATGACCTCGAGCCATTCCTGCGTGGTCGCCTTCTTCGGCGCGATGATCTTGCGCACGCGCGGCACCAGGATCTCGGCGCCGCCGCCGGGGATCGAGTCGAGGCCCGCGGCTTTGAGGTCGACGAGCACGTCGCGCACGGGGCGCTTCTCGAGCTTGCTCAAGTGCGTGATCTCGGGAGGGCTCATGCCGTGGATCCAGACCTGCGGGTAACGCGTCTTGAGGTCTTTGAACAGCGCCGCGAACCAATCGGTCTTGAGCCGCGGATGATGGCCACCCTGCATCAGCACCTGGATGCCGCCCTTCTGGATCAGCTCGTCGACCTTCTGGTAGATCGTCTCGCGCGTGAGCACGTAGGCATCGGCCGCGTCGGGCGAACGGTAGAATGCGCAGAAGCCGCAGTCGGTGACGCAGACGTTCGTCGGGTTGATGTTGCGATCGACGATGTAGGTCACGCGCACCTTGCCGTCGTCGTGTGCTTTGTGCAGCCGCAGTCGAACGTCGTTCGCGAGCATGCCGAGCGACGGCTGGTCGAGGCCGCGGTAGAGCAGCAGCGCTTCGTCGGAGTCGAGCGCGCCGCCGTCGAGGGCCTTCTGGCTCGCGTCGCGCAGGCGGACCGGATCGGGGGAGACGGCGGGGGACATCGGGCGTGAAAGGCTAGGGTCGGGGGCGGGCGCGGAGAAGCAGAACCTCGCCTTGCCGGGTCAGCGCATTGTGCCGACGATACAACGATGGCGAGCCACTACTTGTTTCTCGTCGACACCTACGCAACCGAGATCCTCAAGGTGCTGTCGGTCTGGTCCTTGGCGGAAGAAGGCGACCTCGACGTGAGACCGCGCAAGGGGGATCCGCGCGGGAGGACGCTGCGCGAGCACATGATCCACCAGTGCCAGAGCGAGAACGGCTGGTTCCAGTCGATGTTCGGGATCGCGACGCAGGGAGACGTGTTGCCGCCCGAGACGACGAAGCTCGGCTTCCTGCGCCACTATGCGGCGGCAGCGGAGCAACGGCTCACCGCGTTGGGGGCGAAGGACGACGAGTGGTGGGAGACCGAGGTCGCGTTCTTCGAGACGCGCCGGCCGCGCACGTGGATCATGGTGCGCCGGATTGCGCACACGGCGCATCACCGCGGCCAGCAGACGACGATGCTGCGCATGCTCGGTCGCAGCTTGCACAGCACCTACGGTCCCACGGCGGACACGGGTGGTCTCGCGAAGGACCGGCCGCCGGTCGTCTACGCGTACTCCGATGTGCCGGGTCTGCTCGCGGCCGAGGGGCGCGGCGGCATCAAGAAGCCCCTGCCGCCGCCTGTCGCTCGCGCGGTGACGGAGCTGCCGGGCAGCGAGAGGGCCTCTGGCCGACCGCGCGCGCGGCGGCGGCGCACCGAGTCGCGGTGACGCCACCGCTGCGTCACTTCTTGCCGGTCTTCCGCCCTTCCTGGAACAGCGCGAACGTAGCCCCGACGGGATCGGTGAACATCGAGAACGAACCGACCTCGGGGATCGGCGTGTTCTCGACGAGTGCTTTCGCGGTCAGCTTCTTCGCGCGCGTCGTGGCCTTGGCGAGATCCTCGACGAGGAAGTAGGCGAGCCAAGAGCTCGGCGCGCCGGGCTGCGGGTGCTTCATGATGCCGCCCGCCTGCTTGTCGCCGAGCAGTTGCACGTGGTAGGTGCCCATCTTGCCCATGTCCTTCGTCTGCTCCTTCCAGCCGAACATCGCGGTGTAGAACTTCTGCGCCGCCTTGTCGTCGGTGGAGAGCAGTTCGTTCCAGCAGACGCGGCCGGGCACCGGCAGGTCGGGATCGAAGCCCTGCGATTCGGGCAGGCCCTTGTAGAGCGAGAGGTAGGCGCCTTGCGGATCGCCGACGACGGCGAAGCGGCCGACCTTCGGGATGTCGGTTGGCGGGACACAGGTGGAGCCACCGAGAGAGGTGCACTTCTTCGCGGCGGTGTCGACGTCCGCGACCGCGAGGTAGGGCATCCAGTGCGAGACGGGGATGTTCTTCTCTTCGACGATGCCGCCGATCGGGCCGGGCCCGGCCATGATCATGCGGTAGACGGTGCCCTGCATCGGGGACTCCTTGATCTGCCAATCGAAGAGGGAGCAGTAGAAATCCTGCGACTTGGGTGCGTTCGTGGTCATGAGGTCATGCCAGACGAAGCGGTTGTTCCAGGGGCCTTGAGGTTTGGTCATGAGGTTCCTTGTGTCGGGGAAAGGGAAGTCAGCGAGAATGGGTGACGGTCAGGATACGTGCGCGAGGACGAACGGGGCGGTCCTGCATCGACGGCTTTCCCGCGTTTTCTCGGGGCTGGGGCGGGGCGGCCGCGTCGACGTGGTTTGCAGCGGGCGGACCCTTGTCGGGTGGCCTGCGCGCGCTACCATCGCGCCACCCCGAAGCCGAAACGCTTCACGTTGGTCCAGGTCGGAGCGTAGCGCAGCCTGGTAGCGCACCTGCATGGGGTGCAGGGGGTCGGAAGTTCAAATCTTCTCGCTCCGACCAATTCACTTCTGCTTGTCGAGAGCCCAGTTGGGCGCTTCCCGGTGCGTTGCCGGGCGCGAGTTAGAGCAGCCTGTTCTCGGTGTCCCCAAGGCGCAGGCGGTGTTGGTGCCGTGCTTGTCGCTGGATCCGTTGGCGTCGCTGTTCTCGCCGAAGGCGGCCGAGAAGGAGCGGGGCCGCGATGCGTGCTCGGCGCAAGACGAAGGTGTGGCCGTCTCACAGCAACGAGGCGCGGCGACGCGAAGGGGTCGGATGTTCAAAGCCTGCGGGAGTGCTACGACACGAACAGTTACCGGCGGGCGATCGCGCGCGGTTGCGAAGCGGCAGAGATCCCGTCGTGGAGCCCGAACCAGCTGCGGCATTCCGCCGCGACGCGGATCCGCAAGGAGATGGGGATCGAGGTAGCTCAGGCGGTCTTGGGGCACCGGCAATTGGAGACGACGCAGGTGTATGCCGAGGTGAACCAAGACCGAGCCGTGGAGGCGATGGAGCGGCTCGGGTAGACGTTGCGCGCATGGCCGCGAAGAAGCCTGCGAAGCCGAAGCTGCCGCCCATGTGGCCGCGCGTGGTGGTTGCCACGGCGCTGGCATCCGCAACGGACCGCGCACGCGTGTTCGAGGCAGTTCGCGAGCTGGACCGCTCGGGCGTCGTGAGCCTGGTGCTGCGCTACGTCCACGCCGAGAGCGGCACTTTGATGCGGCAGGGGGCGTCGTGGCCGGCATGGATCTGCGAGGTCGCGGCCTCGGCGTTTCGGACAGCGGAGCTGTTGGAGCAGTTGGTCCAGGAGTGTCGGTTGGCGGCTGCTCATGACCTGCCGAAACCGGTTGCAAAGGAGTTCGAGGATGACCTGCTCGCGGTGCTTCAGTTGCTCATGGATGAGCTCTTCGAGCAAGGCAAGAACTGGCGCCCCGGCAGTCAAGATGCACTGGCTGGCTTGAGCGGCGTGTCTCCCGAACTCGCACGATTCTATGCGGCAAGTGGCGTGGAGGCGGCGGTGCACTTGGCCTGGTGCGTGCGTCGTGCCGTGCTGGGCAAGGTCGAGGAGCCGTTCTGGCCGTTTGTGGTCTCCAAGCGATCGATGCGAACGATGCGCCTGCAGGTCGGTCGCGCCGAGCCGGAATCATGTGCCGAACTTCACGCGGATGACGTCGCGATCCTGCAGGCGTGCGAGGGCGGGCCATTGCAGGCAAAGGAAGTGTCGGGCAGGGCGGTTGTCGGTGGCCGCAATTTGTTAGTCAGCCACGTCACCAAGCGAAAGAGGGACCTGACAGCGTGGGGCCTGCTCACCGCCGCGCGTGCCTTTGAGCTGTCGGAGAAGGGCCGCGCGTGGTTGGATGACGTAGTTCCATCGATGCGCGACGGCGGCTACTAGCGGCAGCCCTGAAACTTCGCGACCGGCAGGCCACTTGGAACCTCGTGGGGGACGAGATCGCAGAAGTCGAGCACCCTATCGTCGAGCAAGGCTTCTTTGACGAAGGCAGTCAGGTCTCTGACCTGCTGATTGTTCAACGAGATCGGCGTTGCCAGCAACGGGTCGATGCCCAGGGCCAACATCGCCTGGACCGGCCCCACGGCGAGATCGTCAGGCACCTTGTTCTCATGCGCGTCGTAGTGAGCCAGCGAATGCGCGACGTCGAGGTGATGCTTGATCGCCGCTTCGATCGAGCCGAACGCGCCGTTGTGGAAGAAGGCCGGCGCGACGGCGAGGTTCCGCAACGGGGCGGTTCGAAACATGTAGCGCTGTGCCGGATTGCCGCTCGTCTGCTCGACACCGAAGTCCTCGCTGGCGCCCGGCCCGTCGAAGATCACGTTGCCGAGACCGACGCCGAACGACGGGAACAACTGTGGGCCGCCGATGCGGTGCAACTGGAAGTCGCTGAACATTTCGTTGGACTGGCCACCGACGGCGTGACATGCCACGCAGCCGGCTTGGCCGAAGAACAGCAGCGCGCCGCGCTTCTGCTCCGTGCTCATTGCATTGTGCTGGCCGCGTGCGAACCGGTCGATCGGTGCGTCGGCGCCCGGCAGCGACATCTGGAACTCCGCGATCGCCAGGCGGCGCATGTGGATCGTGATGCCGCCCGGGGGCAGCATCACGCCGCCATTGAACGCCAGACTGAAGAGAGCCACGTACTCGGGGATCGAGTTCAGCCGCGCATCGATCAGGTCCTGGATCGGGAAGTTGTGGAAGCCGCCGACCGGCGGCGGCAGCGCATCACCCGCGCCGTTGTCGAACTGATAGTGAGCGGGACCGAACGGACCCGGGTTGGCGATGATGCCCGTGAAGCCGGCCATCTCGACGAGCTCGGTCGACGGCAACGAGCCCTGCGCCTGCAGCAGCGTTTGCGTCGTGTTGATGATGTTCTCGGGCGGCGGGAACTGGAAGCCCGCCGAATTGTCGAACGGATCGCCGGACAGCGCGGTGAACCGCGCGGTCCACATCAGGGACGGATAGAACTCGGTGTTCGCGACGAGCGGAGAACGGCGCTGGTTGCGCGCACCGCTTCGGGACTTTCCAACCTTGCCGTTGTTGTCGACACCGATGGCCATCGGCTGCGAATCGCCGAAGCCGAAGGCCGGAGAGTGACAGCCGGCGCAGGAGTTGTCCTTGTGCAGCCCGAGCGCGTTGTCGAAGAACAAGAGCCGGCCGAGGTCGGCTTTGTTCGGGTCCAGCGGCCGTCCGAGCCGCGTCTCGAGCGTGCTCTCGATCGCGCCGGTGAAGCCTTGCAGCAGCAGCACCTGTTGCAGTTGGGCGTTCAGCGAGGGCGTCGACTGCGCGCTCGCCGCCGCGCCGGCGATGAGCGTGAGCACCGCGCACGAGGTGATCGAACGAAGGCTGTCCCAGTACTCTCTTCCGGATGAATCGAGTCGCGATTGCATGGCTTGCTCCTTGTGAACGAGGGAACTTCCTTGTGAACGAGCGAACTGCGGACTGTACCGAAGGCCGATGACCACCAGTGCGGCAGCAAGTCTGCGAGTCATCGGGGTCTGGGAACACCTCGTGACCAGTGGTCAAGCTCGAGGTGTCGACAGGCTTCGCGAGCGCGATCGCCACTGCGTCGATTTGGCTCGTGCCGCAGGAGTCTACTGCGAAACTGGTCGCCGGCTGACGTGTGGCTGCGCGTGGTCGGTGGCGGCCTCGCGGTGGCGTTGCTCGCAGTCGCCCATCGCAGCGCGATCATGTGCGCACCCGCCGTCCGGTTTCCGGCGGCCCTGATTCCATTCGTGCGGTCGGCCGACGCAGAGGTCCTCGTGCTCGGCCGGGTGCTCTGCGCGGCCAGTTCTGTGGCGTCGCACCGGCGCTCGGTGCTTCGGCCGGAAGGGTGGTGGAGGCGACGGTTCGCGGCCGGAAGTTCGGGCGTTCGTCGCGTCGCAGTTGTTCCCGGATGGGAACAGCCGACGTACCCGTGCGACACCAGACGGGGGTTCCCGCGGCACCCGCGCACGGCCCGGAGGTTGCCAAGCGCGCGCCAATCCCCTCTCCTGTCCGCTACCTGATGCGCATTCATCCGGCGTCCTTCTTCGTTCCGCTGTCGCTGCTCGCGTTGGCGGCCATCCTGGTGGCCTCCTGCCAGTCCCCCGGTCGCGCGACCGCCCTTCTCACACCGGACGCCGTCGCGATCGGCACCAACGCCTACCGCGACCGCGTGATGACGAGCGCGTTCTGCGGCACGTGTCACCCGGACATCTACGCCGAGCACGCGATGAACACGCACGGCCGCGCGTTCACGGATCCCGAAGTGCGGCTCGCGACCGGCGACTTCGAACACGGCGACTGCATCCGCTGCCACACGCCGCGGCCCGTGTTCGAAACCGGCATCGGCCTCAATCCGCAGCGCCGCTACTACGGCCTCGAAGAGGGCAACACCTGCATGACGTGCCACTGGCGCGAGGGCGTCGACTACGCGAACTTCACGGGCGGCGCCCAGTGCAAGACCGCGTTCGATCCGCGTGTCGGGACCGTCGAGGCGTGCGCGAGCTGCCACCGCAACCACGGCACGCCCTACCAATGGGAACTGGCGCCGAACGGCAAGGGCGCCGGCAAGACGTGCGTGATCTGCCACATGAAACAGGTCGAGCGGCCCATCGCCGTCGGCGGCCCGGTGCGCAAGGTGCGCGTGCACGTGTTCCCGGGCGCGCGCGACGAAGCGCACGTGCGCCGCGCCTACGAGTACGAGGCCAAGGTCGTCGGCAACGAGGTCGTCGTGACGGTCACGAACGTCGGCGCGGGCCACAACTTCCCGACCGAGCTGAAGCAGCGCAGCCTCGAGTCGCTCGTCGTCGTGCACGACGTCGAAGGCAAGGAGATCGCGCGCTCGCGGCTCGTCTTCCGCGATCCGTACAAACGGCCATACGGGCTGCACCTGCCGGTCAACACGCAGATCCCTTCGGGCGAGCACCGCGAACATCGCGTGCCGATCAACGTCGCTGCCGGCACCGTCGACTGCGAACTGCACTTCAAGCACTACTTCCCGATCGAGGACCACCACCCGCAGCTGTCGCGGCAGCTCGAGATGAGGCGACTCGTCTTCGCCGACGTGACGCCGAGCAACAAGCAGGTCGAGACCGAGCCCGAGGTGAAGGGCAAGACGCCGGAAGGCATCGATCCGCAGGTCGCGAGCGTCGCCGACTTCGTCGACTTCACGCGGCCGCCGATCGGCAAGACGCAGATCGACGTGCCGAAAGGCGACTCGCCGGCCGACATCAAGGCGCTCGTCGACCTGTTCATGTTCCCGGTGCCGCAGGGCAACCGCGAGGCGCAGCATCGGCTGCTCGAGATCGGTGCGCCGGCGGTGCCGGCGCTGATCGAGGCGCTCGGCAGCTGGGACGGCAAGACGTTCACGCAGGCGATGCTCGTGCTCGAGAAGATCGGGGCGGCGGCGGTGCCGGCGATCCGCGGCGCGCTGCAGCACGAGCAGTTGTATGTGCGCATGCACGCGCGGCGGCTGCTCGGCCGCCTGCCGGCCGCGGACGAACGCCGCGCCCTGCTGCCCGTCGTGCTGCCGGGTCTCGCGATGCCCAACGCGCTCGATCGCTCGACGACCTGCGAGCTGCTCGGGCGCCTCGGCGACCGCGCGGCGGTCGAGCCGCTGCAGCGGCGGCTCGCGGACGGCGATCCCGACGTCGTGATGGCGGCGGCGCAGGCATTGGTCGCGCTCGACGCGCGTGACGCGGTGCCGGCGATCGAGCAGGCGCTCGCGCAGGCTACCTGGGACGAGATCCGCATCGACCTCGCCTACGGCCTCGCGCGGCTCGGTTCGGTCGCGGGCATCCCGGAGTTGCTGCGGCAGCTCGACCACCGCGACGACCTGATCCGCGGGGGTTGCTTCGAGAGGCTGTTCGCGGTGACCGGCAAGCACTTCGGCTTCGAGAACACGGCGCTCCCCGAGGAACGCCTGGCCGCGATCGCGCGGCTGCAGGCCTGGTGGGCGCGGGCCGGCAGTGCCGAATCGCTGCAGCGGCCGCACGTGCCCGAGCCGCGCGCGGACGACGCGGCGTTCCACCTGATCACGGCGATGGGTGGCGGCGACGTCACGGTGCCCGCCGTCGAGGACGACGCGAAGGCGATCGAACAACTGGTGGGGATGGGCGCGAACGCGATCCCCGCGCTGATCAAGGGGCTCAAGTTCCCGCCCGGTTTCGCGGCGAAGCGCGCGTCGCTGCTCACGGCGATCGGGCGCATCGGCGACAAGCGCATGGCGCCGTTCGTGGCGCAGACGCTGCGCGATCCAGTCGTCAGCGTCGCCGCCTATGCGGCGTTGGCGCTCGAGACGTGTGGCGACGAAGACTGCCTGCCGGCCCTGGTCCGCTTCCGCGAGCGGGTCCGTTCATTGGCAGCGGCGGGGCACCTGCCTGCCAGCATCCGCGACGCCGACACCGTGCTCGTGATCGCCGCGCGCAGCCGGCTGGTGCTCGGCGACGAGAGCGCGCGAGCCGAGCTCGTCGGCCTGCTGCTCAGCGACGATGCGCCCACGCGCACGGCCGCGATCGCTGCGCTGCAGGAGAAGTATGGCGATGCGCGCGGCTACGACCCGGTGGCCGGTCCCGACGATCGCCGGCGGGCCGTGGCGCGCTGGCGCGAGTAGCGGCCGGCGTCACGGCAGAGCCACCGCCTGCCGTCACTGGCTGACTTCACTCTCCATGCTGGCTCTTGCAGCGGCGAGCGCCGCCGGCTCGACCAGGACACCGATCCGCTCGTAGCGCTTCCGGGTCTGGCTCGTGTGGACGTGATCGGAAGCGGCCATGCTCGAGGGCTCCCGTGTCGACTGACGCGTTGCGCCTCCGGGAAACTGATCGCGCCGATCGCGAAGGAGCGGGAAGATCGAGTTCACCATGGATCGAAAGTCACGACTGGTCCAACGCATCAACCGTCTCGGCACGATCGGCGACCCGAAGACCCCGGTGCCCCTCGTCACGCTCGAGGAGTTCTTCGAGGGAAACGATGATCCAGGTTCGATCGGCTGCAACCTTCCGGATCCCGTGCAACCGTCCGTGTTCTACGCGCTCTTCAAGGCGATCCGATCGCGTCCCGGCGTCGCGGACGTCCTGGTTCAGGTGACCATGCACGATGACCCGCAGATGTGGCCGTTCTCGGATACGGTCTGGGTCGTCACCTCCGCTTCCGATGCCGACATCAAGAAGTGGGTGCCAGAGCGGCTTCTGCCCGATGAACTGGTCGACGGCTTCCCCAAAGATCGACCGATGGAGAAGTGCTCCGTGCCCGAGGGCATGCGTGCCGTGGGCCTGTGGTACGACTGATTCGATCCAGGCCGCACTCGTGGCTCGATGAAGCTGAACGTCGTCGACGGCGACCTGCTCGACCGCTCGGGCGATGCGACACGGTCGGCTCTCGAGTGCGAGGCACGCACCCGTCGATGAGTGGTTCACGCCACACGGAGGTGTCATGAGCTACGACCTGATGGTGTTCGATCCCGCAGCGGCGCCGCAGGATCGATCTGCGTTCAAGAAGTGGTACGAGAAGCAAACGGATTGGGGCGAGGGCCATGCCTACGACGATCCCTCGGTCTGCTCGGATCGGCTGCGCGCATGGTTCCTGGACATGATCACGCTCTTCCCTCCGATGAATGGACCGCACGCGACCGAAGACTTCGACGATCCCAAGGTCACTGACTACAGCGTCGGTTCGAATGCGATCTACGCGGCGTTCGCGTGGTCGGAAGCCAGCTCGGCCCGCGCGACGATGCTCGAGCTCGCGCAGAAGCACCGCGTCGGCTTCTTCGACGTCAGCAGCAAGGACAGCGGCATCTGGCAACCAACGCGCGCTGGTGGTTATGCAAGAGTCGCGTGGTGACCATTGTGCCGGCCGCCTGTTCCCGCAGCGGATGATCTCGCGTACGTTCTCACCGCCGCCCTCTCCTTCCAAGCCACACCCATGCTCGAGGCAGGTCACCTGGTCTTCGGTAGTCTGATCGGCAGCACCGATGCGGAAGGACGGGGTTGCTGATGGAGAACAGCACATGATGAGCAAGCCCAAGGGAGCAACCCACGACGACTACCTGGCAGGGCTGCCTGCCGGCCAGCGAGCTGCACTCGAGAAGCTGCGAAGGAACATCCGGGCTGCAGCTCCGAAGGCCGAAGAGTGCATCAGCTATCGAATGCCCGCTTTCCGTCTCGATGGGAAGGTGCTGGTGCTCTACGCCGCGATGGCGAAGCACTGCTCCTTCTTCCCGGGCAGCGGAACGGCGGTGGAGGCTCACAGCGCCGCCCTCGAGGGATACAGTACGAGCAAGGGCACGATCCGGTTCGATACCGAGAAGCCCCTGCCTGCCAAGCTCGTTCGCGACATCGTCAGGTATCGCATCGTGGAGAACGCCGCTCGACCAGGGCCTGCAGCGAAGCGTGCTTCGCGCCGGCGCTGATCGGCGAAGAGTGGCTGGCCCTGATGGCCCTGGAGTGCCTGGCCGCGGGATCGGCGACGAGGTCGAGTTCTGTCGCGGGCAGTACCGCGCGCAGGTCGAATGGTGTGCCATGGCGATGGGACTCCGCCGCGTCGACGAGACGCGATTCACGCGCGATGGCGAGCGGTCCGACGAGAAGTAGCGCCGCGGTCGATCATGTGCTTGCATGAGCTGCAGTGGTCGAACTGCTCACAATCTTCGCGTTGATCCTGTTGAACGCGCTGCTGTCGGGAGCGGAGATGGCCGTGGTGGCCTCGCGGCACGCCAAGCTGCAGGCCGCAGCGGATCGAGGCAGCCGGCGGGCCCGGGCGGCGCTGCGCCTGCGCAACGACCCGGAGCGTTTTCTCGCGACGGTGCAGATCTTCCTCACGTTGGTCGGCGCGATTGTGGGCGTGTATGGCGGCTCCTCGCTGGCCGCGGTGCTCACGCCCGTAGTCGAGAAAGTGCCGGCATTCGCGACGGTGGCTCACGAGGTCTCGAAAGTCCTGGTCGTCGGCCTGATCACCTACCTCTCGGTCGTCGTCGGTGAGTTGATCCCGAAGTCGCTCGCGCTGCGATACGCGGAGCCGATCGCGACCGTGTTGGCGCGGCCCGTGCAGGTCCTCGAGGTCGTGGCCAGGCCGATGGTGTGGCTGCTCATGCGGAGCAGCAACCTCGTGCTGAGGGCGTTCCACGACTCGACGACGTTCGTCGAAACGAAGCTGGCCAGGGAGGACCTCGCGGCCATGGTCAGCGAGGCCACGACGCAGAGCGGACTGTCGCCGACGACGCGGCAGGTGTTCGAGCACGCGCTCGAGTTCTCGACGTTGAAGGTCGGCGACGTCATGGTGCCACGCCGGTGGGTCGTGGCCTTGCCGAAGGATGCGAGCGTCTCGGCGCTGAAGAAGGCGATGGTCGCCGCCGGACATCGCCGCGTGCCGATCTACGAAGGTTCGATCGATGGCATCGCGGGCTATCTGCTGCGCGACGACGTGCTGGCCGTGATCTGGGACGGGAGACCGATCGACTTGCCGGCAATGCTGCGGCCCGCCTACTTCGTGCCCGAGTCGATGCCGGCGGATCGCGCTCTGCGCGAGCTGCAGGCGCGGCGGCTGCATCTCGCTGTCGTGGTCGACGAGCACGGCAGCGTGCAGGGCATCGTGACGCTCGAGGACCTGCTCGAGGAGCTCGTGGGCGAGATCTACAACGAACGCGACGTCGAGACCTTCGACGCGGCGAAGAAGGAAGACGATGGCGCCTGGCTCGTGCAAGGCAATCTCGACGTGCGCGCGTTCACGCGCATCTCGGGGATCGACCTCGACGAGCCCGACGAGGCGCGCAGCATGGGTGGGCTCGTGGTCCAACTGGCCGGCGGCAGTCTGCCGGACAAGGGCGCGACCTTCGCGGCGGGGAACGGAACGACGCTCGAAGCGGCCGAGGTGTCGGTGCGGCGCGTTCGCATGGTGAGGGTGCGCCAGTCATCTTCGTGAGCAGGGACTGCAGCGCAATGGCCATGGCCGCGCTCTGATTCGCGGGCGGCGCCGGCATAATGCCGCGATGGGCAACGAGCAGTTCCCCGCGATGCGGGTCGAGTACGGCGACGAGCCGCTGGCGCGCGCTGGCATGCCGGACGACCCGATCGCGCTGTTCTCTGCCTGGCTCGCTGCCGCCGAAGCCGCGAAGGTGAACGAGCCGAACGCCATGGCGCTCGCAACGTGTGGCGCCGACGGCCAGCCACACTGTCGCATCGTGCTGCTCAAGCTGCTCGACGAGCGCGGCTTCACGTTCTTCACCAACAAGCAGAGCGAGAAGGGGGAACAGCTGCTGGCCAATCCGCGCGCTGCAGCGACGTTCTGGTGGCATCTGCCGCGCAACCGGCAGGTCCGGATCGCGGGGTCGATCGATCACAGCTCCGAGGCGGTCTCGGATCGGTATTTCGCGGCGCGGCCGCGACGGGCCCAGCTGTGCAGCGCCGCGTCGCCGCAGAGCCGCCGCGTCTCGAGTCGCGCCGAGCTCGAGCAGCTCGTCGAGGCCTTGTCGCAGCAGGTGGGCGCTGGCCCGGTGCCGCGTCCGGCGCATTGGGGTGGCTACGTGCTGCTGCCGCACGCGATCGAGTTCTGGCAGGGGCGCGACGCGCGGCTGCACGACCGCTTCCGCTACAAGAGGGCCGGGGACGGTTGGAGCCTCGAACGCCTCGCGCCCTGACATTCCTTTCGCGCGAGAAGCGCATTGCGTAGCGTTTCGCCGATGAAGTGCACCTCGATCTCGTTGTTCTGTCTGCTTTCCGCCTGCGCCAGCCCTCCCGCGACCGGCGGCGCGCAGGCGCTCTTCAACGGGCGCGACCTCACGGGCTGGCACGCCGACGTGCCAGAAGCCGACAACAACCCGTCGCTTGCGCCGTCGTTCATCGTGCGCGACGGACTGCTCGTGAGTCAGGGCAAGCCCGAGGGTCACCTGATCTCCGACGCGTCGTTCGGCGACTACCGCCTCACGGTGCAGTGGCGCTGGCCCGCGCTGGCCGGCAACTGCGGCGTGCTCGTGCACACTTCGACGCCGCGACGGCTCTTCGGGATGTTCCCGCAGTCGATCGAGTGCCAGCTGCACACGGGCAATGCCGGCGACTTCTGGTGCATCGGCGAGGACATCGCGGTGCCCGACATGGAGGCGCGACGCGGGCCGAAGGAGCGATGGGGCGTCGATGGCGACCGCGCGCGCCGCATCAAGAACCTGACGGACGTGAGCGAGAAGCCCGAGGGCGAGTGGAACGAGATGGTGATCGAATGCCGTGGACGCGAGATCCAGGTCTGGGTCAATGGCGAGATGGTCAACCACGGCACGAACTGCACGGCCGACCGCGGTCAGATTGCCCTGCAGGCCGAAGGCACCGTCTGCGAGTTCAGGAAGATCGAGCTGCAGCAGCTGCCGGCCGCCGGCGGGAAGTGATCATCAGGCGGGCGTCGCGTGCCGCCTGCTCCGCCGGGAAGCAGTGAACATCGCCTCGTGCTCGGCGAGTGCCTCGCTGACCCCTGCGATCGCCATGCGCACATGCGTGAGCTCGACCGCGATCTGGTCGCATTCGGCCTGCAGGTCCGTGCATCGCAGCACCATGAACACCACGCCATCGCCGCGACGTTGCAGCACGGACGATTCGCGGTGCCAGCTCTCGAACTCGGCCTGGAGCGAGTCGAGCGCCGCGATCAGCTACAGTTCCTGAGCGCGGAACCTCGCCAGCAGCCGGCGCAGGTCCAGCGAGCGCTCCGTTGGCTCAAGCGCTCTCCACATGGGCCTCTCCGGTGCTGTAGATGCCCGCGAGGACGCGCCGCAGCAGGCTGACCTGGTCGCGGCATGCGGTTCGTCGCGCACGGATGCTGAAGGGAATCACCGTTCCGTCGGCGCGAGCACTGGCTGCGGCGAGGTTGAACTCCTGCTGTGCAGCTGCGAACTGGGCACTGGCTTCCGTGAGTTCGGCCAGCAGCCGGGCGGTGAGATCCGCAGCCGCACAAGCAGCTCCATCGAAGGGTTGCAGTTCCATGCCGGAATGATCGGTCCGGCCCGTGAACGCGTTGCAAAGCCCGGGACAATCTCGCGAACGCGCTGAGCTCGCGTGTTCCCTGCCCTCCCAGTCACGGCGTCGTGGCGCGAAAGTGCCGCTGCCACTGGCAGCTCGCGCACTGCGACGTTCCTAGTCGACCCACTCCGCGAGGAAGAGATTCGTCTCGCCTTCCTTCTTGCCGAGGCGGTTGCTCGCGAACACGAGGTAGCGCCCATCGGGCGAGAACATCGGGAAGGAATCGAACTCCGGGCTGAAGGTGACCTGCTCGAGACCCGTGCCGTCTTCGCCGATCAGGAAGAGGTCGAAGTTACGGGCCGCTTTGTGGTTCCCGGTCTTGGCCATCTCCTCCATGCCGCGCACGTTGCTGGCGAAGAGGATGCGCTTGTCGTCCGGCATCCAGTACGGCGCGAAGTTGGCCTGGCCGTTGTCGGTCAGTTGGCGGAAGTCGGAGCCGTCGCGCTTGCACGTCGTGATCTCCATGTGCGAGGGGCGGACCAGAGCCTGGCCGAGCAGCTTCGCGTCTTCCTTCGCTTCGGCCTCGTCCTTCGGGAAGGCCGAGCGGAACACGAGCTTGCTGCCGTCGTGCGAGAAGAACGCGCCGCCGTCGTAGCCGGGGCGGTTGGTTACTCGTTTCACGTGCGAACCGTCGGCTTCCATCGTGTAGAGCTCGAGGTCCCCGTCCCTGACGGAGGTGAACACGATCGCGCCCGTCACCGGGCAAACGGTGGCCTCGGCGTCGTAGCCGGGTTCCTTCGTCAACTGGGCAAGGTTCTTGCCATCCGCGTCGGCGACGAAGATGTCGTACTCGCGATGGACGTCCCAGACGTAGACGCCGCGCTCGCGCTTCACGACCGGTGGCGGTTCCGCGCCCTGGTGGTGCGTCGACGCGAAGATGATGCGCTTGTCACCCTGCAGGAAGTAGGAGCACGTCGTCCGGCCGGTGCCCGTGCTGACCTGCTTCAGATCACCGGAGGCCAGATCGAGCACGTAGATCTGATCCGCGGGCATCGCATCCGTGCGGCGCTGCAGGATGAGCTTCCTGCCGTCGTGCGACCAGTAGGCTTCGGCGTTCTGGCCTTCGGACGTGAGCTGCCGCAGGTTGCGCAGATGCTTCTCCTGCGGCAAAGCATCGACCGGCGTGCCTGCGCGGATCTCGAGCGGCTTCGGCTCGACGAGGGGGGCCGGGGTCTGTGACCTGGCGGCACAGGTGGCGACGAGGGCGACGAGGAACACGCGGTTGCGAGGGGTCATCGCCGCATGCTGTCGCCGCTGGTGGCCGACTGCAACGGTCGAACTCCCGGCCCCGTCATGCGAACGTCACGCCCAGCGAACGCGCCAAACGACGTCGATCGGACTCATGCCGCAGCGGCGCCTGGTGGCTGTTTCGCCCTGTTCGTGCGTGCGTTGCGGCGATGCCAAGCTACTCGGACTCATGCCGCAGCGGCGGCTGGTGGCTGTTTCGCCCTGTTCGTGAGCGCCGCGTTGCGGCGATGCCAAGCTACTCGGCCGCATCGCCGCAGCGGCGCCTGGTGGCTGTTTCGCCCTGTTCGTGAGCGCCGCGTTGCGGCGATGCCAAGCTAACTGTCCGCGATCTCGGCGATCTGACCCATGGTGCCCTTCTCGCTGCCGACGAGCCCGAGCACGACGCGTTCGTCCATGGCCAGATCGGGATGAGCAGAAAGGAACTCCCCGCGGTGCTTCTGGACGAGGACGCGGATTCGCTGCAGGAAACGCTCGGGGTCGCTGACTTGCAGCAGGCCCGAGCGTCCCAGTGCGTCGGCGGCAACACGGTTGGCGGCGCGGTCCAGGTCTGCTGGCACGAGGCGATACTCGTCGAGCCAGAAGTCCGCGCGCAGCTCGAAAAAGGCCACCAGGTTGCGAAGGTGAGGCAGCGTGATCGCCGATCGCCCCTTGCAGATGTCCGTCGCGGTTTGCGGTGACACCCCCAAAGCCCGGGCGAGATCTCTCTTCTTGAGGCGACGCTGCTCGAGCAGAGCAGAGATCTTCTCGTGGATGAGGACCATGAGAAGCATAGGATAGCGAACGCGTGCGACCTGCTCATCAACGTTCCGGGCAAAGCTCGGCTGAGAATCCGGAGACGAAGCGGCGGGTTTTCGCACGCGGCGCGAACGCGAGCACGAACCAGAGCGAAGTGTCAAGGACGGTCAGGTGCGTCGTCTGGCTCGCGGTGCTGGTCGGATCGGCATGCAAGTCGGGCGCGCTCGCCGAATCGATCTGGCCGCCGAGTGACTTCGAGATCCTCGTCGAGGAGCTCGAGCTGAACGGCACCGAGGCGCGCGTGATGCGCCGCTTCCGCGCCGGTCCTGATGGCCTGGTCACCTACGGCACCTCGAAGAAGTCGGTCGTGGACCCGGAAACGCACACGCTGTTGCCGGTCTTCGATCGCCTGTGCGTCTATCGGCTCGTGAAAGAGAGCATCCGGGCGCTGGCCCGCCGGCTCGATCGCGCGAGGATCGCGGAGTTGGAACGCATCCAGGGGGAACGCGGCGTGGAAGAGGGGCCCGGCCTCGCGATGACCTGGCAGGCGTTCGGGCGACGCCACGTCGTGACGGCCCGAGGCCGGTTGCATGGCCCGATGGCGGAGCTCATGGCGCTCGTTGCGGCACACCTGCCGCCGGGCGAGACCTTCGGGTTGCCGGGCCTCGCTGAGCGCCCCGTCGTCCCGGTGCTGGTCGGGGTGCCGGCGCCGCGCGAGGATGCCGCCGGGGCGCTCGAGGCGCACGAGCGGATGCTCGCAGAACGGCCCGAAGACGAAGTCTGGCTGCTCGATGCGTTCGCGCTGGCGTGCCACCTGTCGCGGCGCAACAGCGCCGAAGCGCTGTTGCAGCGGTGGTGCGACGCGACGGCGGCCGAGCGCATGACGAACACCCCCCCCGAAGAGGAACCGCGCCTGCAGCCCGAAGTGCTGCAGCGCATGCTGCCCGCGCGGTGACGCCGGCATGCGGGCAGCGCCCCGTTCACTGGCTTACTTGCCGGACTTCGCGTCCGCGGCCTTGCCGGCACCCGGCTTGAAAGCCAGCATGCCCGACTGCTTGCCGAACGCGACGTAGACGCCGGCGTGGTCGTCAACGGCGTGCAGGCACAGCAGCAGACGCTTGCTCTCGTGTTCGCCTGCGTTCGAGAGGGTCATGTTCGTGGTCAGCGTCTTGTCCTTGCCCTGGAAATTGATCTGCCAGGCCAGTTCCTCGGTGATCGTGAAGAACACCTTGTAGTCACCAGCCGGGATCTGCAGGTCGCCGCACGTGACGTCGGTCGAGGTGCTGAACGAGCCGAGCGGCTTCTGCGGCGCACTCGTGTTCAATTCCTTGCGAGCTCCGGCACCATTGGCCTTGTCCTGGAGAGCGGCCATCTTCTCGCCTCTGGCCCAGGTGATCGAGATGTAGTCGAGCGAGATCTTGTTGTTGCCCGCCGTGATCGTCTGCTTGATCTCGGGGGCGTTGCGGTTCGACATGCCCTCCTTCTGGGCGAAGGCGGGGGCGCAGAGCGCCGTGACGAGGACGATCGAAAAGAGGTTCTTCATGGGTATTTGCTTTCTCGGCGACTTCGATGGTCTTCCGAGGGGCGGAGAGTCTACGCACCACTTGCGTTGCCCGTCCGTACCGAGTTGGGGTTTTCCCCCTCGAGGGTGCGCAGGAACAGCTCGCACGCGACGAGAAGGTAGAGGCCGTGGCCGAGGTTGCTGCGCCCGCTGCGGTGTCGGTCGACCACGGCCGCGATCCCGCCGGGTCGCAGATGCGGGCGCTGTTGCGTGCGGGCTTCGGCCAGCAGGTCGAGCCACGGCAGATTGCCGCGGAACCAGCGATCGAGCGGCAGCGCGAAGCCGTGCTTGGGCAGGCGCAAGACCTCGGATGGCAAGTCGTTGGCGAATGCAGCCCGCACCGGCGCTTTGCCCAGCGCCCGACGATCGGCGCCGAGCTCGGCGAGGTCGCCCTCGAGCCAGGGGCATCGCGCTTCGAGGCCGGCGGCCATGGTCGCGATGTCGACCTTGGGCAGCAGATCGTTACGCAGGTAGCCATCGAGGTCGGCTTGGCGCGCCCGTTCCACGGGATCGCGGTGGCCTTCGGGTCCGGACCGGGACAAAGACCCGAGGTCCCGCCACACGCGGCGGTTCGCGAAGTTGGGCACCAGCACCGTCTGGCCGAACGCCGGTGGCGTCACCGCGAGCAGCGCCGCCGCCGGATCCACGGCGACCGTCGCGCGCAGCCATCGCGACGTGTAGCTCATCGACCAGCGCGGTGCGAACGGCTGCAACCACGGCAGTCGCGGCAAGGAGGCCAGCGCGCGGTAGCGGCGATAGCCGAGGAACAACTCGTCCGCCCCTTCGCCTCCGAGCACGATGCGAATGTCGTCCGCGGCCGCGGCGCGCGCGACCGCGTGCACGGCGAGGATCGACGGGTCGCCGAGAGGCTGTCCCGCGAGCTGCGTCAATCGCGGCAGTGCCTGCAGCACCTCGGGGCCCGCGTCGACGGGTCGGAAACGCAATCCGCAGCTGGCCGCGACCACGCGGGCCGCCTCGCGCTCGCTCGTGTTGGCGCCTTCGGCCCGGAACTGGTAGGCGGGCAGGTGCCGGCCGAGCTCGCGCAGTGCGACCGCGAGACAGCTGCTGTCGATGCCACCCGAGAGCAGGAGACCCGTCCGCAATTCGGTATCGACGCATCTCGCGACGCTCGCGACGAGTCGGCCGCGCAGCGTCGAGGACACAGGCGCGGGCCACCAGGTCCGCGGTTGCGGCAGCGACGGTTCGTAGCGACGCCACCACCGGCTCGCGTTCGGGCTCGCGATGATCGGCAAACCACGTTGCGGCAACTGCTCCAACCAGCAGCGCGCGCTGAAGCGGTGCGGCTTCGACTCGGCGAACCCGCGGCGGAACCACTCGGCCAGGCGGCGCGTCGGGTTGCAGGCCGGCATGCCGAGGCAGCGCAACGCAGCCGGCGTCGAAGCGAACGCGACCAGCTCCGGCTGGCTGCCGTGTCGTTCGACGAGACAGAAGAACGGCTTCTCGCCGTAGCGATCCTGACCGAGCACGAGCTTACCCGTGTTGGTGTCGATCACGGCGTAGGCGTGATGACCGCGCAGGTGCGCGAGCGCTTCGGCGTCCTGCTGCTCGACGGCGAGCAGCGGCAACCACGCGTCGTTCGGAGGTGTTCGCCATTCGGCGCGTGGCAGCAGACGAGCCCACAGCTCGCGCGCATTCGTGATCGCGCCGTTCAACACGCCGATGTGGCGGCGACCGCGTCGCTGCACGGGCTGCGTGCTGTGCTTTTGCGTGATCGCGAGCCTCGCACAGCCGAACCACCAGTCGCCGGCGTGCACGACGGCAGCGCCGTCCGGGCCGCGCCACGCGAGCTCGTCGACGGCGCGCTGCAGGGCTGCGCGCGGCTCGATCCCGCGCCGCAGGAGCCAATCGTGTCGGGCGCCGACGATGCCGCACATGGGAAGCGCTGTGGGTTCAGCGCGTGCCGTCGCGGCGCACGCGGTCCAGGTAGTCGGCGAGCAGATGCCACTGCTTGTGCAGGTCGTGCTCGTCGGCGTCGAGCGGCTGTTTGAAGAAGCACGCGAGGTGCGGCATCGGCCCCTTTTCGCCGCGGCGGGCGGCGAGGTCGGCCAGGCGCACGAGGTCGAGCACGAGCGGGGCGGCGAGGATCGCATCACAGCCCTGCCAGATCAGCTGCAGCGCCATCTTGAAGCCGAGGAAGCCCTCGAAGTGCACGAAGTCCCACGCCGTCTTCAGGTCGTGCAGCGACGGCACGTAGTCGATGCCGACGTGCGTGTGCAGCGGATAGCCGAGGATCGACGACAGGAGACCATCCTTCGTCGCAATCTTCGAGCTCTTGTTGCGCTCGTCGGCGAGCACTCGCCCGTCGCGATCGCCGAGGATGTTGTAGCCCTGCCACGTCAGCACGCGCAAGTTGCGATACTTGAACATCGGCGCCAGCGCCGATTTCACGAGCGTTTCGCCCGTCTTGCCGTCGCAGCCCATGTAGGGCGCGTCGCCGCGCGCGAACAGCTCGCGGATCGCGGGCAGGAACGCGGAGTTGCTCGGCGTGAAGTGGATCAGCGGCAGGCCCAGGCTCGCCGCGGCATACGCGTAGATCGCCGACGGCCGCACTGCCTTGACGTCGTTGCGGTCGATCGCGCGGTCGAACGCCGCGAGCGTGCGATGGGCTGCACCGAGTGCCAGCGGCGGTTCGGTCGAGGTCAGATTGACGCACACGACGCGGTCCAGGCGGTGACGGTGCCTGAATCGTTCGATGTCGCGCTGCACCTGTTCGACCTGCGCGCGCAGGCGCTGCTGCTTGTGTCGGCCCGGCTCCGCGAGGCTCGTGATCGCGGGCCCCGCGTTCGGCATGACTCCACTGACGACGTTCTTGCTCGTCGCGAGCAGTTCCTTGCGCAGCGGTTGCACGAGCGAATGCGGCAGCGTGCCGGTGTTGCCGTGGATCTCGGTCGCCGAGCTGAAATAGTCACCGCGGCGGATCTCGTGTCCGCCGAACACGATCCCGCGCAGCGGTTGCCAGCCGATCCCGGCGCCGACTGGCGTCTCGGTCAGCAGTCCGAGCGGCTGCGCGAGACCACGCGCGATCGCGCGCGTGCCGACCACGAGCGTCGTGGCGAGGCCTCCGTAGGCACCGAAGATCCACACTCCGAGGCGCGTGGCGGGTGGTTTCGTCGTCGTCTTGACCAATGGAGGGGGCGGGAGGATACCCAAACGGGCGCGTCTCGACGATGGTTCGCAGTTCGGTCACGCCCAGAATCGCTTCGACGGCCGCGTGGTCAGTGCACCTGCTGACGTGGACAGGGCACGTGCCGCGCGCGATAACCTCGGAGTGAAGCGCGCGCACCTCTGGCTCCTGCCGGTGCTGTTGATCATCCTGGTCGGCGGTGGCTACTACTTCACCTTCCGGGCGAAGTCGCAGGACCGCGAGCTGCCGGTCTACATCGCGGGTGCCGAGCGCATGGCCGCCGGCGAGGAGATCTACCGTCGCGGCACGGATGCAAAGCCCTTCACGTATCCGCCCTTTGCAGCGGTGCCGTTCTGGCCGCTGTCCTGGTTCAGCACGACGTGGCAGCCGGCCGCCTGGTTCGTCGTCAACTTCGTCATCCTCCTGCTGCTCGTGCGCTGGTTGCACCAGTTCGCACGCGGCGCCGTGCCTGGCGCTGGTCCGCCGCGCATCGTCTGGTTCTGGATCCTGACCGTGCTCATCGGCGGCCGGCACGTGTTGTCGGTGCTGGCCAACCAGAGCCACGACCTGCTGATCGCCGGACTCGTCGGGCTGACCGCGTGGGCGTGGTGCAAGCGCGGCGAGAGCGCGAGCATCTGGGCGGGTGTCTCGGCTGGCATCGGCGGCGCGGTCAAGGCGACGCCGTTGTTGTTCGTGGGGCTGTTCGCTCTGCGCAAGAACACACTCGCCGCCGTGCTCGTGCTGTTCACGTTCCTTTGCCTGTCGCTGCTGCCCGATTTCTGGTTCCCGCGCGTCGATGGCGGCTCCTGGTTGAAAGCGTGGTACAACGTCAACCTCGCGGTTCTCGACGTGGGCGGAACCGCGAGTGCTGAGGGCGCGTGGAACTCGCACAGCGTGCTCAACCAGAGTCTGACCGGAACGCTGACGCGCCTGTTCCGGCCCGTCGAGACGCCGAGTGAGTTCGCGATCGGCGACAAGGGCGCCGTGCTGCTCCTGGAACTCCCGACGGGCATGTTCCGCGTCGTCTCCTTGCTCGCACAGCTCGGTGTGCTGGCCCTGATCACGTTCGGCGTGCTCGCTGCGGCGCGCGTCGTGCGCGGCGCCGCGGATGCTGCCGCTGCCCAGCGAGTGGTCGGCCTCGGCGAAGTGGCCGCCATCGCGTGCGGCATGGTCCTGCTGTCGCCGCAGAGCAGCAAATCGCACTTCTGCATCTGGCTGTTCCCCGCCGCGTATGTCGTCGATCGGCTGTTGCGGTACAGGCGCGATGCATGGGCCATCGTGCTGCTCGTGTCCGCGGCAATCATGGGTCTCTGCTCGAAGGAACTGCTCGGGACGGGTCTCGGCAACTGGGTGCTCGGCTACGGCAACGTGACGTGGTGCACGCTGCTGCTGCTCTGGGCGACGGTGCGTTGCCTGCGCCAGACCGCGGTGAAGGCGCCGAAATGAGGACGCTTGGCGATCGTCCTTGCCGTCGGCTCACGCTCCTGCTCGAAGCCGCCACCGGACAAGAGCTTTCGATTGCTTCGCGTCACCCGAGGTGCGGCAACCCGCGCAGCAACAGCATGACGAGTGCCGCGTAGGCGACGCCCGAGATCACGAGGGGAACGTCGCGGAACAGCAGCGTGGCCGGATCGCCGCCGTCGCTCTTGCGATAGACGAGGAAGAGATACCGGAACACGCCATACGTGACGATCGGCACCGTGTACATGAGGCTGTATGTGCCGTGCCGTTCAAACGTCTCCTGGCTCACGGTGTAGAGCCCGTAGGAGAGGATGCTCAGTGCGGCGAGCGGGCCGATCATCATGCTGAGGAACGGGGCCGTGTACTCGCCCATCGTCACGCGCGTCTGTCCCGTCGCCTCGGTCTGCCGGCCCAACTCCTCGTAGCGTTTGCAGAACGCGAGGAACAACGCGAAGAAAAACGTACACAGCTGCAGCCAATGCGAAGCGTCGACGCCGATCGCGGCGGCTCCCGCCAGCACGCGCATCTGGAAGCCCAGCGCGATGCACATGCAGTCCACGATGACGAGCCGCTTCAGGTAGAACGAGTAGGCGATGTTGAGCCCCAGGTAGCACGCGGGCCAGATCCCGAACCAGAGACCGTTGTGCGACGGGACCAGAACGGCCAGTCCCGCAGCAGCGAGCACGGTTGCGAGGAACTGCACCTTCGCCGCGCCGGCCGGCAGGCGGCCCGAAGCGATCGGGCGCAGCCGCTTCTTCGGATGGTGCGCATCCTCCTCGCGGTCGCGCAGGTCGTTGAGCACGTAGATCGAGCTCGCAGTGAGGCAGAACGAGGCGAACGCCGTGGTCGCGGCCAGCCATGCCGCCCCGTCGACGACGAGCTTCGTGAACAGGAGCGGCGCCAGCACGAGCAGGTTCTTCCCCCACTGCTGCGGGCGCATGGCTTCGACGAACGGGGGCATCATCCGCGCATCATTGGTTGGAACATCGACAAGGCAAGCGTGCCGCCGACGTTTCCGCCCGCCGGTCCCGAACGCTACTCTCCGGCGCCAACGATTCATGACGAAGGTACGCACGCAAGGTCTCGATGGCATCTTCCGCCCGCGCTCGGTGGCGGTCGTCGGTGCCAGCCGGCGCGAGGGTTCGATCGGCAGGCAGGTCGTGGCCAACCTGATCGCAGGAGGCTTCCAGGGCCCGGTCTACCCGGTCAACCTGCGTGCCGAGGTCGTCTTGTCGGTGCCGGCGTTCCGTTCCGTTCGCGCGATTCCGGGGCCCGTCGACCTCGCGGTGCTGGTGGTTCCGCCCGATGCAGTGCTGAGCACGGCCGAACAGTGCGGCAGCAAGGGCGTGAAAGGGCTCGTCGTGATCACGGCTGGATTCCGAGAGATCGGCGGCGTCGGCATCGAGCGCGAGCGCAGACTGCGCGCGATCGCGGACCGCTTCGGCATGAGGGTCGTCGGGCCGAACTGCATGGGCATCATCAACACGGAGCCGGAGTTCGCGTGCAACGCGAGCTTCTCGGCGACGCTGCCCGCGCCCGGCAGCGTGGCGATGGTGTCGCAGTCGGGCGCGCTCGGGGAGGCGATCCTCGCCGATGCCGCTCGAGCAGGGCTCGGTGTCTCGATGTTCGCGTCGGTCGGCAACCGCGTCGACGTCACGGCCACCGACTTGGTTGCCTACTGGGGTGACGACGACGCGGTGAAGATCATCCTGCTCTACCTCGAGACGGTCGGTGAGCCGCAGGAGTTCCTGCAGGTCGCGCGCGCCGTTGCGCGCAAGAAGCCGATCATCGCGGTGAAGTCGGGGCGCAGCGACGCCGGGGCCCAGGCCGCGAGCTCGCACACGGGTTCCATCGCGGGCGCCGACATCGCCGCGGACACGCTGCTGCAGCAGTGCGGAGTGCTGCGCGTCGACAACTTCCGCGACATGTTCGCGCTCGCGAAGGCGCTGCTGCATCAGCCGCCGCCACGCGGCCGGCGCATGGCCGTCGTGACGAACGCGGGTGGGCCGGGCATCCTGGCCACGGATGCGATCGTGGGGCTCGGCATGGCGATGGCCGAGTTGTCCGCGGCGAGCCACACGGCGCTGCGCAGGGTGTTGCCGGAAGAGGCAAGCGTGCACAACCCGATCGATCTGATCGCATCGGCCGACGCAGCGCGCTACCGCGCGGCATTGCGGATCGTGACGAGGGACCGCGCGGTCGACGGCCTTGTCGTCCTGTTCGTGTCGCCGATCATGATCGACGCTGCCGCGGTCTCTCAGGCGATCGTCGACGAGACGAAGCGCCTCGAGAAGCCCGTGCTCGCTTGCGTGATGGGACGCCAGCGCGGCGACGAGGCGCAGCAGATCCTGCAGGACGCGGGGATTCCGGTGTTCCGCTACCCCGAGGATGCGGCGACCACGTTGCGGCTCATGTGCCGGCGCCAGACATGGCTCGAACGCCGCCCGAGCAAGTTGCCGAAGCTGCGCGTGAACAAGGCCGAAGCTTCGCGTGTGTTCCGCGCGCAGCGCGGCGCCGAGTGGCTGTCCTCGGCCGCGGCCGAGGCGATCCTGAAGGCATACGGGATCCCGTTCGTCCCTGGCCGGCGTGTGCGCACACCTGGCGATGCGGTTGCGGCTGCGAACGAGCTTGGGTTCCCCGTCGCGCTGAAGGCAGAGGCCGAGGGCTTGCTGCACAAGAGCGAGCACCGGGCCGTGCAGACGGGACTCCGTTCGAGCGACGAGGTGTTCGCAGCCGCGCAGGACCTCGTCGATCGACTGCAGCCCGTGTTCCGCAAGGTCACGCTGCACGTGCAAGCGCATGCGCGCGGCCACCGCGAGGTGCTGCTCGGCATGACGCGCGACGCGCGCTACGGCCCGCTCTACGCGGCGGGACTCGGCGGCGTGCAGGTCGAGGTGCTGCGCGACGTCGCCATTCGCGTGGGACCACTCGACGGCCGCGATCCTGACGAGATGTTCGCGGGGCTCAAGGGCAAGGCCCTGCTCGGACCATTCCGCGGCGCGCCGGCGGCGCACGTTCCTGCCGCGATCGATGCGCTGCTGCGTCTGCAGCAGCTCGTGCTCGACTTCGCTTCGATCCTCGAGGTCGAGGTCAATCCGTTCATTCTCGCGAGCCGACCGGGCCACAGTGCGGCGGTCGATGCGCGGTTGCGCGTGGAGTCCCGATGACGGCCATCGACAGCCTGCGGTTCTCGCTCGTGGTCCCGATCTACAACGAGGAGGAAAACGTGCAGAATCTGCTCGCCGAGGTCGAAGACGTGCTCGGGCCGCACGGGCCGTTCGAAGCGGTCGTCGTCGACGACGGCAGCGTGGACCGGAGTCTGCCGCGCATGCAGGAATGGAAGCGGCAGCGCGGCGCAGCGTGGCTGCGCATCGTCACGCTCGTGCACAACAGCGGCCAGAGCGCGGCCGTCAGGGCGGGCGTCGAACGGGCACGCGCCGAGATCGTCGCGACGATCGACGGCGACATGCAGAACGATCCGCGGGACATTCCCGCAATGCTGGCGCGCGTCGAAGCACGCGAAGCCGATGCCGTCGTCGGCGTGCGCCGCAAGCGCCAGGACACGTTCACACGCCGTGTGTCGTCGAAGATCGGCAACGGCGTGCGCAACTGGCTCACGGGCGACCGCGTCACCGACGCAGCGTGCGGCATCAAGGTGATCCGGCGCGAGTACTTCATGCGCGCGCCGCAGTTCGCCGGGATGCATCGCTTCATGGCGACGCTCGTGCGCTACCTCGGCGGCAAGGTCGTCGAAATGGACGTGAACCATCGGCCCCGGGCCGCCGGCACCGCGAAATACGGCATCGGCAACCGCATCTGGAAGGGACTGCGCGACTGCATGGCGATTCGCTGGATGCGCACTCGTGTATTGAGGCACCGTGTGAAGGAGGAATTCTGATGCTCGGCCATCTCGCGGACGAAGCGGCGACCCCGTTGTTCTGGTATGTGATCGGGTATGGCGGGCAGATCGTCTTCGGCTCCCGGTTCTACGTGCAGTGGCTGGCCAGCGAGAAACACAAGCGCAGCGTGATGCCCGTGATCTTCTGGTGGCTCAGCCTGATCGGCGGCCTCATGTCCCTGACCTACGCCCTCTACATCATGGAAGGGCCGTTCATCATGGCGAACATCGGCGGGCCGCCGATCTATGCGCGCAACCTGTATCTGATCCACAAGAACCGGCGAGCACCGGTGGCATCGCCGAAGCCGCCCGAAGCGTGACGAGGCGCGAGCGCTTTTCCGGCGATCCGCGCGACCCTGGAGTCGCAGCTG
>Ga0075428_100001269_pt1 | contig 26915 bp, 19 predicted proteins | sample RhiMetdeltSRZDD2_FD_75291 | JGI IMG/M metagenome (GOLD analysis project Ga0075428, IMG submission 75291) | Populus rhizosphere microbial communities from Tennessee, USA - Rhizosphere MetaG P. deltoides SRZDD2 | ecosystem: Host-associated > Plants > Roots > Rhizosphere > Soil | place: USA... | reverse complement strand
TGGCTCCCAAACTGATCGATGGGTTATTGTAACTTTGCTCGTTTTCGTCGCTGAAACCATTCCCGTTCGAGTCTTCAATATAATCAGGTACTCCATCTCCATCCGTATCAACCGGAAGGCTGTTGCCGTTCAGAGCGACATAGTGAAATCCAAGATCAACAGCGGATGCCTGTTCTTTGATCTGGTTCGTAAAAGTTGTATAGTGATAAAGACCTGCGGTGGCTGCGGTTCTGCTGGTGTCGACGTTCTGCAGCGAAGGCGTGGACGAGCCAATATACCAGGGCCATGAATTTGGCCCGGTTGCGTAGGTCAACGCCGTGAGGTTTACGTTTCCAGTCCCTCCCAATTGCGTAGAACCTGGCGTCGCAAAAAATCCATTATAAGACCGGCTAACGAGGGAAAGATAACTACCGTTGCCGGCGAAAGAAATCGCGGCACTGTCGAACAGGTTATCCTGAATTGTCCACGGAGGATGATACAAGGCCTGATTGTCGTTATAGGTCAGATTCAGTGCGCTGCCCCAGAATGAGCTGTTATAGAGAGTCAGCTGCAGAGGCGAGTTGACGGTATTCGCATATCCGTTGAAAAGGCTGAGACTGCTTCGTTCGAGGACGTTGTTCCAGAGAGTGAGAACGGGCACCGGGATGGCAGGAAATTGAACGTTGTGTGCAGGAATGCTGAAATCCACTCCCCGCAGCACAGAGTCCTTGATGGAGATGGTTTTAAGATTCAGTGCGTACGCTGAACCATGGAAGAGAGGCTGACGGAGCCCGAGCATTGGGAATTCAGTAAACCTGATCCCGATCGTCGGCTTAACTGTATTAGCCGCGTTGTTCGTAGCGCTCGCAACGCTGAATACGCCGCTGTTTCGCGTCGCGACATTGTTCAGCAGGGCCGGCTGTTCCTGAACACTCGGATACCACACAATCTGGTTCATCGGCACGGCCGCGCCTTCACTTACCGCCACTCCGCCATCGGGCACGGCAAAGCCGAAATTCCCGAAAAGACCCATTGCTACACCATTGGTCATAATCAGAGGCCCTCCAGTCGTTGAGGCGACCAACTGACATACAAGATAATCAAGGACCGGATAGTGGTACCCAAGATCCGGTAGTCCGCTGTCCACCGGAACTTGCGGAGCGAAAACAACCGCCGTTGAGTAGATATTTGATGCCAGGAGAGTGGGTGGATCGACTGTGCGACGCCGTATCTCCGCCAAAAGCGACGCGTCTATGCCATTCGAGGTTCCGGCGTTTCTGAAGATGCTTGTCGAGGTCAAATAGTAATTCGCGGCGCCTACCGTTTGAAAAGGAAAGGCGGCCGAGGAGACTGGATGCAACCCGAACTGCGGAGCACTGTGAAATCCGTTGTAGTCTCCACCCATGGTCACGGGACCCGAAGAAATAGCGGTGACATTGGCAATTAACGAGTTGTAGAAGTTACACGTTGAACTCGCCGTCGCCGCAACCAGCGTAGCGACTGCGGGCGTACTCTGCACGGTCGTGTGATAGAATGCCGGAAATACGGAGGGCCTGCTAATAGTGACCGGGGAGGAAACGTTGGCAAAGAGTGCGTTTTTGACAGTGATGGGCGTCGAACAACCGGAGCCACAGCCGGTGATCACGATTCCGCGAATACATTTTACCAGTTGTGCATGCGACAGATTGTTTCCCGATCCACCTTCAACCCGGACGGCTTCCTGACAATAGGTGAACCGCAGGTTACCAAGTTGCTGCGAACTCAGAAAGTAAAGCCAGACGGCGGGGTTCGCGTACCCATCAGTTCGCACCGGTTGTTGGTAACCCGCGCCGGGATAGCCATTGAGGGTCTCGCCAACACTGTCATCATCCACAGCCGTAAAAATTGCGGGGCGATAACTGCTCGTTTTGCAGGTTATCGTGTTGTTGAATCGTATCGACGCGTACCCAACGGGAGCCGTGGTCTGGTGCTTGAATTTGAAAACCGCTCCGCCCTCGATGGTTGCCGCGCCGTTACAGAAGACCGCCCCCGAGACGAAGTACGTGGTGTCTCCATTGAACGTCACCGGGCTATTCAGGGTTCCACCTACGGTCGCGATATAGTCAATGACGACTCCGGTTGCGACCGGCGTTTCCGCCTTTGCTATTCGGCTGCTGGCGTCGGCCGGTGCGCCTCCAGCCCGGATATCGCTACGAGATGTCGCTGTGGGAACGGTGGCATAATTCACCTTGCCCGCTGGAGGCCGGCCTCTATTCAGGGCCGCTCGCCCTCGGTTGCAAGGTGGCAATAGCTCCAGTTCCCTTTGGATGTCTGTGTATTCGACAGTCTCAATGAGAAAAGTCCTGCCGGCGTTCGTTATAAATTCCTTTGCGACCGGAGCCGCTGCTTTGTCCGGGGTTGCTGCCGAAGCAAAAGCGCGGCCCGTTGCGACCACAAATTCGCCAAATCCAAGCACCTCATCAACAAGATCCGGACTCTCCATTCGTCGTCGAATTTCCTCTCGATCTTCCACGCGGATAGGGCGCCGAATCCGCTGAGGCCGCGGAGCTTCGTAGAACTCCGTATAAATCTGTATTCTGGTGGTTTCCCTCGGAAACCCGTAGGTTGCGGGGTCGATTCTGCCGGTAATGATCACGTCCTGCTCGAAGGAACCCCGATCGACGGTGTACGCGACATCCGCGCATACTTCCTCGCCATCAAGCCCGCGAAATGCATTTTGATATAAGACTTTATTTGGTCGCACGAGCACACCTGGCGACTTCTGTATGCCGGCAATAATGGTGGAATTGCCAGTAGCAGCGTCGTAAAGGCCAATGGCAACGGGTGTCGAGTGAAGGACGACGCCATCGTGCGTAACGACCGTGACAGCTCCAACTCGATTCAGATCGTCATTCAGGCTCACCATGTGCTGAAGGCGATTGGCAATAAAAGCGTTCGGCGTTACTTCGAAGCTCGCTTCGCTTGGTTTCCAGCCCTGCCCATCCCAGTAATGCATACCCGTGGCGATTTCCACCACTCGTGCGTCCCGATGGAGCCGAGAAACATCCGGGCGATCCACTTCCGCAACGACTGATCCGACCCAAGTGCGATGGTTTGGTCCCGTATCCGCCGCGAAGGCGGGGGGGGCAGCCAGGGCGGTGGATACCGTACTCACGAGACATTGCAGAAACAGAACGAGAAACCCTAATTTAGCGAACTTCATTCTGAACCTCCATGTTGTTGGGTGCGTCAACGAGGTGCTGACTGGCAAGCGGGGATGGCCCGAGGGGCCTCGTTTCGAAGGTCGAAAACATTGCGCCTAATGCGCGAATCACAACCTCCGTTCCTTTACTGAACCATTGCTGTACAGAGATCACGTTCAGAACCCTGGCAAAAGACTTTCCAGTGACGCGCACTTTCTAGTGCGCCCAATACTCGTTGGTGTGGATTCCTTGTCGCACTCCCTCGGAGCGGTTACAAGGAAAACTGCTTATTAGAACCGGACTTTTGTTATGGGAAGCGGACTTTTTATATTTGTTGTCTGTATTCGTGGGGGGAGGTTTTGAGCACACGTTTTACAAACTGCGAAACGTGCGAAGGTTGTTTGAATTTCTGATCGCTCCCAGCCAATTTGACCGAGGCCCCTCCCCTCACCTGGTCGGCTACTGCTTGTGCGCGCCATACATCCACCTGATGTTTAGGGCTTGAGTGAAACCACTTTTGAAATAAACGGCGCAGGTGTCTAGTGGATATGCCTCGCTTGCGCGCCATTTCGCTGATCCGATAATCGCTCGCAGCCGCGATTTCCGCCCAGTCTTCGTGTTGCTCAGACCTTCCGTTCATACAAGCTACCTCCAGTGCTTGATTGCCTCAGGATTTATCTTTTCTCGCACAGCACTTTTAGGATTGTCAATACTCCAAATTGCCATCGCTATCGCGAACGCGTTTGGGTCGGATTTCAGCCACCTCCTGCCGATGGAAAAGAGGACGTCGGATGAAGCGAGGACAAAATAGGTCTGGCTTGGGCGGCGTAACAATGTTACGCCATGCGCCAATCCTATGGCGAATCTTGAAGTGCCACAGCCTGCCGCTGCCACCATCACGGCCAATGTGCCCTGGTGGCGGCTGTTGAATCGTTATCACTGGTTCGTATTGATCGTGGCCGCCCTGGGCTGGCTCTTCGATTGTCTTGATCAGCAGTTGTTTACGTTAGCTCGTGGTCCGGCGATGAAGGAGTTGCTTCGTGCGGGGGAAGACCCAACCAAATTCGGTGGCATCGCCACCTCTGTGTTTTTGATTGGCTGGGCAACGGGCGGCCTCTTTTTCGGCATGCTCGGCGACCGAATTGGCAGAGCCAAGGTGATGATGATAACGATTCTCGTATATTCGGTCTGTACCGGGCTAAGTGCGCTCTCGCAGAGATTTTGGGATTTCGCCTTGTATCGATTCATTACCGGGCTCGGTGTGGGCGGCGAGTTTGCAGTTGGTGTCGCCCTTATTGCCGAAGTAATGCCGGACAAGGCGCGACCGGGCGCTTTGGGGCTTCTACAAGCGCTCTCGACGATTGGAAACGTGTCAGCGGCACTCATAGGAATGACTTTCGCGAAGCTCGGTGCTGCCGGTGTGGTCGATCCAGGCAAATCGTGGCGATGGATGTTTGTAATTGGCGCGGTGCCGGCGTTTCTCGCGCTGGTAATTCGCTTACGCCTGAAGGAACCCGAGCGCTGGCAGCGGTTAAAGGACTCGGGTGAAATCGCCAAACGAAACGCGTTTACGTACACGGATCTTTTCGGCACCGCGCGTTGGCGGCGCAATGCAATCATCGGAATGTTACTGGCGTGTACCGGGGTAATCGGCTTGTGGGGAATTGGCTTTTTCGCACCCGAACTAATCCGCAGCGTGATCGGAAAGTCTCTATTGGCGAAAGGCGTCTCGCCGGCAGAAATCAGATCGCAGGTCGACTTTTTGGCTGCGGTAGGCCTCTTTATTCAGCAGGGTGGTGCCTTTCTCGGAATGATGACGTTTACCTGGATAGCGCAGCGCCTTGGTCGCAGGCCAGCTCTCGCGATTGCATTCGTACTCGCCATGCTCAGTACGGCAGCCACCTTCATGTTCCTGAAGCGCATTGAAGATTTCTGGCTAATTTTCGTGATGGGTTTCTGTCAACTTTCCGTTTTCGCCATCTACGCGATTTACTTGCCGGAATTGTTTCCGACTTCTCTTCGCAGCACGGGGACATCGTTTTGTTATAACGTGGGGCGCTTTGTTGCAGCGACCGGCCCGACACTGATTGGCTATCTAACGAGCGAGGTCTACAAAGCGGAGACGGAACCGATGCGCTACGCCGGGGTGACGATGTGTGCGATTTTCCTGTTCGGGCTTTGCGTGATTCCCTTCGCGCCGGAAACGCGCAACCAACCGCTCCCGGAAGAGGAACGAGGTTTTGCGCATTGAGGCTTGCTTCTTAGCGCCGGGAAAACCGGTAGACGTGCACCTCAAATGGTCCGAACCAGTCGGTCCATGAGCCATCTTTGAGGGCGACAGTTCTGGGGGACTCGAAAAGCACGTCGCCGTCCGCCGATGCGACACTTAGACCACTAAACCGAAACTGTTTCGTCTCGCCTTCGCGTTTGCAGGCGAGCACAAAAATATCCTTCTCGGTTTCGCGCACGCAAAATTCCAGTCCCGAATTTGCTGGCGTCACTTTCAGGGACAGCTTCGATTCGGGAGCAACCAGTGCCGGGTAGAGCGGGCTTTTGGAACCGATCTCCTCGATGACGGGGCGCAGGACGCGATTCCAGAAGCGCCAGTTCCAGCCCAGTTTGGCATCTTCCGGGGTCATGCCCTTTTCCAGGTGACCACCGAAGAAGATCAGTCCGCGCGCGCCATTGATGATGGCCTGGTAAGCCATAAACCGTTCTTCCGCAAACGTCGGAAAGCGCAGCGTTTTGCCCGGCTTGATCACGCCGCTCCAGCAAACTTGCAGGATCATCCACACCGGCATTTTGCCGTCGGCGACTTCCATCATGGTGCGCGTGTAATCGCCCACCATGCTGACGTGTTTGTTCGTGCCGAGTGAGTGACCTCCGGGAGGATAGCCAATGGGATAAATATCGGCGCCAGTAATGTCCGACGAAACGTTGTAGGGCCGCAGCGTCGCGACCGTCCCGCGGGGAGCGTGGGTCACAGCGACAGGATGATTCGTGTCGAGTTCGCCGATGATCTCGCGCGCTCGCACGAGCGGCGGCACCGGCAGTTTGCCCCATTCCGGCTCATCCGCCCCTTTCCACACCCCCATGCCCGGATGGTCCTTGAACGCGGCCACCACCTTCCTGAGCAGGCCTTCGCGTTTGGAATCTTTTCCATCGATGCTCGCGAGTTCGCGCAGGAACACCCAGCAATGCATGCCGTGCTTTGCCGCGGCATCCTGCCATTTTATTTCATGCGCGATCGCGTCGTCATCCCACGCCTTGCCCATGACCCCAGTGCGAAGGAACGTCGCGCCGGCGTCGCTCAGCTCAGCGATGCCGTCCTTGCCATTCGGCGCAAGCGCGTCCGGCGGAGGCGGCATGGTGAAACCGATCGGGAAGACCTTTTTCCCCTCGATGACGAGGACCATGTCCTCGTTGATCGTGACGTGCGAGCCGCCTTGAGCTCGGGAGAGAGCCGCGGCCGCCAGGAAAATAGACAACCCGGCTGTACGCGCGCAGCGCCTCATCGCGCGCGCGTTGTCGAACCAATGATCGGCTTTTGCTGTAGCTCCAGATAGACCATGTCGATGAGAATTCGTTTTGCCTCTTCGAGTACGACATCGACAGGCTGCGTTTTGTCATCCGCTTCCTCGCCCTCCGCGTCACCGTTGGCGTTCACCACGTGGTTGGTTCCCTCCACTTTCGCAGTCTGGTTCGTTTTGGTAACCGGCGGCGGCAGCGTCCCGGTGGGATCGTCCACGTGCTTGAGCGTGATCTCGTAGGTCCGTCCGGCCGGCTCTGGCCGCGCAGCGAGTTCCTTCTTGCGCGCTTTGTTGCGCTCCTCGATCTCCTGTTTCTCCTTCAATCGCTGCGCCTCGTTCAACGACACGCTCTTTTCCGCGACGATCTTCTTGTAACGCTCGATATCCTCGCGAACCAAAGCGAAATCCCGATCAATGGCGAGCCGTGTTTCAGAGCGTTTGCGCAACTCAGGCAGCAAAGGCTCAATCCGATTTACCTTCGTGTAATTTGCCGCCGGGATCGTGTCCCACGGCAACGGATTGTCCAGCGAGCCCTCGCCCGCTTCCATGTGATTGTTGATTGAGGGCAAAATGATATCCGGCACGACGCCCTTTAATTGCGTCGAAGAACCGCTCGCGCGATAAAACTTTCGGATCGTGATCTTAAGCGCGCCGGGATTGTTCGTCGGCATAGCCGCGATGCCGCGCTGGCGCATGTAGGGGGCCAATTGCAACAGCGATTGCACCGTGCCTTTGCCGTGAGTCGACGAATCGCCCACCACCAACGCGCGGCCGTAGTCCTGCAACGCTCCCGCCAAAATCTCCGAAGCCGAGGCGCTGAAGCGGCTCGTCAGGACGATCAATGGGCCGTCGTAAAACACCTGCGAATCCCGGTCCCGTTCGATCATGGGCTCGCCCTCCGGCCCTTTGACCTGCACCACCGGTCCCTCCTTAATGAACAAACCGGTCAGGTTGATCGCTTCCTCCAGCGAGCCGCCGCCGTTGCGTCGCAAATCAAGCACGATGCCCGCAATGTGTTCGTTCACCAGCTTGCGAATAAGCCGCGCCACATCGATCGTGGTACTCTTGCCTTCTGAGCCGGACTTTTGCCCCTCCAGTTCGAAAGCCGAATAGAACGACGGAAGGTCGATCACACCGAGCCGGATCAATTTGTCTTTCCCCTGCGGCAGCTCGATGATTTTTGCTTTCGCCTCCTGGTCTTCGAGTTTGATCTCTTCGCGCACCAGGCTCACGATTTTGCGCGCCGATGGATCGGCCGCGTCCGCAGGAACAACGTTCAGGCGCACCTTCGAGCCTTTGGGACCACGAATCAGCTCCACCACTTTGTTGAGCTTCATGTCCACCACATCCACGAATTCGTCGTCGCCCTGGGCCACGCCGACGATTTTATCATTCGGTTTCAATAACTTGCTGCGCATTGCCGGACCGGGCTTCAACTCCTGGATTTTGCAAAATCCATCTTCAGAGCGCAGCAGCGCGCCAATGCCAAAGAGTGACAGCTTCATGCCGATGGAGAAATTCTCGAGTTCAGATTTGCCCATGTAATCCGAGTGTGGATCGTAAACCCGTGCCAGGGCTGTGAGATACATCTGAAGGACGTCGTCATTGTCGAACTCTCTGAACATGCGCAGAATGCGCGTGTAGCGGCGCGTCACAATCTTCTTGATCTCGTCGGCGTTATCTCTTTCCAGCTTCGCCTGGACCGCTTTGGCGATCGCGTCCGGCTTCTCGTTCGCCATCCCTTCGATGAGCTTCGCAATCTCCTGCGCCTTCTCCGTGCTCATCTTGTCCTCGATCGCTTTCACCGCTTCTTTCGGCGTCTGCTTTGCCTTGAGCTTCTCCACCACCGCCTTGGCGATTTCTTCCGGACGGCCGATACTCAACTTTTCTGACAAATACTCATGCCGCAGGCGGTCGCGCCAAAGTTGGTGCGCCTCTGCCATATCTTTGGGCCGCGGCAGGGTTTTACGGTTGAAAACAAACCGGTCATCCCCGGTAAACTCGAACTTTTCCGTCGCCAGCAGGTTCGTCACATAATTGTACTGCTGCTGAAGCCGATCCAGGAAACGCGTGAAGATCACCCGTGCCGGGCCCGTGTCCCCCTCCTTCTCCGTCATATCGTCCAGTTGCGTGCGATACTTCTCGAACTCATCCAGGTCCGACTTGATGAAATAAGCGTGCACGCTGTCCAGCGAATCCAGATACCGGTCGAGGAACTTCGACGAAATTTCGTCGTCGAGCGGCTGGCGCAAGTAATGACCCCGTTCCAGGATCATCGAGACCACCCGCGCAATATTCGAGTCGTTCGCCCCTTGCGTGAGGGGCACCGGCACGAACTCCTTGTGTTGCCCTAACAGCGTCTGGTCACCTTCGATTGGGGTGCTGACCTTTTCGGCTGCAAAGACGCCCGTCGCCAACTGCAGCCCGATAACGAGGAAAAAAATCAATCTCATGAGCATCTCATCAATTCTGACGGTTTTCTGTGCCACAGCATAGCACAAAATCTGACCCTACACTCCCACATTCGGTCACAAGGGCAAACGAAAGCTCCGGGCACAGGCCCGGGCGTTTCGGATCGTCAAATGCCCGCCCGGTCGCGGGATAGCCCCTGCTAAGGCTCGCACGGCCTTGCTTGCCGGTCTCTGGCCAGCCATGTACCCTTCATCTGCCCTGATGCGTTTACTGGACCGATATCTCTTGCGCGAGTTCGCGACACCGTTTTTCTACTGTTTTTTCGGCTTTTACGTCTTCTGGGTTTCGTTCGACCTGCTGGCGCAGCTCGACGCGTTCCAACGCACCAAGCTCTCCTCGGGAGACGTGCTCATGTATTACGTGCTGAAGATGCCCGACCAGTTTGGCGTGGTGATCCCCGTCGCGTTGCTGTTGGGATTGCTTTACGCGCTCACGCAGCACTCGCGCTACAACGAGCTCACCGCGATGCGGGCAGCGGGGATTGGTCTCTGGCGCCTGTCACTGCCCTACTTTGCTGTCGCTGTCGTGCTCGCGGTCGTGACATTTGCGACGAACGAGATTTGGCTGCCGGACAGCATTGCAGCCGCGCAACGTTTCCTTGGGGTGGTCCAGGACGGCAAGATCAAAGGTGCTGACCGAAACATTTTGCGCAACGTCGGTTTCAGCAACACGGCCAAGAACCGCAGATGGTTTATCGAGAGTTACAATTTGCGCAGTCATGAAATGGTGCGACCACGCGTGGAGTGGACGCTGGTCACCGGGACGCGGCGCGAAGTTTCAGCGGAGCGTGGGTTCTGGAACGGCGAAGCATGGGTGTTCACCAACGTGCAGGAGCTGGTTTATCCGCCGATCAAAGGCGCGTTGCCAGGGCCGCCGATCGAAACGAACATCCTTGTTTGGAGTGAACTCTCCGAGACTCCTGCGGAAGTCGAGTCCGAAATCAAAATTGCCCGCATCAACAGCAGCGATCTGCGACAGATTCGCAAAGCGCAGTTCTCGATCAAAGAGATTCTTGATTACCAGGCCCGCAACCCCGGCAAGGGCGACAAATCGCGCGTGCTGGATACGAAGCTTCACGGGCGCATGGCCGCTCCGTTCACGTGCATCGTGGTCGTCTTGATTGCACTGCCGTTTGGCGCGATTACAGGGCGCCGAAACGTTTTTGTCGGCGTGGCGAGCAGCGTTGTGATTTGCTTCGCTTACTTCGTGCTGGTCCAGGTGGCGCTGGCGCTGGGCACGGGCGGCTACATTGCGCCGTGGCTCGGCGCGTGGGGGCCGAACCTGCTTTTCGCCATCACCGGCTTCGCCTTGACGTGGCGTTTGCGATAGCTTGATGAACGTGACCGACGAACTTGCGGCCCTGAAGGAACGCTACGCGCGCCTCGAACTGCTCTACCAGGTCAGCAACGTCATTCACTCCACGCTCGAACCGGAGGAGGCGCTTAAATTGATCCTGCGCGAAGCCATCCGCCTCACTCACGCCGGCAGCGGATCGATTGTCATCCTCAATCCCACCAACGGCTTCCTGGAAATCCAGGCTTCCGAAGGTCTGCCTGGCGACGCTTCGGCGCTCAAGCTGCGCGTCGGCGAAGGCATCACGGGTTGGGTCGCGCGCACAGGTCAGGCCGCGCGGGTGGGCGACGTGACTCAGGACCCGCGTTACGTGATGCTTCGACCCAGCGTGCGCTCCGAGCTCGCGGTGCCTCTGGAAGTGCAGGGCGGCTTGCGGGGAGTGGTCAACGTGGATTCGGATCGCCTTGACGCCTTTACGACCAGCAACCAGGAATTGCTCGAGGCGCTCGCGCTGCAAGCGGCTCGCGTCATTCACAATACCTGGCTCTACGAGCAACTGCGTTTGAAGGCGCTGCTCTTCGAAAGCCTTGTGAGCGTTGGGCAGGTCATCAACTCGACCATCAACGTCGATGATGCGCTGAAGGTTATCGCCCGCGAAGCCACGCAGTTGCTCTCGGCGAAGATGACTTCATTGCTCCTGCTCGACAGCACGCGGCAGTTCCTTGACCTGCGCGCCAGCTTCGGCGCGGGTGAAGCTTACCTTCGAAAGCCGCGCCTGAGCGTTGAAGAAAGTCTCGTGGGCATCGTGGTCCGTCGCAAAAAACCCCTCGCCATCGAGAACGTGCAGACTTCCAGCCGTTACCAGAACATCGAACTGGCGCGAAGCGAGGGACTGGTGTCGTTGCTCTCGGTGCCGTTGGTTTACGCCGGCCATGCCATTGGCGCTCTCAACATCTACACGGGCGAGCTGCACAGTTTCTCCAACGAAGAAATGCGGATCGGTTCGGCGCTCGCCGAGTTGTCCGCGTTGGCGATTGAAAAGGCGCGGCTCTACGAGCGCGTCGTCGATATGGAAGAGCACTTGCGCCAAAGCGAGAAGCTGTCCGCGCTCGGTTTGCTCGCGGCCGAGGTGGCGCATGAAATCCGCAACCCGCTCACGGTGATGAAGATGCTATACCACTCGTTGAATTTGGACTTCGACACGACTGATCCGCGGGCACGCGACGCCGCAATCATCAGCGAAAAGATGGACCTGCTGAATCGAATCGTGGAACAGATTCTCGATTTTGCGCGCAGCACCGAACCGCGCTTCGCGCCGGTCAATGTCAACGAAGTTATCGAGAAGCTGGCGTTGCTCACGCGGCACAAGTTGCAGAACCAAAACATCGAGCTCCAACGCGAACTCGATCCCGAGCTGCCGCCGGTCCTGGCCGATGTCACGCAACTCGAGCAGGCGTTCTTAAACCTGACCCTCAACGCTGTGGAAGCCATGCCGAACGGCGGGCGACTGGTGGTCCGCACCAAACGCGAACAGGGACTCAGTATCATTGAGTTCAGCGACACCGGCCACGGCATGACCCACGAGCAACAGGAGCGCGCGTTCGGCTCGCTGCTCCAAACCACCAAGCGCACGGGCACAGGCCTGGGACTGGCGATTGTCGCTCGGGTCGTTGAAGCGCACCGCGGCACGGTGCGGATCAGTTCCCAGCCCGAGCGCGGCACGACGGTCCGCATCGAATTGCCGTTGTAGTTCCGGAGCGCGGACGTCCTCGTCCGCAGCACCGTACACATTCCGCTGGCCTGATCTCCTTTCCAGTGCGGACCGCAGAACATTCGTGCACGTCATCTCGTTCGCGAATTGCTGCGGGCGGGGACGCCCGCGCTCCCGGTTCAGTGTCTTGACAGCGCGTACCGCGTGTACATACCGTTGCGCCATGAGAGCCCTTCCACTGCTGATTGCGTTCTTTGCCCTTTCATCCTTGGCCGGTGAACTCAAGATCGTCACCGTCGACCTGCAGCGGTTGCTCGCCGAATACGAGCAGGCAAAGGAAGCCGCGAAACAACTCCGCGAAAAGGAGGTTTCGTTTCAAAAGGAGATTCAGGGATTGCGCCTCGAAGGACGCCGACTGCTGAGCGAAACCGACGAGTTGAAGAAAGCAGTCGACGACAATGCCCTCAGCGCGGCCGCACGTGAAGATAAACGCAAAGCACTTGAAGGGAAGCTGGCCGATTTGCGCACGTTTGAAGTGAAGTACGACAACGTGCGGGCCCAGGGCGAAGCAGAACTGAAAACGCTCCTCGCGCAAACGAACAAACGCATCGTTGAAGACGTGCTGACCGCGACGCGGGCGGTCGGCGAAAGGGAGGGCGTGAATCTGATACTGAACGCGAGCCGCGCGAACCCGCTGGGGAGTGATGTGCTTTACTCTAAAGATATTCCAGACGTGACCGAGAGAGTGCTCGCGTCGCTCAACAAACGCCGGAATTGATATGAGATTCTTTATCGCGACATTGATTCTAATTTGCGGAATGGCCGGGTACGGCGCGGAGACTCTCGCGAAGGAACTCGAACCCTTGCGGCCGTTCATCGGGAAGACCTGGAAAGCACACTTCAAGAATTCGACGCCCGAGAAACCGCGGGTCGACGTGGCCAAATGGGAACGAGCGTTGAACGGACAAGCCGTGCGAATTCTTCACTCGGTCAATGACGGCTCGTACGGTGGCGAGTCTATCATCATGTGGAACCGCAAGAACGAACGGCTCGAGTACCACTACTTCACGACCGCGGGTTTCACGACGCACGGCACGATGAAAGTGGATGGCAACAGACTGATCACACGAGAAACCGTCACCGGCGGGGACGTGACCGAAGTGGAGGCGACAAACGAATTGACTGCGGACGGCAAGCTCCGCGTGACCGCGAAGTATCTCAAAGATGGCAAGCCTGCCGGCGGGCGCGAGATGGTCTACGAGGAGGCCCCGAACGCGCAGGTGATTTTCAAATAAAGCTAGGTGAGAATCTCCGTGATCGCCTCGCCGTGATCAATTTCCAGACGCTTGCGGCCAGGAATTTCCAGTTTGCGCGAGTTCAAGCCAAGCTGGTGCAAGACCGTCGCGTGGATGTCGGTCACGTAATGGCGATGCTCGACGGCATGGAAACCCAGTTCGTCGGTTGCGCCGTGAACGATCCCACCCTTGATGCCGCCGCCCGCGAGCCACGCGCAAAAACCTTGGGGATGATGGTCCCGGCCCGTGCCTTCGGCCCCGGGTGAGCGGCCAAACTCGGTTCCAAAAACGACCAGCGTGTCCTGCAGCAGGCCGCGCTGCCTGAGATCTTTGAGCAAACCCGCGATCGGTTGATCGACCTGCTGCGCGAGCTTGCTGTGATTCGATTTGATCTCGGAGTGCGCGTCCCACTCGCCGCCGCCTCCGCCGCCGTGGAAAATCTGCACGAAACGAACGCCGCGCTCCACAAGCCTGCGCGCAACCAGGCACTGTTCGCCAAAAGATTTCGTTTCGGTTTTGTCGATCCCGTACATCTGCCGCGTGGTTTCAGACTCCTTCTCGAGTTGCAGGGTTTCGGGGATGGAAGTCTGCATCTGGAAGGCGAGTTCATAAGATTTAATCCGTGCGCGTAAATCCTTGTCATCCGGATAATCGATTCCCGCGACGTGGTTCAGCTTTCCCAGAAGGCTCAGGTTTTCCACTTGCTCCTCGTGCGTGATTTGCCCGCCCGCCGGTGAGATAAAAGGCAACGGCTTTTTCGGATCGACGTTCAGGCGCACGCCGGAGTATTCGGGACCGAGGTACGCGGCGCCGTGCGTAAATGCGCCGCCGCAACAATCGCCCGTCGGCACTCCGAGCACGACATACTCCGGCAAATTCTGATTCAGAGAACCGAGGCCGTATGAGACCCACGACCCAATCGTGGGATGTTCAAGTTCGCGAGGGTGTCGCCCCGTTTGCCATGTGAGTTGTGCGCCGTGATCATTGTGAATCGTCCAGAGCGAGCGCACTACGGCGATGTCGTCGGCGCACTCACCGACCTGTTGGAACCAGTCGCCCACCACCAGACCGCTCTGCCCGTAGGTTTTGTAGCCGGTCTGCAGCGACATGATCGTCTTGCGATTGCCGTGGGACGGGTTTCCACCGACGATATTTTTCTCGACCTTCTTCGGATCGAGCACGTCCTTGTAAGGCGTCTCTTCGATCGATTTGCCGGAATATTTATTCAGCTCGGGTTTGACGTCGAAGCTTTCGAGGTGGCTCACGCCGCCACAAAGAAAAATCCAAATCACGGATTTCGCTTTGGGCGTGAAGTGCGGCTGGCCGGTCGGGGGTTGCCAGGGAGCACTGTCGTGGGCGCGGGCAACGCCATCGCGAAAGAGCATCGCACCGAGCGCGAGACCGGTGAAGCCCATGCCCGTATCGGCAAGAAACGAGCGTCTCGTAATCCCAGGACAACACTGGCGGCGATTTGCCATAATCAATTGACGTTACCGGATGGTGACAAAATCATTGTGATTGAACAAGACCAGCAACAGGTTCTCGCGCGCGCGCACCGACGTGTCGGCGGCTTTCGTGTCGGCTAAAGCTTTCTCAACCGAAGGCACACGCTTCTCCAGGAATTCCACGCAGGCTTCGAGTTCCTGAGCTTTCGGCGGTCTGGCGAGAATGCGGCGAAACGCCTCGCGAACGAACTCATCGTCGGCGGCCGCTTCAGCCGAGAGTGGCTTTGCGAGAGCGCGCGCCTGCGCGATGGCCAACTCGCTGTTCGCCAGCGCCAACGCCTGCTGTGGCATGACACTCGGCCGCCGCTGATAGCATTCAGTGACACTGGGTCCATCGAAGATCTTGAGGAACTCGACTTCCTTTTCAGGCGCGATCCGCAAATAAATGCTGCGTCGTTTCGAGGTCAGTCCCTTGGTGTTGTCGATGTCCGGGCCGCCCATGGCCGGATCAAGGTTGCCGGCGACGTGCAGGAGGTTGTCGCGCACGATCTCGGCTTCCATGCGGCGCGTGGGCGCGCGCCAGAGATAAACGTTGTCGGGATCGATGGCATCGCTCGCGGCGTCACCCGATGAAGCCATGCGATACGTCGCGCTGGTGAGGATCAACCGGTGGAGATGTTTTATGCTCCATCCGTTGGCCATAAACTCGGCGGCCAGCCAATCCAGCAGTTGCGGGTGCGACGGCGGTGCGCCGCTGCGTCCAAAATTTTCCGGCGTCGAGACCAGCCCGCGCCCAAAGTGCCGCAACCAAATGTGGTTCACCGCCACGCGCGCGGTAAGCGGGTTCTGCTGGTTCGAAAGCCACTGTGCAAATGCGAGCCGGCGGCCCGTGCTGACTTCCGGATAATCGTCGGTCGAGCGCTTCTTGAACTCAGTCGAGGGCTCCTCCTTTACCTTCTCTTCCGCCTTGGCGAGCGCCTTTTCGGCTTCAGTGACTTTCTTCGTTGCTTCCTCTAATTCTTTGGCCGCCTTCTCCGAGTTTTTCTTTGCCTTTTCGGAGTCGTCCTTTTCCGCCTTATCAACTTTGTCTTGTGCTTTCGTTTTCGCGGCCTGCGCTTCCATCAACTTTACCTTTGCTTCCAGGGCCGACGTTTTCCGTTGCGCCGCCGAAGTTTCCTGCGCCGCTTCCTTCCACTCCTCCGAATCCTTTTCCAGTTTTTCCGTCTTCAGCACCACCAGGAGTGCGCCGTGGCTGGCCTCGGCAATTTGCAGTTTGAGCGCCTGTTCCTCGCGTTTCGCAGGCGCGTCGTCTGTTTTCAGTTTCTCCAACTCGCGCCGCGCATCGGCGATTTTCTTCTCGCTGGCCGCAATTGTATCGCGAATCACGAAGTCGCGGTGGTCCGGATGCGCCGTGTAACGCGGCAGCTTCACCGACTCGGGTTCCAGGCTGGCGTGAAATACCTGCGGCAAGCCCGGGTTCATCACGCGATTGGTATCCGGCTTTCGCTCGTCGCCGCGGTTGAAGAAAAACGTGCGGGCATTCGTGGCCGTGTCATACACGCGCACGAGCCCGTCCTTCAGCAGGTCGAGTTCGCCGGGTAATCGATCCGTGCGCACCTGGTGCGGTTCAAAGATGGCGCGCATTTGATAATACTCCGCCTGTGAGATCGGATCGGTCATGTGGTCGTGGCATTTCGCGCAACCCACCGTCAGTCCCATGAACGCCTGCGACGTGTGCTTGATGGTGTCCTCAAGCCATTGCTCGCGGCTGAGCATTTTATAATTGCGCACAAGATAGCCGGTGGCGCGCAACGTGTTCGTGTCGTCCGGCGCGAGTTCGTCCGCCGCGAGCATCTCCAGCACCATGCGGTCGTAGCCCTTGTCGTTGTTCAGCGACTCGACGATCCAGTCCCGCCAGCGCCAGATGTGCGGCTTGCTGTCGCGGATTTGGTTGCCGCCGCTCCAGCCCGCCCAATCGCTGTAACGCCACACATCCATCCAATGTCGTCCCCAGCGCTCGCCGTAGCGCGGATCGTTCAACAGCTTGTCGACCAGCCGTTCGTAAGCGCGCGGCGACTTGTCCTCAAGGAACTCACGCTGCTCTACCGGCGTCGGCGATAAGCCGATCACATCCAAATAAACACGCCGCAGCAACACCACCTTGCTTGCTTCCGGGCGCGGCTTCAGCTTGCGCGTTTCGTGTTCCGCGGAAATGAACTGGTCGATCGAGTTCCGTACCCACCGTTCGTTGCGCACCCGCGGCACTGGCGGCCGCTTCACGGCGTCAAACGGTTGCCATCGGTACGAGGCCAGGAATTTCGCGAACTCGGCTGTACGCGCGCGGGCCGCTTCGCGTTCCTTCGCGTCCGGTTTGTCCTCTGCGTTCCCGGGATTTCGCCCCAACAGAATTTCCACTTCATTCGCGACGCCGTCACCGTCGCTATCCTCTGTAGCGACGCGTTGCAGCCGCGCCGGGATGTCCCGTTCGGCCTGCGGCAACTCCTTGCGAATCGCCCGCAGCCGATCGCCGAACGGATTATGCGGAAACTCCTCCAGACTTTCGGGATTCTTGTTCTCGCTCGGCAAGTGGCAGGTCGTGCACCGGCTCAACCCCTTCGCCAGGAACCGATCATAATGCTTGTCCAGGGCGGCCTTATTCGCCGGCGTCCCGGACGCGGAGAAGCAAAAGGCCAGCGCTAAAGCGCCCAACGCTCCGTGGTTCAGGAGGCGTGTTACCCGCATTCGCTTCACAGTCGTGATCAGCATATTAGGTGGTTGGGGTTGGTGTCAGTCCGGAAAATTCCGATTTTCCGGAAACGGGTCGTCTGCCGAAAATCGGCGAATCGCCGATTTTGATTTGCGTAAGTCGTTGGTACAGCGAGGTCGGATCGGTTGGAAATCGGCGAGTTCGCCGATTTTGACGATTTTCGGAAATCGGAATCGGAATTCCGGAATTTCCGGTTTTGCGGAACGACCCGGAGTTATTAGGAAGCCACACGGACGTCGGCGGAGCGACGTCCCTACCTGAAAATCCGTACACTTTAACGCGTTAAAGTTGTAAGTGGTTGGTATCACGGGAGTAAAAAATTCACATTTGCGAAAATGGTCGGATTTGTACGGGTTTTGTACGGATTTCGAAGCAGAACCAATAAGGAAGCCAAGAATGCAGGAAGCAGGCTCGGGCCGCGTACGCGGAGAACGGTTCGTGGCCGGCGCAAAGTCACGACGAGAAATGAGACTCGTTACCTCGTCTGCTACAGTTTTTGGTACGAAGCTACACTTTTCGCTCATGCGCCGATTATAACATGGGTTTTTGCGGCAACTGCGGTGCGGGCAATATGAATGTGACAGGAGAGGACAGGAGAGGACACGAGCGGACACCAGAGGACATTTTTTGGTGAAAATTGGGCTTGACGCTTTTTCGGATTCCTAAGGAAGCCAGCCCTGTACGGGGCGCAGGGTCGCGGTTGGTGCTGGCGGGTGTACCGGCTCCGGCGGCGTCTGATTGGGAAACGCAGGACGACGAATCAAGGGCTAGCTATCACAACAAATGACAACGCCCCAAAGAAGCCTCGGGCCGCTACGCCGTGCGCATGTACAACATGAAAAGAATGCATCGAATACATCTTGCCATTGCCGGCAAAGGGGTCAGGCTTGCAAAATTCTGTGAATCGCAACCTCACCATCCTTATTGCCGAAGATGACGAGGACTACGCGTTAATTGTTGAGGCGGCGATTAAGTCGAGTGGCTGGATTAACCCCGTGCGCATTCTCCCGAATGGCCAGGAGGTTATCAAATACCTGAGTGGGGAGGGCGAGTACGCCGATCGTACCGCAAATCCTTTCCCTTCCGTAATGTTCCTGGATGCGAAGATGCCAGGCGCGACCGGATTTGATGTCTTGCGCTGGACAAGAGAACACCCGGAGTGCTCAGTCCAGCCAACGCTGATGCTGAGCAGCTCGGATGATCCAAAGGACGTTAAGCTCGCATACGAACTCGGGGTCCATGGCTATTTTGTGAAACCCGCAAAATTGAGTGACTTGAAGAACATGCTGCAGGCTATCTATGGCTTTTGCACATGGTCGTTGAAGCCGACGATGTCCGGGGGCACGAGCGCGTCCCAATGAAGCACATAGCCCTACGTGGTTGAATGCACGTAGTGTGAGGGAGTGGATCTGGTGTTCGATTTTCAGTTAAACTCGTTACGTCGTCTGCTACAGGTTGTTTGGCGTCGTGTTCATCCGCACCGCATCAATGCCCGGAATACGGCTTGAGCGTGCACGCAAATTGCAGCAGCATCCCTGTTATCGGCGATCGCTTATGACACGAAAATTGTTGGTTGTTTCTCTGGTTCTGGCTTGCGCCATTTTCGTGTCGCAGTGGGTGAGTATTCGCAAGCTGAGGGCTGAAGGGGAACAGATCCGCGCGGAGCTGGCCCAGGGCAAAGCCTCGGGTGCTGACCACGAGCAAACGAAGGAGCTGACGCAAGCGGAGGAAGGCAGGCTGAGGGCTGAGCAATCCGAGTTGAATCGGTTGCGCGCGGAAGTGTCACAATTGCGCAAGGATATCAAAGCGGCTCAACTCGCAGCGACGAAGCGCGCCCGCGAAGCGGCGACGACGAACTCCCCGGTTAAGCCAGTCAGCCCCGTGCAGAGTTATTCCGCGAGCGTTCGCGCGAATGTTCCTTTCAACCAAACGCTCGTGACGGGTGGTTGGAAACTTCCGTCGGGTAAACACGCTCTGTTCTTCGTCGAACCGCAATTGATGGACAGGGTCGGGAACGTTGCTCAACCAGGCACTGGCGCGGACCAGGTCGTGTTGCAGACACATATCGTGGAAGTCTCCGAACAGGCTCTCGCCAAGCTTGGGTTGGATTCGTTAAAGAGCGATGCGATGGAGACGGCCGCTCAGCTCACCCTTGATGAAACACAGGCGCAGACAATTCTAGATGGCCTGCGACAAACCGAAGGCGCGGACGTGCTTGGCGCTCCTCGTTTGCTCATGCTTAGCGGCCGCCAGGGGCAAGTAAAGATTGCCAATACTTTCATCGGGCCCACGGGCGAACCATTCGAAACGGGACCTATGGTTGACGTGGTGCCCACCATTGCGGCGGATGGCCGATCCGCCGACTTGCAACTCAACGCTCAGATGCGGTTGCGCCGCTAATTGCCCCAAAATCGAGTTGACCTCAAAGCCGCTCTGTTTACTCTGCGCGTCGATGCGTCAGGGCTGAGCCCCACCGCAATTTGGGCCGTCTTACGCAGTCGCCCGCCGTTCCGTGGGAACGCGGGTTTTTTGATTTAGCAGTTATGCGACACACCATTTCCGTGCTGGTCGAGAACAAGTTCGGCGTGCTCACGCGCGTCGCCGGGCTGTTCAGCGGCCGCGGTTACAACATCGATACGCTCAACGTCGGGCCGACCCACGACCCGAACACTTCCCGCATGACGATCGTCACCATGGGCGACGACGCGACCCTTGAGCAGATCGTCAAGCAACTCAACAAACTGGTGGACGTGATCGAAGTGCAGGATTTTCGCGACGGCGAATACGTCGATCGCGAGTTGGTGATGGTGAAAGTTAAAGTCGATTCCAGTTCACGCGCCGAAGTCATGCAGATCACCGACATTTTTCGCGCCAAGATCGTGGACGTTCAGCCTAAAAGTCTCACGATCGAAATCACGGGCAACGGGAGCAAGCTCGAGAAGTTTCTCGATCTGATGAAGACCTTTGGCGTGCTCGAACTCACGCGCACGGGCACCGTGGCCCTGCCCCGCAAATAGCTTTTACAATCAATAAATTATGCCTGCAAAAGTTTATACCGATAACGACGCTGACCTGAACATCCTCAAAGACAAAACGCTGGCCGTGCTCGGCTTCGGTTCCCAGGGCCACGCGCACGCGCTCAATCTCAAAGACAGCGGCCTGAATGTCATCATCGGGCTCTACGAGGGGAGCAAGTCGATTCCCGTGGCGAAGGAAAAAGGATTCGAGGTCGTCTCGACCGCCGAGGCCGTGCAACGTGGAGACGTCATCTTCGTCGCGTTGCCGGACACGAAACAGAAGGCGGTTTACAAACGTGATATCGCGCCATTTTTACGGAAGGGCAAGACGCTCCTCTTCTCTCACGGATTTTCGATTCATTTCGAAACCATCGTGCCGCCGAATGACGTGGATGTGATTCTTGTCGCGCCCAAAGGGCCGGGCCACATCGTGCGTCGACAGTATCTCGAAGGCAAAGGTGTGCCCGCGCTCATCGCCGTTTACCAGAACCCGAGCAAAAAGGCCAAGCAAGTGGCGCTCGCCTGGGCCAAGGGCATCGGCGGCACTCGCGCTGGGGTCATCGAGACGACCTTCAAGGAGGAGACTGAAACCGATTTGTTCGGGGAGCAGACCGTTCTGTGCGGTGGCGTCAGCGCCCTCGTGCAGGCCGGCTACGAGACGCTCATCGAAGCGGGGTACCAACCTGAAATGGCTTACTTCGAGTGTTTGCACGAATTGAAACTCATCGTCGACCTCATGAACGAGGCCGGCATTAGCGGCATGCGGTTCTCGGTTTCGGAGACGGCCAAATGGGGCGACGTAACCGTCGGTCCGAAGATCATCGATTCCAGTGTCAAGAAACGGATGAAGCAGGCGCTCAAAGAAGTGCAAAGCGGCAAGTTCGCCAGGGGCTGGGTAAAGGAATACGAGACCGGTTACAAGAAGTACCACGCGCTCCTCAAGAAAGGCGAAAATCACTCGATTGAAAAAGTGGGCGCTCGCCTTCGCGCCATGATGCCGTGGATGCAAAAGCGCTCGATCAAAGGCGCGCAAGCGGCTTATTGACGCTCTGGGCGGATCGGTCGTTCCTAGTTCTGCGCGTCGGGCTCAGTACCCCCGCGAATTAAGCCCAGGCCTTTCACGTGTGGCCACGCGGCGCGCGCTTCGGCCGGTTCATTGAGCCGTCTGATCTCATCAAGGATCGTCGGCACGCAAAAGCGCTCCGCCTCCTGGCGCAATTGAAACGTGTTGAAACGCAGAATCGTCCAGCCGCCGGCTTCCAGATCGCTGTCACGCCGATTATCCTCCGCGGCGCGCGCCGGGTCGCAGTGCCACCAGTCGCCATCGGTCTCGACATCGAGTTTTCCGTGCTTGCAATAGAAGGCGAAATCCAAGGCGTAGGTTCTTCCGCCGACCTTGACCCATTCCTGGCGCTCCGGTTTGAGCTTGTGCTTTCTTAGTTGCTGCCAGAGCCCGTCCTCCAGGGGGCTCTCGTCGTAGAGGTCATTGACCTCTTTTGCTGCCATCAACTTTTCGAAAGTAGTGCGGATGAAAACGATTCGGCGTTCGTTGCGGCTTCGAATCACACGCGGGAGCCGCTGCAGAGGCAGCACCAGCACGCGGTAGTAGCGCTTGTCCGATTTTTCGTTGAGCAACTCTTCCGGAAACAAGTCGTGACGGCCCGCTTCGTGAAAGCCGATGACTTTCGCGTAATACCGAATCGAGAATGCGTCGCGACCAAACGACTCGCTCTGGTAAAACGCAATCCACTGTGGGGGCCAACGATGGCCGATCCATTGCTGCGCCGCCGTAATCGGAACGCGATACCATCCCTTCTCGCGCACGATTTCGAAGTCACGCGCGCTGGGGAGAACAGCGACGAGCACGCGGTCTTGCGCGGGTGGCAAGTCACCGGAAAATGACTCATGGAAAGCATCGCCGTTCATGAAAGCCCCGGGTAACTCCCTCAGAAATAACAACGTAAATGTAACACGGCAAGAATTCCGGGACAAAAAAATTCTTTTCGTAACGAATTAGACTGTAAAGTTTTCCGACACTCAAGCGATGACGTCGGCAACGAGGAGGGTCGAACCTGGCGCATGTTCGCCGATAGAGAAGGCCGCCGACAGGCGTTGCGCTGCCACCTCAGCGTCGCGCGCGCTCGCCGCATGGACTCGGCAAACGACCGCGTTGCGCGTAACGCATTCGCCGGGCCTGGCGAGTTGGTCGACGCCGACCAACGGGTTGATCGGTGCATCCTTGTGCATACGCCCGCCGCCAAGGTCGCGCACAACTTCGCCAATTTCGCGCGCATCGCATTGTTGCACGAAGCCCTCGCGATCGGCGCGCACTTCGGTGACCACGGGCGCAAATCGATGGCTAACCTCTTTGTGATAAGCGTCGATATCAACTCCCTGCGCAGTGAGCATTTGTTCCCATTTCGCCAGCGGCTTTCGGGAGCGGAGGACCTCGAGCGCACGATTCCGCGCCGATTTGTGATCCGAACACTGCTGCGCCAAAGTCAAAAGATGCGCCGCCGATTCCACGACCAGTTGCTCGAGATCTGCCGGACCACGCCCCTCGAGACATTCCACTGCCTCACGCACCTCCAGCAGATTACCTGCGGCGCAACCGAGTGGCACATTCATATCTGTGAGTAGCGCGCGCGTTTTGACACCGCACTCGTTAGCCAAGCGGACCATGCTGGTTGCCAGCTCGCGGGCCTGCGCTTCGGTTTGCATGAAGGCGGCCGCGCCAAACTTGACGTCCAGAAGCAGACAATCGAGTCCTTCGGCCAATTTCTTCGAGAGGATGGACGCCGTAATCAGTGGAATCGACGGGACTGTCCCTGTGACGTCTCGCAACGCATAAAGCGCCTTGTCCGCGGGGACCATGTCCTCACTTTGTCCGCAAATCACGCACCCGATTTCCTGCACCTGCTCGACGATGCGTGTCACCGGCAGCGCTGTCGTGAAGCCCGGAATGCTTTCAAGTTTGTCGAGCGTGCCGCCGGTGATCCCGAGACCGCGCCCGGAAATCATCGGCACACGAAAGCCGAGGCATGCCAACAACGGCGCAAGCACGAGCGAGACCTTGTCCCCTACCCCACCCGTGGAATGCTTGTCGACGAGTGGACGGCTGTCCTGGGGAAATTCAAGTCGCCGGCCGGAGTCACGAAGGGCGACCGTCAGAGTCCGTGTTTCGCTGGCATCAAGGCCGCGAAATACAATGGCCATGAGCAGCGCGGCCATCTGATAATCGGGGACTTCGCCCCGCGTGTAAGCCGCGATCGTCGAGTAGATCTGTTCTTCGGAGAGAGTCTTGCCGTCGCGCTTGGCTTCGATGAGAGGCAGAACGTTCACCGCGTAGCCGCTGAGGAAACGAGGCGCCGATTCATAGGTGAAGCACTTACTTTAGCCGACGAACTTGCGCGCGATGATGCTCGCGTTGTGGCCGCCGAAGCCGAAGGAATTGTTCACGATCGCATCGATCTTCATTTCGCGAGCCGTGTGTGGAACATAGTCGAGGTCGCACTCCGGATCGGGCTTGTCGAGATTAATAGTGGGCGGCGCCACCTGCGTTTGAATCGCTTTCGCGCAAATCGCCATTTCGACCGCCCCCGCCGCGCCGAGCATGTGGCCTGTCGCGCCCTTGGTGGAACTCACAGCAAGTTTGCGCGCGTGATCGCCAAACACCGTCTTGATCGCCTGCGTTTCGCACACATCACCCTGCGGCGTCGACGTCCCGTGAGCATTAATGTAGTGAATGTCCGTCGGGTTCAGTTGCGCATTGCGCAGCGCCATGCGCATGCAGCGCGCGGCACCTTCACCCTGCGGTGCGGGTGCCGTCATGTGGTTCGCGTCGGCGGTGTTGCCATAACCGAGCAACTCGCAGTAAATCTTCGCACCCCGTGCCCTGGCGTGTTCGAGGTCTTCCAACACGAGCACCCCGGATCCTTCGCCCATCACGAAGCCATCGCGATCCACATCGAAAGGCCGCGACGCCCTTTCCGGTTCGTCGTTGCGCGTGCTCATCGCTTTCATCGCGCAAAAGCCGCCGATGCCGAGCGTAGTGATTGTGGCCTCGGTACCGCCGGCGAACATTACCTTCGCGTCACCCATTTTGAGCGTTCGCCAGGCTTCGCCAATCGCGTGGTTCGCAGTCGCGCAGGCCGAACACGTCGCCACGTTCGGGCCGCGCAATTTGAAGTACATCGAAAACAATCCCGACGCCATGTTCAGGATCAGCATCGGGATCATGAAAGGCGAGAGCCGCCCCGGACCCTTGTTGAGAAGCACCTTGTGCTGTTCCTCGGTCGTGGTGAGGCCGCCGATACCCGAACCGATGAACACGCCAATCTCATCGCGATTCGCCACATTCAGATCGAGCCCGGAATCGAGCAGCGCGCGGTGGCCCGCGTAAATCCCGAATTGAGCGAAACGATCCGTGCGCCGCGCTTCTTTGGGCGAGGGAAATGATTCCGCGGCGCTGAAGTCGCGCACTTCTCCAGCGATCTGCGTGTCGAACATCGACGCATCAAACTGTGTAATGCGCTGGATGCCGCACTTTCCGGCCACGAGATTCTTCCACAACGTGTCCAGGTCGTTGCCAAGAGGCGACACGACACCAATGCCTGTGACCACCACCCGGCGCTCTGTATGACTTGCCATAAAAACTGAAAGGGCAGCCTGGGCTTGAACGCCAGCCGGAGGCTGCCCTGAAAAACCGCGCCCGCTTACTTCTGCCGGGATTCGTCGATGTACTTGATGACATCGCCGACGCTCTGAAGCTTCTCGGCTTCTTCGTCGGGAATCTCATGGCCGAATTCTTCCTCCAGGGCCATCACCAACTCCACCGTATCCAGCGAGTCGGCGCCAAGGTCTTCGATGAACTTGGCCTCAGGCGTCACCTGATCGGCGTTCACACCCAATTGTTCCACAATTATATCTTTTACTCTCTGTTCTGTCGATTTATCAGCCATGGGTTTCTCCATCTGTTGGTGTTCTCTAAGCGACGTGGCAGGGGGCGTCAAGCCCCGAAACGCCGGCGTCCCATCGACGGCTAGCGGAAATTTTCACGTGCATTGTTCTCAAAAGCAAGCTGTCTCTATCGGCTGAATCCATCCGTGTCCAGCGTGTTTTTACATCACCATGCCGCCGTCCACCGTCAGCACCTGCCCAGTAATGTAGGCCGCGGCAGGACTGGCCAGAAACAGCGCCGCCTCGGCAATGTCTTCCGCCTTGCCCAGCCGGTTAAGTGGGATCTTTTTCACCAGTTCCTGGCGCATTTTCTCGTCCAGCACCGCCGTCATGTCCGTTTCGATGAACCCCGGCGCAATCGCGTTGGCGGTAATGCCGCGCGAGGCCAGCTCGCGCGCAACCGATTTCGTGAATCCAATCAGCGCCGCCTTGCTTGCCGCGTAATTGACTTGGCCGGCATTGCCGATCAAGCCAATGACCGACGAAATATTGATGATGCGCCCCGACCGCTGCTTGAGAAAGGCGCGCGAGAAAGCCTTCGTGAACGAAAATGCTCCGCGCAGATTGGTGTTCAGCACCACATCCCAATCTTCCTCGCTCATGCGCATGAGCAAACCATCCCGCGTGACACCCGCATTGTTAACGAGGACGTCGATGCGCGCCGTCTCGCCCATGATCTTTTCACCCGCCGCCGCAACCGCGTTTGGATCAGATACATCGACCGCGTGCGCCCACGCTTTGCGGCCAAGGCCGCGGATTTCGTTCGCCACTTTTTCGGAATTCTCGGCGGTGCGTGAAACACACACCACGTCCGCCCCCGCGCCGGCAAATTTCAGCGCGATCGCGCGCCCGATCCCTCGGCCCGCGCCGGTCACAACGGCAACCTGGTTCGCAAGAACACTCATGAAGGCGAAAGTTGTCGGTGGTTAAGCCGGGGTTGTCAATGCTTTGACCGTAACCTCAAGGCTGGCCGAATCAGACACATTGAGCATTTGCGCATTCTTGTCGATGCGTTTCATGAACCCGCTCAGCGCCGCGCCCGGCCCGAGTTCAATGAAGCGCGTGAACCCCTGCCCCAGTAAATAGCGAATGGAATCCTCCCATCGCACAGAGGCGGTGACCTGTTCAACGAGGCGACGCAAAATATCGTCCGGCGCCCCGTGAGGTTGCCCCGTCACGTTGGAGATGACTGGCACTTTCGGCGCCGAAATCGTCACCGACTTCAGCGTCCCTTCCAGTTTCGCTTGCGCCGGCGCCATCAATGG
>Ga0075428_100001266_pt1 | contig 26964 bp, 21 predicted proteins | sample RhiMetdeltSRZDD2_FD_75291 | JGI IMG/M metagenome (GOLD analysis project Ga0075428, IMG submission 75291) | Populus rhizosphere microbial communities from Tennessee, USA - Rhizosphere MetaG P. deltoides SRZDD2 | ecosystem: Host-associated > Plants > Roots > Rhizosphere > Soil | place: USA... | reverse complement strand
AACCGGACAGCACGAAACTGGTTGGGTCGCGGTCCGGCGCGTCGTTCGCCGAGGTCAAGCGAAGGCCCGTGACGACGCTGGAGCCTTTTCCCGGAGTGACCGTGAACCCCGTATTGAGCTTGTCGAAATTCAAATACTTGGTTGAGGAAGTGTTGTCGATCGCCTTGTCGACTTCTTCGCCGCCGGGCGAGCGCGAGGACGTGGCGACGATCACGTCGCCGGGAGCGGTCACATCGAGCAGTGCCGCGGCAGGTTCGGACGGGTCGCCCTGGCCGGGCGGAATGCGATCGTAGCCGATTCCCAATTGAACGGGCGTCCAGGCTGAATCGTCGTAAGCCGGCTGCATCCACGTAAGAGCGTCGGTGCTGTCGGCGGGCAGGCGCAGGCGCGCGGGCGCATTGGTAGAAATGAAGCGTGTTGTCGTCGCAGTGACATCGATCCCGTAGGACACATCCGTGAGTTGGAAGGGGTAATTCAACTGGTGCGAGATCGTGCCGTTGGGCCGCACCAGTGCGAGGTATTCGCCTTCGCGATCCAGACTGAAATTCGTGTGCAACTCCGCCGCGGCGTTCGTGCGATTTTTCCCCGACGCAAACACGAGCAGGTACGCGCGCGATGCCAGCGTCACATCGGGGAAAATCCACTTCGCGAGGTCATCGGAATCATCCGTCAACCGCCAGCCGCGCAGAGGGACCGCCGCGGACGTCGGATTGTAAATCTCAATCCAGTCGCTGTACTCGCCGTCGGCGTCCTGCTGTCCGGTTGCATTGGCCGCCACAAATTCTGTGATCACTTGCGCGGAGGTTTGTGCCGCAATTCCAAGGCATAGTACGAGCGCAGCGAACAGGCGCACGAAGCCACTACGAATATTTCCTGCCGGGATAAACACGTTCGCTCAGTCTACGCTAAAACTGGCTTTTCACCAAGTTTTTCCTCGGAAATTTCGGATATATTGTACGATAGTACCCCAAAGAAGCTTGGCAGATTTGAAATTCGAGTAACAATCGGCCACAGAATTTTCCCATCGATGAGCGAACCTGACCCGGACGTTTTGATCATCGGCGCCGGTCCCACGGGGGCCGTGGCCGCCAAGCGTTTCGTTGAGGCCGGGATGCGAGTCGTCGTGCTCGAGCAGGGCGACTGGCCGGATTACTCGAAGGCGCGCGCGAATCACTCCGACTTCGAACTGACCGCCGGCCGCAATTGGTCTGGAAACCCGAATCGCCGCCAGGCGCCGGCGGATTATCCGATCGATGATTCGCAGTCGGACATTTCCGCGGTGCTTTACAACGCGGTCGGCGGCGGCACCGTGATTTATGCCGCGCATTGGCAACGCAACATGCCGTCGGATTTTCGCGTGCGCACACTCGACGGCGTGGCCGATGACTGGCCGCTCACCTACGAAGAACTCCAGCCTTATTACGAAAAGGTCGAAGCCGACTTTGGGATTTCCGGTCTCGCCGGCGACACCGCCTTTCCGCCGGGCAAAGGTCCGCCGCTTCCGCCGGGCCCGCTTGCGCCCATGGGGCGCCGCGTTGCTCGCGCGCATAATCGGCTGGGCTGGCATTGGTGGCCCGCGCCGAACGCGATCGCCACGCGGCCTTACGGTCCGCTCAAGCCCTGCACGCAACGAGCAACCTGCATGTGGGGTTGCGTCGAAGGCGCCAAGGGCTCGGTGGACCTGACTCACTGGCCGCAAAATATCAAGGCGGGCGTGAGGCTGATCACCGGCGCACGCGTGCGGCGTCTGAATGTCGATGCGGCCGGATTGGTCACGGGCGCCGAATATTTCGATCGCCAGGGCGCCGTGCATTTCCAGCGAGCGTCTGTGACGATCCTTGGCGCCAGCGGCATCGGCACCCCGCGCATCCTCCTGCTCTCCGACACGCCGAAGTTCCCGAACGGGCTCGCGAATTCCTCGGGGCTCGTGGGCCGGCGATTGATGATGCATCCGTTCGGAACGGTCGTCGGCCTCTTCGACGAGGACATGCAGAGCACTCACGGGCTCTGGGGCCAGCACATTCACTCGCTGCAATTTTACGAGACTGATCCCGCGCGGGGATTCGTTCGCGGCGCGAAGTGGGGCTTGCAGCCGACCGGCGGCCCACTTTCCATGACGCGCGGTTATCCGTGGGGGGACAATCCAATTTGGGGAGCGAATTTTCACCAGAATTTTCACGAACGTTTCGCCCGCTCCGCGATGTGGGGCATCATTTGCGAAGACCTCCCCGAGACTGAGAACCGCATGGTGCTCGATCCCGCGCTCAAGGATTCGGACGGCATTCCCGCGCCGAAGCTGGTTTATCGCATGTCCGAAAACTCGAAACGGCTCCTGCAATTTCACCTGGCGCGGGCGCGGGAGTCACTCGAAGCAGCCGGCGCGCGGCAGGTCGTGACGGCGCCGCTGATTCGCGAAACGGGCTGGCACCTCCTCGGGACCACCGTGATGGGCGACGACCCTTCCGCTTCCGTGGTCAACGCGTGGGGGCAAGCCCATGACGTGCCGAACCTGTACGTTTTCGACGGGAGCATCTGGCCGACTTCCAGCGGCATGAATCCCACGGCGACGATCGCGGCGCTCGCGTTGCGCTGCGCGGAGCACCTCGTTGAGAACCGGCGCTTACAGAAGGTCCCCGCATGAATTTAACCTCAGCGGAACGTCAAGTCCTCGCGGCGCTTGCGGATCTCCTTATTCCAGCGGGAAACGGCTTCCCGTCGGCGAGCGAAGCGGGCGTGGCGAACGAGGGGCTCGATCAGCTTTTGGCGGTGAGGCCCGACCTGCTGAATCCGCTCAAGGGCTTATTGCTTCGCGCGCAGGACCGTGGTCCGGCTGAATTCATCGCGGAATTGCAAAGGAACGATTCCGCGGCGTTCGGCGTGCTCGCGGAGTTGGTTCCAGGCGCGTACTTTCTGAACCCGGATGTGCGCACCAAACTCAAATATGACGGCCAAAGCGCTCGCCCAATCGATCCGCGCGAAGATTACCTCGAGGATGGGCTGCTCCAATCGGTGATCGATCGCGGGCCGATTTATCGGCCGACGCCAGCTAAATAAGTTCAATCGGGCCAGTAAGGGCTTTGCGTTTGCGTCCATTCCGAACTGGGCAGACAAGAGGGACGTATCGAAAGTCACGGGACAGCCTCCGAAGGCGATCGCGTTGCTGCCAGGCGAGGGGGCGGGGCCCGCGCAGAAGTACCCTCGTGTATGGCCGTTTGGGGCTCCCTTTCGGGATCTGTGATTGGTGGGATTCTTGAAAGAGGTTGCTAGTAATTTCGGCATGTCTCACTTCTCGTTTTGCGCTCGCAGGGGGCGCATGTGATAAATTCGGTGTGGTGAAAGAGCGTTCCATTGATGCACGCGTCAGCATCGGCCATGTCCACCTGAAAGTTGCTGATCTGGAACGCGCCATTGCGTTCTACCGGGATGTGCTTGGGTTTGAACTGACTCAACGTCTTGGCGCGCAGGCCGCGTTCCTCTCTGCGGGCGGGTATCATCACCACATCGGCCTGAACACCTGGGAGAGCTTGGCCGGCCAACCGCCGCCGCGAGGTACTACCGGCCTTTACCACGTCGCCATTCTGTATCCGACACGCGCGGAACTGGCCGACGCGTTGCGCCGCCTGATGAAAGCCGGCATCGCGCTCGAAGGCGCCGCCGACCACGGCGTCAGCGAAGCCCTGTACTTGCGCGACCCCGACGACAATGGCGTCGAACTTTATTGGGACCGCCCAAAAGACCAGTGGCCACGCAGTGCTGATGGACAACTCGCAATGTTCACGCGCGCGCTCGATCTGGAGAACCTTCGTAAGGAGGGATAACGCTCGTCTGTTGACGATTCCCAGCGGATACGTTCCAGTGTAAACGGTATGAAAGCTTTTGCGGTCCTTCTCGCGTGCAGTCTAATGGCCGCGTCCGCTGCACCGTGTTGCGTCCCGCGCATCTACATCTCTGGAGTTCTTCGTGGCGGGCTTGAGGACTTTTCGAAAATGTTTTCAGTCGGCATCGATCCTCTGTATCATGCAATGGCATTCAATCACGAAGCTTTTGTCGCGTGCAATAGCCGGATAATCTTCCGCTATGACTTCCGTTTCGCGCCGCAGCTTTATTAAGACCTCCGCCCTCGCCACGTCAGCCGCATTGATCAGTGAATTTCGCTCGCGTGGTGTCGAAACGAGTGGAAGCACCGCCTCGGCACCCAGTTGGGTCGACAAGCCGATGCGCTGGGCGCAACTCACCCTCGTTGAAAATGATCCGGCCAAATTCGATTCCGCGTTCTGGCTCGATTACTTCAAGCGCACGCGATCCGATGCCGTGTGCCTCAGCGCCGGCGGTTGCGTCGCGTATTATCCCACGAAAATCCCCTTCCACCATCGCAGCCAATGGTTGGCTGATCGCGATCCCTTCGGCGATCTTGTGGCTGGATGTCGAAAGCTCGGTATGGTCGTGATTGCGCGCACCGATCCGCATGCAACCTACGATGACGTTCAGGCCGCGCATCCCGATTGGATTGCCGTGGACGCCGAAGGCAAGCCGCGCCGCCATTGGGCTTCCCCGGAGATGTGGGTGACCTGCGCGCTGGGGCCGTACAATTTTGAATTCATGACGGAGGTGAAGCGCGAGATCATGTCGCGTTATCGCGTCGATGGAATTTTCATCAATCGCTGGGACGGCTCCGGCATGTGTTATTGCGAGCATTGCCGGAAGAATTTCAAGGACGCTTCCGGACACGAATTGCCGCGCACGGAGAACCCGAAAGACCAGGCCCGTCGCGCATACATCCTCTGGCGGCAACAGCGCCTCTTCGAGCTGTGGCAACTTTGGGACGCTGAAGTGCGCAAAATCAACCCCGACTCGTGCGTCATTCCCAACACGGGCGGTGGCGCAACGAGTTCACTCGATATGCAACGGATTGGCGCGCTGGCTCCCACGCTCATTGCCGATCGCCAGGCGCGGCGTGGAGTAACGGTGCCATGGGCAAACGGCAAACACGGCAAGGAATTTCGCGCCACGATGGGCCGCAAACCCATCGTCGGTATTTTCAGTGTGGGCCTCGAAGAGCCTTATCGCTGGAAAGATTCCGTGCAAAATCCGGCGGAGTTTGCGCTCTGGGCCGCCGATGGCGTCGCAAACGATCTACGTCCCTGGTTCACAAAATTCTCCGGCGTCCTCCACGACGAACGCTGGCTCAAGCCCGTCGAAGATCTGTATCGCCGCTACGCGCGCTGGGAAAAATATCTGCGCAACGAACGCCCCCTGGCGCGGGTCGCCATCGTCTACTCACAGCAAACAGCCTGGTTCCACGGCGTCAGAGTCGAAGACCACATCAATGGTTGGTATCAGGCGTTGATCGAAGCGCGCATTCCATTTGAGATGGTCCACGACCGGCTGTTGGAACCGGCGCATATTCAGCAGTTCAAGACGTTGATCCTGCCGAATCTCGCCGCGATGAGCCCCAGGCAGTGCGAGCTACTCACCGCATTCGTTCACAATGGAGGCAGCATTATCGCGACGCACGAAACCAGTCTCTATGATGAATTTGGGACGAAGCGTGATGATTTCGATCTCGGCGGCTTGTTTGGAGTCAAGCTCGCCGGGCCAGGTGAGGCGCGCATGCAAAATGCCTATCTGCGCCTGCACCACAACGCGCCACACGCGACCGCTCTGCTCAAAGGTCTGGAAGACGCGCCGCGCATCGTTCATGGCGTTGCGCGCGTCGATGTGTGCCCTGTTGGCAAGCATTCATCGCCGCCGCTCACGCTGATTTCCAGCTATCCCGATTTGCCCATGGAAAAGGTCTATTCCCGGGAGGCGCCTTCGGACGTGTCACAGATTTTCCTCCGCGAATTTCCCGGCGGTGGCCGCTGCGTCTATTTTCCATGGGACATAGATCGCACCTTCTGGGAAATTCTCTGCGTCGATCATTTCAAACTTCTCCGCAACAGCGTTGTGTGGGCAACCAACGAACTGCCCGTGGTCGAGGTGCTCGGTCCCGGTGTTCTCGATGTCACGGTGTGGCAGCAAAGAAGTTCAATCACTGTTCATCTCGTAAATTTGACGAACCCAATGATGATGAAAGGCCCCATTCGAGAGTTCATTCCGGTCGGAGAACAGAAAGTGCGCGTGCGTCTGCCCGCAGGCGGACAACCGCGCAGGATTCGCCTCCTGGCCGCCAACACAACGCTGAAAGCACAGCGCCGAGGAAGCGAACTAACGCTCGTTGTGCCCTCCATTGTGGATCACGAAGTCGTTGCGATCGATTTGTGACGGCTCACTGCAGCACTTTGTCGAAAAGTCGATACGCCTGCTCGCGAATCTCAGGAGGGAAAATGTGTCCGCAATCCGGATGCACGATTTGCAGGTTCCCTTCGGCGTCGTGTAATCGATAAACTTTCCACGCTTCGCGGGCGACCGCATCGACACTCTGCCACTTGAAATTGGTGTCGCCCAGCGGTGCGCTTACGAAGACTTGGCGGGGCGCTAGCGCGGCGAGCACGTCGTGAAAATCGAACGGCAGCTTGTCTAATGGGTGATCGAGCAACCGAGGCATGTAACGTTCGCTGGTCCAGCCTCGAATGTTCCCGTTCATATAATCGCGGAAGGAGTCGAACGCGCAACTCGTCGCGACAACTTTGATGCGGTCGTCAAATGCAGCCGTGAACAGCGCGTTGTGTCCGCCCAGCGAATGCCCAATCGCGCCAAACGAACCCTTCTTCACAGACGGAAGCGATTCCAGGACGTCGAGAGCGCGGATGTTGTCCCAGATTGCTTTCATGGTGCCACTGGCGTAGCCGAGTTTTTTGAGATCGGGCTGGTAGTCTGCGAGTAACGGGTACGGCGGCGCGAGGACAACATAACCGCGCCTGGCCAACTCCACCCCATACTGGTCATTGGGACTATTGCCGAGGCCGACGACAACCTTCGACCCGAGGGCGTGCGTTTGATGCAGAGCAAGGACCGCAGGCCATTTTGGGTTGCCTTTCGGCACCAGCAGGAACGCGTTTACTCGCGAGCCCGGTTCAGTGGTGTACGCAATGCGCTGCCGCAGGAATGTGCCGGCATCGGTTTCCTCGAGAACCTCAAGTTCAAGAGCGCATCGACGACTCGAATCAGGCAGCGGACCCGTGATCGTTTGCATATTGGAGACGATCGTCTGGCGTGCTGCCTGCCACTCTGTCAACGCCACCACTCCCCAGTGATTGCTTGTGGCCCAACAATCACGGCCGTTGGCGGCAAAAAACAGAGTGAGCAGCGTAATCGTAGGGCGAACACCCCATTGAAATAAAAATCTCATCGTTATGTAGTCGGTCTCAACACAGGCGTTCCATATTTCTGAGTCGCAGGAGTCGTTTCACGTAGTGCAGGGCAAGCAGGGACCACGTATGTCATCGGCTTTGACTATTTTACCAACGATGCACGCGAGCATTGCACTCGAGAACATCTTCTCACAAGGAGAACTAAAACAATCCGTGACGGAAAATGCACTTCCGTTGGGTAAGGCGTGACTTTGGCCACGCTTGCCGGGGTTTGGATCGCTCAATCCAGGCCCCGGTCTTCTTCACACTCTTGCGCCACGCCTCTCCGCTGTCAATTGCCGAGACACCCGAGTTGCCATTCAACTTGTCGCTGGCACGTTCCCTGCCTAAGATGGCGCCTATGAAGAAACATCTTTCTTGCCTGTTGTTGGTTGGTTTGATGGTTGGCGTTGCTACCAGTTACGCCAGCGACCCGACGGCCTTTCAATTAATGAAGGAGGCCAATCGGCACGTGGGCGAAGACGCCAAGGACAAAGTGACCCAGGTGCGCTCCGAGAAGTCCGTGGGCTCCCTTGTGCCCAATATTTGGTATGTTGTCTTTTATGATCGGGACGCCACGGCCAAGGCAACTGAGGTCAAATTCGCCGCAGGAACGAAAATCGCCGTCAAACGGCCTTCACGAATCCTCGAACTCGGCTCGGGGTCATACAAAGAGATGGATCGCTCCAAATTGAAGATCGACTCGAACAAGGTGATTGAAACGGCCGTGAAAGAGCCGCTCCTGGCCAATCTCACCATCACCAACACGCAACTTTGGCTGGAACGGGCCGACCGCGACGATGGCTCGCCCGTGTGGAAAATCCGGTTGTGGGCCGCCAAAGTGCGCAAGCCCTCCGAAACGGCCGAAATCGGGGACCTCTACGTTTCCGCCGAAGACGGCAAAGTCATTAAGAACAATCTCAAGATCCACCGCGTGGATTAGCGGTTGTGAAACCGGCGCCGACGACAGATTACGATGTGGTGGTCATCGGCGGGGCACTCGCAGGCGCGGCCACGGCGCTGATGCTCATGCGCGAGCGGCCCGAGCTGCGGCTGCTCATCATCGAAAAGTCTCCCGTTCTCAAACGCCGTGTCGGCGAGGCCACAGTCGAAGTCAGCGCCTACTTTCTCACCCGGGTGCTTGGATTGATGCAGCACCTCAACGAACGCCACCTCGTCAAGCAGGGGCTGCGTTTTTGGTTTGCGAACAGCCGCGCCCGAACGATTGAGGAGTGCAGCGAAATTGGCGGGCGGTATTTGGCTCGCGTGCCGTCCTTTCAGATCGATCGCTCCGTGCTCGACGAAGAGGTCCTGCAACGCGCGTGTGCTGCCGGCGCACAGCTCTTGCGGCCGGCATCCGTGCAGGACGTGGCGCTCGAGGACGGCGGTGCTCAGCGCATCACTGTGCGGCGCAATGGCACCGCTGAAACGATGACAACGCGATGGGTGGTAGACGCATCCGGTGTGGCCTGCCTGCTCGCGCGCGCGCAAGGCTGGTGGCGGCCAAACACTGAGCATCCAACCGCATCGGTGTGGGCGCGGTGGCGTGGTGTTAAGGATTGGGATAGCTACGAACTCGCGCAGAAATATCCGATGTGGGCCAAAGCGTGTTTCGGCATTCGTAACACCGCCACAAATCATCTGCTCGGCCCGGGTTGGTGGGCCTGGTGCATCCCCCTCAAAGGGGGTGACGTCAGCGTCGGCGTTGTTTTCGATCAGCGCCTGGTCGATTGGCCCGAGGATGGAAGTCTCGGAGATCGGCTGAAAGACTTTCTCTGTGCGCATCCGGTCGGGCGTGAAATTCTTCAGGACGCCCAATGGATCGAAGGTGATGTGCATCTGCGCCGCAATCTGCCCTACGTCAGCACGACCTTCGCCGGCAATGGCTTCGTCCTCGTCGGCGATGCGGCGGGCTTTCTTGACCCGTTTTACAGTCCCGGCATGGACTGGATTTCATTTACCTCCGTTTGCGCGACCGATCTCATTCTCGCCGAGCGCCGCGGCGAAGATGTCGCCGAACGAATCACGAAATTCAATCGTGATTTTACGGTCAGCTACGCTCGCTGGTTCGAAGCGGTCTACAGAGACAAGTATGAATACATGGGCGATTACGACTTGATGCGCCTGGCGTTCCTGCTCGACCTTGGATTTTATTATCTCGGAGTTGCTTCTCAGCCGTTCAAGCGCGGCATCGCCGGTCTGCGCGATACAGTTTTTTCCACGCGCCCGTCCGTTCCTTTCTTCCACCTCATGCGCTGGTATAATCGCCGGTTCGCGCGGATTGCCCGCGCACGCAAGCGCCGGGGTGTCTGGGGCCGAAACAATCACGCGCACCGCTTTCTCTTTGGCGGATTTACCTTTGCCCGCTCGAGCGTTACGCCGGTTTTGAAGGCCCTCGCCTGCTGGGCAGCATTGGAACTACGCGAAGGATGGCGCACGTGGTTTCGCAATGTGGAAGCGAGCCAGCCTGCGAAACACCAGCGGACAGAAGTCGAAGCAGGCATGGAGAGTTACGCGGCGGTCGCCCACGCTCAGGCGACGGTAGCTTCGCGCACCGAACGCGCTGAACCGTTGACGCGGGCGCCGTAAAAATCCGAGAGGCTTTGCTTCGAGGGCGCGAGCCCCTCGTCCGCGATCGCGCTCAAAATCTTTTCCTCCGTCATGATGAAGCGGTCCCGCTTATAGAGGAGGTAGTCAGCGCGAATTTCTGAAGGCGTGAGGTTCATTGTCACCAGGTTCGCCCCGGTGCGCAGGCCGCGACGGTAGCCAGCCCCCGGTTCCGCCAGGTTCAACGCGCTCACCGCTGGAATGACCCAGTCGGGCCGCATCAATCGCAGCATCGCCATGCAATTGAGTGTTAACTCAATATCGCCAGGGAGATCGTTCACCATCGGCGTCGCCTCCCCCGGAACGAACGGGCTCACGCTGCACCCCACCAGCGGTAACTCACGCGCGAGTTTGAAGTTCGCAAACAATTCATCCCGGCTCTGCCCCGGCAGCCCCGCGATAAAACCTGAACTGACTTTCCACCCCTTTCGCGCCAGCAAACGAATGTGCGACAAGCGCTCGGCCAGATTTCCGGGAGCAGCCAATTCGGCGTAGCGCAATTCGTCGGCCATCTCGAATTTGATGATGTAGATCGTTGCGCCGGCGGCTTTCAGTTCGTCGTAGAGCGGCTCGCTTAGTGAACCGAGACAGACACTCACACCCAGCGGTGAGTGTTTCCGGATGGTGCGCACGAGGGGAACCACCAGTTCCCGCACCGCCACGGGGTCCTCACCGGTTTGGATGTTCACATCCGTCATCGCGGCGGGTCGATGATGAATCAACAAGTCTGCGAGTTGATCGTGCTGGGCGCGAAAACGGGAGAGACCGGCATTATCTCGCCGCATCCCGCAGTAGTGGCAATTCTCGCGGCAGTAATTGGAAACCTCAACGACTCCCCGCAGAAACACGGAACGTCCGAAATGATCAATGGCAGCCTCTCTGGCCGTGGCATGCAAGCGTTCCTGTGCCTGTCCGCGAACTGTGAGCAACTGGGTACTGATACCCGAATGATCGTGCATGTCCGGGGTCAGTTAAGGGTTTCCAAAACCCTTTCGCAAATGAAATTCGCAACTCGGCGCGAGATCTTTTGAGGTTTCATCGGCCGCAACGAGCCTACCGGCAAGGCCTTGCGGGGGCCATGAGGTAAATCCTTGAGGGACGCCGCTTCCTCACTTCCGTCATTTCGCGCGCGGTTTCGCTGGTGAGTTGGTGCTGCCACCGGCAGGCGTTTTCTGCACGACTTCGAGGTTCAGTGTGGATAACGTGGACCGGCCATTCGCATCCGGCCGCGCATAACCGCCAATCCATTGTCCGATGACCACCTCCTCCAGCTTCGCTGGCTTTCCGTCGCGATGAACCTTGGTCTGGGGTGTGATGTAAAAAATCCGCACCGTCTCCTTGCCTTGTAATGTGATCGTGCCGGCCTGCTTGTCCAACGCGCCGACTTTCCCGTAGACCGGCATTCCCTGCGGCAACTTTGGCGTCGCCACAGCGTTCGTCGACGATTTGGAATCCGCCGCGCCCGTTTCCAGGCAACACAGCGCCAACAACAGCGCACCGAAAGCCTTTGCAATTCTCATGGGAAACTCCACCTGCCTACCTCAATCACGTCACCCACACAAGAAAAAACACAGTAGAAGGGGTTCGATGCGCGACCGCACTGCCTCGACACTACCTGTTGCGTCGGATATCCTTCAGGCATGACCAGCGACGCGCCCATGCCCCTGCTTGACTCGCTGCGCGAGATCGTAGGTGCGGATCATGTCATCTCAAAACCCGAGGAGCTGCTCGTCTACGAGTGCGACGCTTACACGCTCGAAAAGAAGCTTCCGACTGCGGTGGTATTGCCGGGCGGCACGGCAGAGGTGCAGGCGGTCGTGCGCGCGTGCGCCAGGCACAACGTCCCGATCATTCCGCGCGGCGCGGGCACGAGTCTGAGCGGCACCGTCCTCGCTGTGACCGGCGGAATCATGATCGCACTCACGCGCATGAACCGCATCATCGACCTCGATTACGCGAACCGCCGCGCTTTCGTCGAAGCGGGGTGCGTGAATGCATGGGTCACCAACGCCGTGAAAGGCCACGGACTTTTTTACGCGCCGGATCCCTCCAGCCAGCCCGCGTGTACGATCGGCGGGAACATTGGCACGAACTCAGGCGGGCCGCACACGCTGAAGTACGGCGTCACAACCAACCACGTTCTCGGCCTGGAAATGGTGCTGCCGGACGGCGAGATCGTGTGGCTCGGAACCAAGCCCGACGGTGGCGAGGATGTCGATGGCTACGATTTGCGCGGCCTGGCCATCGGCAGCGAGGGCATGTTTGGGATTGTCACGCGCGTGCTCTTGCGCCTCGTGCGCGCGCCGCAGGCATTCAAGACCATGCTCGGCGTTTTCAGCACGGTCGACGAGGCCAGCCAGACCGTGAGCGACATCATCGAGGCCGGCATCGTCCCCGGCGCGCTCGAAATGATGGACCAGTTGATCACGCAAGCCGTCGAGGCCGCGTACCAATTCGGTTTTCCGCTCGACGCGGGGGCCGTGTTGATCATTGAACTCGATGGTCTCGCGCCCGGCCTCGAACGCCAGGCCGCAACCGTGATCGAAATTTGCCGCAAGAACGGCGCGCGCGAAGTGCGACTGGCGAAATCCGATCAGGAACGCGCCGATCTCTGGAAAAGCCGCAAGCGCGCCTTCGGCGCCATTGGCCGGCTCAGTCCTAACTTCATCACGCAGGACGGCGTGGTGCCGCGATCGAAATTGCCGGAGATGATGCGCTTCATCGGCGAGTGCAGCCGCAAGTATGGTTTGCGCATCCCCAACGTTTTTCACGCGGGCGACGGCAACATTCATCCGCTGGTTCTCTACGATGAACGCGACGCGGACCAGGTGCGCCGCGCGCTCGGAGCGAGTCACGATATCCTCGAGAAGTGCGTGGAGCTGGGCGGCAGCGTTACGGGCGAGCACGGCATTGGCGTGGAAAAAATCGATTTCATGGCGCGGCAATTCTCACCCGATGACCTTGAAGCGATGCGGATGTTACGGCGGGTCTTTGACCCCGAGGGGCGTTGCAATCCACATAAGATGTTTCCTGGTTCCAAACGCTGCGGCGACTTCGCCCTGCGTAAACAGGCCGCCGCATAATGATCCTGGCCGGTTCCAGCGTTGAGGAGGTGAGTTCGGCGCTCGTAGGTCTGAATGCGAAGCGCGAAAAGATTTCGGGCTTTGACGTGAGAGCCATGCGCCGCGTCCTGGAGTACACGCCCGAGGACATGACCGTCAGTGTGGAGGCGGGCAGCACGCTGGCGCAGTTGCAGACACGCCTCGCCGAGCACAGGCAATGGTTGCCCATCGATCCACCGCGCGCGGAGACGTTGACCATCGGTGCGTTGCTGGCGGCAAACAAGAGCGGCCCGCGGCGTTTCGGCTACGGCACCATTCGCGAGCACGTCCTCGGAATCAAAGTGGTTCTCGCCGATGGGAGGGTGATCAAAGCCGGCGGCAAAGTCGTCAAAAACGTCGCGGGGTACGACCTGTGCAAACTCTTCGCCGGCAGCCACGGCACCGTAGGCGTGATTGTCGAGGCGACATTTAAAGTCCTGCCGCGTTCCGAGTCCGAACTCATTCTCCAACGCTCCGCAAACAAGCTCGACGAACTTGCGCCGTTGCTGGGGCAGATTACCCAAACGCCGCTCACGCCCGTTGTTCTGGACCTCCACGGCACGGCTGCCGGGCATACCCTCGTGCTTGGTTTTGCTGGATCGCGGGAGGACGTGGAGTGGCAACGCGAACGCGCGCAAACCCTGGGCATCAACGAGGCCACCACGCTCAGTTACAACGAAGTTTTCTGGGAGCCCAGCGAGCCGCCGCAAACCGTTTCAGTGCTCCCGTCCAAGGTAATCGATTCGATCAAATCTTTGGACGCGCGAAGCTACGTCGCTCGCGCGGGCAACGGAGTTAGTTACTTTCGCGGCGGCCGGTCGCAGTCACGGCCTGAACTGGCGCTCAGTTTAATGCGGCGCATCAAAGAAACGTTCGACCCAAAAGGCGTCTTGCCGGACATGCCATGGTGAGCAACGACCAACGCTTTCTGGATTACGACAAATCGCTCGCGTGCATTCATTGCGGGCTCTGCCTTTCGTCCTGCCCGACTTACCTGGAAACCGGGAACGAAAACGATTCGCCCCGCGGACGCATTTACCTCATGCGCGCGATCCAGGACGGACGCGCGCAGATTGCGGACACCACCGTGCGTCATATCGACCTGTGCCTCGGCTGCCGCGCCTGCGAAGCAGTATGCCCCAGCGGTGTCCTCTACGGGGAATTGCTTGAGGCGACCCGCGATCATGTCGAAAAGCGTTACCGCCGCTCGCCTTACCAGAAATTCCTGCGCCGCTTCGTCATCGAAAAAATTTTCCCCGTGCCGTGGCGAATGAAATTGATGCTCGCGCCGGTACGTTTCTTGAAAGCACTGCGGTTCGATCGCGCCCTGCCGAAAGCGTTGCGCGAATCGCTCGCGTTGATCCCCGAAAAAATTTCGGCGGCTCCACTGCTCGAATTGTATCCGACACAAAGCCCGCGTGGTCGCGTGGGCTTTATTCGCGGCTGCGTCATGAGCGTCATGTTCGGCGACACGAACCTTTCCAGCATCGAGTTGCTCAACCGGGCAGGCTTCGACGTCGTCGTGCCGCGCGACCAGGGTTGTTGCGGCGCCTTGTTCGCGCATGGCGGAAATTTGGCCGGTGCGCGCGAAAGCGCAAAACGCAACATCGCGGCTTTTGAGAGAGAAAACCTGGACGCCGTTATTATTAACGCGGCCGGCTGCGGTTCGACACTCAAGGAATACGGACATTTGCTCGCGGGCGATTCTCCATGGGCAGAACGCGCGCAAGCTTTCAGTCAAAAGGTCAAAGACATCACCGAATGGCTCGCTGCGCACCTCGTCGTCCCACCCTCGGACTCAGGCGAACGCGTCACTTATCACGACGCCTGCCACCTTGCGCACGCCCAACGCATTACCAAAGCGCCACGCGATCTCGTGAAGGCCGTCGCGGGCGAGAACTTCGTCGAGTTGCCCGAGTCGGACGTCTGTTGCGGCAGCGCGGGCAGCTATAATTTGACCGAGCCCGAAATGGCGGAGCGGCTTCAGCAGCGCAAAGTTCAGAACATCCTCAAAACCGGCGCGCAAATTGTCGTCACCAGCAACCCGGGCTGCATGCTACAAATCGAAGCCGGCCTGAAAAAAACCGGCGCCCACGTTCGCGTGCAACACATCTCGGATTATCTGCACGAGCGACTCACTGATCAGGCCGCGCCAACAGTAACGGCGCGCGGTGTTCGATAACCGATGTCGCGCGGGTAGGGCGCGTTGTTAAAGAACGAGGGCCATTTCCAAATCGTCTGACCCACTTTGTCGATGTAGTTGCAAATCGGCACGCGCTCGACGTTTTCGGTGTGCGTCTCGGCGATCTCGGTTGTTTGGACCATTTCATCGACGACTACGCGCGCGATGCCATGGTGAAACGGTTCGGCCTCCAGAAATTGCGGGCGAATTACCAGCGTGCCGCGCGCGTCGATGTAACCCCACTTTTTGCCGACTTTGACGGCAGCGAGCCCTTCGGAGAAGTCGCGCGCGTCATCGAAGTGTGGAGCGGCGACGGAATTCCCGGCAAGGTCGATGAAGCCATGACCGGCGGCATCGACAACGTGCGCCAGTCCTTCGTAGTGCGGCCAGGCGAATTCGAAGATTGGTTTGACGATCCACTTCTCGCTTCGGTCGATGTACCCAAAAAAATTGTTGATCTGGACGGCGGCGCGCCCGGCGCGGAACGGCCATGCCTGCTCGTAGTTGTCCTTGATCGCCCACTTGCCGGTGCGATCGATGAAGCCTGCGCGCCCTGAAACCGTGGCGGCGGCGAGCCCTTCGGAGAACTGGCCGGCGTGCAACAATCCCGGTTGGATAACGAACTGGCCCGAGGAATCGATGTAGCCCCAGTGGCCGTTCGTGGACGCGGCGGCGAGTCCTTCGGAAAAATTTCGCAGCGCGGTGAAGTTACCTGGCGTGGGTTGCCCGTGCGGATCTACAAATGAAAAGCAGTCGTGCTTGAGTTCGACGCGAGCGAAGCCCTCGTGAAAAGCGTCGGCCCAGAGAAAGCGCGCGCGAATCGCGATGCGGCCCGCTTCGTTGAGAAATCCATAGGCGAACTCACCGTGGTCCGGCACCTCCACAACAGCAAACCCGTCGTGAAAATCGTGCCCGAGAAATGGCTTCGGGCTGATCACGATTTCGCCGTGCTGATCAATATAGCCAGTCCGGTTGCCAAAATGCACCGGGTAGAGCCGCTGGTAGGTTCTTGTCATCCCGCCGTCCCTTAAGCCTGAACACGCGACTGGTCAACCGGGGTCTTGCCCCATCGAAGCGCGGCGGCTCCGAGGGCGGGGGTTGCCATTCACAATGAATTCGGCAAATTCGCGCCGGGTGTTGGGCGGGATGTGGGCCTTGAAGCGCGCGGTTTTGCCGTTGTAATTGCGTTCGACGACCTGGCCGACCTCGTGCAGGCGGGCAATGACGGCGGCGCGATCGTGCGGCACGCTGAGGTCCACCAGTTCGCGGACCGGCCTAAGCAATGTGCCCAACTCGGCGAGCAATTCTGAAATGCCCTCGCCCGTCTTTGCCGAAATCGCGACGGCGTTCGAGAAGCGGTCGAAGTAGCGGTGCAGGATCTCGCGTTTGTCGAAACGGTCGATCTTATTGAACACCATCAGGGTCGGCTTGCCGTCCGCATGGATTTCTTCGAGGACCGCGTTGACTGCCAGAATCTGCTCCTCGGCTTTCGGGTGACTCAGGTCCACGACGTGCAGGAGCAGGTCGGCCTCGACTACTTCTTCCAGCGTCGCTTTGAAGGCTTCGACGAGCCCATGCGGGAGTTTGCGGATGAAACCGACCGTGTCGGTGAGCAACACGTTTTGATTCGTCGGCAAACGCAAGCGCCGCGTGGTGGGGTCCAGCGTGGCGAAAAGAATGTCCTCTGCGAGCGTGGCCGCGCCGGTGAGCGTGTTGAGCAAAGTTGATTTGCCGGCATTCGTGTAACCGACGATCGAGGCCAGCGGCCATTGGCTGCGCTGCCGGCCGCTGCGTTGCGTCGAGCGCTGGCGGCGAACCGTGTCGAGTTCACGCTCGATGCGCGTGATGCGGTCCTGGACGCGGCGGCGATCGGTTTCCAACTGCGTTTCGCCTTCACCGCCGCGCATCCCGATGCCACCTTTTTGGCGCGACAAGTGGCCCCAAAACCGCGTCAGCCGCGGGAGCAAATGCTGCAATTGCGCGAGTTCGATCTGCAGCTTGCCTTCCTTCGTGCGCGCGCGCTGAGCGAAGATGTCGAGGATCAGGGACGTGCGGTCGAGGATCTTGCACTCGAAACCTTTCTCGAGGTTGCGGCTTTGGGCGGGCGAAAGCTCGTCATCGAAGATGACCGTATCGACATCCTGCCGGCGGCAATACTCGGCCCATTCCTTTGCCTTGCCCGTGCCGATGAACGTGCGCGCGACGGGCGTTGGGAGCTTCTGCACGCCGCTGCCGACGACCTCACCGCCCGCAGTGCTGGCCAGTTCGCTCAGCTCCGCCATGGAATCCTGGACCTCCCAGGTAGTACGGTTCTTGAGTTCGACGCCGGCGAGGAATACGCGCTCGGTCCGCTGATTTGCTGTCTCGATGAGTGCTTTCAATAGACTGTCGGCCTTACTGTAGCAGGAGCAGGTTTGGCACTCAACAACGGGAAAATGTCACCCATTTTCGGAAATGAAAGTTGTAAGTGCTTCGGCGAACGCCAGTAACCAATTTGCAGCGCCAAAAATGATGAGAAGGCCGTTGCGCACGGCTTGTCTGACGCCGATTCACGGCTCTTTGGCAGACCCACCCCTTTCCCGACCTCGGACCCTCTGCCCCGACCCTGGAGACGCTACGGAAGAGGAGTCAGGGTGCGGGAAGGGGCATGAGAAGGTGCATCACGCGGTTACCGTTGTTATCACCGATGGTGATCGTTTTCAAAAGGGTGCCACGGGTTTCCGCATGCACGCTGGTGTCCACCAGAGCGAGGTTCCCGACACGGCGATGGACGCCGTTGGTCCAACCGACCGCTGTAGTGGCCGGGAGGGGCAAATTGATTCCGGCGGCGTTTCCGATGCCCGATGGACAATTCAGGCCGCCGTTCACATCCACGCGCAGATTGTGATCACCCACGAGGATGTGTTGCTGCGACTTGTCATACTGAACATTCAGGGCGGCATCGGTGCCTACAAAGTAGCTGATGGAATTGTTGAGGTAATTGGGGTTGAGAAGGCCGCCGTCTTCGGTGCCCCATGTATATGCCATTCGCCGCTTACGGTCGCTCGGGCAGGTGAGAACTTTGGAGCTGCCGAGCTGGTTTGATATCCATGAGAAATGCAGCCAGGGATTATCGGCCAGGGGATGTCCGGTGGTTCCGGCGGAGGCACTGTACTGACCGGAGGCGGGCGGCGATTGCTCGGCTTTGACGTGAAAGGGAAATGTATTGTATTCGTGGTCGTCGACCCACACGGTCCATGCAAGAGCAATCTGCTTGAGATTGTTTTTGCACGCAACCATGCGGGCTTTTTCTTTGGCCAGGGCCAGAGTGGGGAGGAGCAACCCTGCAAGGATCGCAATCACCGCAATGACGACGAGCAACTCGATCAACGTAAAGGCCGTCTTTGGCGTTGGACGATCCCGGTTCATGAGCGAGAGCCAGTCTCTCTGCTACGAGAGACGTTTGTAAAGCCAGGAAACCGAGAACTGCGCACCCGATTGGTCCGATATACGCGGTGACGAGGTGTAAAGCTCGACTTTGGCTCGGCCAATTACTACCCTGACAGTAGGAAGCCTGAATTTTAGAGCGACGTGCCCTATGCCGATGTTTACTTATAGCTTTCGTATGAACTCATTCGGGCGACGCTTCCGTTTCGCGCTGGTGGCTGCAATGTTGTGTCTTCTGTCTGTCGTTTGCCCTGCGCAGAGCTTCGTGAATTTCGAAGGGAAGCAGGTGAGCCCGATTCGGCTTTCACCGGATGGGACGCGTCTGTTTGCGGTCAACACCCCGGATGCGCGGCTGTCGGTTTTCGATATTTCGAATCCCAGCAATCCGATCCTGGTTGCGGAGATTCCTGTGGGGATGGAGCCCGTTTCGGTCAATCCGCGCAGCAACGACGAAGCGTGGGTGGTGAACGAAGTTTCGGACAGCATCAGCATTGTGTCGGTATCGCGGCGCATCGTTGTGGACACGATTTACGTGCAGGACGAGCCCGGCGATGTGGTGTTTGCGGGTGGGCGGGCGTTTGTGACGTGTGGCCGACGCAATCAGGTGCGTGTGTTCGATGTGGTCACGCGGCTGCCGGTGGGTGGTCCGATTTCGCTCACTGGGGAGAACCCGCGCGCGATCACGGTGAACTCGAACGGAACGAGAATTTACGCGGCGTTCGCGCTTTCTGGAAATCGCACCACGATCATTCCGCCGGATCGCGCGCCGCCACAACCGCCGCCAACGAATCCGAATTTGCCGCCGCCGCCGCAGGTCAGCCTGATCGTTGACGCCACGAATCCGGCGTGGACGAGTGGCCCGAATGCCGTGATTCGTTACACGGTGCCCGACAATGACGTGGCGGAAATCGACACCGATACCCTCGCGGTGACGCGGTATTTCAAAGGGGTTGGCACGGTGAACTTCGCGCTGGCGGTGCGCCCGAACAACGGTGACATCTATGTTTGCAACACGGACGCGCGCAATCTCACGCGATTCGAACCGAACGTGCGTGGCAATCTGGTAAGCAATCGCGTCTCACGCATCAGCGTGGCGAACGGAAGCGTGACGCATTACGACTTGAATGCGGGCATCGATTATTCGGTGATGCCGAACCTGGCGGCGCGCAGCAACGCGCTGGCACAACCGACGGCGATGGTGTTCGGTCCGAGCGGGAACAATGCGTATGTGGCAGCGTTCGGGACGGATCGCATCGGACGCATCGATGCGAACACCGGGAGCGTAACGGACGTGATCGAGGTTGGGCCGGCTTCGGCGACTGGAGCCGCGGCTGACCCGCGGAGCAAAAAAGGCCCTCGCGGGCTGGCGCTGGGTCCGCCGGGATCACAGCGGCTCTACGTGCTGAACCGGTTGTCGAACACGATCACGATCGTGAACACGTTCAGCAACGTCGTGGCGGGGGAACTTCCGATTGGCAGCCACGATCCAACTACGCCGGCAATTCGCAACGGCAGAGGTTTTCTTTATGACGCGAAACTTTCCGGCAACGGCACCGCTGCGTGCGCGGCATGCCATATCGATTCAGAGATGGACATGATCGCGTGGGACCTCGGCGATCCGAGCGGGCAGATGCAAGCGACGGCGACGACAATTGCGCCGGGTTTGCCGACGCGCCCTGGCACATTCCATCCGATGAAGGGGCCGATGACTACGCAAACGCTGCGCGGTCTCAGCGGGCTGGACCCGTTGCACTGGCGGGGCGACCGCACAAACCTTCTACACTTCAACGGCGCGTTCGACAGTTTGCTCGGCGGTTCCATTCTCTCCGCGGCGGACATGCAGGCATACCGCGCCTACGTCAACACGATCGTGTTCCAGCCGAATCCTAACCAGAATCTGGATCGGACAATGCCGACGATTTTCCGAAATGGGAATGCGGCCGTGGGCTTCACGATCTATACGACACAGACCTATCAGCCACTCTTGATGTGCAACACGTGTCACGTGTTGCCGACGGGAAGCGGACTGGCGATTGTCGACGGCGAAGCGCTGCAGGAATCACAGCACTTCAAAATTCCCCACTTGAGAAATGTCTATCAAAAGGCGAATTTCAATCGCAGCCCCGGCGCGACTTCCATCGGCGGCTACGGTTTCGTGCACGACGGCGTCGACAACACGCTGTTCAATTTTCTCTCGCGCCCGGTTTTCGGGACGTTCGCCACCAACACAACCATCAAAAACAATCTCGAAGCGTTCGTTCTTTGTTTCGACACCGGGACTGCGCCGGCGGTGGGCTATATGCGCACAGTTTCCACGAACAACATCGAACTACCTGGGGTGGTTCAGGACTGGACGCTGCTTGAGCGCCAGGCGGTAAGCAATAACGTCCAATTGATAGTGAAAGGGACGATCGACGGCCGAGTGCGCGGCTTCTTGTACGATCGCGTGGCGAACACTTATTTGTCGGACAGCACGAACATGGCAGCTATGACCCGAGCCGAACTGCAAGCGAAGATTTCGGCGGGCGATACGCTCACGATCATGGGTGTGCCGCCGGGCTCAGGCCAGCGCATGGGCATCGACCGCAATCTTGACGGCGTGCTCGATGGAGACACTCCGGCCCCGCTCCTTTCAGTTGCCGCAGCGAGTCCGAATGTGCTGGTCTCGTGGTCCACGAACGCGGCTGGGTTTGTCCTGGAGCGGACGGGAGAGATGCCCTCGACGAATTGGCGAATCGATACGAGCCGCCGAGCCGTAATCGGGCCGAATTTCCACGTGACCAACTCCGCCGCATCAAACCGGCTGTTCTTCCGGTTGCGGGAGCTGTGAGGCGGTCGGCGGCGGAGCGCCGACCCTACCGTCGAGCTAACCCGCTCTACGACGAGACGGCTTTATCCGGGCTCGCCGTAATTGGCTGAACCGAGAGGTCGGTGCGTTCCTTCGGCGACAGATACTGTTCTGCGTGGGTTGCAAATTCATCGCCAAAGCTGTCGAGCTGACTCAGACACCGGTCGACGTATTTCCCGGCGCGGAAGTCCATCACGCCGCGGTCCTCGGCTTTGCGCCGGCGCTCCAGGGCAGCACTTGTAAAATCTGTGTCCGCTGATTGGATGATCCACTCGGCGGCGATCGCCAATGGTTCAGCCGCGCGAAACTCGTACTCCGTCTCAACGCGCGTCCAAAACTCCAGGAGGCGTCGCAGGTGATACTCATTGGTGAGCATGGCAACGCGCCCACTCGCGAGTCGCGGGCCCAACTGGTTGAAGAGCGCGATCACGTTGTGGCGCGTGCACGGGAGCGAATTGATTTTTTGCACGTGGGCCCCACCGCTCCTTTCCTTAATGAAGTTTTCCATTGCGTCAGTCATTCGGGTCCCGTGTTGCGGGTCGAGTCCGCCAACGACGGCGATGCAATGAGGCTGCCAGCGCGTTGCAAACTCCGCGGCTGCGCACATGCGCAGGTGACCGCCGGTATACAGGCCGGTCGCGGGGTCGATCTCCAGAAAGTCCTCCCCCTCTGCGCTCAATTTCGGCGAAGGCACGATGAGCAGATCCAGGGCATGATATTCTTCTGTACTTGCGTTGCGCATTTAGGGCACGATTCAATCACTCAACGACCGTTTAGCAATGCAAAGAACGTGCCACTTTGGCGCCATTGCTGGCGCCCTGCTGCTTACCTTCGTGGCGAGTGCTCAGGCAGGCGAACCGCCGCTGGTCGATGTTTTTGTGGGTGGGCAGGACGGGTATCCCGCGTACCGAATTCCGGCGCTCACCGTAACAAAACAGGGCACGCTGCTGGCGTTTGCGGAGGGCCGCGTCCGTATGCGCGATCACGCGGAGAATGACATCGTGCTCAAGCGCAGCACCGATCGCGGTGCAACATGGGAGCGTTTGCAACTGATCGATGAAGAGGGATCGAACGCATTGAACAATCCCACGGCAGTCGTTGTGCGCGAAACCGGTCGCGTGCTCCTGATGTATCAACGATATCCAAATGGTTTCGACGAACACAAGGCCCAGACGGGTTACGATGGGCCAGACGTCTGCCGCACGTTCATCACTCACAGCGACGATGACGGTATCACGTGGTCTGAGCCGCGAGAGGTAACGCGACAGGTGAAGCGTCCGACCGTGGCAACAAGCACGGCGACGGGTCCCGGGATCGGCATTCAGCTTGCGCGCGGGAAATACGCGGGCCGGATTCTTATGCCGTTCAACCAGGGACCTTACGGCAAATGGCAGGTGTATGCTGCGTTCAGCGACGATAAGGGTGAAACGTGGCGGTACGGAGACACTGCCCCGGAAGGCACACCTGGTTATGCCAATGAAGTGCAGTTCGTAGAATTGAGCGACGGTTCGGTGATGCTCAACGCGCGCAACCAGGGCGGCGATAAACTTCGCAAGATCGCCGTCAGCCGCGATGGAGGACAGACTTGGCCCGCGACGCGCGATGATCCGGTTCTCATCGAGCCAGAGTGCCAGGCGAGCTTGCTTCGCCATCCCAACAACGGCGACCCAGGGAAGGACGTTTTCCTCTTTTCCAATCCAGCCACACAAAGCGGTCGCACGAACGGCACGATTCGCCTCAGCCGCGACGAAGGCAAAACGTGGGCTGCGTCGCGGGTTTTGTACCCCGGCAGTTTCGCCTACAGTTGCCTCGCGTCATTGCCGGACGGGTCGGTGGGCTGCCTGTTTGAACGCGACGGCTACAGGAAAACTTCCTTTGCGCGATTCACGGCGGATTGGATTGTGCGTGAGCTACGAGAGTGAACACAAACTCTCAGGAAACAACTGCCGGCGGCGAAATGACGGGCGGCACAATGACTGGCGGCACTTTTGCGAGGCCGACGGGGAACGTGACTGGAGGAAAGCGGCCATCGAAATTTGGGTCGAGGAGTTTGATGCGTTTCTTCAACGAGGGGTGCGTGGCGAAGATTCCGAACCAGGAGCTGCCCAGGCCGTTGCCGAAAAACATGTGACTGGCTTCCGCAGCGACGGGGCTGCGAATGCGCGAACCGTGCGCCGCGCCGCCAATCTTTTTCAGCGCGTTCGCGAGGCCCATTGGATTTCGCGTGAACTGAACGGCCGCGGCGTCGGCCAGGAACTCGCGTTGTCGGGCCACCGCGCTTTTTATGAGGTGGCCGAAGAACACGCCGATGCTCCCCAAGCCGTAAATGATGACTCCAACGATGCTGCCGAAGAAGAACAATCCCAAGCCTGCCTTCTTCAAATCGTCTCCTTCCGAATTCCAGGGCACGCAGCGGCGCGCGCCGGCCAGCACGCCCTGGCCCGCCATTGCAATCCAGAGAATCCCGTGCAGCCAGGCGACCAACCGCAGGTTCAGGCGCATGTCGCCATTGAGGATGTGGCTGAACTCGTGCGCGATGACGCCCTGGAGTTCATCGCGCGTAAGGAATTGCATCGCTCCTTTTGTTACGCCGATGACGGCGTCTTCGGGCCGAAAGCCGGCCGCAAAGGCGTTGATGCCGAGTTCCCGATCCAGGACATAGATCGTGGGCATGGGCACGCCGCAGGCGATGGACATTTCCTCGACAATGTTTTGCAACTCGCGCTCGTCGGGATCTGTTGCAGGCGCGGTCAAGGGGCGGCCGCCGAGCGCCAGCGCGATGGCCTTTCCGCCTTTTCGAAGCTTTAGGGCTTTGCTGAGCGAGCCGAGAGCGATGACGATGAGGATGACGCTGACCACGGCTTGAAATAGTTCGGGGTGCCAGAAGGATTCGACTTGCTCCGGGTTACCGTGGAAGTAAGGCGGCAGCGCGATTACGTAAAATACGCACGCGATTCCGAAGATCGCGCCGATAAAATACGCGACCAGCCATCGTGTTCGCCGGCGCGCATTATCCTGCCGCTGGAAAAAGTCCATCAACTTTAACCATCGAAAACTGGCGGGATTACTTAAGTGGCGCCGGCGCGGGCAAAGATTTGAATGGCCGCGGCCCACCGGCTCCGGGTTGCTTGAGTTCTTTGATCAGCCAGTCCAAGCCGCGCAGGTTATTTTGCAGGGTTTCTTCCGAGTCGGTTTCCGGGCGATGATCGATGATGCCGACGGGACCGAACCAGCCGGAATCGCGCATGACTTTCAGCATTCCAGATTCCTGATCACCCTCGGCGAGGTGCAGTATTTTCTGTCCGCGCTTGTCGCCATCTTTGACCATGCCGTTGAGGTTGACGCACAGCAGATACGGCTGCATGCGCCGAAACATTTCTGGAAAGCGCGAGATGTGCTCGTGGCCGTGGTGAAAGTTGTAGACGATGCCGACGTTGGTGACGCTCTCGCGCTTCAATCGCGCGATGATTTCAATCTGGTTCTCCGGTTCGCCGAACCAGCCGCCGTGATTGTAGAGCCCGAGGTTGCAACCCAGCCGCGCCGCTGCCTCGGCAATCGGGCGCAGACGGGCGGCTTCGCTGTCCACGCGGGGACGCTGTTCGACGATGGCGTCCGGGGCGGGAGAACTCGCGCCCATCACCCAAAGCTGCGGAGTGATTTTATGCCGTTCGATGACCTTGAGAATGCCGCGGGATTCGTCGTTCAGGGTCGTCGGAAACCACCAGGCCATGAACTCGATCCCGTGTCGCTTGGTCGCTACCACTTCGGCATTGAAGGCAGGGATGTGCTCAGCGCGATAATCGTAGGCGAGCCGCTTGATGCCGAGCCGCTCGAGCATTTGCGCGCGCTCTTCCGGGCCGCGTTTCTTCGCATCAAACGGCACGATGCACCACGCCACAAGGTTGGAGCGTGCAAAGAGATCCTGGGCGCGCGAAGGATTGGCGAGCAGGGTGAGGCAGATCGCAGCGGCAGCCAGTAACCAGTTGCGCATAAGGCCGAGCGAATCACGGCGGGGTTGGGAAAGCAAGTCGCACCGGCAGGGTTTGACCCTAGTCGGCAGAGGGGATTTTTGTTGGCAAAGTTTGTGGGGTTAGGTCAATACTCCGCACGAACTATGGGAAAACGGATTTTTTGGGCAGTTCTTCTTTTCACTTTAACCCTAAGCGGGGCATCGGCCAGCGAGGCTGACATCAAAATTCCGTCGCTCGCGGACGTTAATTTCAACGTCATGGGGAAGAGCGTCTCCGGCATGGCGATCCTGTACGTCGGTCTGCTGATCTGCGCCCTCGGTGTTGTTTTCGGTCTTGTTCAGTATAACCAGACCAAAAACCTTGCGGTGCACGAATCGATGCGCGCGGTGTCGAACACCATTTGGGAGACGTGCAAAACCTACCTCCAGCAACAGGGAAAGTTTCTCGCAGTCCTGTGGATTTTGATCGCCGCCTGCATGGTTTATTACTTCGGCTTTCTCTCGGAACACCCGCCCGGTACTCCTGTGGTCCGCAACGTCGTAATCATCCTGCTCTGCTCCATCCTTGGCATCCTGGGCTCCTACGGCGTCGCGTGGTTTGGCATCCGCATCAACACGGTGGCAAACTCGCGCACGGCATTTTCAGCGCTGCGCAAGAGTTCGCTGGCCACGCTGTTCATTCCGTTGCGCTCCGGAATGAGCGTCGGACTGCTGCTCGTCAGCGTGGAGTTGTTCTTCATGATTTGCATTCTCTCGTTCCTGCCGAAAGAACTCGTCGGTCCGAGCTTCATCGGCTTTGCCATCGGCGAATCCCTCGGCGCGAGCGCGCTGCGCATCTGCGGCGGCATCTTTACCAAGATCGCCGATATCGGTGCCGATCTCATGAAGATCATCTTCAAACTTCCGGAGGACGATCCCAAGAACCCGGGCGTGATCGCCGATTGCACGGGTGACAATGCGGGCGACAGCGTCGGCCCCACAGCCGATGGCTTCGAGACCTACGGCGTCACCGGCGTGGCGCTCATCGCCTTCCTGGCGCTCGCGCTGGCTGCGCCGCAACTTCAGCAGATCAGCGCCACGCTGATCGTTTGGCTCTTTGCCATGCGCATCCTGATGATTCTCACTTCGCTGTTCTCCTATTTTCTTAACGACAAAATCAGCCAGGCGAAGTATGGCAAGTTGCGTGAGTTCGATCTCGAAGCACCCTTGACGCACCTGGTCTGGATTACGTCGCTCGTTTCAATCGGTGTCACCTTTGGCGCGAGCTACCTGCTTCTTGGAAGCAATCAGACGTATCCCGGATTGTGGTGGGTGCTCTCGGCGATCATCAGTTGCGGCACGATCGCCGGCGCTTTGATCCCCGAATTCACCAAAGTGTTCACGAGCTATAATTCGCGTCACGTTCAGGAAGTGACCAATGCCTCCAAACACGGCGGCGCGTCATTGAACATTCTCTCCGGTTTCGTTGCGGGAAATTTTTCCGCTTTCTGGATGGGCCTGGTGATCCTGGTTCTCATGCTGATCAGTTATATTTTTTC
>Ga0075428_100001264_pt1 | contig 27000 bp, 22 predicted proteins | sample RhiMetdeltSRZDD2_FD_75291 | JGI IMG/M metagenome (GOLD analysis project Ga0075428, IMG submission 75291) | Populus rhizosphere microbial communities from Tennessee, USA - Rhizosphere MetaG P. deltoides SRZDD2 | ecosystem: Host-associated > Plants > Roots > Rhizosphere > Soil | place: USA... | reverse complement strand
AAGCCCGGCACACGAGGTCGGGCTCTCTGCTACGTCTGGTGTGACGCTTAGCTCGCTCTGCGTCTCGTCAGGACGAGACCGAGCAGGTGTCGGAGGCTATCGGAGGCTTACTGGAGGCTAGGGTCGGAATCGAACCGGCGTAGACGGCTTTGCAGGCCGCTGCATGACCACTCTGCCACCTAGCCCTCGAAAAGCAACGACCCCAGGGGCTGCCCGGGGTCGTGCTCTGAAACTGGAGCGGGAAACGAGACTCGAACTCGCGACCCCGACCTTGGCAAGGTCGTGCTCTACCAACTGAGCTATTCCCGCCCGGGCGTCCGTCAGGCGGTGGGAGCCTGAGGAACGCGAATTGTAGGGACCGCTGCCCTGCTGTCAAGCCGCGCCGTCACGCTGCAGCACGGGCCATGCGGCGCGCAGGTAGCTGCCCATCGACCACAACGTGAGCGCCGCGGCCGCCACCAGCAAACAGGCGCCGATCTCGTAGACCGGCAGCCCGAAGACATCGCGTCTGAACATCATGAGGCTGAGGCCGGTCATCTGCAGGATCGTCTTCCATTTGCCAAGGCCCGACACCGCCACCTTGGCGCGAGCACCGAGCTGCGCCATCCACTCGCGCAATGCCGACACCGTGATCTCCCGGCCTATGATCACGATCGCGGTGATCACCATGAAGGTGCGCGTGTCGTGACCGACGAGCAGCACAAGCGCAGTGGCCACCATCAGCTTGTCGGCGACGGGATCGAGGAATTCGCCGAGCGGCGTCGTGTAGCCGTAACGACGGGCGAGATAGCCGTCGAGCGTGTCGGTGAGCGCGGCCGCGATGAACACCACGGCGGCGATCGGGTTCGACCAGGGGTTCGACCAGTAGAAGAGCAGAACCACCAGCGGCACGGCGATGATGCGCGCGATGGTCAGGACGTTCGGAAGGTTCGCGTAACTCACCTGCGTTCAGGGTCCCGGGTTCATGCGCTCGAAGACCTGCGCAGCAAGCTTGCGGCTGATTCCATGCACCTTCGCGAGATCCTCGATCGATGCCTGCCGTATTCCCTGCAAACCGCCGAACGCCTTCAACAGATCCGTGCGGCGCTTGGGGCCGAGTCCCGGAATCTCCTCCAGCGGCGACGTGCGCCGCGTGCGCTCCCGTGACCGTCGATGCCCGGAGATCGCGAAGCGATGCGCCTCGTCACGAATGCGCTGGATCAGACGCAACGCCGCAGAGTCGGGCGCAAGTATAAGCGGCGCCTCCTGACCGGCCAAGAAAAGCCGCTCCTGCCCTGCCCTGCGATCGGCGCCCTTGGCGACACCGACGACCACCAGCCCCTGCACGCCGAGCGCCTCGAGCGCCGCGAGTGCGGCGTTGAGCTGCCCGGCGCCGCCGTCGATCAGCAGCAGATCCGGCATTGGCGATTCGCCGCGCAGGACCCGAGCGAAACGCCGCTCGACTGCCTGACGCAGACCGCCGTAGTCGTCGCCCGCGGCGAGATCCCGCAGATTGAAGCGACGGTAGTCGCTCTTCACCGGCCCTTCGACGCCGAAGACGACGCACGCGGCCACGGCGGATTCCCCCATCGTGTGGCTGACATCGAAGCACTCGATACGCGCGGGCGGACGGCCCAGCTGCAGCTCGCGCGTAAGCGCCTCGAGCTGCTCGGTGACGCTCGCCCGGCTCGAGGCGCGCATGCTCAAGCCCAGCTCGGCGTTGGTGCGCGCCATCGCGAGCCAGCGCGCACGCGTGCCGCGGATGTTGCGCCTTATCCGCACCGCGTGACCGCTCCGGTCGCGGAGCGCGGACTCGAGCACATCGCAATCCTCGAGCGCCAGATTGACCAGGATCTCGGCTGGTGCGCCGCGCGCCAGGTAGTACTGCGCGAGGAACGCGGCGAGCGCCTCCTCTTCCCCGCCGAGACCGCCCTTCGGGAAGTAGTTGCTGCTGCCGAGGTTGCGACCGCCCCGCACGAACACCACGGACACACAGTATTCGCCGCCCTGCTCCGCGATCGCGACGGCGTCGATGTCCTGCGCCGCTGCCCGTGTGACGGTCTGTCCGGACTGGATGTGCTTCAGCATGGCGATCTGGTCGCGCAGGCGCGCGGCGTCCTCGTACCGCAGCGCCTGCGAGGCCACCTCCATGCGGCGGCCAAGATCGGCGATCACCTCTGTGTTGCGTCCGTCGAGCACGTGGATCGTGTCGGTGACGTCCTGCGCGTATTCCTCAGGCGACACGAACCGCACGCACGGCGCGCGGCAGCGTCCGATCTGGTATTGCAGGCACGGGCGCGACCGGTTGGCAAAGAACGTGTCCTCGCACTGCCGCACGCGAAACAGTTTCTGCAGCAGCAGCAGCGTCTCACGCGTGGCAACGCTGCTCGGATAGGGGCCGAAGTACCGGTTTGGACCGCTGCGCGGTCCGCGGTAGAACGAGATGCGCGGATACTCGTGTGCGGTGGCGAGCTGTATATAGGGAAAACTCTTGTCGTCGCGAAGCTGGACGTTGTAGCGCGGCCGGTGCCGCTTGATGAGGTTCGCTTCGAGCAGCAGCGCCTCGGTCGCGGATGCGGTGACGGTCACCTCGATCCGCGACATGAGCCCCAGCATCACCAGGGTCTTGCTGGTGTGGGCCCGGCCGTGGAAGTAGCTTTGGACTCGGTTGCGAAGCTGCCGGGCCTTGCCGACGTAGAGCACCTTCCCGTCCGCATCCAGCATGCGGTACACGCCGGGCTTGGCGGGCAGGCCCTTGAGAAAGCTGTCGAGGTCGAAGTCGGACTCGGCCATCCGTCGATTCTAATGACGCTCCCGTGCGAGCGCCGCAGCCCGGGCCACCACCTTGCGGAACATCGCCGCGGTGAGCCGCCCGGTCTGCGTGTTGTAGCGGCTGCAGTGGTACGAATCGATCATCGTGAGCCTGTGCGGCAGCACATGCTCGGCGCCGTGGACGAAGCGGTGCGTGGAGCGAGGCAGGGCGAGGGCTGCGAGCACCGCGTCGTGGGCGATCGCGCCCAGCGCCAGGATGACGGTGCCCGGGCGGAGCCCGGCAAGCTCTGCGGCCAGGTACGCATTGCACGTGCGGATCTCCTCGGGCCGCGGCTTGTTGCCGGGCGGGACGCACTTCACGGCGTTCGTGATGCGGCATTCATGCAGCACGAGACCGTCGTCGATCGCGCGCGACTCCGGTCGGCTCGCGAACCCGAATTCGTGCAGCGTCCGGTACAGCAGTAGCCCGGCGTGATCGCCGGTGAACGGCCGTCCGGTGGCATTCGCACCGTGCAGACCCGGCGCGAGCCCGACGATCAGCAGTCGCGGATCGGCGTCGCCGAACGGTGGCACCGGCGCGCAGTGATAGCCAGGGTGTTCCCGGCGCGTCTCCTCGAGGAACGCGGCGAGACGCGGGCAACTACGGCAGCGCGGGTCGAAGCCCGCGCTGTCCGCGCGCTTCAGCCGTGCGCCGACTTGAACTGCTCCTCCTCGGTCGAGCCTTTGAGCGCCACGACCGACGAGGCACCGCCCTGGATCACGGTGGTGACATCGTCGAAGTAGCCCGTCCCGACCTCCTGCTGGTGCGAAACGAACGTGTAGCCGCGCTCGCGGGCCGCGAACTCGGGCTCCTGCACCTTCTCGACGTAGGCGGTCATGCCCTGCCCCGCGTATTCCAGCGCGAGGTCGAACATGTTGAACCACATCGAATGGATTCCGGCCAGGGTGATGAACTGGTACTTGTAGCCCATTGCACCGAGCTCGCGCTGAAACTTCGCGATGGTCGCGTCGTCGAGGTTTTTCTTCCAGTTGAACGACGGCGAGCAGTTGTACGCGAGCAGTTTGCCCGGATGCTCCCGGCGTATCGCCTCCGCGAACTGCCGCGCGAAATCGAGGTCGGGCTTGCCGGTCTCGCACCAGACCATGTCCGCGTACGGCGCATAGGCGATGCCGCGCGAGATGGCCTGCTTGACCCCCGGTCGCGTGCGGTAGAACCCCTCGGGCGTGCGCTCGCCGGTGCAGTGCGCCTTGTCGTTCTCGTCGACGTCGCTCGTCAGCAGGTCGGCGGCCTCGGCGTCGGTGCGCGCGAGCAGCACGGTCGGCACGCCGCAAAGGTCCGCCGCGAGCCGCGCCGCGATCAGTTTCTGGATGGCCTCCTGCGTGGGCACCAGCACCTTCCCGCCCATGTGACCGCATTTCTTGACCGAGGCGAGCTGGTCCTCGAAGTGCACGCCGGCGGCGCCCGCGCGGATCATCGCTTTCATGAGCTCGAAGGCGTTCAGCACGCCGCCGAAACCCGCCTCGGCATCCGCGACGATGGGCGCGAAGTAGTCCACGTACTCCGCACTGCCAGGGCGGACGCCGCGCGCGCACTGGATCTCGTCCGCGCGTTTGAAGGTGCCGTTGATGCGCTCGACCACCGCCGGGACGGAGTTCACCGGGTACAGCGACTGGTCGGGATACATCGCCAGGTAGCTGTTGTTGTCGGCAGCGACCTGCCAGCCCGACAGGTAGATCGCCTTCAACCCGGCTTTCACCTGCTGCATCGCCTGGCCGGCGGTCAGGGCACCCAGGCAGTTGACGTAAGGCTCGGTGTTCACGAGCTTCCAGAGCTTCTCCGCGCCGAGTCGCGCCAGCGTGTGCTCGATGTGCACGCTGCCCCGGAGGCGGACGACGTCCTCGGCGGTGTAGGTGCGCTTGACACCGCTCCAGCGGGCGCTCGTCTGCCAGTCCGTCTGCAGTGCCTTGGCCGTCTGATCGCTCATCGACTCGTCCTCATTTGATGTCCCTGTTTGTTCCGTCCGTCGACCCGCTCAGCCAAGTGCTTCGTAAGCCGGCAAGGTGAGAAACGCCTCGAACTTCTCCGCGGTCGTGATCGCATCGAGCAGTTTGGCTGCGCGCTCGAACTGGCCGGCAGCGTAGGCCGCCTCGCCCTGCTGCGCCCGGACCTTCGCGAGCTCTTCGTCGAGAATCGCGCGGAAGAGCGCAACCGTGACGCGCCGGCCGTCGTCGAGCACGCCACGCGGATGACGGATCCATTGCCAGACCTGTGAGCGCGCGATCTCGGCGGTCGCGGCGTCCTCCATCAGGTTGTGGATCGGGACGCAGCCGTTGCCGCCGAGCCAGGAAGCCATGTACTGCAGCGATACGTTGACGTTGTTGCGCAGCCCCGCCTCCGTGATCGGCCCATCGGGCACCGCGAGCAGGTCGTCGGCGCGCACCTCCACGTCCTCGAGTTTGCGATGCAACTGGTTTGGCGTGGGCATCAGCCGATCGAAGATCTCCATCGCGACCGGAACGAGGCCCGGATGCGCGACCCAAGTGCCGTCATGGCCGTCACCTGCCTCGCGCTCCTTGTCCGCGCGGACCTTGGCGAGCGCGGCCTCGTTCGCGGCCGGGTCGTTCTTGATCGGGATCTGCGCCGCCATGCCGCCCATCGCGTACGCGCCGCGGCGGTGACAGGTCTTGATCAGCAGGTGCGAATACGAGCGCAGAAAGTGCGTCGTCATCGTCACCTGGTGCCGGTCCGGTAACACGAACTCCGGGTAGCGGCTGAACTTCTTGATGAAGCTGAAGATGTAATCCCAGCGGCCGCAGTTGAGTCCGACGATGTAGTCCCTGAGCTCCCAGAGGATCTCGTCCATCTCAAACGCGGCAAGGATCGTCTCGATCAGCACGGTCGCCTTGATCGACTCCGGGGCGAGCCTGAGCATGGCCTCCGAGTGCCGGAATACATCGGCCCACAGACGCGCCTCGAGGTGACTCTCGGTCTTGGGGAGGTAGAAGTAAGGCCCGCTGCCCCGTCGCCTGAGCTCGGCGTGGTTGTGGAACAGGTAGAGGCCGAAGTCGACGAAAGCGCCGGGCACCGGCCGGTCGTCGACGAGCAGATGCTTCTCGGGCAGGTGCCAGCCCCGTGGCCGGACGATCAGGGTCGCCACGGACGGATTCAGTCGGTAGACCCGGCCATCGGGGTTCACGAACTCGATCCGGCGCGCGATCGCATCGCGCAGGTTGATCTGTCCCTCGACCACGTTGTCCCAGGTCGGCGTCAGCGAATCCTCGCAATCCGCCATGAACACGCGAGCGCCCGAGTTGAGCGCGTTGATGATCATCTTGCGGTCGGTGGGCCCGGTGATCTCCACGCGCCGATCGACCAGGTCCGCGGGCGTCGCCGTGACCTGCCAGTCGCTTTCGCGGACGGCGCGGGTCTCGGGCAGAAAATCCGGCAGCTTCCCGTCATCGATTTCCGCCTGGCGCGTCACGCGTCGGGCGAGGAGCTCGGTCACGCGCGGTCCGAACTGTCGCGCGAGCGCCGCCACGAAATCGAGTGCGCCGGTCGTCAGAACCGCCTGGAACTCGGGGCGCATCGCGCCCGTGACCGTGCAGCCAGGGGGCAGACCGAGCGCGGGCGTTGTACTCAAGTACGAACTCTGGTTGAAATGTATCTTCGGAGGGGTGGTTTGTTGCAGCGCAATAAGAGAATAGACTTTGCGGGCTGGCGGCGGCAAGGCCTGAAAAGCGCATGCGCCTCATCCTGTTAAATAAGCCGTTCCGTGTGCTTCCGCAGTTCACCTCTCCGGATGAGCGTCGCTGTCTGCGCGATTACCTGCCGGTCCCGGACGTCTACCCCGCGGGCCGCCTCGACTACGACAGCGAGGGTCTGCTGGCACTGACCGACTTCGGACCCTGGCAGGCCCGCATCAGCCAGCCCGGTTCCGGGCTCCCGAAGACCTATCTCGTCCAGGTCGAGGGCGAGCCCCAGGCCTCACAGGTGGCCCGTCTGCGCGAGGGCGTCGCCCTCCCCGACGGCCCTACCATCCCGGCCCAGGCGACCCTGCAGGCGCCGCCACGCTGGCTGTGGCCGCGCGACCCGCCGATCCGTCGCCGCAGGGAGATCCCGACCGCCTGGCTCAAGCTCGAGCTGCGGCAGGGACGTAATCGCCAGGTGCGCCGCATGACCGCGGCCGTTGGACTTCCAACCCTGCGCCTGATCCGCACCGCGATCGGGCCGTTCACGGTCGAGGGTCTGCGGCCCGGCGAGTGGCGCGAGGTCCCCCGCGCCGAGGCCGAAGCCGTGCTCGGAGGGGTCAGGCGGCGGGTGCGTGGACCGCAGTCGGGCTCGCGGGTCCGCGAACCACCGGAATAGCTCCGCGACCGACGACGTCGCTCGCGTCACTGCCCGAACGTTCGCGACCGTACACCCCGTCGGCTTCCCGCAGACGGTACTTTTCCGTATGGTTCTAATCCGATCAATTTGTAGGCTTACGGTCGCGCGTCCGGTGATCGGACACGGCCCGGTGCGCAGTGGGGACAATCCGGATGGAAGTAATCCAGCGGCTGAGGAACGATCTCAGCGAGGTGCTCCCGGATTTCAATCGCAAGGTCGGCTTCGGCTACCGCGCCTTCTTCGGCTTCGAGAACAAGGCCAGCTCGTTCTTTGCCCCGCTCATCTGCGCGACGCAGGGACGGGATGTCGATCTGTACACCGCGATCACCGTCGCTTTCGCGAGGACGCCGATGGTCACGGCCATCGAGTCATATGCCTTGACCCAGTATTGCCGCGGCCGCTTCACGCTTGGCCTGGGCTCGCAGATCAAGCCACACGTGACGAGGCGCTTCGGCATGCCATGGTCCGACAAGCCGGCCACGCAGATGCGCGAGTACATCCGCGCCCTGCACGCGATCTGGGACGCCTTCGAGACCGGGGGGCCGCTCGACTTCCAGGGCGAGACCTACCGGCACACGCTGATCGCGCCGGAGTTCGTGCCGTACGTGCAGGGGCACGGCAGGCCGCGGGTAATGCTGGGCGCTGTGGGTCCGGGAATGACCAACGTGGCCGTCGACGAGGCGAGCGGCGTCATCACACATTCGTTCGTGACCGAGAAATCGCTTCGCGAGATCAACCTTAAGACCATCGAGACCCGCCTCGCCGAGAAGGGCAAGCCGCGCTCGGATTTCACGATCCACCTGCCCCTCTTTATCGCGACCGGATCGACGGAAGAGGAATTCCGCAGGAACGTCGAGTGGCACCGTCACCGCATCGGCTTCTACAGCTCAACTCCCGCCTACAAGCACGTGCTGGACCTGCACGGCTGGGGCGAGGTGCACGACGAGACCCGCCGCATGACCCGCGAGGGTCGCTGGGACGAGCTCGGCGCGCCGATCACCGACGAGATGGTCGACACCTTCACGGTCATGGGCGAGCCCAGGGACATCGCACCGCGGATCAGGCAGCGCTTCGGCAATTTCGTCGACGGCATCCAGTGCAACCTCGAGCTCGCCGACGAAGAGGTCCAGTACGGGATCGTCAAGGCGATCGAGGCGATCTGACCCGCGAGAACCGTCGGTCCTTTCCGGTCGTGGTACGGCCTCAGAACCAGAACCAGATCAGACGGCGCGGGCGTGCCCCGCGATCCGCATTGCGAGCTCGAGGGCCTGCTCGTAGTTGAGCCGCGGGTCGACCTGCGAGCGGTAGGCTCGCGAGAGGTCGCGTTCCTCGAGCCCGCGCGCGCCGCCGATGCACTCGGTGACGTCCTCTCCGGTCAGCTCGAAATGCACGCCGCCCAAGCGGCTGCCGTGCTCGCTGTGGAGCCGGAAGGCAGCCTCGAGCTCCTGGACGATATTGTCGAAGCGGCGGGTCTTGAGGCCGCCGGCGGTCGTCTCGGTGTTGCCGTGCATCGGGTCACACACCCAAAGGATTGGCCCGCAGTCGCTGCGCACTGCATCGATCAGTCGCGGCAGCTCCGCCGCGATGCGGCCGGCGCCCAGGCGATGAATCAACACCAGCCGGCCGGGTTCGGCGCGCGGATTCAGGACGTGGCACAGACCCCTGAGCCAGTCACCGGTCATATCGGGGCCGACCTTGACGCCGATCGGATTGGCGATGCCGCGGCAGTACTCGACGTGCGCGCCGGCCGGGTCCGCGGTGCGCATGCCGATCCACGGCATGTGGGTCGAAAGGTTGTACCAGCGCTGCTGGCGTCCGATATAACGCGTCTGCGCCTGTTCGTACGACAGGTGCAGCGCTTCGTGGCTCGCGTAGAACGGCGCGCGACTCGCCTCGTGCACCAGGCTACCGCTCATTGCCTCGAAGAAATCGAGGGAGTCGGAGATGGAATCGACCAGCCGTTGATACTGGTCGCGCCACGGCGAGTGGTGCATGAAACCGAGGTCCCAGTATTCCGGGTGGTGCAGATCGGCGAAGCCGCCGTCGACCAGTGCGCGGACGAAGTTGAGCGTCAGCGCCGCACGCTCGTAGCCCCGCAGCAGCAGCTCCGGATCGGGCTCGCGCTCCGCCGGACTGAACCCGGGCCGGTTGACCAGGTCTCCCCGGTAACTCGGCAGCGTGACGCCGTCGCGGGTCTCGGTCTCGGCCGAGCGCGGCTTGGCATACTGACCGGCGAACCGCCCGACCCGGATCACCGGCCGTTTCAGCCCGTGCAGCATGATCAGGCTCATCTGCAGCAGGATCTTGAGTTTGCGGGCGATCACTCCCGACTCGCACTCCGCGAAGGTCTCGGCACAATCACCGCCCTGCAACAGGAAGCGCTTGCCCTGCTGGGCGTCCGCCACCTGGCGCTTCAGCGACTCGATCTCCCAGGAGACGACGATGGGCGGCAGCTGGGCGAGCTCCGCCAGGACCCGCCCGAGATCGGACTCGTCGCGGTACGAAGGCTGCTGCACCGCGGGCCGCCGCTGCCAGCTCGGTGGGGTCCAGTCGTCAGCGGGTGGGCGCGTGGTCATATCCGGATGCTACGCCGGATCGCTGCACTGCAAAAGAAACCGGGATGTGACGTAGAATCGCGCCCCTCTCGGGCGGCACTCCGGACCAACTGCGATCGATTACGCAGCCCGGACTGCCGCCATGACTGTCTCCAGGAGCTTGGCATGCATACGGTTCTTATCTTGGGTGCGGGCAAGATCGGCTCGCTCATCGCGGGCCTTCTGGCCGAGGCCGGCGATTACGCCGTGCAGGTGGCCGACGTGAGCGACGCGGTCGCGCGCGCCGTGGTCGAGGCGCACGCGCTGCCGAACATGCTGGCGTTCGGCATCGACGCGCGCGAAAAGTCCGCGCTTGAGGCGCACCTGGTGCGCCACCGTGTCGACGCCGTCGTTTCGAGCCTGCCCTTCTACTGTAATGTCGGCGTCGCCGAGGCCGCACGCGGCGCCGGTGCGCACTATTTCGACCTGACTGAGGACGTCGCGGTCACGCGCGCCGTGCGTGCGCTGGCGGAGGGGGCGCCGCAGGCCTTCGTACCGCAGTGCGGGCTCGCGCCGGGCTTCGTCAGCATTGCGGCGAACTCGCTCATCTCGCACTTCGAGACGCTGCGCAGCGTAAAGCTGCGCGTGGGCGCGCTGCCGCAGAACCCGAACAACGTGCTCAAGTACTCGCTAACCTGGTCCACCGAAGGGCTGATCAACGAGTACGGCAACCCCTGCGAGGCGATCGTCGATGGCCGGCGCACCGAGCTCGCGCCGCTGGAGGGGCTGGAGGAGATCGCGATCGACGGCAAGCTCTACGAGGCGTTCAACACCTCGGGAGGGCTCGGCTCGCTCGGCGACACCCATGGCGGGCGCGCTCAGAGCATGGATTACAAGACGATCCGCTATCCGGGGCACTGCGAGCTGATGCGCCTGCTGATGAACGATCTCAAGCTCAATCACGACCGCGCGACGTTGAAGCGCGTGCTCGAGAACGCCGTACCGCAGACCCTGCAGGACGTCGTCATCGTCTACGTCGCGGTTGCTGGACAGCAGGACGGGCAGCTGCGCGAGGAGACCTATGTGAGCCGGATCTACCCGCAGGTGATCGCCGGGCGCTTGTGGTCCGCGATCCAGGTGACGACCGCGGCCGGAATCACCGCGGTCGTCGACCTCGTGCTCGCGGACCCCGGTCGCTACCGCGGTTTCGTACGGCAGGAGGACTTCGCGCTGGTCGACGTGCTGGCCAATCGGTTTGGCCGTCACTACGCCAGCGGTGGATCGAAGGACGTTTCGGCGCGGGTGATCGCCTCGGGTCAGACCGGGCACCAGCGCCTGCAGGCAGGAGCATGCTGATGGAAAAGTTTCTCACCGCACTGGAGCTGGAAGCCGTCAACCCGGGCGCCTGGGCCGCTGGCGCCGGCTGGCTCGTCGACGCGTCGGGTCCGCGAATCGATTCCGTGAATCCCGCGACCGGCAAGGTCATCGCGACCGTGCATGGTGCGACCGCCGCGCAGTACGAGCGCGTGATCGAATCGGCGCGCGAGATCGCGGCAAAGTGGCGCACGGTGCCGGCTCCGAAGCGCGGCGAAGCCGTGCGGCTGATCGCCGACGAGCTGCGCCGTCGCAAGTCCGAGCTTGGCAGCCTCGTTTCGCTCGAGATGGGAAAAATCAAGCCGGAGGGCGACGGCGAAGTGCAGGAAATGATCGACATCGCGGACTTCGCGGTCGGCCAGTCGCGCATGCTCTACGGTCTGTCGATGCACTCCGAGCGTCCGGAACACCGCATGTTCGAGCAGTGGCACCCGTTGGGCGTGGTCGGGATCATCAGCGCGTTCAACTTCCCGGTGGCTGTCTGGGCCTGGAATGCCTTTCTCGCGGCCATCTGCGGCAACGTCAGCGTCTGGAAGGCCTCACCCAAGACGGCGCTCTGTGCGGTCGCCGTACAGAAGATCTGCAACCGCGTGCTCGAGCAGCACGGGCTGCCGGGTATATTCCAGATGTTCATGGACGCCGGCACGGAGCTCGCGACCCGCTTCGTCGATGATCGGCGGGTCGATCTCGTCTCCTTCACCGGGTCGACCGCCGTCGGGCGCGAGGTCGGCAAGCGCGTCGCGGCCCGGCTCGGCAAGTGTCTGCTCGAGCTCGGCGGCAACAACGCCATCATCGTCGACGAGCATGCCAACCTCGACCTCGCGGTCCCCTCGATCGTCTTCGGAGCCGTGGGAACCGCCGGCCAGCGCTGCACCAGCACGCGCCGCGTCTTCGTGCACGAGTCACGCCGCGAGGAGCTCGAGCGGCGCCTGCGCGACGCCTACGGCCAGGTGCGGATCGGCGACCCGCTGGAGGCGGGCACACTGATGGGCCCGCTCATCGACGCCGCCGCGGTGCAACGCTACGAGGCCGCGGTCGCGGCAGCAGTGAAGAGCGGCGGCCGGCTCGTGACCGGGGGCCGGCGGCTCGATCGTCCGGGGTTCTACGTCGAGCCCGCGATCGTGATCGCGAGCCACGACGCGGAGATCGTGCGCACCGAGACCTTCGGGCCGATCCTGTACCTGATTCCCTATTCCGATCTCGACGCAGCCATCCGGATGCACAACGAAGTCGCACACGGGCTGTCCTCGGCGATCTTCACCGACCGGCTGCAGGCGGCGGAACGGTTTCTCTCCGCTCTCGGCTCGGACTGCGGGATCGCCAACGTCAACATCGGTACCTCTGGCGCCGAGATCGGCGGCGCGTTCGGCGGCGAGAAGGACACCGGCGGCGGCCGCGAATCCGGATCGGACGCATGGAAGGCCTACATGCGGCGTCAGACCTGCACGGTCAACTGGAGCCGGGAGCTGCCGCTCGCGCAGGGCATCAATTTCGACCTGAGGGGGTGACCCCCGGCTTCGGGCGGGTGAGCTCGCGGTAAAGGATCCCGACCAGGCGCGTCGGCGTCATGAAGCCCTGTCCGTAGCGGGCGTCGTATTCCGCGGTCGGGCGCGAGGCGAGCACTTCGTCCAGGTTGCGTCCGTGCTCCACGCCTTCGCGGATTCGTCGTCCGACGGTGACGATCATGTCGCGGTACTCGACGAGCTCGCGCCGGTTCGAGACCGGGCCATGCCCCGGGATCACGATGGTGGCGTCGTCGACGCGGGCGAGTATCGCCTCGACGCCCGCGACGAGCCCGGCGAGGGTTCCACCACTGTCCAGGTCGACGAAGGGGAACGAGCCGCTCAGGTATACGTCGCCGGTATGCACCACGTTGGCGGCCCGCCACCAGAGCACTGCGTCGCCGTCGGTGTGCGCCTCGCTCACGTGCACGATGTCGAGGCGGTCGCCGTTCAGGTGCAGGGTCAGCGATTCGTCGAAGGTCACGACGGGCAGCGACGCCGCGGGTGACGGCGGTACGCGCATATCGACGAGCCCGATGAACTGCTCCCCGCTCATCCGTGTGCGCACGTTGTGGTGCGCGAAGACTATTCCGCCAGACTCCCCGAGCAGCTCGTTGCCGCCCGTGTGGTCGGGGTGCCAGTGCGTGTTGATCACGAAGCGGATCGGCCCGTCGGCGATCTGCCTGATCGCCTCCAGCACCTTCGACGCGAGCGGCGCCAGGCTGTCGTCCACGACCACGATGCCGTCGGCGCCGTGCCAGACGCCGATGTTGCCGTTCCGGCCCGACATCAGCACGTGCAGGCCGGGTCGCAACTGTTGACTGGTGACCGCAACCGCGTCGTCGGCGGGACGCGCATCCTGCTCCGGCTGCGCGGTCTCCGCGCCGGCAACAGGCGCGGCGAGCGCGCAACCGACGACGCCGGCGACGACCACCATGCTGCGATGGATCCAGGTCGTCACGATCACCCTTTCGTTGAAGCGGCACCGCAGTATACGGCTCCCTGCCGTTCCGCCGCTGTATGATCACGTTCATGCGCGCCGGATTGAGTCATGCACGAGCTGTAGCTGCAGTCATGCTTGCGGTCGTCGGCGTCTGCCTCGGCGATGAGCCCAGTCCCGCCTCGCCGGATCGAGCAGCCGACGCGGTACCAGCAGAGAAATCCGGCGCTGAGGCGGTACTGATCCCGATCAGCGGCCCGATCGGACCCGCCACGAGCGATTTCTTCGTGCGTGCGCTGCGCGAGGCCGGCGAATCTGAGGCACGCTTCGTCGTCGCCACGATCGACACGCCGGGTGGGCTCGACACGGCGATGCGCGACATGATCCAGGCGATACTTGCGTCCAACGTGCCGGTGGTGACCTTCGTGTCGCCGAGCGGCGCCCGCGCCGCAAGCGCAGGCACCTACCTCGTATACGCGAGTCACGTGGCAGCGATGGCGCCGGCGACCAATCTCGGCGCGGCGACGCCGGTGCAGATCGGCGGCTCGCCCACGGGACCTCCGGGTGGCGCGCCCGAGCCCGCGCGCGACGACAAGCCGGCCGGTGAGGACGACAAGCCGGCGTCGCCCGCGCCCGGTAATGCGCTCGAGCGCAAGGCCGTCAATGACGCGGTCGCCTACCTGCGCAGCCTCGCCGAGCTGCGCGGCCGCAATGCCGACTGGGCAGAGGCCGCGGTGCGCGAGGGCGCGAGCCTTTCGGCGGGCGAGGCGCTCAAGCAGGGCGTCATCGACCTGATCGCCGACGATCTGACCGGGCTTCTCACGGCGCTGGACGGACGCACGGCGCGCACGCCTTCGGGCGAGGTTACGCTGCGTACACAAGGGATCATCATGCGCACCGTCGAGCAGGACTGGCGCACGCGGCTCCTGTCGTTGATCACCAATCCGAATGTCGCATACCTGCTGATGCTGATCGGCATCTACGGGCTGCTGCTCGAGGGCTACAACCCCGGCTCGGTGCTCCCGGGCGTCGTGGGAGCGATCAGCCTGCTGCTCGCGCTGTTCGCCTTCCAGGTCCTGTCGGTCAACTACGCCGGTCTCGCGCTGATCGCGCTCGGCGTGCTGCTGATAATCGCCGAGAGTTTTGCACCCTCCTTCGGGACGCTGGGCCTCGGCGGGATCGTCTCCTTCGTGATCGGCTCGGTGATGCTGCTCGACGACGAGGTCCCGGGATTCGGCATCGCCTGGCAGCTGATCGGCGCGATGGCGCTGGCCGGGTCGCTCGTGCTTGTCGCGATCGTTTCGTTCGCGGTGCGTGCCCGGCGCCGTCCCGTTGTCTCGGGCGGCGAGGCCCTGCTCGCCGAGCGTGCCGAGGCGATCGAGTCATTCGAGACCCGTGGCGTCGTGCGCATCCACGGCGAGCTGTGGAACGCGACCAGCCGCACGCCCGTGCGCCAGGGCCAACGTCTGCGCATCCTGAGCCGCGACGGGCTCACGCTCGTGGTCGAACCCGAAATTGACTGAGTACAGGTGAAACCCATGATGAGCTTTGCAACTCTGGCATTTGTTGTGGTGGCGGCCCTGGTGCTGGCCACGCAGATCTTCAAGGTCCTGAACGAGTACGAGCGCGGCGTGGTGTTCACTTTCGGGCGCTTTACCGGCGTCAAGGGACCGGGCCTGATAATCCTGATCCCGCTGATCCAGAAGATGGTCAAAGTCGACCTGCGCGTGATCGTGCTCGATGTCCCGACCCAGGATGTGATCTCGCGTGACAACGTGTCGGTCAAGGTGAACGCGGTGGTCTACTTCCGGATCGTCGATCCGGCGAAGGCGATCATCCAGGTCGCGAACCCGTTCGAGGCAACGAGCCAGCTCGCGCAGACGACGCTGCGCTCAGTCCTGGGCCAGCACGAGCTCGACACCATGCTGTCGCAGCGCGACAAGCTCAACGTGGACATCCAGCGCATCCTCGACCATTCGACGGACGCCTGGGGCATCAAGGTCGCGACAGTCGAGATCAAGCACGTCGACCTGAACGAGAACATGATTCGCGCGATGGCGAAGCAGGCAGAAGCCGAGCGGACGCGCCGCGCGAAGATCATCCACGCCGAGGGCGAGAAGCAGGCGGCGGCGCAGCTGGTCGAGGCAGCCGCGATGCTCGGGACCGAGCCCAAGGCACTGCAGCTGCGCTACCTGCAGACGCTAGCCGACATCTCGAGCGAGAAGACGACGACGATCGTCTTCCCGTTGCCGATGGATCTCCTCCGGCCATTCATCAGCGACAAGTCGTAGCCGCGCCCTGGCTCAGGCCTCGCTCGCGGCTCTTCGTGCCGCGCGCAGGAGCGTCTCGAGACGTTGCGGGGACACGGGCGCCCGGGTGCGCAGTTCCTGCGCGTGCAAGGACAGCCGGAACTCCTCGATGGCCCAGCGCAGCTCTGCAAACCGAGGATCGCGTGCGCCCTCGGGCGATGCGGCTTCGAGCGCGCCGAGCGCGCGGCTCCACGGCTCGACCTGTGCCGCGAGACGCTGGTCGCGCTCAGGATCGCCTGCAATCCGCGCGATGCGGCGCGCCGCGGCCTGCACGTACTTGGGCAGTTGCCGGAACCAGACCTCGGGCGTGCCTCGCAGCCAGCCGGGCGCGAACAGTCGGGCAAGATCGGCCTCAATCGCCTTGCGCGCCGACGCGAGGACGGGCGCGGTCATGGAAGCGAGTGCGGAACGGGCCTGTGCCAACCCGCGCGCCACTGCGCGCACCACCACGATGGTCGCGTCGCCCACCTCCGCGATCCGGCTGCGGCCGGCGTCCAGTCGCGCCACGAACCCGGCTTCATCCGCGGGCAGCGGATTGCCATCGAGCACCGCCGCCGCCACTGCGCGGTCGGCGAGCTCGTCGAACACCTCCCTGCCGAAGCCGGCGGCGGCCAGCCAGAGGGTCAGCTCGCGGTCACCCGCGGCGTTGCGCCGCACGAGGTCGTGCTGCTGCGGCAACGCGAGCGCGGCAAGCCGCACGAGCCCGTCCCGGGTCAGCGCGCCGGCGGTCGCAGCATCGGGATGCAGCCCGAGGCGAACCGAGCTGCCCTCGTCCAGGACGGTCGGGTACATCCGCAGCCGGATCCCGCCGCTCGCGATCGTGAGCGCAGGCGGTATCGGCCCGAAGTCCCAGCGCCGCACGCCGCTCCGCTGCCACGCATCGGATGCATCCGGGGCCGGGAGGGCGTTGCCGGCACCGAGCGTGCGGCGCAGTTCGAGCAAATCCCGGCCGCAGCGCAGCACGCGTGCGCCCGTGTCGACCACCTCGATGTTCATGCGCAGCCACGGCGGCAGCGCTACACCTGCAATCGTGTCGGGCGTGACCGTGGTGCCGCATTCGGCGGTGACGAACGCCGCCATGTCGGCCGCCAGGCTCTCGTCCTCGATCCCGCGCGCGTCGGCGAGAAACCGGTCGGCTGCGTCCGGGATGGGCACCAGCGATCGGCGCAGCTCCTTGGGCAGGCCGCGCAGCAGCGCGATCACCTTCTCACGAAGAAAGCCCGGCACCAGTCTCTCGAGTCGCCGCGGCTGTACCACGGACAGAAGCGGCTGCGGCAGCACGAGTGTCACGCCGTCATCTTCGGCCAGCGGATCGAACACGTAGCGGAGCTCGAGCGCGTTGCCACCGACGTCCATACGGTCGGGAAAGTCCGTGGCTGCGAGCGGCGGCAACGGCCGCGCCAGCAGCCGTTCGTGCGGCACATCGAGCAGTCGGGGTTCCGCGCCCCGCTGCTGATGCCACCACCGATTGAACCCGCGCACATCCGACACCTCCGGCGGGATACGCTCGAGGTAGAACTCCGCGATCGCTGCCTCGCCCACGAGCAGGTCCCGCCTGCGCAGCTTCGCCTCCAGCTTCTCGATCGCGGCGATAGTCGCGGTGTTGCGGGCGCGGAAATCCCCGGCCGGTCCTCCGCGATCGCGAACGAGCGCCTCCTCGACGAAGATCCGACGCGCCGTTGCACGATCGACCTGCGCGAAGTCGACCATGCGACCGGAGTGCAGCACTCGCCCGTACAGCGACACGGACTCGCGTGCGAGCACCATGCCGCGCTGCGGCGACCATTCGGCGTCGGTGTAGTTCCGCCGCACCAGATGCCCGGCAGCCGCCTCGATCCACGACGGCTGGACCTGCGCGACCATGCGCGCGTACACGCGGTGCGTCTCCACCAGGCTCGCCGCCATTACCCAGTGCGGGCCGCGGCGCGCAAGCGGCGACCCCGGGGCGATCATGAAGCGTGTGTCGCGCGCGCCCAGGTAGGTTCGATCCTCGTCGCGCACCCCGATCCCGCCGAGAAACCCGGACAGCAGCGCACGATGCAAGGCCGAGTGCGCGGCCGCTTCCGTCTGCATTCGGCGGCCCGAGCGGGCAATCGCGGTGAGTTGCGCATGCAGATCCTGCCATTCCCTGACGCGCAGCCAGGACAGGAAGTTCTCCCTGCACCAGCGCCGCAATGCCCGCGAGCCCTCGTCGGTCTGCTCGCCGATGGCGCGCCAGAGATTCAGCACCGTGACGAAATCCGAGCGGGGATCCGCGAAAGAGGCATGGCGTTCGCCAGCGGCCTCGAGCCGGCCGGCGGGCCGCTCGCGCGGGTCCTGGATGCTCAGGAAAGCGGTGATCACCAGGCATTCGCGCAAGGCGCCGAGCCGCGCAGCCTCGATCAGGACTCGTGCCAGCCGAGGATCGACGGGTAGCCGCGCCATCCGGCGGCCGAGACGCGTGATCCGTCGCTCGCCGTCCACGGCCGAAAGCTCCGCGAGCAGCCGATAGCCGTCGTTCAGCAGGCGCCCGTCCGGCGCGTCGAGAAACGGGAACTCCTCGGGCGCGCCCAACCCCAGCGCCGCCATCTGCAGGATCAGGCTGGCGAGGTTCGTGCGATGGATCTCGGGCTCCGTGTACTCCGGCCGGGAGGCGAAGTCGGTCTCCGAATAGAGCCGGATGCATATCCCCTCACCCTCGCGTCCGCACCGTCCCTTGCGCTGGTCGGCGCTCGCCCGCGAGATGGGCTCGATCGGCAACCGCTGGAGCTTGGCGCGCGGGCTGTAGCGACTGATTCGCGCCAGCCCCGAGTCGATCACGAAACGCACGCCCGGGATCGTGAGCGAGGTCTCTGCGACATTGGTCGCGAGGATGATCCGGCCGGATGGGTGCGGCGCGAAGATCCGCTCCTGCTCCGTCGCCGGGAGACGCGAGTAGAGCGGCAGCAGCTCGCGCGAGGTGGACGCGTCGCGTCGCAGCAGTTCGAGGGCCTCCTGTATCTGCCGCTCGCCCGGCAGGAACACCAGCGTGTCGCCCACGATGCCGCGCGCGTCGAGCGCCAGCTCGCCCGCGGCGGTCGCAACCGCCGACGCGAGCGGCGACGGCGACTCGTCCTGTGGATCGATCGGGCGGTACCAAACTTCCACGGGGTAGCTTCGCCCCTCGATCTCGACCACGGGCGCGCCCTCGAAGTACTCGGCGAACCGCCGGGTCTCGATCGTCGCGGACGTGATCACGACCTTGAACTCGGGCCGGCGCGCCACGAGACGTCGACAGATGCCCAGCAGAAAGTCCAGGTTCAGGTTGCGCTCGTGCGCCTCGTCGAGGATCAGGGTGTCGTAGCGCGCGAGCCGGGGATCGCGCTCGAGCTCGCGAAGCAGCACCCCGTCGGTCATAAGCTTGACGAGGGTGCGCGGGCCAGTGCGATCGACGAAGCGGACCTGGTAACCGACGAGGTCGCCCACGGTCGAGCCGAGCTCGACCGCGAGGCGACTCGCGAGCGCGTGAGCCGCGATGCGGCGCGGCTGGGTGTGACCGATCATGCCGTCGATGCCACGACCGAGCTCGAGGCAGATCTTGGGCAGCTGCGTGCTCTTGCCGCTGCCTGTGGCGCCGCTCACGATCACGACCGGGGAGGCGGCGATGGCGGACGCAATCTCCGCGCGCCGCGCGGATACCGGAAGGGTCTCGTCGTAGCGGATCGGTGGCAGCGAGGCGCGCCGCGCCTCGCGTCTCAGCCCGGCTGTCGTTTCGCTCGTTCCCACAGGCGCTCGAGCTCGGCCGGGGTGACATCGGCGGCAGTGCGATTGTCGGCCCTGAGCTCCTGCTCCACGCCGCCGAACCGCTCCTCGAACTTCCGGTTGGCGGAGCGCAGACAGGCCTCCGGGTCGATCCCGAGATGTCGCGCAAGCTGCGCGGCGGTAAAGAGCAGATCGCCAAGCTCCTCTCGGGCCTGCGCGCGGGTCTCTCCAGCAAGCGCGGCATCGAGCTCCGCCAGCTCCTCGCGCAGCTTCTCGAGCACCCCCGGAGGATCCGGCCAGTCGAAGCCGACCCGCGCGGCCCGCTGACCGAGCTTGCCTGCGCGTGTGAGCGCGGGAAGCCCGACCGCAACGCCATCGAGCACACCGCTGCCGCCGCGTGCCGCGCGCTCGCGCGCCTTCTGCGCCTCCCAGGCGATCGACACCTGTGCGGCGCTGTCGGCGCGCTTCTCGCCGAACACGTGCGGGTGACGGCGCTCGAGCTTGTCGCAGATCGAGTCGACGACGTCGTCGAAGGCGAAGACCCCCGCCTCCTCTGCAATCCGGGCCTGACAGACGACCTGGAACAGCAGATCGCCGAGCTCGTCCTTGACGTGGCCGGGGTCGCCCTTGCGGATCGCGTCCTCGAGCTCGTACGCCTCCTCGATCGTGTGCGGGGCGATGCTCTCCCAGGTCTGCTCGCGGTCCCAGGGACAACCCCGCTCGGGATCGCGCAGTCGCCGCATGATCTGGAGCAGGCGCTCAATGGCCACGACTCAGGCTCCGTTCAGCAGGTCGGCGAACGACACGAGCATTCCCGCGGTCGCCCCCCAGATGCGCCGACCCTCCCAGGGTATGTCCCAGCTGGTGAACGCCTGGCCGCCGATGCGGCGCGTCGTCGGCACATGGTTCGCGCGGTCGAGGAGGAAGTCGAGCGGGGCCTCGAAGGTGTCGTCGACCTCCGTGCGGTCGAGCCGCAGCTCGAAACCGGGCCTGACATAGGCGACGACCGGCGTCACGACGAACCCCGAGATCACCAGGTGGTCATGGAGGTAACCGACGCGGCGTATTCGGTCGACCGGCAGTCCGATTTCCTCGTGCGCCTCGCGCACCGCCGCCTCCCACGCGCCGGCATCGGTCGTCTCGATACGGCCGCCGGGAAAGCTAACCTGTCCCGGATGATTGGTGAGCTGGGCCGAGCGCTGCGTAAAGAGGCAGGTGAGGCCATCGGCACGGTCCACCAGGGGCACCAGCACGGCTGCACGCGACCAGGTCCTGGGCAGGTGGCGACGCAACTCCTGCGCGGTGGTGGGCGCGACGCCGGCGATCAGCGCCGCGTCCGGGTTCCCCGTACCCGCCTCGGGCCTGAGCCTCTGTTCTATGCGGACGCGGAGGCTTGGTGCGGGCGGCGACAGCGGTTCTGCCACTTCACTCACCCGTGCCGCCCTGGCGGACCCCGCCGCGAGTGAGCGATGCGGGGTCGAGGAGCTTCGCGAGCTGCTCCTCGGTGAGATCGGTCATCTCGGCCGCGACCTCGCGGATCGGCCGGCCCTCGGCATAAGCTTTCTTGGCAATCGCTGCACCCTTCTCGTAGCCGATCACCGGGTTGAGCGCCGTGACCAGCATCGGGTTCCGGTCGAGCGCAGCGGCGATGTGCCGAGTATGCACAACGAAACCCGCGATCGCGCTGCGTGCGAGCGTGCGCGAGCCATTGGCCAGCAGCTCGATGCTCTGCAGCAGGTTGTAGGCGATCACGGGCTGCATGACGTTGAGCTGGAAGCTACCCGACTGGCCCGCGATGGTGATGGTGAGGTCATTGCCCATCACCTGGGCCGCAACCATGGCAACGGCCTCGGGCACCACCGGGTTCACCTTGCCCGGCATGATGCTGCTGCCGGGCTGCAAAGCCGGCAGTGCGATCTCGCCGAGCCCGGCGAGCGGTCCGCTGTTCATCCAGCGCAGGTCGCTCGTAATCTTCATCAGGCAGACGGCGATCGTCCGCAACTGACCCGACAACTCGACGGCGGTCTCCTGAGCGGCAAGCGCCGCGAAGAAATCGCGACTGGGACGCAGGTCGAGCGAGGTCTGACGCGAGAGCAGCGTCGCAACCCGCGCGCCAAAGGCTGCGGGAGCATTGATGCCGCTGCCGATCGCGGTCCCGCCCTGCGCGAGTGCATGCAGACGCGGGCGGCAGGAGTTGAGGCGCGCAACGCAGTCCTCGACCTGGGTACGCCACGCGCCCAGCTCCTGACCGAAGGTCAGCGGCATCGCGTCCATGAGGTGCGTGCGACCGGTCTTGACGATGTCGGCGATGTCGGCGGCCTTGCGGCTGATGGTGCCGGAAAGCTCCTTGAGCGCTGGCAGCAGCTGCTCGGTAATGGCCAGCGCAACGGAGAGATGCGTCGCCGTGGGAAAGACGTCGTTGCTGCTCTGGCTGCGGTTGACATGGTCGTTCGGGTGGACCGCGATCCCGTCGGCGTAGCGGCTCGCGAGGCGCGCGATCACCTCGTTGGCGTTCATGTTGCTGCTGGTGCCCGATCCGGTCTGAAAGACGTCGACCGGGAAATGGGCGTCGTGGCGCCCTTCGGCCACCTCGAGGGCCGCCTTCTGGATCGCGAATGCACGCACGCGATCGAGCTCGTTCAACTCGAGGTTGGCGCCGGCGCACGCCCACTTGACGAGACCAAGCGCGCGGATGAATCCGCGCGGCATGGTAAGCCCGCTAATGGGGAAGTTCTGCACCGCGCGCTGTGTCTGCGCGCCCCAGAGCGCATCGGCGGGCACTCGCAGCTCGCCCATGCTGTCGCGTTCCACGCGGAAGCCGTCGCTTGCCATGCGTTGGTGCTCCTGATGATCCGATCGGATTGACGGCGCAGAACCGGCCTTCGCGACGGCCACGCAGGGCTCCGACCGGAGGCCTGCGGTATCATCGCAAATCCTAGCATTCCCGGATGCCGCGCATGAGCCTCACCGCACTCTCGGCGCTGTCGCCCGTCGACGGCCGCTACGCCTCGCGCTGCGCCGAGTTACGCGCGATTTTCAGCGAAGCGGGCCTGATCCGCGCCCGCGTCCGTGTCGAGGCGGCCTGGCTCATGGCGCTCGCGCAGCACCCCGCCATCGTCGAGCTGAAGGGAGTGCCCGCGCAGGACATCGAGGCCCTGCAGGAGCTCGTCGCTCGCTTCTCCGAGGCGGACGCTGCCGAGGTCAAGCAGCTCGAGCTCGAGACCAATCACGACGTCAAGGCGGTCGAGTACTTCCTCAGGCGTCGGCTGGCGGCGCACGGAGGCTGGGCCGGCCGTCTCGAGTTCGTGCATTTCGCGTCCACGTCCGAGGACATCAACAACCTGGCGTATGCGCTAATGTGCCAGGAGGCGCGCGATCGCGTGTTGCTGCCGCGCATCCAGGCCCTGGTCGAATCACTGCGCGCGATGGCGCACGCGCACGCCGACGACCCGATGATGTCGCGCACCCACGGGCAGCCCGCGACGCCCACCACGCTCGGCAAGGAGATTGCAGTGTTCGCACACCGGCTGCGCCAGCAGGCCGGTGGATTCGCGGCCGTGCTGATCCGCGGCAAGTTCAATGGCGCGGTGGGCAACTACAATGCCCACGCCGCAGCCTACCCGGACCTCGACTGGCCGGGGATCGGCAAGCGCTTTGTCGAGTCGCTCGGGCTCGTGCACAGCGCCTACACCACGCAGATCGAGCCGCACGACTGGACCGCCGAGTACTGCGACGCGCTGGCGCGGGTCGACAGCGTGCTCATCAATCTGTGCCGCGATTTCTGGGGGTATGTGTCGCTCGGGTATTTTCGGCAGAAGGTCGTCGCCGGCGAGACCGGCTCGTCGACCATGCCGCACAAGGTCAATCCGATCGATTTCGAGAACGCCGAGGGCAACCTGGGCGTAGCGAACGCATTGCTGCGCTTCATGTCCGAGAAGCTGCCGGTCTCGCGCTGGCAGCGCGACCTCAGCGACTCGACGGTACAGCGCAATATCGGGGTGGCGCTCGCACACGCGGACGTGGCGGTGCAATCGATCGGCCGCGGGTTGTCGCGGCTCGACGTGGATTCGTCGCGCATGGCGCGGGACCTCGACGAAAACTGGGAGCTGCTTGCGGAGCCCATTCAGACGGTGATGCGGCGCTACGGAGTCGCCAACTCCTACGAGCAGCTGAAGGCGCTCACTCGCGGCCGTAATGTCGACTCGAAGGCGATCGCCGAGTTCATCGCGGGCCTGCCGATCCCGGCCGAGGCTCGTCGCCGGCTCGCGGAACTGTCGCCTGGGCGCTACATCGGCCTGGCCGCACGCCTCGCGCGCGAGGTCTGATGACGCCATCGGGAATCGCCGTCGTCCCGGCGCGCTGGGAGGACGATCACGCGGCCATCGAGACCGTGCGCCGCGCCGTGTTCATCCTGGAACAGGGAGTGCCCGAGCACGAGGAATGGGACGCCACGGACCCGGTCAGCCGGCACGCCCTGGCGGTGACCCCGAAACGTGACGCAGTCGGCACAGCGCGCCTGGAACCCGCCGGTAAGATCGGTCGTGTCGCGGTACTCCCGCAGTATCGCGGCACCGGGATCGGCGGCGCGATGGTCGGCCACCTGGTGGATCTGGCACGGACGCTCGGGCTCACGCAGGTTCGTCTGAACTCGCAGTCCTCCGCGATCGGGTTTTATGCGCGGATGGGCTTCCAGGCCGAGGGGCCGGAATTCATGGAGGTCGGAATCCCGCATCGGCGGATGGTCCTGCGGATCGGGTACCGAGATGAACAACAAGCTGAACGTCACAGGAACACGGAGCATCCTCACGACCGTCGATGAATACCGCGCGGCGGTCGCCGAAATTGCGACGCGCGCGCAACGTGGTCTCGCAATCTACACGCCGGACCTCGAACCGCAACTCTACGATCACGACCTGTTTCTCGAGCCGATGAAGCGGCTCGTGCTGGCGCGCAGCCATGCGCGCGTGCGCGTGCTGATCTCCGATCCCGGTCGCGTGGTGCGCGAGGGCAACCGCTTCCTGCAGATGGCACGGCGGCTCACGAGCTACCTGGATTTTCGCAACGTGTCGGCCGAGTTCCGCGGCAACCCTTGCGCATTCATCGTCGCCGACGACCGGGCGATCGCCTACCGGCAGCAGGCATCGCGCTGGGACGGCATCGTTGATTTCGACGATGTGAACGTCGTGCGACGCTACATGACGTATTTCGACGAAGCGTGGGTCGGCAGCGTCATCCAGCCCGAGCTGCGCGCGACCGCGATCGACTTCTGAATCCCGCGGGCGCCTGCCTATAATGACCGGCATGGTATGGAAGCCGGATGTCACGGTGGCCGCGGTCGCCGAGCGTGACGGTAAATTTCTGCTGATCGAGGAGCGCGCAGGCGGTCGACTGGTGCTCAATCAGCCCGCTGGCCATCTCGAGGACGGCGAGAGCTTCGTGGATGCCGTGATGCGCGAGACCCTCGAGGAATCCGGCTGGCGGTTCCGTCCGGAGTGGATCGTGGGCGTCTACATGTGGCGACCCGACGGCTCCGGCCGCAGCTTCCTTCGTGTGGCGTTCAGCGGCGCGCTCGACGGCTGCGATGCGCCGCGCCCGCCCGATCGCGCGATCGTACGGGTGCGCTGGCTCACCCATGCGCAGCTCGCGGACCCGGCGCTGCGACTGAGGAGCCCCCTCGTGCGTCGCTGCGTCGAGGACTACGTCGCGGGCATCCGCCATCCCTGCTCGCTGATCAGTCACCTCGACCCGGCCGCGCCCGCCTCGCTCGCCGCGAGCGGCTGAGGCGCCAGCCACCGCCTATAATCCGCGGATGAACGCGGATCGCATCGTGCTCGGGATCTCCGGCGGAGTCGACTCCGCGGTCGCAGCCGCGCTTCTCGTTCGCGAAGGGCGCGACGTCCATGCGCTCTACATGCGCAACTGGGACGACGACGACGGTTACTGTACCGCCGCGGCCGATCTCCAGGATGCGCGGCGCGTCTGCGAGGATCTCGCCATCCCGCTGCACGTGGTGAACTTCGCCTCGGAGTACCGCGAGCGGGTGTTCCGCCACTTTCTCGACGAGCTCGCCGTGGGTCGCACGCCCAACCCGGACGTCGCATGCAATCGGGAGATCAAGTTCGGCGTCTGTCTCGAGCACGTGCGGAGGCTCGGTGCCGCGCGCTTCGCCACCGGTCATTACGCGCGCGTCGAACACGCGCCGGACGGACCTCGTCTCCGGCGCGCCGCCGACCGGACCAAGGACCAGAGCTACTTCCTGCACACGGTACCGGGCGAGGCGCTGCGCCGCTGCGAGTTCCCAGTGGGCGCTCTGCAGAAGGGCGACGTGCGACGTCTCGCGCGGGAGTTCGCGCTCCCCGTACATGACAAGCGCGACAGCACGGGGATCTGCTTCATCGGCGAGCGTCCGTTCGGCGAGTTCCTGTCGCACTTCCTTCCCGCACAACCCGGCCCGATCGAGACAGCGGCAAACGTGCGACTCGGCACGCATCGCGGGCTCATGTACTACACGCTCGGTCAGCGCCAGGGCCTCGCGCTCGGCGGGGTGCGCGGCGCTGCCGAGGCACCGTGGTACGTCGCCGCGAAGGACCTGGGCGCCAACCGGCTCGTGGTGGTGCAGGACCCGGCGCACCCGCTGCTGATGAGCGAGGCGCTCCGCACCGAGCCCGCGCACTGGATCGCCGGATCGCCGCCCTCATCCCGCTTCCGGTGCACCGTCAAACTGCGCTACCGCCAGCTCGATCAGCCATGCGAGACCGTCGTCCGCCCGGACGGCGGGCTCGACGTGCGCATGTTGAATCCGCAGCGCGCGGTCACGCCGGGACAATCCGCCGTGTTCTACGACGGTGAGCTCTGCCTTGGCGGCGCGGTGATCGCCGCCGTACACCACGTGGCGGATTCGAGCGCTCGCAGCGCCTGAAGGCACCGGACCCCGGCGCGGCGCGCGGGCTAGCGGCTATAATTCCGCGGCTCGGGCCGCCGCCCCGGAGGTTTCATGAAGGACAGTTTCAGGACCCGCACGACGCTCGCTGCGGCCGGCCAGACCTACGAGATCCACAGCCTCGCAGCCATCCAGGGCCACGACGTCGGTCGGCTGCCTTTCTCGCTGAAGATCCTGCTGGAGAACCTGCTGCGCTTCGAAGACGGGGTGAGCGTCACACGCCCGGACATCGAGGCGCTGCTGCGCTGGGACCCGCAGGCCACCCCCAGTCACGAGATCGCCTTCACGCCGGCGCGCGTGATCATGCAGGACTTCACGGGCGTGCCGGCGATCGTCGATCTCGCCGCGATGCGCGAGGCCATGACGCGTCTCGGCGGCAACCCGCAGGAGATCAACCCGCTTGCGCCGGCGGAGCTCGTCATCGATCACTCGGTACAGGTCGACGAGTACGGGACCAAGGACGCGCTCAACCGGAACAACGCCATCGAGTTTGCGCGGAACGGCGAGCGCTACGCGTTCCTGCGCTGGGGCCAGACGGCGTTC